>Ga0075120_10000403_pt1 | contig 36066 bp, 35 predicted proteins | sample AntAceMetag02UKL_FD_69792 | JGI IMG/M metagenome (GOLD analysis project Ga0075120, IMG submission 69792) | Saline lake microbial communities from Ace Lake, Antarctica - Antarctic Ace Lake Metagenome 02UKL | ecosystem: Environmental > Aquatic > Non-marine Saline and Alkaline > Saline | place...
CTCACCGAATGGTTGATAGAATTTATCTTCGTTAGACCTCATCAAGCTCTAGGCTATGATACTCCTTGGCAGTTCTATCAGAAAACAGCTAAAGTGTTACCTATGTGCTCATCTCGTACATGCGCTTGACAAAAATAATAAATTAAGTAGAATTGAACTACTTGAAGCAATAGGTCCAAAAAAAGACCTAATTTTTGGTCTGTTTTTCATTAAATTTAATAACTTGCTTGAACTCATTTTTTTATAACCTATACTAAAAAATAATCCCTAATTTCCCAAATTGGGGCGTTTTTGTTTTTTAGAATCAGTATTAATAATAACTTACTTCCTATAACCGAATATGCAAAAAGTAAAATATTTCGGGAAGAAGAAAATTTCTTTAACTCCTCCCTATCTTTTAAGTCTTCAAAAAGACTCGTGGGAAAACTTCTGGAACAAAAGGATGAAAACTTTGTTTCAAGAGATATCCCCGATTCGTGACTATACTGGCAAGGAGTGGGAACTTTATTTCTTAAATCATAAACTTGGAAAACCAAAATATGAGACCGGGAAAGAAGCAAAAGAAAATAACGATTCTTACGAAGCTCCTCTCAAAATAGAAGTTGAGTTGCGTAATCTTAAAACTAAACAATCCAAAAAACAAGAAGTTTTTCTATGTGATTTTCCCCTGATGACCGAAAGGGGGACTTTTATTATTAACGGTGTAGAAAGGGTTGCTGTTTCTCAACTTATCCGTTCTCCTGGAGCTTTTTTCACTGTGCAGATGGTTCGTGGTGAAAAATGTTTTGGAGCAAAAATTATTCCCAACAGAGGAACATGGCTTGAGTTTCAAACAGAGCCGTCGGGTTTTATTGGGGTAAAAATAGATCGCAGAAGGAAAGTGCCAGCGACAACTCTTTTAAGAGCAATTGGACTTCCAAAGATGGAGTACCCAGATTGGAAGGGAGCGACCGATGAAGAAATTTTAAAACTATTTAAAGACGTTGATAAAGGGGAAAAGAAACTGATTGAAAAAACGATTGAGAAAGATTCTTCAAAAAATAGAGAGACTGCGCTTGTAGAAATCTATAAACGTATTCGTCCAGGAGATGTTGTTACTCCAGAAACCGCTAGAGAACTTGTTGAAAACACATTTTTTAATTTTGAAAGATATGACCTTTCTGAAGTTGGAAGATGGAGAATGTGGCAAAGACTTCCTGAAGTGCCCGGGAAAGAAGATATTGAAATAGATGATAGACTTCTTTATCCGGAAGATGTTGTTGCGGTGTTGAGAGAAATTATTCGCATGAACAATGATCCAACCGCTCATGAAGATGAGATTGATCATCTTGGGAACCGTCGCGTAAGACCGTTTACCGAACTTTTGGAAAATACTTTACGATTAGGAATGACGAGAGTAGAGAGGAATATTAAAGATAAAATGTCAACAACCGATGCTGCAGGAATTAATCCGGCAAAGCTTGTTAACTCAAGACCTTTTGCTGCGGCGGTACAAAGATTTTTCTCTTCTTCACAGATATCTCAGTTCATGGACTGTGCTAATCCTCTTGCTGAACTTGAACACAAAAGACGCCTTACAGCAACTGGACCCGGTGGACTGAAAAGAGAAAGAGCAGGTTTTGAAGCGAGGGATGTACAGCCATCTCACTATGGAAGAATTTGTCCGATACAAACGCCAGAAGGACAAAATGTAGGATTGGTAAATCATCTTTCACTTTATTCAAAAGTAAATCGTTATGGTTTTTTAGAAACTCCTTATTTTAAGGTCGTGAAGGGAAAGGTTACTGAAGAAATATCGCACCTTAATGCTCACGAAGAAGAGAAGTATGTTATTGCTCATGGAGGAATTAAGACCGATGAAAAAGGAAAAATTATTGATGAGAATGTGGCAGCGAGATTAAAAGGAAAACCAGGAATATTTGATAGAGGTGAGGTACAGTTTATTGATGTTTCTGCAGAACAACTTATCTCTGTTGCCGCTTCAATGATTCCTTTTTTACAAAATGATGATGCTAACAGAGCATTAATGGGTTCGAACATGCAACGACAGTCGGTTCCTCTTTTAAGTCCTCAGGCTCCTCTTGTATCTACGGGGACAGAAGAAAGAGTTGCTCGTGATTCGGGGCATGCGATTATTGCTAAGGAAGGAGGAGAAGTCGTTGAAGTTGATGGAAGTCATATAGTTGTAAAAGGGACAAAAGAGAATACACATTATGAGCTTGATGTTTTCCAAGAAACCAATCAGTACACATGTTTCCACCAAAGACCGATAGTTAAAAAAGGAGAAGTAGTTAAAAAAGGACAATTTTTGACTAACGGAGGATCTATAGAAAATGGAAGAGCAGCGCTTGGTCAAAACATTCTAGTTGCTTTTATGTCTTGGAGAGGAAGAAACTTTGAGGATGCGGTTATCATTTCTGAAAAACTTGTTAAGAACGATACCTACACTTCTATCCACATTGAAAATTTTATTTGTGATGTTCGAGAAACAAAACTGGGACCGGAAGTTACTACTTTTGACATTCCTAATGTTTCTGAAAAGAAGTTAAAAGATCTTGATGAAGAAGGAGTGGTGAGAATCGGAGCGGAAGTAGGTCCTAATGATATTCTGGTCGGAAAGATATCTCCCAAAGGAAAGACAGATCTTACCGCAGAAGAAAGACTTTTAAAAGCAATTTTCGGTGAAAAGGCAAAAGACGTTAAAGACACCTCCCTTATTATGGAACATGGGAAAAGAGGAAGAGTTGTTTCAGTAAAAATATTTTCTCGCGACGAAGGACATAAGCTTGATACAGGTGTTATAAAGCGCGTCGAAGTAAAAGTTGCTCAGATAAGAAAAATCAGAGCAGGGGATAAACTTGCCGGAAGACATGGAAATAAAGGGATTATTTCTCAGGTGCTTCCAGAAGAAGAGATGCCGTTCTTAGAAGACGGGACTCCTGTTGATATTATTTTAAATCCACTCTCTGTCGTTTCAAGAATGAACTTAGGACAGATATTAGAAACCCATCTTGGGCTTGCTGCAAAGAAAGGTGGATACATTGCTGTAACCCCTTCTCTCTCTGGAGCTACTGTTGAAGATATTCACGAAGAGCTTAAAAAAGAAGGACTTTCGGAAGACGGTAAGATGAGGGTTTTTGATGGAAGGACAGGACAAGAACTTCCCAAGAAAATCACTGTTGGATATATCTATATGATGAAGCTAGAACACATGGTAGAAGATAAGATTCATATGCGTTCTATTGGTCCTTACTCGTTAATTACTCAACAACCATTAGGAGGAAGAGCACAGTTCGGAGGACAAAGATTTGGAGAGATGGAAGTGTGGGCTCTTGAAGGTTATGGAGCAGCATACATTCTCCAAGAAATGCTTACGATAAAATCAGATGATGTCTCTGGACGAGCCGCTGCTTATGAAGCAATTTTAAAGGGCGAACAGATTCAAACACCCAATGTTCCTGCATCTTTTGACCTTTTAGTCGCAGAACTGAAGGCAATAGGTGTGAGCGTAGAGGTGAAGAAAAAAACAAAAGAAGTATAAAAACTAAAAATTATTATATATGCGAGTAGAAGATCTTATCGCCATCAGACTAAAACTTGCCTCTCCTGACGATGCTTTAAGCTGGTCACACGGAGAAGTCTTAGAGGCAGAAACTATTAATTACCGCAATCAAAAGCCCGAAAAAGACGGTTTGTTTTGTGAGAAGATATTTGGCCCTGAAAAAGATTACAAGTGTTACTGTGGAAAGTATCGCAAAGTTCGCTTTAAAGGAGTTGTTTGTGATCGTTGTGGGGTTGAAGTAACCAAAGCATCAGTTAGAAGAGAAAGAATGGGACACATTAAACTTGCTTGCCCTGTTTCTCATATCTGGTTTTTAAGAGGAATTCCTTCACGAATGGGATTGATTTTGGATATCCCGATGAAAAAACTAGAAAAAGTAGTTTATTTCACAGCATATATAATAACTAGTGTAGACGAAGTTAAAAAGAAAGAGATACTGAAGGAAGTTGAAAAAGAGTATAAGAAGAAGGTCAAAGAAAAGAAAGAAGAATTAAAGGGAGAAGCGCTAGAAGAAGAACTTTCAAAAATAGAAAAGCAAAGAGAAGGTGTCAGAGATGAGTTGAAATTAATAAAACCACTAGAGGTTCATTCGGAAATAGAGTATCATCGACTTTCTATAAAATACGGCGAGATTTTTGAAGCTGAAACCGGAGCAGAAGCGTTAAGGAAATTATTTGAAAAAGTTGATCTTAGTGTAGAGATTGAAAAATTAAATCAAGAAAAAGAAAAGACAGCATCTTCTGCAAAGAGAAAAAAAATTCTTCAAAGATTAAGAGTTTTCAGAAGAATGAAGAGTGCTGGTATAAGACCGGAATGGATGTTTACAACCATTCTGCCTGTTCTTCCACCGGATTTAAGACCGATTATTCAACTTGATGGGGGAAGGTATGCCTCTTCTGATTTAAATGATCTCTACAGAAGAGTAATTAATCGTAATAATCGTCTAAAATATTTATTAGAGATTAGTGCTCCCGAAGTTATTGTAAGAAACGAAAAGAGAATGCTCCAAGAGGCGGTTGATGCCTTGTTCGATAATCAGATGCGCAAGGGGGTTGTTACACAAGCCTCTACCGGAGGAAAGAGACTTTTGAAATCACTAGCTGATATGCTTAAAGGAAAACAAGGAAGATTTCGTCAAAACCTTTTAGGTAAGCGTGTTGATTACTCTGCCCGTTCGGTGATTGTGATTGGACCAGATCTCAAACTTGATCAGTGTGGACTTCCAAAACAGATGGCTCTTGAAATATTTAAACCGTTTGTTATCTCTCGTATTTTAGAACAAAGACTTGCCTACAACGTGCGGGGAGCTTCACGTCTTATTGAAGAAGGAGCTGATGATATTTGGGCGATATTGGAGGATGTTGTAAAGGACAAGAAGGTCCTTTTAAATCGTGCTCCAACACTGCATCGCTTGGGAATACAGGCTTTTCAGCCGATTTTGATTGAAGGACTTGCGATTCGTATTCATCCTTTTGTTTGTGAAGCTTTCAACGCTGATTTTGATGGTGACCAGATGGCCGTACATTTACCTCTCTCGGATAATGCACAAAAAGAAGCAAGAGAAAAAATGATCTCTTCAAAAAATCTTTTAAAGCCTGCAACGGGACTTCCTGTTGTTTCTCCCTCTCAAGATATTATTTTAGGATGTTACTTTCTAACAATGGAAAGAGAAGGGGCAAAAGGAGAAGGAAGATATTTTTCTGGATCTTCAGAAGTAGAACATGCTGTTGAGAATGGTGATGTTGATCTTCATGCAAAAGTAAAGGTACGTGTTCAAGGAGAGCTTCTTGACACTACCCCAGGGAGAGTAATTTTCAGCAGAGCACTCCCGAAGAAAATCCCTTTTCAAAATAAAACGATGAAATCTCGTGAGCTAAAGAAGCTTGTTGCTGAGATTATACAGGAGCACAAAGATGAAGAAACACATCTTCTTTTAGACAAAATTAAAGAACTTGGATTTGAGTATGCTACTAAATCTGGTGTTTCCTGGGGGATGGATGATTTGGTAACACCAAAAGAAAAACCAAAAATAATGGCGGATGCCGATATAGAAAGAGAAAAGATAGAGAATTATTTTGAACAAGGATTCTTCTCAGAGGAAGAAAAGAAGGAAAAAATTATTGAAATTTGGACAAAGGCGAAAATAGAAATCGAAAAAAGAGTTCCCGAGGCACTTCCTGAAGGAGGATCTGCTTTCATTATTACTGATTCTGGATCTCGCGGATCTTGGTCACAACCGATACAGATGGCGGGGATGAAAGGTCTTGTGGTTAACCCTTCCGGAGAAATTATCGAACTTCCCATCAAGAGCTCCTATAAAGAGGGTTTTGATGTTCTTGAATACTTTATCTCTACTCATGGTGCAAGAAAAGGTACAGTAGACACTGCTCTTCGTACTGCTCAAGCAGGATATCTTACAAGAAGACTTATTGATGTTGCTCACGAAGTGATTATTAGTGAAAATGATTGTAAAGATACAGAAGGACTAGAGGTTTTAAGAGAAGACGCAGAAGAAATTGATCAAGATCTTCTTTTCAAAATAAATGGAAGAATAGCTCTTGAAGATATTAAGATAGACAAAGAAGTAGTAGTGAAAAAAGGAGAAGTTATTGCAATGAAAAACGCCAAGATGATCGCAGAATCTGACTTGTCGGTGATCAAAGTAAGATCAGTTTTAAGTTGCAAGACGATTGGTGGAGTCTGTTCTAAGTGTTATGGATGGGATTTAGGATTAAACGAGATGGTGGAAAAAGGAGACGCTGTAGGGATTGTCGCGGCTCAAGCAATTGGAGAACCTGGGACACAGCTGACAATGAGAACATTCCACACTGGAGGAGTTGCTGGAGGAACAGATATCACTCTCGGTCTTCCTCGCGTTCAAGAGATTTTTGAACGTAGAGTTCCTAAAGGAAAGGCAGAGATATCTGATGTTGATGGAAGAATTTCCGAGATTACTAAAGAAAGAGTGATTAAAATAAAGACTAAAGAGGGGAAAAAGAAAACCATTAATTATCAGATTGAACCTAAAAAATCAATTTACGTCAAAGTTGGAGATGAGGTTAAAAAGGGAGATCAACTCTGTGAAGGAAATTTAGATATTAATAGATTTTTTAAGTTAAGAGGGAGAAAAGAAGTACAAAAATACATTTTAAAAGAACTACAAAAGGTATATGTTTCACAGGGAGTTGACATCCATGATAAACACCTAGAAGTTATTACGAGACAGATGTTTTCTCGAGTTAGTGTTGTTGAGCCAGGAGATAGTTCTTTTACTCCAAAAGAAATGATAGAAAGAGAACACTATCTTGCAGTGAAGAAAGAAATTGAGAAAAAAAAGGGAAATCCTCCAACAACAGAAGATATTTTACTCGGAATTTCTAAGGTTGCCCTTACTACAGACTCTTTCCTTTCTGCTGCGTCTTTCCAACAAACGTCAAAAGTACTAATTGATGCCTGTCTTGAAGGAAAGGAGGACAAACTAAGAGGATTAAAAGAGAACGTAATTATTGGAAAACTTATTCCATCTGGAACCGGATTTAAAGAAAAAGCTGAAAAATAGATTTTTTTCATGAGGCGTTTTTATCTACTCACCTTTCTTTTTTTATGCTAAAATAAACTTGTTATGCGTAGGAAAAACAAACAAAAAAAAGGAAAGGAAGAACAGCAAAAAGAAAGAAAAACTCTTATACCAGAGAACATTAAAAGATTTATGATAGGGATGATTCTTCTTTTGCTTTGTCTGGTTATTGTTTTAGGATTTTGCGGTATTGCTGGTAGGGGTGGAGAGTGGGCCAATCTTCTTTTTAATTTTTTCTTTGGAAAAATGAAAGTCCTTATACCTCTTTTCTTTTTTCTTTCAGCATTAATATATTTCCGTACAACGTATGAAAATTTTCTTCTTCCTCTCCTTATTTCTCTTTTTGCAATTATTACCGGCTTTTCCGGTATTATTGCGAGTGTAGAGAATGCGGATATTTTAGGAGATTCTTTAAAGAACGGAAAACCTGGGGGGTGGTGGGGGGAGATAATCAGTTCTCCACTTGTTGAGTTTGTTGGATTTTTTGCAACTCAAGCAATCTTTTTAGTAGGTATTTTTACAGGGGTAATCATTCTTACAAATTTAGTTAATAAAGATTTTTCGATTTCTGGATTTCTAAAAGAACTTTTTTCAAGGGAATATGACATTGAGCCGTCAACGGTAAGAAAGATTTTTATTGCTCCCGAGAAAGAGAAGAAAGGAGAAAAGACGGAAGAGAAAAAAGAGGAGAAAGAAGAAAACATTGAAGTTAAAAGGAAAGGTGATAAGAAAAAGCTTGTTCCACCGCTTGAGCTTTTGCATAACGGGGATGAAGAACCCGATCCAGGAGACACGAGGAGAAACGCCTCTATTATTAAAAAAACTTTTAGAGATTTTGACATTGCGGTAACTATGGGAGAAATTAATATCGGACCTTCGGTGACTCAGTACACATTAAAACCACAAGAAGGAGTAAAACTATCAAGAATTACTTCACTCTCTGATGATTTAGCACTTTCACTGGCAATGCATCCTGTAAGAACAGAGGCTCCCATTCCGGGAAAATCCTTGGTTGGCATTGAAGTTCCAAATAGGAAGAGAGCCCAAATAACCTTAGGAACTCTTGTTAAAAGAAAAGAATATTTTGATAGCAATTCACTTACTTTTGTTGTTGGTAAAGATGTTTCGGGAAATCCGGTTTATGCTGATCTCGGGAAGATGTCGCATCTGCTTGTTGCTGGTTCTACCGGATCAGGCAAAACGATATTTTTAAACACTTTGATAATTAGCCTTTTATACAAAAACTCTCCCGACGATTTAAGAATTATTTTAATTGATCCAAAAAGAGTAGAGTTTTCATTTTATGCAAATCTGCCACATCTTTTAACTCCAGTGATCTATGATGCGGAGAAAGCCTCAAGCGCACTAGGATGGCTTATTGGAGAGATGGAAAGAAGATTTAAAGTTCTAGCTGGAGTAGGATCAAGAAATATATCGGGTTATCATGAATTTTGTAAAAAAGATGCCAGACTGGAGCAGATGCCCTATATTGTAGTAATCGTCGATGAATTAGCAGACTTGATGGCTAGCAAAGGAAATGAGATGGAAGGAGGGATTATTCGTATTGCGCAAATGGCAAGAGCAGTGGGAATTCATCTTATCTTAGCAACCCAAAGACCGTCCGTTGAAGTTATCACTGGGCTTATCAAGGCAAATATTACAGCAAGGATAAGTTTTAGGGTTGCTTCACAAGTTGACTCAAGAACAATTCTAGATACTGCGGGAGCAGAGAAGTTGCTAGGGTTTGGAGATATGCTTTTTCTTTCTACTGAAAATTCTAAGCCGCGACGTGTTCAAGCTCCTTTTGTGTCTGAGGAAGAAGCAAAAGGAATTATTGCTTGGCTTAAAGAAAATGATAGCAACGGTGGGGATGATGAACTTGCTATAAAACTAGAAGAGTCACTTCAAAAAAGTGAACACAAAAGAGAAAGATTTGAATCGGAAGACGACGACGCGCTTTATGAAGATGCTAAAGCAGTCGTTTTTTCCGCAGGAAAAGCATCAGCATCTCTCTTGCAAAGAAGACTTAGAGTGGGATATGCGAGAGCTGCCCGACTTCTTGATATCTTAGAAAGTAGAGGGATAGTTGGTCCGGCGGAAGGAGCAAAGCCAAGGGAGGTTTATGGTATGCCAGAAGATCAAATAGATATTGAAAAACCCGAAGATAAAGATTCTAATCTTTGGGATAAAGCATAAATAAAATTAATATTACTATGCCTAAAAAAAAGGAAGATTCTAAAAAAAACGCTAACAAAAAACTTCAAGAAACAATTGATGAAATCAAACAACAATTTGGAGAAGGTTCTTTAATGATGCTTGATCAAGTAAAAAATGTCGATATTGACTGTATCTCTACAGGATCTCTTTCTTTAGATGTAGCTTTGGGGATAGGGGGGGTTCCTCGTGGTAGAGTTGTAGAAATATTTGGAAGTGCTTCTACAGGGAAGACTACTCTTTCTTTACACATTCTTGCAAGCGCACAGAAAGAAGGTGGGGTGGGAGCCTTTATTGACGTTGAGAACGCGCTTGATCCACAGTATGCAAAAAAAATAGGTGTTAATGTTGGAGAGCTTCTTATTTCTCAACCTGACTCTGGAGAACAGGCTTTACAGATTGTTGAGACTCTTGTCCGTTCGGGGGAGATTGATGTTGTTGTGGTAGATTCGGTTGCCGCACTGGCACCGAAAGCTGAAATTGCTGGAGAGATTGGTGATTCACATATTGCTTTGCAAGCGAGATTGATGTCTTCTGCATTAAGAAAACTTTCGAAAGTAATCTCGGAGACCGGAACAGTAGTGATTTTTATTAATCAGACGCGTATCAATATTGGACAAACATTTGGCAATCCTTATGTAACATCTGGTGGCCTGGCATTAAAATTTTATTCTTCAGTAAGAATAAGTCTATCGCAAATTGCACAGATAAAAAGTAAAGAAGAAATTATTGGTAACAGAATTAGAGCAAAAGTAGTAAAAAACAAAGTAGGTGCTCCCTTTAGGAACGGGGAGTTTGATATTTATTATAACGAAGGAATTTCTCGCGAAGGAGAACTTATTAATCTTGGATTAAGAGAGAAAATTGTCTCAAGAAGCGGAGCGTGGTATAACTACGGAGACAAAAGGCTTGGTCAGGGAATGGAGCAATCTAAGGTCTTCTTAAAAGAAAACCCCGACCTTACAAAGAAGATCGAGGAGGAAGTTAAAGCAAAAATTATTGCTTAAAGATTAGTGTAAGAAACCAGAGCCATGTAACGTGCTCTTTTTACTGCTTGAGAAAGCCTTCTTTGATGACCGGAACATACTCCGGTTTTTCTTTTAGGCCTTATTTTATGCATTTCTGACATAAACTTCGAAAGCAATTCGGTATTCTTAAAATCAATTTTTTTAATATTGTTTTGACAAAAATAACACTGCATATTTTTTAAAAAGGTATATCCTCTACATTAATTTCATCGTCCTCGTCAATTACGGGAATTTCCTTGGTTTTTAGAGAAGGTTCTTCTGAGCTTTCTCTTTGTGATGATCCTTCACTCCTTGGTCCAAGTTGCATACTATTGGCGACAATCTCGGTGCGATAGCGTTTGTTTCCTTCTTTATCGTCCCAACTTCTTGTTTGTAATCTTCCCTCAAAAAGAGCAAGGGATCCCTTTTTAAGATACTGATTAGCAATATCAGCCAAGTTTCCGAACATCACAATGTTATGAAATTCAGTTCTTTCTTGTTTTTCTCCGGACTTGTTTTTAAAGTAGCTGTTTGTTGCTACTGAAAAAGAAGTGACGCTTATTCCACTATCAGGAATGCTTCTTTTTTCCAGATCTTGGGTAATACGCCCTACTATAATGACTTTATTTAGGTTCATAATAAAGTTTTTAGTTAATAATTTTTTATAGGATTTCGTCTATTTTTTCATCAATTTCTTGAAGCGTTGCTTTTTCAGGCTTCAAGGATTTTCTCTTTCTTCTGGGTTCTTCGTCTATCTTTTTCCCAAATTGTTTTCCAATCAAAATATGGCGAAGAATATCTTTTTCTTTCTTAATCTCTTCACTTACTTTTTTGGCATCTTCTGGTTTAGCGTCAAAATCAATAGATGACAAATATCCTTCAGTACTTTTTTTAATCGGATAAGTAAGGGTTTTTCTAGTAGGGACTTGTTCGCTACCCAAAGAACCACCATTCTTACTAATGATTTTTTTTATTCCTTCATGAAAAACACCAGCTTCTTCTGATGTGAAAGATGGAATAATAAGGTAAGTTAGTTCGTATGGTTTCATGTCAATTTCCTTTAATTAATGTCGGAATTATAGCACTACCTTAAGAAACAATCAAGCTTTCCATAAAACAATAAATTGTGTAGAATGAGAAGAGTTTTAGTTAAAAAGTACTTATTATGAAAATTAATTCTTATATATTTCGTGGTTACGATGTTCGAGGAATAGTCGATAAAGACCTAAATCCAGAGGTTGTTGAGTGTATTGGCAAAGCATACGGAACCTTTCTATTAAAGAGAGATATCGGAGATGTAGTGGTTGGGAGAGATTGTCGATTAAGTAGCGAATCCTATAGCAAAGCAATTATAAAAGGGATTTTAAGTACAGGAGTCAATGTTATTGACATAGGACTTGCTTTAGCGGGGACTACTTATTGGGCACAATACTATTTTCAGGTCAAAGGATGTGTTTCTGTCTCTGGATCACACAATCCAACAGAGTATAATGGGTTTAAGCTGGGTACTGGATTTTCACACACAATGGTTAGTGAGGAGATTCAAGAGTTGAAAGAACTCACAGAAAAGGAAACATTTTTTACTGGTAATGGGGTATTAAAAGAGAAAGATGTGAAAGAAGTTTATTTCCAAGATTTAATTAAAAGATTTCCTTCTCCCATAAACTTAAAGGTTGTTGTTGACCCTGGTTATTCAACCGCAGGAGCCTTTGTTCCGGAACTTTTAGAAAAAATGGGTTGTGATGTTGTTAGAGAAAATTGCACAATCGATGGTTCATTTCCTCTCGGAGCGCCAGACCCCACAGAAAGAAAAGTTGCTGAGAGAGTTTCTGCTAAAGTTAAAGAAACAAAAGCCGATATCGGAATTTCTTATGACTCAGATGGTGATCGCATTGGCGTAGTCGATGATCAGGGAGGTATTTTATGGAACGATGTTTTAGTCGGATTGTTTGCGATTAACGCACTGGAAGGCAATCCAAGCGGAAAGATAGTGTTTAATGCCCTTTGCTCAAAATTAGTAGATGATTTGGTAAAAGAAAAAGGAGGCGTCCCTATTATGTGGCAAACAGGACACTCTTTTATTAAAGAGAAAGCACAAAAAGAAGGAGCGTTGTTTGCGGGTGAGCTTTCCGGTCATTTTTATTTTTTAGACAAGTTCTATCCTCATGATGACGGCTGTTATTCTTCGCTGGAAATTCTTAGCTACCTATCAAAGGAAAAAAGAAAGCTATCAGAGGTTACTGGAAATTTTCCTAAATATGTTTCCAGTCCGGAAATCAAAATAGGTTGCAAAGATGATGAAACAAAAGTGGTTCTTATGAAAAATATTGAAGAAAAATTAAAACAATCATTTTCTAAAGAAAACATTATTAACGATGAAAGAGTGGGCGATGGGGTGAGAGTTGAACACGAAGAAAAGATGTTTATCATTCGTTATTCTCAAAATGCTCCTTATTTAACAATAAAATTTGAAGCAAAAAAAACAGAAGATTATAATAATCTTAAGAAATATATTAGAGAACTTCTTTTAAGTTACGGAGAGTTAGATTGGGACTCAAAAATCAATGTGAATATTGATGCTCTTTCTTGATTTTTTATATTCCCATTTTTCTTCTTACTTCACTCATTTTAGATTCCGCAAGAGAGCGAGCTTTTCTCTCGCCTTGCTTTAGTATCTCTCTTACATAGACTTCTCTCGAAAGAAGCTCTTCTCTTTTTCTTCTGAATGGTTCAAGCTTTTCTACCGTTAAATCAGCAAGCTCTTCCTTAAAGTTTTTATAACTTTTTCCCTTCATTTCTTTTTCTACCTCTTTTATCTCTGTTTCGGAAAGGAGAGCGTAGATTGTCAAAAGATTAGCAACCCCAGGACGTTTTTCTTTATCATACTTGATGGTTTTATAAGTGTCGGTTACCGCTGATTTTATCTTTTTCCTTATATCTTCAGGAGAATCAAGAAGTAAAATAGAGGCATTTTTATTAGTGTCTGATTTAGACATCTTTTTTAAGGGGTTGTTGATGCTCATTATTTTTGCTCCTTCTTTGGCCAGTTTTTCCTTCGGAAGAATAAAAGTTTCTCCAAACTTGTTGTTAAATCTACGAGCGATATCTCTTGCAAGTTCAACGTGTTGTTTTTGATCTTCACCAACGGGAACTATCTCTGTACTATAAAGAAGAATATCCGCTGCCATCAAAATAGGATAATTTAAAAGACCAGCGTTTTCGTTTTTTTTATCTTTTGCTGATTTTTCTTTATACTGTGTCATTCTGTAAAGTTCACCAAGCGGAGTAATGGTATTTAAAAGCCAAGCAAGTTCGGTATGTTCTTTTACTGAAGATTGGATAAAAACAGTAACTTTTTCTGGGTCAAGTCCGGCGGCAAGATAGACAATGGCTTTTTCTAGGACAAGTTCGGGGAGCTTCTCTTGATTGTAGGGGACGGTCATTGCATGAAGATCAACGATGCAGAAAAAACAATCATTTTCATGTTGAAGGTCTATCCACTGTTTTATTGCCCCGAAATAGTTTCCGATGTGGAGGTTGCCCGTTGGTTGTATTCCACTAAAAATACGCATTAGATTATTTTATCATACTTCAATTACTACAGGAAGAACCATTGGCCTTCTGCCGGTTTTACTATAAAGAAAACCTTCAATCTTTGACTTAATTTCCGGTTTAATGTCTTTTACGTCTTTTTGTTGTTTTCCTCCCCTAGAAATGATTTCCATTACCTTTTTTCTTACTTCCGTTAAAAGGAGTTGAGATTCTCTTAAGTAAACGAAACCGCGAGAAATAATATCAGGAGAGTTTTTAATTTTTCGAGTCTTTTTGTCGATAACAGCGATAACTACAAATATTCCACTTTCGGCGAGTTCCATTCTGTCGTGTAAAACAATTCCACCAACATCTCCTATTCCAGAACCATCCACCATCACGGGAGCAACAGGGACAGGTTTCTTGCTAATGGCTAATTTTTCTTTATTAATGGTTATAATAAAGCCGTTATCGATAAGAGCAATGTTTGATTTTGGAACTCCCTCTTCATGAGCAATTTGTGCATGGCTGGCCATCATCGAGTACTGGCCGTGAATTGGAAGGAAAAACTGTGGACTCATAATGCGTATCATGTCTCTTAGTTCTTCTTTTTGGGCATGTCCCTTAGCGTGGATATCCATCATCTGAGAGTGGAAGATATAAGCTCCTTGTCTCATAATATCATCTTTGAGGTTTTGCACTGCTCTTTCGTTACCAGGGATAACCGAAGAAGAGAGAACAACCGAGTCTCCTTTCTTAAGCTGAAAATGACGATGTTGCTTGCTTAAAATACGCATTAGTGCCGCGTTATCTTCTCCTTGAGCTCCTGTTGAAAGAATGGTTATTTTGTTATCAGGATAGTCAGACGCTTTTTCTGAAGGAATAAATGTTCCTTTTTTTGTCTTAATCAATCCTAAATTTTTTGCAATTTCAATATTGGTTTTCATTCCGTATCCTTCCACAACTACTTTTCTTCCGTGTTTTTCGGAAAGAGTGATGATGTCTTGAACACGGTTAATTAGAGAAGCAAAAGTGGCGGTAATAATACGACCCTTTGCTTTTTCAAAGATTATATCTAAATTTTCTGCAATAACCTTTTCAGAGAGAGATCTTCCTTCCGCTTCTGCTCCTGTTGAATCAGACATCAAAAGAAGAATCCCCCTGGAAGCAATTTCGTGTAAACGGTCAAAGTTGGTTGGAGGTGCATTAGTAGGAGTAAGATCAAACTTAAAATCCGATGTATGAATGATGTTACCCACCGGAGTTTCAATTAAAACACCGTGTCCGTCAGGAACATTGTGATTTTGGTGGAAAAACTCAGCGGTAAAAGGTCCAAGCACTATTCGGTCACCTGCTTTTATCTCATTTGTTCTTAGTTTTGGCTTTAAAGGAAATTCTTCTTGTCTTTTTGTGGTGATACCCAACGTCATTGCAGAACCAAAAAGTGGTGGGTTTCCTATCTTGTCTAAGATGTAGGGGATTGCTCCGATGTGGTCATAATGACCGTGAGTTAAAATTACACCCAAAATTTTTCTTTTGTTTTTTTCTAAATAAGAGATGTTAGGAATAACATAATCAACTCCCGGAGTTTTTTCTTCAGGAAAATTAAGGCCGATATCAACAATAATCGCCTCATCTCCCCATTCTAAAATCATCATGTTTCTTCCTACTTCTCCTAATCCTCCAAGAGGAATAATTCTTAAATTTTCTTCGTACATTTTTTACGGTAAATTATTAATAATATTATAGAAGAGTTTTTCTATTAGTGCCCAGAGGGAGAGTCGAACTCCCATGGACTTTCGTCCACTGCGACCTGAACGCAGCGCGTCTGCCGATTCCGCCATCTGGGCTTCAGAGTTTTTATTTAACTACTCTTTTAGTGTTAATATACCAAGTGTCAATATCTTCAAATCTTTTGGAAGAATTAACGAGAACTCTTTTCTCTATTCCCTTTACTTTTTCTGACACAGAGTAGATAAAGTAAGGATTATAAAGAAATATTCCTGGAATTTCTTTTGAAATTAAATCTTGTAATTTTAAGAGAGACTCTACTCTTATATCTCCTTCTTGTGAAATTATTACCTCTAAAAGTTCATCAATTTCTTTATTTTCTAAACCAGAAAGATTGATTCCTGGATCTTCTATCCTTGTCGAATGCCACATAGGGAAAGGGTTTAATCTCCCAGTAAGCATCGTCCCAAAAAGAAAAGCTTCAAAATCTCGAGGGCGAATAACTTCTTCTTTTAACTCTAATGCATTTTTTGTGTTTATCAACACTCTTATTCCTAAAAGTGACCATTGTTTTTTTATAATCTCTGCCGTTTCAACAAGCATCGGATCATCGAGCGTGGTAAGTGAAATTTCTAAAGAAACAGTTTTGTTAAAAAGGTTTTCACAAAGTTCGTTTAACTTCTTTCTGGTACTTTTAGCAACCATCCCTGTGCCGCTTTTAAAATTGTGTGGATCAAGTATTTCTTTGCGATATTTTTCTTGGAAGTAGATTACGGAATCTTTCGTTTTTTCATCAAAAAATCCAGTTATCTCTCCAGAATAAAGGTCTTCATCTTCTTCGCTAAGATAAAGAAGACAACGCTGTAGATTTCTTACCTCTTCACCTTGCGAATCTCCTTTTAAATCTTTTGTAAAAGAAAAAGGACTGCTTTCTTCTCTCTTTCCATTTTCAAAGCCAGAATTTTTCAAAAGTTCTTTTGCTTTTTCTATATCGTAAGTATGGCTACCGTTACTTATTTCTGGATAAAACTCAGGAAGAAGGGGAGAGTTTACGACATATCCTGCGTTGTTTAAGATAGATTCAAGAAGCTCATTTTTGTCTGTGGCATAACTTAATGCTTCTCTTACCTCAATGTCTTTTACTATTCCTTTTGACTGAAGATTGAAGAAGATTGAGAAATAGCGGGGAAGAGCAACCTTATAATTAACAACTCCTCTTACTTCATCAAGATTTATATTTTTTCTTATGCTATCTGTGATGGTAAAACCATCAATTTCTCCTCTCCTTTGAGCGCGGAGGAGTTCATCGACATCACGGAAAAAATGAAAAGAAACCTCATTTAAAAATGGCTTTCCTCTGAAATAGTAAGGGTTTCTTTCAAGCTTTAGATATTCGATGTCTCCATCTATACTTTCTTTTATTTCTTTGAAACGGTATGGGCCAGAACTAATCGGTTTTATATTATAAATTGAGTAACGGAAATCTCTTGGGGAATACTCTTCAAAAATGTGTTTTGGGATTGGTTTTAAAGTAAGGTTTTCAACAAAAATGGAGGAAGATTTTTCGAGAGTAAAACGAACCTCATAATCAGAAATTTTTTCAGTTTTTACGCCGGTCCAGATTTGTCTTTGTGTACTTTGATAATCAGGGCTTTGGATGGTTTTTATAGTAAAAAGAACATCATCAGCGGTTAATCTTTCTCCGTCGGACCAAAAAACGTCATTTCTCAAGAGGATGTTAAATGTTTTATTGTCTTTTGTAGTATAGTTTTCAGCAATATTAGGAATAAGATTTCCTTCTTTATCGTAGCGCATTAAGCCGTCAAAAACAACCTCGATAATATCCCGTTCTACCTCGCTTTGTGATGCATAGAGAGAATTGATGGTTATCCAGCGGGTTGATTGTACGAGCCCTTCGCGATAAACTCCTCCGTGTGAAGGGACAACCTCTGTGTTTGCAGAGTAGAAAAAAACAACAAAAGAGAGAAATGAAAAGAAAGTTATAAGAAGAAGAGAAAGAAGAGTGATTTTTTCTTTTCTATCTAAAACTTCAGGTATTTTTCTCCACTGTTTTTTTGAGGGCCATTTTTTTGGCCAAAAATCAGTCAAAAAATTAGACATACGATATTTATTTGAGAATATTAGAGAAAAAGATTAAGAATAGCAATAGTGATAAAAGCCACTCCCAGGCCGATCGTTGCTTGAAAAAGAAACTTTTCACTTCCTCTTTTTTCAGTGTGGAAACCTTCTCCCTCTCCAAAAGCTGATCCCATCGCTGCTCCTCCTTGTTGAAGGAGTACGGCCGCGATAAGCAGAATGGAAATAAAAATTTGCAAAAATGGTAGAATTTCTTTCATTTTTTTGTAAAGACATGGAGAGTAAACTCCAGAGTCCAGATAATAAGAGTGGCATAAAGGAGACCGGTAAAACCAATGATGGTTAGTTCCGTAAACATTGCTCCTACAAACCACAAGATAAAAATGTTAATTAAAAAAGTAAAAACCCCTAGTGTCAAAATGCGCAGGGGAAGTGTAATAAGCCTTAAAATCGGTCTTATAAAAAAGTTAACAATTCCCAAGGTTAATCCTGCATAAAACAACGTCTGTGTGTTTTCAATTCTTACTTCTGCGAGAAAATAATCAACCAAATAGAGGCCGATTATTCCAATACCGATCTGTAAAAGAAGTCTTTTAAAGAAGGACATAACATTAAAAATATATCATATTTGGCAATTTTTGCAACCCTATGAGTTATTTTCCAATCCTTCTATCTCCGCTTCTATAAATTTTATTAACTCTTCTTTGATGTATTTTCTTATAGAAATAAACTTTTTGTAATCTAATAAGATGTTTAAATCTTCATCTATTATTTTTTTTGTAACTTTCTTTTTAACAAAATCATTAAGCTCAGTTAAATGGGTTAGGGGAGAAACTTTTGTTCTTTCTTTTATAATATCATCAATATATCCGTATCCTTGTGTAAAAAAGTAATGTATATCGTAGATGTCTCTTCCGGCGATTTTTCCACCACTTTTGATTCTATCAAGTGGAGCAATAAGTTTGTGGGAGAACATTGTTTCGATGGTTTGACATATACCTGTCATACTAATTGATGGAATAAAAATCGGTTTATATATGTTCGATTTATAATAATTGTCTAAAAATTCTATCTTGAGGGTATTTCTTTGACTTGAAGAAGGATATTTTAGAAAAAACTGTAAAGCTTTTTTACTCTCATCTTTAACTTCAAGATTGAGATTAGCAAAGATGTTATAAAGTTTTTTTCTAAATTCTTTTTTGTCTGCTTTTTCACCGAGATCGAAGTCTAAATCAACCGAAAATCTATCTAGATATCCGAGCATTAAAGCACAAGTTCCTCCTTTAAAAAAAGCATTAGTGCTCAGATACTTATCTTTTAGGATTTCTGACAAGAGGCGATGCAGTTGTATTTCGTGTTGAATTTTCTCCTGTTTTATCATGTTTAATAACCAATTATCTTTTGTATATCTTTAACTTTTCTCCAATTAATATTTTTTGTGTTGTCAAAATAATAATTAGGATTGAAGTACAAAAGGTCAGCAACGGCTCTCTCTAAAACAGCTTTTCTTATACCATCTTTTAAGATGATGCCTGTATCATTTTTTAAATATATTTCTTTCATCTTACGAACCAAGAAATCATTCTTGTTTATCTGAAATCTTTTTGAGACATTAGAAACAATAGTTATATATTTAATATCCTGAAAGATAACTCCCTCTTCAACCAAAATGTTCTCTGTGCTTAAGTATCCGTATCTATGTATAGAGGCTAATCCCAAAAGAAGGGGACTTATATTTGAAAGTGTTTTTGTAGAATAAAATCCTTTATAGATATTATTTAAAATTCCTCTTTTCATGTACCTACTAATTGTAGTATGAAGCGTATTTGAATTACTAACACCCCAAAGAACAGCCAAATCTTGGATATGATAAAGACACCTTCCATCTTTAAGTAACATTGATGATTTGTTCGTAGTCATATTATTATACTGTACATTTATGTACAGGATAGCATATCATAAATAAAAGTCAATATCTTCTTTAAAACACTCCTCTTGACACAAATTTAATGATAGGTAATAATGCCCTTAGCACTCTCACGAGTTAATTGCTAATTAAAAGGTCGTACTAAATTATTATTAACCAACCTCCCCGAAGTTGATGATTCATATAAGGGAAGGTTTTTAAAAAGTGAAAATAAAACCACTTGGTGATTACGTATTAATTGAACCTGAAAAGGAAAAAGAAAAAACAAAAGGAGGAATTCTTCTTCCTGACACTGCCGAAAAAGGGAGACCAGAAAAAGGCAAAGTAATTGCCGTTGGTCCTGGAAAAACAAATTCTCAAGGAAAAGTTGTTCCTCTTGAAGTTAAAAAAGGAGACATTGTGCTTTTTACAAAGTACGGCCCTACTGAAATAAAAACGGTCGATGATAAAAAAGAATACTTAATCGCTAAACAAGACGATATATTAGCGATTGTTGAATAAATTATGTCTAAAAATATCTATTATCAAGAAGAAGCAAGAAAAAAGATGGTAGCTGGGGTAAACAAGCTTGCTGATGCAGTAAAGTACACCATTGGACCAAGAGGGAGGAATGTTGTTCTTGGGCAAAGTTATGGATCTCCGACAATTACCAATGATGGTGTTACTATTGCTGAAGAAATTGAGCTGAAAGATAAAGTAGAAAATATTGGAGCATCAATTATTAAGGAGGTTGCTTCCAAAGTTAACGAGGCTGCGGGAGATGGAACTACTACCGCGATTCTTCTTGCGAGATCAATCATCGTTGGAGGATTAAAAAATGTAACCGCAGGGGCAGATCCACTTTCTTTGAAGAGAGGAGTGCTCAAAGGAAAAGATGCGGTTATTGAGCATCTTAAAAAAGAATCAAAGAAAATTACTAAAAAAGAAGAGATCGCTCAAGTTGCTATTATCGCTGCAGAAGATGAAGAACTAGGAAACTTAATTGCAGGAGTAGTGGAGGAAGCAGGAAAAGATGGAGTAGTAACTGTCGAGGAATCAAAAACTTTCGGTTTAGAGAAAGAAGTTGTTAAAGGATTACAGCTTGATAACGGTTACGTTTCTCCATATATGATAACTGACGCAGAAAGAATGGAATCTGTTTTTGACGATTCACATATCTTGATTACCGATAAAAAGATTTCTTCGGTATCAGAAATTGTTCCTCTTTTAGAAAAACTTGCTCAAGGTGGGCAGAAAAACTTAGTAATTATTGCTGATGAAATTGAAGGAGAAGCGCTTGCTACTCTTGTTTTAAATAAGCTTCGAGGTGCCTTCAATACTCTAGCAATTAAAGCTCCAGGGTTTGGAGATAAGAAGAAAGAGACACTAAAGGATATTGCTGCGGTTTGCGGTGGACAAGTAATTTCCGAAGAAGTGGGATTAAAACTTGAAAACACCGAAGTAGCAATGCTTGGAATGGCTCGCAAGGTTACGGCCAGTAAAGACAAGACAATTATTACTGAGGGCAGAGGAAACAAAAAAGATTTAGAAAGAAGAATAGAGCAAATTAAAAGAGAGATTGATGCGTCTACGTCAGATTATGAAAAAGAAAGCCTCCAAAAGAGACTAGCAAAGCTTGCAGGAGGTGTTGCAGTAATTAAAGTAGGAGCACTTACCGAGATAGAACAGAAGGCTCGTCAACACAAAGCAGAAGATGCACTTTCTGCTACTCGTGCCGCCATTGAAGAAGGTATTGTCGCAGGAGGTGGAGTTTCTCTTATAAGAGCTCTTGAAGGTCTTGAAAAACTAAAACTTAAAGGAGACGAAGCTACCGGAGCTGCAATTTTAAAAAGTGCGCTTGAAGCACCAATCAGACAGATTGTAGAGAACGCTGGAGTAGATGGCTCTGTTGTTGTACAGAAAGTAAAGGAACAAGAAGGGTCATTTGGATTTAATGCAAAGACATTAGAGTATGAAGACTTGATTAAAGCAGGAATTGTTGATCCAACAAAAGTTGTTCGTTCTGCGCTCGAGAATGCAACTTCAGCGGCAGCGATGTTTTTGACAACAGAGTGTGTTGTTGTTGAAGACGATGAAGAAAAGGATAAAGGTGGACACATGCAGCAGGGTGGAGGAATGCCTGGAATGGGCATGGGAATGTAAAAAAAGATAGGAATGGAAAGAAAGGAGAGCTTTTATCGCTCTCCTTTTCTTTTTGCAATAGCTTTAAAAATATATTAAAATAGAGGTGTCGATTATTAAAAAATTAATGATAAAAATATGGAGATAACAACAATTATTATCGTTGTTCTAGTTCTTTTAGCACTATGGGTGGTTGGATCGTTCAATCGTCTTGTAGTACTAAAAAACAGAGTGAAGGAAGCTTGGGCAGACATTGATGTCCAACTGAAGAGAAGATATAATCTTATTCCGAACCTGGTAGAGACCGTGAAAGGATATGCTTCTCACGAAAAAGGAGTATTTGAAAGTGTTACCAAGGCAAGAGCAGCAGCACTTAGTGCTGAGGGGACAGGAGATCCCAAGAAAGTTGCAGCTGCCGAAAATCAACTTACTGGGACATTAAAAACCTTGTTTGCTGTTTCAGAAAGTTATCCTGATCTTAAAGCTTCCAACAACTTTGTAGAACTTCAAAGAGAGCTGAGAGACACGGAAGATAAAATTCAAGCTTCACGAAGATTTTACAATCGTAACGTTCGAGACTTTAATACAAAGACTGAGATGTTTCCAATGAGTATTATTGCTTCGATGTTTAAGTTTGAGAAAAGAGAATTCTTTGAGATTGAAGATACAAAAGAAAAAGAAAACGTAGAGGTAAAGTTCTAAAAAATGGCTACTCTTTATACACAAGCGGAAAGCAACATCCGTAAAACCTATTTTTATTTGCTTGGATTTGTTTTAATTATTTTTGGTATCGGTTGGACATTAAGTTATGTTTATAACGAAGTATGGCTTTTGTACTTTGCTTTAATCTTTTCGGTTGTTACTAGTTTTTATTCTTATTGGAATTCAGATAAGATTGTTATCGCTTTGACTAAAGCGAAACCAGCTAAAAAAGAAGAACATCTTGAGCTTTATCGTATTACCGAGAATTTAGCAATCTCAAACGGAATACCGATGCCTCGCCTTTACATTCTGGACGATCCTCAGCCAAATGCTTTTGCGACAGGAAGAAATCCGGCAAACGGAGTGATCGCGGTGACTACAGGACTGTTAGAAATGTTAGATAGAGTAGAGTTAGAAGCGGTAGTGGCTCATGAACTAGGACATATTGGTAATAACGACATTCTTATTACCTCTGTTGTCGTTGTATTAGTAGGAACGATAGTGTTTATTGCTGGTTTCTTTTTCAGAATGACTTTTTATGGCGGAATGAGAGGAGGAAGAGGCAGAGGAAATGCTTTGGTTTTAGTTGGAGCGTTGGTTTTCATTGTTCTTTCCCCGATACTAGCGCAACTTATGAAACTGGCGATATCACGAAAAAGAGAGTATTTAGCGGATTCTACTGCTGTACTTACGACAAGATATCCAGAGGGGCTTATAAGGGCTCTTGAAAAAATAAGTGGAGATCAGAATCAATTGAAAGTTGCAAATGATGCAACAGCACATCTTTTTTTAGTTAGTCCTTTTAGAGGAAAAGAACAAAAGAGTTGGTTTCGTAAACTTTTTATGACTCATCCTCCGATAGAAGAAAGAATTAAAAAATTAAGAGAAATAGATATTCAATAATTTATTTAATATTATGAAATGCCCAAAATGTGAAGAAGAATTAAAAGAAGTCCCTTTTCAAGGGATAAAAGTAGAATCATGTTCGTCTTGTAAGGGTTATTGGTTTGAGAAAGACGAACTTCGTATCGCGAAAGATAAAAAAGAAGAGATGCTGAGGTTTATGGACATTGATCTTTGGGAAAGCGATGAAAAGTTTCGTATCTCAAAAGAAAATTTACTTTGTCCAGAATGTAGCTTGCCACTTTATGAAGTAAATTATGGTGATTCCAATATTAAAGTAGAAGTTTGCAACATGTGTGAAGGAATTTGGCTTGATGGAGGAGAGTTTAGGAAAGTAATAAAGTATTTAAAGGATGAAGCCGGAGACAAAATAATGAAAGAGTACCTGAAAACATTAGCTGAAGAGACGGGAGAGATTTTTCTTGGTCCAGAATCTTTGGAAGATGAAGTAAAAGACGTGCTTACAGTTCTTAGTCTTTTAAAGTATCGTTTTGCGGGGAAACACCCTTTTATCTCAGAGACAATCTCTAAACTTCCTAAATAGTATAAAGGAGGAGTCGGATAGCGGTTTTATTCCACTCGCTTGGAAAGCGGGCGAGCGCAAGCTCACGTGGGTTCGAATCCCACCTCCTCCGCCACGACAATTTAGTATTGGATAGACCCATATTGCCGAGATAACAGGGTGACCCGAGTGGTTCGAATCCAAGTCCGGCAGAATTTACAATCGCCAAAAAGGCGATTTTGTGGTAGAATTAAAATATATGTCAAAAGAAAGGTTTAAATTAATAGCTTCGGTTTATTTGGTTTTAATAAGAAATAATAAAATTCTTCTTTCAAGAAGATATAATACTGGTTATTTTGATGGTAATTATAGTTTCCCAGCAGGGCATCTTGACGGCAATGAAACATTAAAGCAGGGCATGGTTAGAGAAGCAAAGGAAGAAATAGATATTGATTTGGACTTTGCAGATTTAGAATTAATATATACGATGAACAGAAAAATACCAAACGATGAAAGATTGGATTTCTTTTTTAGTACAAAGAAATGGCTTGGTGATCCGAAAATTATGGAGTCTGATAAATGTGATGATTTGAGTTGGTTTGAACTTAATAATTTGCCAAAGAATATAATTCCATATATAAAACAAGCAATTGATTGCATTTCGAATAATATAATTTACAGTGAGCGCGAAGGTCTGGAAAATTGATATGAAAATATATTTTGCAACACATTCTACAACAAAAGATAACGAAGCAAAAATTTCTTCTGGCTGGAAAGATGTTGAATTGTCCGAGCTAGGTATTCAACAATCCAAAGAAATGGGCGAAAGATTCAAGAATATAAAGATAGATTTAATTTATTGTTCTGGGCGCGTTTCTGCTTTTCTAAAGAAGAAGGAGAAAGATACCGAGAAGAGATTTACCATCTAGAACGGGTTGGTGATCTTTTTAAAGAATGGAAAGAAAAAGACAAAAACAAAGAGCTTTACGATAAAGTGACGAAAATAAAGAAGCTGACGGTTATAGAACTGGAAAAACTGCTTGCGCCAGCATTGGAAAAAGAAAGCTATATCCATCTGCAGTTGGCTAATCCGGAAATCGATAGAAATGTGATCGCGCCGTTTACAGTTCAGGATTCAAAAAGCGGACGTGAAAGCCGGACGAGCGAATACGATTTGAAAAGACTTTTTAAAAAAATACTTGAAGATACAAATTGGTGGCTGATGACTGACGGAGTAAACTATCGGCTTGGAGTTTTAGCCGGACGATTGAGAGGATACGGAAATGAAGAGAATTTATTAAAATTAGTTGAAAAGTAATTTTAAAAGCTATGGCAGAAGAATTTGAAAAAAAATGGCAAAATTCGCAAATAACAGGCTGGAAAAAGAATAAAGATAAAATAGTGTCTTTTTTTAAGAGCTTTGATTTAGATATAATTGACGTTTATATCCATGTAACAAATTTAGATTATACAAAAATACAAATAATATGTTATTTGCTAAGTAAAGTAATTAAATCAATAAAGATTTGTAATTATTTGGATATATTGGAGGAAGAAGAGCATGCCGATGTAGATGCTATAAAAATATTCTTTTTAATATCTCATGCTGAAATTACAATGAATAATTTCGGTTTCAAAGACAACAAAAAAGAATTAGTTAAAAAATTCTTTGAACCAGTTACAGAAAAATACGGCCTAAAATATAAAATAAGGGTAGGATTAAGTAGTATTAATGAAAGCGGAGATATGCCATTTTCTGATATTTTCTATAAAATTAGATGCGAGTATGCTCATGAAGGAAATTATACGGGAAAGATTTTTAATAAAAGAAAAGATGATGAAAATATCTATAATTTGTTTCACTTTAAAAGCGACAATAAAGATTTTCATGGGGAATGTAATCTAACTTATAAGGAATTTACCCACATTTATATGGAAGCATTGGTTGAAAATATTAAAATATTTTCTAATTATGGAAAATAGAGCGCATGGCGAATCAAAAGAAAAAAGATTGGCGAGGTTTCAAAATAATCCGCCGGTTGAGGTCATAGAAACCCTATTGAATTCAATAGATAATTTTTTTAATAATGAGATTCGCCTAACCCCTGAAAATGCGCAGACTTCCTTGCTTTTTCTTGGCATACACGCTGTAGCCTTAACTATCTCAGAAGCATTCTTTAATAAAACCGGCCCGGAAGGATATAAATTGTTCTTAGAGAGATTTGTTGATGGAGATAGTGTTGACACAAAATTTTCGGCCATAGCCGGATTGATCCACGACTGGAGAAACGTTTTAGCACACCAATGGTTAGGTTCAGTTGGTCACGAGATTGGCTATGATTATAAAATGGAATTTGGCTGGCAGGAAAAAGATGGGACAACATTCATAAATCCTAAAATATATTGCGACCATTACTTAAAGGCCTTTTTGAGTGGAGGGAAAATACGGGATTATGACAAGATTTTTACCGACCCTGAACTTCAAGCGATCAAAGATCGCATTATCCAAAAATATTTAGAAAGCTAATTTTTGCACAAATGGGACTCGGGACAATATCCGCAAAAAATGTCCCATTTGTCCCATTTGCAAAAACCAACTCCCGACCCACATACCTCAAACCCATCTCTGTTCAGAAGGCCAAGAAAGCGCTATAATACTCTTATAATGTCGATATTCGGGGCACTTAACCCGAATGTCCCGCCAAGTTTTACATTCAGCGAAAACATCAAAAAAATGCGGGCTAAACTTGGCTTAACGCAAGATGATTTAGCGAAGAAAGCCGATGTTAAATATACAACGCTTATAAAAGTTGAAAGCGGTACATTTAATAAACCAAGTGTTCAAACTATGGCGAAGATCGCCAAGGCGTTGGGCGTTTCAATCGAGAATTTAATAAAATAAATTATGCTCGAAAAATACACTTTCAAAAATTTTCTGGGTCGTAATTGGTGGTTTCTTCTTTTGGCATTTGCCAAAATTTTTAACCAATCAAAGAATGATAGCGCTTTCGGCTCATTATTTCTTGATATACTTTTTTTCGGTGGCATAATTTTAGTAATAATGTTTGTTTATTGGTTTATTAGATACGGAATAAAACAAAATAAATAATATGGGATTTTTTTCAAATCTTGGAGATGCTCTATCCGGGAAAATTTATAAACAAAACACCTTAATCGGCAGTAATGTCGTGAAGTTGATTAAGAAAGTCGAACACAGACAAGATTTTGTCAAATGGTGGATTTATTCTTGCACCGCAAGTATAAACGGATTATTAGACATACTTTTATTCCAAGATTTGAAAACTAAGGACGACGAAGGAAAAGAAATTGATTTTAATAATTTTAAGAAAAACATCGAAAGATTGAACGAACAGAAAGTTTTTGAGATATTTAAATTGTTGGGCGGACATTTTCTTATGGTTTTTCTTAAAAACAAAGATAATATAGCGTTTTTAAAATCAGTAAAATTAGAACGAAAGGATTTTGAGGAAGAAATTACCAAAATTTTCGATTTTAATAGAAAAGATGAAGATGATTATAAAAGACTAGACGAAAAATTTTTAGCCAATACTGCAGGATATTTTTTGAATCTTTATGATGAAGTTTTTTCTAAAGGGTTTGAATTGTCGCCAGATAAAGATTTAGCGGCTTCACTAGTTTTCTCAGAGTTGTTATCTAACTCTTATAAAAATTTTATGGATATATTGCAAGATAAAATCAGGGAAATTTAATAAATAAAACTATGGAATTTTTTTCAAACTTAATGGGTCAAAAATTATTAGTGACCGCAATAATAAAATTCTACAGCGAAGATAAAGCGTCTGTTGAATACAAAACAGAAATTTCTAATAAAGAACAGAAAGAAAGTGATTTATTGCAGTTATTTACGCTTTATTACACTAAAATGCTTTATAACCTTAATCGTTGCGAACTCGCTGATCAACTCATCATTTATGTTCAAAAAGCAGTTGAAAGCGTGATGAGTGAAAAAGGAATAAATAGAGCGAGTATTTTGGCGTCTGGACAAAAGTTAGTTGATCCGAAAACTAGCGGGATTACAAAAAAATATTCTGGTGAACTTTACGAAAAATCAAGTCAAACAAGAATCGTCCAGACTCATATAGATACGGTTGGTGAGGGGTATTATGTGCCAGTTTCAACTGTTATGTTTTTACAATATCTCATAAAAAATCTTTCGGAAGAATCATCGATGTTTTTAATTTTAGTACTCGGCGGAATGAATAAGTATTATCATGGAGTCGGCGATTATTCTAATATGCGAAGCATAATTGAGGCGCCAAATTATGGCTTTAATGTTGCAACGCAAATATTAAGTACTGGTAAATAATATGCAAAATAATTTTCGTAAAACTTATATAACTTGGTTTTTAATTCTAGTTTTACCGCCTATTTTATTGCGATTAGGCACAGCCAGCGGAAATATCGCTCTGTCTGAAGATTTTGCTGCTCTTCTATCAATTATCACAAAAGTTGGGGTAATTATTTTGACGATTTGGTATGGATTAAAAATTGAAATAAAAAATATTTGGTCTTGGGTTTTGGGCTTTGCAACATTATTACCTTTCATGGTTTGGATTTCTGCGGTAATTTTACTAACGAGAAAAACTGGGAGTCAAACAACATCATTAAAAACTTCTGAAGGTCGTCCGATTTTATCTCGTGAGGAAATTTTTGATGAAAATAAGGCGAGTGAATTTATTAAGTGGTTCATTAAAAATGAGCCATTCGCAAATGCCATTTCTAATAGAAGTTCAAATATAATTTTTGAAGCAGGAAATCTCCCAAGTGTTCCGTTCGGATATAATCCGTCAAAAGACAAAAAAATTGGCAACTTGAGTAATTGGTTTGTGGCAAAATTGACACACGATATTAAAAAATTAAAAACAGTTTCAAAAGATGAATTTAAAGATTTTTTAGATAAGCTTGGCGAAGCCGGAAATAAAACCCTCATAGCTGTTGGCGAGCTTGCAGTAAAATATAACTTGAATTTTGAGAAATTTGTTTATGAAAATGAGATACAGAAAATTCCAGCAGGAGAGAAACGCGACCTATTTAAAAAGAATTTTCTTGATGATAATGTAATAGGTGCTGAACAAAGAATTTTGGGCTGGCTGTACCACGAATGGTTTGGAGAATGGTATAAAATTCCAGAAAGGTAAAAAGTGGCGTGCCAACTTCGTTGGCACGAAATTCGGTGGTGGCGGAAAAGCGAGGGCGGGCAAAAATTCATTCCCCCAGACCACCCTCCTTTTTGCCTGCCCGAGCGATTGGATTTCAAATTTTAAAATTCAGAATTCGGATTTTCGTCAAAAAATGTTCGAACTTCGTTCAAAAAACACCGCCAAGTTTTACATTCAGCAAAATTGAAAGATGTTTCTTATAATTCCATAATAAAACTAGAAACAGGCGGAATTACTAATCCGACCATTGAAACATTGCAAAAAATCGCCAAAGCATTAGAAGTTCAAGTTGATGATTTAATCAAATAAAAATATGTCTATTTTTAAGAAAAAAATTGATTTTAGCCAGTTCCTTGCTGATTTAATTGGATTTCAGTGTGATTTTTTGGAAAATAATTTTAGTAAATTAGTGGTATTAGCAGACGGATTTAAGGTGTTAACCGAAAAAGACGAAGAGGATTTTTTGGATAAAGCTCACGAATTGGTAATTGTGGATATTCTTATGAGTTGTAATCAAAAATTTTACAATAATTTATCAAGCGAAGAAGTGGGTAAAGCTGTTAGCTTGATATATGCTCGGTATTTAACTGAATATAAAAAAATATCAAAATCATTGGCGGAAAAAAAGTTAGACAATGTCATGAAACTTTTTGAATTAGTTTGTTGTGCGGAAGAAGAAACACAGAAGCAAAGTGAGCGAAATAAAGAAATCGGTTATAAACCCCCTTATAAAATTAGTGATGATATTGATAAGCAAAAATTTTATCTTTGCAAGGGTTTTAGCAATTATTGTGTCGGCAGTGATATGAAGTCAGAAAATTGGGAGGGTAGAAATTTTGCAGTTCTCAAGTTAGCAAAGGCATTTGTAAAAACTGACATTGTCAAAACCACGCTAAAAAAATTTAAGATTACTTGGAATTAATTATGGAAAACAAAATTACAGATATAAATGGTTTGGTTTTATCTCTCGCCGCTATGGCTATGAAACCTCTACTGAACGATGAGGTTTGGCAATGTTACGGCTACAAAAAACGACCAAGACATGGAAATATTTGGAATGAAATTTTTCCCAAGATGTTTGCATTGGAAAATTTTATTTCAAAAGAAATTCTTACAATGGGGCTTATTGATGTATTGAATGGAATAAAAAAATCAACAGAAACGCCCGACACGAAATTATTGATTTCAGTAGGAGTTATTGACCAGTTTTTATCTACAACAAAACATATGTTTTCTTCTGATTTATTTATGGAAAATCTTTTTTCCACTTACGCCGCATATTTGAAAAGCGAAAAATCAAAAATCCACGAACCAGTTATCTTAAAAGCTAAAGATATTTTGAATAAAAAAGATTTTGCAAAATTTATGGTAGGCACTATCAAATTGCTTCTTGAACCTGCCGATTATTTTTTATTGAAAAGTGATCGCATTAAAGATGTAGTTGAAAAGTCATCTAAGGAAAACAAGTTGAAAATTTCAATGCCCGATGAAATTTATAAAAAATATGTGCCGTTAATAGAAGAAATTTTTTTGAATGCTTAAATTATTTCAAGGAAATTTATAAAAATGACAATCAAAAAACAAATCGTAGAATTTTCGTGGAATGTGAACGACTTACTGTCTCAATATGTCGCAATTCACGATGATATTTTCAAAACCTCAATTCGCCATGCCATACCAATTCCCGGGATTTTTAAGGCGATTGATTTTGGTGCTCATCTTAAAAAAGTTGAAAACATCATCCCCGAACTAGAGAATTGCGACAACAAAATAAAATCTTTTGCCGAAAATGTAAGCGAACAAGAACGAGAATATCTTGATTTACTTTCCAAATATGTAAGTGCATTAATTGAGACAGTAAGTCATCTAAAAGTGGTTGTAGGCGCACTTTACGCCAAAAGCCAAAGTTTTGCTAATTCAAATTACGATTGGAAAAATTACAAAAATGATCTTGCGAAATATGAGCAATCAGTGCAAGATTATATGGCGATTGGCGGACGCTTGAATGGATTGTTTGAAAAAATTAAATAGGCGGCGCGCCAGTTTTACTGGCACGAAATTCAGCGGCGGCGGAAAAGCGAGGGCGGGCAAAAATTCCTTCCCCCCGAACCCCTTCCTTTTTGCCCGCCCGAGCGATTGGATTTCAGATTTTAAAATTACGAATTCGGATTTTCGTCAAAAAATGTTCGAATTTCGTCCAAAAAACACCGCCAAGAAAACTTTTTATCGGCGCGACCCGAGTAAATATAAACATGCAATTTTGGACAAACGTTTTAAGTAATTTTTTAGCAAATATAGCTGCAGGGGTTATATTAGGTGTTTTGGGTTTTATAATTGGCAAAAAATATAAATCAAAAATAATAAAATTTATGCAAGAAAATATTCAAGGAGGTAGCCACAACATTCAGGCAGGAAGAGACGTTATTCTTAATACCGATAAAGCCAAAGATTCTTCGGCCAAAGATCAGCCACCACCTAGTCTAACAACCGGTAGCCCCATATCGACAGAAAGTTTTGGTGAAAAAATAAGCAAAGACAGACGATCAATTGTCGCTATTGGTTTTATCCCGGCCACAAATCAGATGACAATCGTTGGAAGTGGTTTTTGTGTTTCTGGTGATGGTAAAATTTTAACCGCTGCTCATATATATAATCAAACACCACCCCAATTTCAATCTAAGCTTATGGGGATGGTTATGACCAAACAAGAACAAAATGGTTTGGAACACTATATTTGGCTGCCATTAGATATAATTGAAGGGAAAAAGACTGACAATGACGATGTGGTCCTGTTTCAGATTCAAAACTTCACAAACAACACTCTTCTCCAGCCGCTAGTATTAGGAGACTCATCGAGAACTGAAGTTGGTGACGAAGTCTATTTTATGGGATTTCCTTACGCCGCTAACCTTATTAACGAAGGTTTTGGTATTACGCTAATTGTAAACAGGGGGATGATTAGTAACATAAAACACGATGGCATTGATCCACTCTATCCACGTAATTGGTTTGTCGTTGATGCTATCAGTAATCCCGGTAATAGCGGTTGTCCACTTATAGATAGAAAAACCAATGAAGTTGTGGGTATAATGAGTATAGCGTTTCGTACAAAATCTCAAGTGCCTAAATATAATGATCTTGACATCAGAGAACCAATGCATATAGCTGGTGCAAAACCAATTAACTTAGCAAAGAAATTGTTATAGCCTCAATCTATTTATTATGCGTTTAACTTTTATTCTATGATTGTCAATTTTTGGATACTACTTAGTATTATCGCCGTAATTTTGTTAGCAATATTCTGGCGAACACGAAACGCAGTCTGGAGTGGTCTAACAATAGATTATTACGGGTTTCATAGTAGCCATTTTCTTTGTTTTTAAAGGAAGTGGGTTTGGTTGGCATATTATCGGAAAATTTGCAGTAGTAGGAATACTACTAGGATTTGTAGCAGAATTGTTAGGAAAAGCTTCAGATTATTTGAAAAAGAAAAATTAGGAAAAAGATTTATCCGACCCACTCACCTTGGGTGGGAAGTCCCCAAAAACCATTAAAACACCTTTAAATAATTAGTACTTAACCCGAGTGGCCCGCAAAGAAGAAATAATTGCTCCAAACGGCAAATTTACCCTCCTACCTTAAATATGTTGTTGATTCACTTTTATTATTACAGTCGCCTTTTAAATATAATGGTTTTTTAGTAGAATAATATAATGAAAAAGATTCAAAAGTGTTAAGTGCGTCTAATAAAGTAACAAAATTATGAAACACCGAACCTATATAAAAGATTTATCGAAGAAAAAAGGCGAAACAGTAACTATTTGTGGTTGGATCAATACTAGACGTGATCAAGGGAAAATGATCTTTTTGGATTTCCGTGATATGACCGGAATTGTTCAAGGGGTTATCTTGCCAGGGAGTGAAGCTTTGGAAGTAGGAAAAGCTTTACGAGAAGAATTTGTAGTAATGGTTGAAGGGAAGGTTAACACACGTCCTGAAAAAAATATCAAAAAGGAAACACTAAATGGAGATATAGAGCTTGAGATTTTAAATATTTCAATTTTGAACGAATCAAAGGTTCCGCCATTTCCTTTAGGAGGTGATACGAGAAAAGTTGATGAATTAAGCCGTTTACAATATCGCTATCTTGATATGAGAAGCGAGAGGTTAAGGAAAAATATTCTTAATCGATCAAAAGTACAGCACTTTATAAGAAACTTTTTACATAATGAAGGATTTGTTGAAGTAGAAACTCCACTTCTTTCTGCACCAACTCCAGAAGGGGCAAGATCTTTCGTGGTATCAAGCAGAATTTATAAAGGAGAGTTTTATTCTCTACCGCAATCACCACAACAATATAAACAACTTCTTATGGTTGGTGGTCTTGAAAAATATTTTCAATTTGCAAGGTGTATGCGAGATGAGGATACAAGAGGTGACAGACAGCCGGAATTTACCCAGCTTGACTTGGAGATGTCTTTTGTAACAGAGGAAGACGTGATGCAATTAAATGAAAAGCTTTTAATTGAGACTATAAAAAATATTTATCCTAAAAAGAAAATTCAACAAGTTCCCTTTCCAAAAATGTCGCACAAGGAGGCAATGGAAAAATACGGAAGCGATAGGCCCGATATAAGGGAAGATAAAAATGACCCAGACCTTCTAGCTTTTTTGTGGATTGTTGATTTTCCAATGTTTGAAGAAACGGGAGAAGATAACTTTGACAATACTGGTGAATGGACCTTTACACACAATCCATTTTCAAAACCACGCGATGAATTCTTTGAAAACTTCATGAAGAAAGAAAAAATTGATGAAATTCTATCAACCCAGTATGATATTATTTTAAACGGACTTGAAATTGGCGGAGGAAGTATTAGAAATCATAAAAAAGAGGCTTTGCAAAAAACCTTTGAAATTATGGGTTATGACGAGAAAAGGATTAAAAATAATTTTGGACATATATTGGAGGCATTGGAATTTGGCGCACCACCACACGGTGGTATTGCATGGGGTTTTGACAGATTAATGATGATCCTTGAAGAAGAGCCAAATATTAGAGAAGTTATTCCTTTTGCAAAAACCGGTGAAGGAAGAGATCTGATGATGGGCGCACCGGCCGATATATCAGAAAAACAAAAAAAAGAATTAGGCATAGATAAGCGTTAAAAACATATTAAAGATATGGGCTTAATTCAAACATTAATACTTTCTGTAATAGAGGGGATGACCGAGTTTCTTCCGGTTTCGTCTACAGGGCACATGATATTAGCTTCTTCAGTGATGAAAATAGAGGAAAGTGACTTCTTGAAAACGTTTTTAATTTTTATTCAACTAGGAGCAATTCTTGCTATTGCTCTCATGTATATTAAACGTTTTTTGAAGGGAATAGACATCTATGTTAAATTATTGGTTGCCTTTATTCCAACAGCTGTTGTTGGTTTTTTAGCATATGAATTTATTAGAGGAGTGCTTTTTACTCCGATTGTTGTTTCTACTTCATTAATTGTTGGTGGTATCATTCTTATTATAATCGATAAGAAAGTAGAGAATAACAAAAGTAGTATTGATGATCTTGAAAATATTCCTCTGAAAAATGCTTTCTATATAGGGTTAATGCAGTGTTTATCGATGATTCCGGGGACCTCAAGAGCTGCGGCAACAATAATTGGTGGAACATTAAATAAATTAGATAAAAAGCAAGCAACAGAGTTTTCATTTTTATTAGCGATACCCACGATGTTGGCTGCAACGGGATATGATTTGATAAAAACACCAATTGAATTTTCACAACAGGAACTAACATTATTATTAATTGGACTACTGGTGTCTTTTGTAACTGCATGGTTAGCAGTAAAGCTCTTTTTGAAGATAATTAAGAAGTTTGGCTTCATCCATTTTGGTTATTATAGAATAGTGGTGGGCGTCGTTTATCTTTTAGTAATAGGTTAATTATATCGAAACAGAGGATTATCCTTTGAAATGTCAGAAATTGTTGCATTATGCAACAATTACAAAAAAATCATGCAACAATTAAATAAACATTAACAAAAAATAATTAACTATATATTTAGAGATTTGATATTAAAAAAATATGATTATAAAAGAATTAACTCAAGTTGGTAATCCGATATTAAAAAGTAAAGCTAAATCTGTTAGTAGTATCGGTAGTAAAGAAACACAAGGAGTAGTAACTAATCTAATAGATTCTATACATTATCACGATTTGGTTGGGATGGCCGCTTCTCAAATAGGAGAGAAACTGAGAATATTTGTGACTGAACTTCGAAAAACCAAATTTCGTGATGAAGATACCGACAAACTTCGCGTTTATATCAATCCTAAAATTACTTGGTTTTCCAAAAAACAGGTTGTTATTTACGAAGGGTGTGGGAGTGTTGCTTATGGTAATCTTTTTGGTCCGGTCAGAAGACCCGAGAAAATAGAAGTTGAGGCTTTTGATGAAAAGGGAAACAGTTTTAGACTTAGGGCGGGCGGTCTTCTTAGTCGTGTTATTCAGCACGAGTATGATCATCTAGAGGGAATTGAGTTTACTGAAAAGATAACTGATATGAGGAAAATTATGAGTCTAGGAGAGTACTTGAAGATGAAATCAAAAAATTAATTTTTAGCTTTAATGTCTAAAAGAGAAGAGATTGTAAAAAGAGAAAAGCTTATAATAGAGAGATTTTTAGGAAAGAAAGATAAGGAAATTCCCGATATTCCTGAGTGGATTAGTGATAGTCTTCTTTCTTTTTGGGAAGAGAATTTGTTTTTTCTTCACTATATCCCAGAAATGTTTTTTACGGAGGATTTAAGTCTTCCTTCTTTTTATAAAAAGCCAGGGAAACTTTTTTATAACAAAATTAAAAAAGGAGAATTAGGAAAAAACTCTCAAAAACTCTCTTCGAAATGGATATTAGTGGATGTAAGAAGGAGGCCACAAAAAAGTGTTTTTTGGATAAACTCTAATGCTGATTTTCTTTTTAAA
>Ga0075120_10000404_pt1 | contig 36017 bp, 29 predicted proteins | sample AntAceMetag02UKL_FD_69792 | JGI IMG/M metagenome (GOLD analysis project Ga0075120, IMG submission 69792) | Saline lake microbial communities from Ace Lake, Antarctica - Antarctic Ace Lake Metagenome 02UKL | ecosystem: Environmental > Aquatic > Non-marine Saline and Alkaline > Saline | place...
AACCATTTATCAAATTCCTGGAATGTTCCAGGATAGTCAACGCTACAAACTGGGTGATTTCTCTCTTCCATGACCACATACTACACGTTGTGCCTGGTTGAGTAAACAGGATACCCAGTTTATAGTAATAGACTATCAAAGATATGAAATAAATGGAACAAACCATAGATGCTGTTGTCAAAGAGGGATCATTACCCCCCTGAGGTCCTGGCATTTAAAATGCGGAACTTTTAATGGATTTTATTAAAACAGCATTAGAACAGACAATATTTTTGACAAAAGCCTATTTTTATATTTTTTCCAATAACTGCATTCTTGTTAAGGAAACATCAAGAGAAGTTGTATCAATTCCATGTATTGAAAAAAAAACTATTGCACAACTGAATTTAAATGCAATTTACTTTTTTGGAACTTATAAAAGCATTCCCTGTTATTGTGCAGGAATCACCCCAGATAATCTGCCGGACAAGTGCAAATTAATTAATTTAAGATCGTTATATGGACAAATTGATCCCACTTTATGGAGCATCGCAGGTTATGCCCGACAGATTCATGACTGGAATATTAATTTTAAATTTTGCGGGAAATGCGGAACCAGAACACGAAAAAAAGAAAATGAACATGCAAGAGAGTGCTTGAAATGTAATTTAACCCAGTACCCAAGGATTTCGCCTGCAATCATTACTGCCGTAATAAAGGACAAACAAATCCTTCTTGCAAGGGGAATAAATTTTCCAAATAAACAAATGTTCAGTGTTTTAGCAGGCTTTGTGGAACCGGGAGAGACACTGGAAGAGTGTGTAAAGCGCGAAATTCTTGAGGAAGTTCACATTACAGTCAACAATATTCAATATTTTGGAAGCCAATCCTGGCCTTTTCCGGACAGCCTTATGATAGGATTTATTGCTGAATATGAAAAAGGAAAAATATCAATAAATACTGAAGAAATAGTTGAGGCGCACTGGTTTGAAGCGGATAATCTTCCTGCTATTCCGGGAAAGCAAACCATAGCAGGTAAACTGATTGAATGGTTTTCTCTTCAAAATAAAGGTGATATGTAACACGCATTTATAATACTTGTGGGTGTCAAGATCGATTTGATCAGTCACGTATTTTCTAATACTGAACTATTTTCCTCTAATATCCTTTTTTGAAATCCACACAATATTTCAGAGGGATACCTGATTGAAACCGTTGAAAATTTTCTATGAAAACAGGAGCGATATCTACAGGAAAGCCTATTGCAGCCGTATGGGCCGTAATGAGAATCCCCTTGGTTTTCCAGAAAGGGTGGTCAGGGGGCAATGGTTCTGTCTTGAACACATCCAGCACAGCTCCGGCGATCTGCCCATTGCGGACGGCATTCAAAAGGGTGGCCTCATCCAGGACAATGTTCACCTCTTCACAGTACATCTCTGCCTCGTCCGGAGTGTCAACGGCATGTACTTCAAGTCTTTCTATATCAGCATCCCGAAGAATCCGGGCATAAGAATCCGAATTCCTGGCCAAAATCAGCAGTTTATTTTTAATAGATCCCATTGTGCAAAAAACTATATCTGTTCATGATGAATGGGGTCAAGTAAAACTCCAAAAAATTAAAACCATCGGAATAAATTTCAATCCTACTATCTGTATGACGCTACTATGTAATCACTGTGCCTGTAAAATTTAGCTTGACATCAAACAGGAAACATTCATATTTTGTCATGGATACAGGCTGTGCGTATTTTAATACATGACAACATCTAAAAAGGATTTGAGATGACAGAAAATAAATATTATACAATTGCCTCCCTTGAAAAGGGGATCAAAATTCTTGAACTATTGGTCCAACATGGAGAGTTGAGCGTTAGTGAGGCAGCCAGGCTGATGGATACCAATCGAGCCGGAAGCCATCGGTTCATTTCCACATTAAAGGATCTTGGATATGTTGAAAAAAATGGAAACAATAAATATCAACCTACTCTTAAAATCATGAAACTGGCAACAAAAGTGGCCAACCGGTTTGAAATCCGTCGAATAGCAAGGCCTTATATGCACAGGCTTTCCATGAAGTATAAGGAAACTATAAACTTGGGTTTTTTTAAGAACCACGAGATCATCCATCTCGACAAGATTGACAGCCTTGAGGTGTTGAGAATGGATTCTGCGCTGGGCGATAAAGCCCCAGCTTATTGTACCGGTCTTGGTAAAGCCATCCTGGCATTTCTCCCGGATCATGAGCTGACAAACTACCTTGAAAATATTGAATTGAAACTATTGGCGCCCAATACAATTACAGATAAAGACCGATTTATGTCTGAGCTGTCCAAGATACGAAGGGATGGATATGCTATTGATGACGAAGAAATGGCCATGGGACTTCGCTGTATTGCTGTCCCTATTTTTGACCACAATGCCTATCCAGCCTATGCCCTGAGCATTTCAGGGCCTTCCATGCGGCAGACCCACCGGATACTTGAAGCAATGGAAATAGATATTATGCAGGTGGCTTCCGAATTATCAACTATACTGGGTAATCCCTGATCTTTTTTCGCCTGACTGCCCCCTTTTCAAAAAAAACTAAAAAAACTCTTGACAAAACCCAGAGGGTTTTTTTATTATTCGAATGTCACATTATATAAATAATGGTCATGTAATATGTGACATAAATCAAATTGAAATATTATCATTCTGGATAATTGAAGGCAAAAAAATATAGCTGGAGGCAAAATGGTTAAAAAAAAATTAACAAGGTGGGACCTTCAAAAAATGAAGGATGCCAGAGAGAAAGCAGTTTGGATTACTGCCTATGATTATTGGAATGCATCATTTGCAGAAAAAGCAGGCATGGACATGATCCTGGTTGGAGACTCCTTAGGCATGTGTGTTTATGGTTATGAAAGCACAGTACCGGTCACAATGGATCAATGTATTTATCATTCAGAAGCAGTTCGAAGAGCTGCAAAAAATACATTTATCATTGGCGATATGCCCTTTCTTTCTTACCAGGTCAGTATTGAAAACGCAGTATTGAATGCTGGTCGATTCCATAAAGAAGCGGGTGTGGATGCCATCAAGCTGGAAGGCGGGAAACGGGTCTGTCCTCAGATCCGGGCCATCACGGACGGCGGGATGCTGGTCATGGGTCATATCGGCCTGACCCCCCAGAGTTCCGGCCAACTTGGTGGGTTCAAGACCCAGGGCAGAACAGCAGATGCGGCCTATGAGCTGATTGAAGATGCTAAAGCCATTCAGGAGGCAGGGGGTTTTGCCTTACTGGTGGAAGCCGTTCCCCCGGAAGTATGCGGCATCATCAGACAGACATTGAGCATTCCGGTATATAGTATTGGAGCCGGCATTGAAGCTGATGGCCAGTTGATGATCTCTTCTGACGTGGCAGGGGTTTTTCAGGCATTTACCCCGAAATTTGTAAAAAAATATGAAAACCTTGCAGACAAAACGATTAAAGCCTTTTCAGATTACAGAGACGATGTAAAGGAAGGCAAATTTCCAGGGCCGGAACATACCTATAAAATGGTTGATGGCGAACTGGACAAACTTATAACAAATTTAAAAAAAGGATAATCACATGAGTGATGTACTAAATACAATCAGAAATTTTATGGAAAAACAGGGAATCCCGGGAAGGGATGGATATGAACTGGCAGCATCCGGCAAAGCATTTGCTGATGGTGCAAATTTCAGAATCGAAATTGCAGGTGTTGAACGGGCTTCCACAATGGTGGCCATGATCAAAGAGGCGGACAAAAGGAATGTCGTTATTCACCGGGCCATTGCAGCAGTTGGAGGTTCCACATATTGTGATGCCCATGAATTAAAAGATATGGCCCAAATGGCCAAAGAGGCGAATATTGAAACCATTATGACTGTTGGTCATCGAAAAGCATGGGACGCCGGTGCCAAGGAATCCTGTACTTCCGAAGGCCAGGTTCAGGGCCCCCGTCATCGGGGATCAGATAATGTCTCTTATCATATTGCCGACATCATGAGGAGTATCGACTTAGGATTCAGAGGGTTTCTTGTCTATGACGAAGGGGTGTTGTTTCTACTTAACAAAATGAGGGCAGAAGGTTTGATTCCTGCTGAAACCATTTTTAAGTTTTCTGTATTCGGCGGGTGCGGTAGCGCAGCCGGTGCAAAAGTCGTTGAAAGTATGGGTGCCAATTCGCTGAATCCCGTTTGCGATGTTTCCCGACCCATCTTATCTTCCATCCGGCAAGCAATTGATATTCCACTGGATGTATACATCATCGTGCCTCTTTCCTTTGGCGGCAGCTTCAGAGCCTATGAGGCTCCGGAAATTGCAAAAGTAGCCTCACCCTGTTATTTCAAATTCGAACCAGGTACATCTGAAGCAGACATTTACATGCCATGGGTTGCAGAAGAGTGGCATGAAAATTTTATTAAAGAAAAAGTTAAAATTGCCTCAATTGTCTTGGAAATCATGGACAAACATGCACCTGAGATGAAAACCTCACCCAAAGGTGCCAAAGATTTGGTCATGACAAAACCCTAATTCCATAAATAGTAAAGATAGATATCATGAATATTGAAAAATTTTTTGCCAAACGAAATGCAGGTGTTGAGTGGTCTGGTATCCGCATCATGTTTGCCCTGGCAGATAAAATAGACGGGGTGATTAACCTGGGTATTGGGCAGCCGGATTTTGACACACCGATCCATATACGGGATGCCGCCAAAAGGGGCCTTGACCAGGGGTATACCCGGTATCCGCCGGCCGCAGGATTCCAGGATTTAAGAGAAGCTGTGGCCAAAAAAGTTGAGACGGAAAACAAATTGCAGGCAGACCCGGACTCTGAAGTCTTTATCAGTGTGGGGGCCATGCAGGGAATCTTTAATGTCATGCTTCATCTTGTCAACCAGGGAGATGAAGTCATAGTGGTGGATCCCGGGTATGATTATTATTCCCAGATCCGTCTGTTCGGCGGTGTGCCGGTCAGGGTTGCAGTCAAAGAAGAAAACAGGTTCAAGATTGACCCGGAAGACGTTAAAAAAGCCATCACCCCCAAAACCAAGGCCATTATTCTGAACACACCGTCAAACCCAACCGGTGCAGTGTTCGACAGAAAAATCCTGGAACAGATTGCAGCAATATGCAAAGCACATGAGATCATGGTTATTTCTGACGAACCCTATGAGCACATCCTGTTTGACGGGAATGAACACGTTTCCATTGGTTCTCTGGAAGGCATGAAAGATCTGACTGTTTCCATTTATACCCTTTCCAAATCCTATGCCATGACCGGCTGGAGAGTCGGATATGTGGTGGCCAACAAAGCCATCATCGCTGAAATGGAAAAGCTGATGGAACATATGGTGTCAGGTGTAACAGCCGTTGCCCAACGTGCTGCTCTGGCAGCCATTTCAGGTTCCCAGGATTGTGTAAGGCAGATGGTTGAAAGGTATGCCAAAAGGCGGGAGCTTGTTTACAACGGCCTTAACAGCATCAAAGGTATTTCCTGTATAAAACCGGAATCAACCTTTTATGCTTTTCCCAACATCTCTTCCTTTGGGATGTCGTCCTGGGATTTTGCAAAATATATGGTGAAAAAACATAAAGTTGCCATGGTGCCGGGTTCCATATTTGGAGAAAATGGCGAAGGTTTTGTGAGAATCTCCTTTGCCACAAGCTCCGAGAATCTTGAAAAAGCTTTGAAAAAAATCGAACAAGGTATTACACGCATGTAAACAAAATTAATGGACATACCGGTTCCGGTATTCAGAAAGCCTGTTTGCCGACCCGGCTTATCATATACGAACAGGAGGAGGAATAAATGGCTATATTTAGCAGAAATGAATTTCTTGAGCGTATCGCCAAAACCAAATCGGCCATGGCAAAAAAGGGAATTGAACTACTTGTGGTGTGTGACCCTGCCAATATGAATTACCTGACAGGATATGACGGCTGGTCTTTTTATGTACCCCAGGCTGTACTGGTCATTGATGACCAGGAAGAACCCCTCTGGATTGGCAGGAACATGGATGTAAACGGAGCCAGACACACCGCTTTTATCCGTCAGGAAAACATGATCGGATATCCAGAAGATTATATCCAGTCGGATATCAAACATCCCATGAATTTTGTGGCAGACATTATACAGGAAAAAGGATGGGCAAAAAAAAATGTCGGGGTTGAAACCGATGCCTATTATTATACCGCAAGAAGCGATCAAGCCCTGAAAAAAAGTCTGGGCAAAGACATGCTTTTGGATGGCAACCTGCTGGTCAGCTGGGTACGGATTATCAAGTCAGATGCAGAAATTAATCTGATGAAACAAGCCGGGAAAATTGCGGAAAAAGTCATGTCAACCGCTCTTGCCAATATTGCCCCCGGCACCCGGGAATGTGATGCCGTGGCAGCTGTCTACCAGGCCCAGGTGACCGGTACCCCGGATTTTGGCGGCGACTATCCTTCCATCGTCCCAATGATGCCCACTGGTGATAAAACATCAGCCCCCCATCTGACATGGACGGATAATCCCTATGAAAGCGGCCAGGCCGTAAATCTTGAACTGGCAGGTTGCCGTCATCGTTACCATTGCCCTATAGCACGAACAGCCTTTATCGGGAAAAATCCTCCAGAAAAACTTAAAACCCTGGCTGATATCACGGTGGAAGGACTGAACCTGACTCTGGATGGCATCAAACCCGGGCTTACAGGTGAAGATGTTGAACGGATCTGGCGGGAACACATTGCCAAAAAGGGGTTTGAAAAAGAATCCCGCATCGGATACTCCATGGGGCTCAACTATCCTCCGGACTGGGGCGAGCATACGGCAAGTCTTCGCCCCGGCGACAAAACGATTTTAAAACCCAACATGACTTTTCACATGATTCTGGGCATGTGGATGGATAATTTCGGTTTTGAGTGCTCTGAATCTTTCAGGGTTACACAAACAGGTGCCAAGACATTTGCCTCGTTTGAACGGAAATTATTTGTTATTCAGTAAAGATGAAAATGGGAGAGTGCTCCATGACTTGCATACAAAAACCAGACAGTATACAAAAAAGGATCATTGAACTCGAACAGGAACTCATTGATTTACGGCGTGATTTTCACATGTATCCTGAACTGGGTTTTCAGGAATTCAGGACCGCTGAGAAGATTGAAAATTATCTTCAGAATCTTGGGTATGAAACAATACGGATGGCTAAAACAGGTGTGGTCACTATTCTTGACAGCGGCAGACCAGGCCCGGTATTGATGCTGCGGGCCGATATGGATGCCCTGCCAATCACGGAAATCAATGAGGTGGATTATAAGTCAAGAAATGAAGGGGTCATGCATGCCTGTGGTCATGATGCGCATATGGCCATGCTTCTGGTGGCTGCCCGGGTACTTAAAGAAAACAAAACATCTCTAAATGGTAAAATCAAATTTGTCTTTCAACCCAACGAAGAAATCGCCGGCGCCATCCATATGATAGAAGAGGGAGTCCTGGAAAATCCCAAAGTTGATGCCGTGATGGGTATCCATGTCTGGACGCCGATTGATTCGGGAAAAATCGCTATCACACCGGGACCGGTTATGGGTGGGCTGGATGTTTTCAAAATCACCATCCACGGCAAAGGCGGCCATACCGGGTTGCCGGAAGACGCTATTGATCCCATCATTGCTGCGGCAAATCTTATCCAGACATCACAGATCATCCAAACACGGGAGATCAGCAACCTGAAAGCCATCGTCATCATGTTCGGAAAAATCAAAGGCGGCACCAAAAGCAATATTATCCCGGATAAAGTGGAACTGGAAGGTTCCATACGTTTTCTCTTCCCGGGCGGGCCGGACAGTAAAGAGAAGCCGACACAACGATTTATCCGTATTGCCGAGCAGGTATGCGCCACGCACCGATGCAGGTGTGACATCAATATCACCCATGAAAATATACCATTGATCAATCATAAAGAAATGACCGCCCTGGCGAGGGAAACCGCCATTGAAATTTTTCCTTCTGAAAAAGAGATCATCGACAATCAGACAATTGCCAGTGAGGATTTTTCAGAATTCAGCGAGAAGGTGCCGGGGGTATTTATCTTCCTTGGCGCGGGTAATGAGGCCATCGGGACGAATCTATCCCACCACCATCCGAAATTCGATATCGATGAGACAACACTTCCAAAGGGTGTGGAGATGTTTGTCCGGGGCACACTCCATTTTTTTGAAAAGGCAAACCGATTGTCATTTTTAAAACAAAAGTAAGGTGAGCTGGTGAAACTATATTTATTACAAACCAGCCTAATCAAAAACCATATATTAACCCCAAGGATCGGAGATGAAATAAGTTGAACAAAAATTTTCGATCCCAAAGACAAAAGGAGTTGGACAATGGAAAAAATTATGAGTTTAAAAGTGTTTAAAGTATTACTTGCAGGATGTCTGCTAATCGCAGCAACAAGTATGAGCTTGCATGCAGCGGAGTGGAAATATGCAATGGGAGAGGGTTTGAGTGATCCCCAAGGTATCTATGCTGTGGCATTTAAGAGTTATATTGAGGAAAATTCCAGGCATAAAATCAAAATCTATCCAGTAGGAAGCCTTGGCGAAGAGACCGATATGATGGAACAAACTAACGCTGGGATCTTACAGTTTTTAGGACAATCAACCGGCTACATGGGTGGTACGATTCCTGAGATGGATCTGTTTACACTGCCTTATGTTCTGCCAACAGATACGAAGCAGCTTGATTATTTTTTCAAAAACTCAAAAGTGATTGCCAATATGCTTCCTGCAATTTTCAATCAACACGGACTTGAGTTACTCTCTATCTTCCCGGAAGGTGAGATGGCGGTGACAACCTTTGTTCCATTTCACTCACCAGAAGATTTAAAGGGCAAAAAGATGCGTGTTATGCCGGGATCGCCTATCTTGGTTGAGACCTATAAAGCCTTTGGTGCTTCACCTGTTCCAATGAGCTGGGGCGATCTGATTGGTGCACTAAAGACTAATATGGTAGATGGTCAGGAAAATCCAACGGTATGGATTGAAGCATATGATCTGGATAACTTGACAAAAGTATTGACATATACCGGACATGGACACTTCAATGCATCAGCATCAGCAAACAAAAAGTTTTTTGACGAGCTTAGCGAAAGAGATAAAAAACTTGTTCGCGCTGCTGCTGCCCAGGCACACCAAATCATCCTAATTGAGGCTCAAAAGCTGGATGCTTATGGCGTTGGTCGTATTGTCAGAACAAACCCAGGCTATAAGATTGTGACACTCACTGAGAGTGAGCGGGCACCGTTTAAAAAAGCTGCAAAGATTGTACAAGCTTCGTTTGCATCAAAGAGCGCTTCAAACAAAAAAGTTTTGGATCAAATGATGGCTGATCTAAAAGAAGCGGAAGCAAACGCTAAATAATCATAAAAACACAAAGAATAGCAAAATAGATTGTACCTTTTTATGCGCCATCTATTTTGCTATTCAGGAGAAAAGATGGATGAAGTAGAAGAAACTAGGATCAATCCAATATTAAAAACGCTCGATTTTATTGATACCCTAATAAGTAGGTTTGAAGGGGTTATGCTGGCTGTTGGGGTGATAGCAATGACTGTTAATACCATTGCCGCTGTGATTAGTCGGTTTGTTTTTAATAGTGCGATTACCTTCACCGATGAGCTTAATATGATATTTATCGTTGTTGTGACGTATGCAGGGCTGAGTTACGCAGCACGCAATGGACGACATATCAGGATGTCTGCTATTTATGATGCAATGCCCGCAAAGACGCGCAAAGTGTTGATGATTGTGATGGCATCGGTGACGTCGGTGTTTATGTTTTCTCTCTCTTATTATTCGTACTACTATATTTTTGAGGTGTATCAGAGTGGACGGATTTTGCCGGCTTTGGGGCTGCCGGTCTTTTATATCTATTTGTGGGTACCCGTTGGTTTTGTTGTGACAGGATTGCAGTACGCATTTACGGTGGTTAAGAATCTAACACAGATCGATATCTATCTTTCAACCAATGTTAAAGATGGATATTCTGACACTGATAATGATATTGAGATTTGAGGTGTGAAGATGAGATTTCAAATGGAGAAAGTTGTACTGCTGCTGTTTGTTTTCAGTTGGCTTTTGACCACACCTCTTCTGGCATCATATCCTGTCAGGATTGTGATTGAAGAGGCGGTCATTGACCAAAAAAAACTCCTTTCTGTATACGGCTATGCAGAAGGGGTGGAACCATGGGAAACGGTCAGCATCAACTTAAGCGATGAGAAGGGTGCAATTATTGAGCAGAACCCCAAGATCAATAAAATCGGTAACTGGAGCGTTGAGGTGGTCGACATTAGTGCCTTTACAGACGGCAGCATCACCATTACGGCAGTGGTAAAAGATGACCGGGGAAATATAGTGGCGCAAACAGGTTCCAGTGCGGTCTTGGATACCAGTTTCAGTTTTGTTGAATTTATGAATTCGCATTTTGCTGCCACTATATTTTTGCTGATGGTTATTTTACTGCTATTAGGGTTTCCTATGAAGATCCCCCTGATTGCCGGGGCAACGCTTGGGGTGTATCTGCTATACGATGGGGATATGTCACAGATGCAGTTTATGATTCAGCAGATGATGGCAGGGATTCGTCCGGCAGCACTCATTGCCGTGCCAATGTTTATCCTCTCAGCCGATATTATGACCAAAGGCAAATCAGCTGGAAAACTGATCGATCTAGTGATGGCATTTGTCAGGCACATCAAAGGGGGGCTTGCTGTGAGTACAGCTGGAGCGTGTGCCGTGTTTGGTGCCGTTTCCGGTTCGACCCAAGCTACTGTTGTAGCGATTGGATCACCTCTCCGTCCCAAGCTGCAAGAAGGGGGATACAAAGACTCCTTTATTTTAGCACTCATCATCAACTCCAGTGATATTGCTTTTCTGATTCCTCCCAGTATTGGGATGATTATCTATGGAATTGTCGCGAAAACTTCTATACCTGAACTTTTTATCGCAGGAATCGGTCCCGGGTTGTTGATCTTACTTTTGTTTTCAATCTACAGCATTATCTATGCGTATATAAACAAGATCCCCACCCAACCGAAAGCCTCATGGAGCGAGCGGGGAAAGGCGCTGTATCAAGCAATGTGGCCTTTGGGATTCCCGGTTATTATTATCGGTGGTATCTTCGGCGGTATCTTCAGCCCCACAGAAGCAGCAGCTGTGAGCGTGGCATATGCCATCGTGCTGGAGGGCTTTATTTTTAAAACAATGAAGCTTGGCGACTTTTATGCAACGGCCAAGTCAACAGGGTTAGTGACAGCCGTTGTTTTTATCCTGGTAGGTGCCGGCGCTGCATTTGCCTGGGTGTTATCCTATGCGCAAGTGCCCCAACAGCTTTTGGGGATGATCGGCATTTCTGAGATGGGCCAATATGGCGTACTTTTTGTTATCTCTATTGCCTTTTTTGTCGGATGTATGTTTGTTGATCCGATTGTGGTGATTTTGATCTTAGTGCCTATTTTTGCACCTGTTGTTCATGATGTTGGACTTGATCCTGTTTTAGTGGGTACGATTATTACGCTCCAATGTGCCATTGGTTCTGCCACACCGCCATTTGGCTGTGATATTTTTACCGCTATTGCGATATTTAAACGCCCGTATTTTGAAGTTGTCAAAGGAACACCGCCATTCATATTCATTCTCTTAAGCGTCGCCGTAGCGATGATCTTTTTCCCGGAGATTGCGCTTTACTTAAGAGATGTAGCCTTTAGATAAGGAAAAAAGATGTCGTAGCCCAAGGTAAAACAATACTGCAAGAACATGGTGTTAAAAAAGTCAAAGGGTTTATCAAAATGGGAACGGCTGCTGTTACCCTGGCCTGGCTTTTAAAACCAGAGATTGAGTTTCCGGGAAACCATATTGTCGGTATCCTTTCCGGCGGCAACGTGGATAGGAATATAGTTTTTAATATATTGTCTGGAATTGGAATTTAAAAAATGCTCTATTTTGATATTACTGAATACAGGCAGCGGTTGAACAAAACAAAGAAACAGATGGCCCAAAAAGGCCTTGATGCCCTGATTGTCACAGATCCTGCCAATATGAATTATATCTCTGGGTATGACGGTTGGTCTTTTTACGTCCACCAAGGCCTGATTATTTTCGAAGATAAGGATCAGCCTGTCTGGTTTGGCCGTGAGCAGGACAGCAATGGTGCCCGGATCACCACCTGGATGGATGATGAAAACATCATGGGCTATCAGGATCACTATGTCCAATCCCAGACAGGCCATACCTATGATTTTGTGGCAGACCTGATAAAAAAATATCAATATGACCGGAAAACCATTGGAGTTGAAAAGGATAATTACTACTTTACGGCCAAATGTTATGAGCGTTTGATAAAAGGACTTCCCAATGGCGTTATCAAAGACGGTGAACTCATCATCAATTGGATCAGATGTATCAAGTCTCCCAAAGAGATTGGCTATATGAAAATGGCCGGAAAAATCCTTGAAAAGGTCATGGATACTGCTGTAAATCTGATTGAGCCCGGTGTCAGGGAAGGAGATGTGGCAGCCGAAGTCTATAAGGCTATGATCGCTGGTACGCCGGATTTTACAGGTGATTATTCTGCTATTATACCCATCATGCCTTCAGGAAAACGCACAACAACCGCTCATCTGTCATGGACTGACAGAAGATATAAAAAAGATGAAATAGTCCTGCTTGAGTTGTCAGGTTGTAAAAATCGATACCATGCGCCATTGTCCAGAACCATAATCACGGGAACACCGTCCCGGGAACTGGAAAATATTTCCAAAACCGTCATACATGGTCTTAACATGGTGGTGAATTTTATCAAGCCCGGTATCCTGGCCCAGGACATTGAAGCCAAATGGCGGGAATCCATATCCGGTTCCAGGGTGGTGAAAGAATCCCGTATCGGATATTCTTTTGGCCTCAACTACCCACCGGACTGGGGAGAGCACACCATCAGTCTACGTCCTGGGGACACCACTCTGATCAAACCAGGAATGACCATCCATGTAATGCCGGGCATCTGGACCGACACACTGGGATTTGAATGCAGTGAGGCTGTTTATGTGACCGAAAAAGGATGCGAAACCTTTGCCCAAATTCCGAGGCAATTGTTTATAAAATAAGGGGGATATTTCATATGCTGTATCAACAAAAAAATATGCAAGTCTCATATGGGGAAGCAATTGGGATTCTCTTGCTGGACTCTCCCGTCCCCTTTATTCCGGGTGACGTGGCCAATGCCACGACCTACGATTTTCCGGTGCGGTTTAAAAAAGTGCCTGGGTTTTCAGTGAAAAAAGCTTTGGGCAAAGATGAAAGCATCTACCCGGAACTTTTAAAAGCCGCCATGGATCTTAAATCAAACGGGGTCAGAGCAGTTACAGGAGACTGTGGATTCATGGCCCTGCACCAGAACCGTCTCAAACAGGATCTTAAGATTCCTGTCTTTTTGTCCAGCTTATTCCAGCTTCCCTTTATCCGCCATATTATAGCGGATAGTGAAAAAATCGGCATTATCACCGCAAATGCTAAAAGCTTAACCCCGAAGTTTTTAGAAGCCATCGGCATCCAGCAAGTTTCTGACCTTGTGGTTGAAGGCCTTGAAAATTGTCCGGAATTTAAAACTGCAGTTCTGGATGAAAAAGGCATGTTAGATTCAAAAAAAATTCAAGAAGAAGTTATTCAAGCAGCTATTAATCTGAAATCAAAAGAAAATAGGGTAAAAGTTATTCTTTTGGAATGCAGCGTACTTCCCCCCTATGCCCAGGCGATACAGAAAGCAACCGGACTACCAGTCTTTGATTATGTCACCATGATAAATTATATGTTCAATGCTGTGGTTAAAAAAACGTACAAAGGGTTTATGTAGGAGAAATATTGATGAGTGTCCTTATATTAACTGAAAAAGAACTTCGAAATATTGTCAAAATTGATAAGGCATCAAATACGGAATTAAATATTGTCAAATGGAGATATTAGAATCTTTTAATAGTTTAATGAATTTTTTAAGTGTTATACTATGTGTCTTTCATGTACTTCAAGTCTTTCTATATCAGCATCCTGAAGAATCCGGGTGTAAGCATCCGAATCCCTGGCCAGAATCAGCAGTTTATGTTTAATAGATCCCATTGTGTGCGAAACTATATCCGTTTATGATTGATGTGGTCAAGTAAAAACGGACACCTGTATTGTGAGCCAGCGTATTAAGGCGGCCATGAGCATAAAAAGTGTCGATATTGCCAATATTGGCAATATCGACACTTTGCTCTCCCATGAATGGCAGAAAAGGTTGATCACGCTATGCATGAATACATTGAGACTAAAGCCATAATTGCTTGATTGACAGCGGGTATTAACTGATTTTCATCCCTTTTTGGGTATTGCATGAACGGTTCTGGGGACTGTAAACTTTATAGTGTCACCGCGCTTGAATCTAATGGAATCCTTAGGATTATATTGATCAATAAGAAGTTCGCGGTCTCCACATTTTATGGTATATTTGACAAGGTTCCCCGAATACATGGAGTGCAGGATTTTACCCGTGAGCATATTGGGCAGATCTTGGGCATCTAAAGGGAAAAGCGTAACGGTTTCAGGCCGGATTACCAGGAAAACTTCATCACCCTTATCAAAATTTCTTTCATTGATTTTGTTTAAGGAGATATCTCCATATTCAGTGGACACAAGGAAAAGCCCGGAGGAATCCTGGTCAAAACTCTCAATTTTACCTTCAAGAAAATTTACATACCCCACAAATTCCGCAATAAATCGGTTATCTGGTGTTTCGTAAATGTCGCTTGGGGTACCGATCTGCTGAATCACTCCGTCATTGAGGACAAGAAGCCTGTCTGAAATACTCATGGCCTCATACTGGTCATGGGTGACAAATATCGTGGTAATACCAATTCGTTCCTGAATATTTCTAATCTCATCACGCATGACAACACGAAGGTTGGCATCTAAATTTGACAGGGGTTCATCTAAAAGGAGTACCTTGGGTTCCAGGGCGAGAGAACGTGCCAGGGCAACACGCTGCTGCTGGCCGCCGCTGATCCGCTCAATGGTTCGATCTCCCAGACCATCCAGGTGAACCAGAGCAAGAAGTTCATCAACCCGTTCATCAATTTTCTTTTGAGGCAGCTTTTGAAGTTTAAGTCCAAAACCAATATTTTTTCTTACATTCATATGGGGAAACAGAGCATAACTCTGAAAAACCATTTTGGTATCCCGCATGTTCGGAGGAAGATCAGCAATATCTTCACCGTCCAGAATAATTTTACCAGACGTTATGGGCGTAAAACCTCCGATGATCCTCAAAAGGGTTGTTTTCCCGCATCCACTGGGCCCGACAAATGTTAATAGTTCCCCTTTAGAAATGGAAGCAGATATCCCTTTTAATACTTTGACATCTCCAAAACTCTTATGGACATCCACAAGTTCCAGCATTGGCGTTTCTTTGTTACCCATTCGTCTAAGCTCCTTATTTTTTTTCAATTACATCCAGTCCGGTTTTTTTTGCCAACAGTTTAAGAGATACAAAACAGACAACAACGATTAGCATCATTTTAACGGTTGCAGCCGATGCCAGCCCCAACTCTCCTAATTGAGCCGTAAGATATATATAAACAGCGGCCAGGTCAAAACCTGGTGTCACAAGGAATATAACAGAGCTTAATGACATCATGGTTGTCATGAACGTATATATAAACCCTGCAATAAAGGCCGAGAACATGATGGGAAGAATCACCTTGAAAAAAGTGGTGATAAAATCCGCACCCAGGTCTGCAGAGGCTTCTTCAATTTCAATACTGATTTGATGCAGTTTGCTGATGCCTGCCTCAACCCCCACTGCAAGAAATCTAAAGGCACAGTTTAATATAAGTATCCAGATGGTACCAGCCAGTAGAAACGGAGGACTGTTAAACGCCATTATGTATCCGACACCGATCACGGTTCCTGGAAGTGCAAATCCGGATAATGCCAGCATCTCCATTATTTTCCTGCCTTTGAACTTGCCTCTCATGATGACATAGGCCAGAAGCGTTCCAACAATGGCACCAAAAAGACCGGCCATGAGAGATAATTTAACGCTGTTGTAAATCGCGGTATTAGACTGCATGTTCAGCATATGATCGATAACAAAGGTATTGTCTACGCCGACTATTTTGACAAACGCGCCCAGAACAATGACTGCAAAGCATAATAGAATCATTATGGCAACCGGAACAACAATGGCGAGAAGAGAATACTTGATTACGGGTGTCATATCTTTGGGATCAACGGCTGTTGGTTTGCCGACGATGGTGGTATATCCCTTTCCTTTCAGGATATAATTGTGAATAATGAAAATGATGATACAGGGCACCATCAATACCACAGAGAGCACAGATGCCATGTTAAAATCCCCTTCCCCTGTTATCATCAGGTAGGTATCCGGGGCTAAAAAAGGGATCCTGCCACCCAAAATAGCAGGATTACCAAACTCTGCAATGGTCATGACAAAAACCAGGAGAGCGGCTTTGAGCACACCCGGTGCTGCAAGAGGGATGGTGATGGCACGCATAATGGTAAATTCCGAGGCACCCATATCCGCGGCACTTTCCTCAAGGGAAGGGTTTTGGGAATTTAACACATTTTCTATCATCATATAAGATAAGGGGAGAAACGCCAGGCACTGAGCCACTATCACACCGGTCCAGCTGTAAACATTAAAATCCAGGTTAAAGAAATTATTAATCATCCCATTTCTCCCCAAAAGGGTGATCAAAGAAATCGAAAAGATGTAAGGAGGGGCACAAAGGGGCATTAGTGCACATATCTTTAAGGGCGTTCGCAGCCAATGGGGCCCCTTTGTTGTCATATAGGCGAAACAAAACCCGACAACCACTAGGATGGACATGACTGAAAGCCCTAAAATCATGGTATTTAAAAACGACCAATAATAAAAATTGTAGAAAAAAAATTCCTGGTAAAAGCTTAATGTAAAGCCGTCATCTCCCCACAGACTTTTGATAAAAACCATGACCAGGGGAAAGGCCAGGAAAATGGCAAGAAGCGCAAACAGACCACCTGCAAATATATTTATGAAATAAGAATTGACAAATATCCTTATTTTGTACCAGAGACTGCGTTGAGCATTGCCTATTACTGCTTCTGCCATCACCTGATTCCTTCTTTTTAATTTTTTGAATTAGGCCAAACCAAAACTAAAAAAAGTTATTCCTGAGCTGCGGCCTTTTTTTCTTTTTCATCACCCACTTTTCTTGCCTTGACAGTCTCTTTCATGAGGAACCTGCTTTTCCACTGCTTAACAATCGCCCTCTTGTTCTTAACAGCCCATGCATGATCAAGCTTAATAAATTTAGGCTGAACTTCACCATACAAAGCACTTACACTACCGGCACGCGGTGGAATATACCCCATGGAGCCGAGGAAGTGACTGATCTCTTCAGACCCAAGATAATCCATGACTTTTTTGCAGAGGTCCAGTTTTTTGGTTCCCTTTAGAATAGTACAATAATTGCCTTCATAACCAATACCCTCTTCAGGAACAGACCATACCAGAGGATATCCATCTTTCATCCGTTTCAATACATTTTCATCTGCACCAAGGCCCAGGAGATATTCCCCGCGGCCCACAAGATCAGTTGGTGCATTACCACTTTTTGTATAAAACGCCACGTTTTCATTCAGTTTGGTAAGATAGTCCCATCCATCTTTTTCACCGTAGAGCTGTAAAAAGGAATAGTTGATCATATAAGCAGTTCCAGATGTCCTGGGGGATGGTATAACAATCTGTCCTTTCCATTTTGGATCCAGAAGATCTTTATAGCTTTTTGGCATCTCATACCCCATTTCCGCAAGTTTTTTTGTATTGCCCAGAAGAAGGAATGAAAAGGTTCCAAGGGCATGGTATGAGCCGTCTTTTGATTTAAAAGCTGCATCAATACCATCCCATCCTGGAGACTGGTAGAGTTCATAATATCCTTTTTTTGCGCCGTTTATGGCTTCAGATGCACCAAATGATAACACCATGTCTGCATTAAACCTGGGAGATTCAGTTTTCAGCCTGGCCCAGATCTCTCCCCATGACAGGGTAATATTCTTCACCTCAATACCAAGTTTGTCCTGAATTTGTTTTGCAAGTGCCTCATTAACTTCCCGTGAAAATCCCATATATGCACTGATGGAATCTGAAGCCCAGACACTGCTGATCGGAGAGGTAAATGTAACTATAGCTGCCATTAGAACACTGAAAAAAATTTTGTATTTCATAATAATTTCTCCTTTCTAAAAACCATTGATTTTCCTGGAGTGCTTAAGACCACGCCTTAAATCACTTCTTTAAAAATGTAAAAATTTTTTGTGTGCACCTCCTTTGATTTGAAATTTTTTAATATATTGCTGAGATAAAACACGTAATGACTAATCCCATATTGAATTATTTATGACTAGCAACTGAATCCCGTTTAATTTCTAATCTATTTTTGATCTATAAATCAAACTAATTATTATATATTTTATAAGAGTAAAACCAATGCAAACCATAAGTCAAATTAATTAATATTATGATTTGCATTACTTTTGGTTATTATTTTTTCATTCAACACGATTCATTAATATTTTACACATATAACCGAAGATTATTTAAGACATAATAATTATTACTTTGACTTTAACATGATCCTAGGGCAAACATCAAATTTAGTTTATACTCTTTTGATTCAACCGTTTAGTTAGTGCCTGACCGAAAACCTGCAATTTTGGAAGCATAAGCTCCACTGGGATCCGAGTACAAGGCGGGCGATAATTTTATTCGGAAGAATACAGTAAAAAAAACCTTGATATAGGGATCGGGAAGTAACAATGGTAAAATTACACAGGTCAGAAGGGGATATTAACCTTTCTCCTTTAAGAAAAAAATGGCAGCAAGAAAACCTTGATGATGCGACAAAATCGCTTTTGGAAGAAGATTCCCGCTATTTTCTAAAGCAATCTCTTTCCACCCCCTGTTTAAACGGCATGAAAACATGTGAAGGTATTTATATTGAAGATTTACAGGGTCGTCGTTACATGGATTTTCATGGCAATAACGTCCATCAGGTCGGCTTTGCAAACCCGGAAGTGATTGAAGCTGTAAAAAACCAGCTTGATGAGCTGTCCTTTTGTACCCGCCGTTATACAAACCAGGTCGCAGTAGATCTGGCTAAGAAACTGATACAAATTGCCCCTGACAGCTTTGAAAAAGTTCTCTTATGCCCGGGTGGTACAGGGGCCATTGGAATGGCATTGAAGCTTGCCAGAATTGCAACGGGGCGGCATAAAACCATTTCCATGTGGGATAGCTTTCACGGGGCATCACTGGATGCCATATCCATAGGGGGCGAAGCCATATTCCGTCAGGACATGGGCCCCATGATGCCTGGTACGGAGCACGCTCCTCCTCCTGATGAATACCGGTGTATTTTTGGTTGTACTGATAAAGGTGGGTGTGGGTGTGATATGACTTGTGCCCGGTATGTTGAGTATATGCTTGAAAAAGAAGGTGATGTTGCCGCCGTTATAGCAGAACCCATCCGCAGCACCCCTTATATTCCAAAGCCTGAATACTGGCAGATCATTAGAAAAGCCTGTGACAAGCATGGCGCCCTGCTTATTTTCGATGAGGTCCCCCATTGTCTCGGCCGTACAGGTAAAATGTTCACATTTGAAAATTTCAATGTTGAACCGGATATGGTTGTCATCGGCAAAGGCCTTGGCGGCGGTATTTTCCCTTTGGCTGCACTTGTTGTGCGCAAAGGCCTGGATCTTGCTGAAACAAGGGCTCTTGGACATTATACCCATGAAAAAAGCCCCGTGGGATGTGCAGCAGCCCTTGCCACCATCAATTATATTGAAAAAAATAAACTTGCCGAAAATGCCCGAAATGTCGGCAACTATGCCCTGTCTCAACTAAAAAAAATGCAGAAACGCCACCCCTTGATTGGAGATGTGCGGGGTCTTGGACTTTTTTTAGGGGTTGAACTTGTAAAGGACCCAATCACAAAAGAACGTGCAGTAAATGAAGCTGAAGCTGTCATGTATGCTGCACTTTCCAGGGGATTAAGCTTTAAGATCACCATGGGCAATATTCTTACGCTTACGCCACCGCTTATCATCACCCAGGAACAGATGGACCAGGCACTCAATATTCTTGAAGAATCAATCTTAGAAATTGAAGCTGAATTTACGCAATAATATTTATGTAACAATATTTACGCAATCATAAGGATTGAGAAAATGAATTCTCAGAACAATTTCAAGTCAAGCCGTTTTGCAAGTGAGCAAGGAGACGTGAACACAACCCAGAACCGGGAAAAATACTGGAAAAAAAATCTGTCTGAAACTGCTAAATCCATTTGTACCAGGGACAATAAATATTTTTTGCACCAGAATCTGTCCACCCCTGTGATGAATGTGCTGTCAAAAGCCCATGGTATATATATTGAAGACATGGAAGGCAAAAAATATATGGACATGCACGGCAATGGTGTCCATAACGCTGGATTTAACAACCCGCAAATTATCCAGGCAATAAAGGATCAACTGGACACGCAAATGACCTTCTGCCCCAGGCGTTATACAAATTCCAAAGCAGTTGATCTTGCCCAAAAACTTGCTGAAATTACTCCCGGAGACCTTTGCAAATCCCTTTTCTGTCCCGGCGGGTCAGAGGCAATTGAAATGGCCATCACCCTGGCAAAACAGGTAACAGGCCACTTTAAAACAATCTCATTCTGGGATTCTTTTCACGGGGCAGGTTTTGCCGCTGCCAGCGTGGGCGGAGAGGAGCTTTTCAAAGGGGGGATGGGACCCATGATGCCCGGTACCATGCATATGGAATTTCCCAACTACTATCGCAATCCCTGGGGCTTTTCCAACCAGGAAGAGGTGGACAATGAGTACCTGCGCCAGATCAAAACAATCCTGGAACGAGAACCTGGCGTGGCTGCCATCATTGGTGAACCCATTTCAGCGACTCCCGTGGTTCCCAGCAAAAATTACTGGGAAGGAGTAAAAGATCTGTGCGAAAAATATGGTGCCCTGGTTATATTTGATGAAATCATCGAAGGATTTGGCAGGACAGGAAAGATGTTTGCCAGCGAGCATTTCATCACACCCGATGTCCTGGTTTTGGGAAAATCCATGGGTGGCGGGCTTCTGCCTTTTGCAGGCATTGTGACCAGACAGCGCTACGATAACCTGGAACACCGCTCCATCGGCCATTATACCCATGAAAAAAATGCCCTTTGCTCAGCTGCGGCATTAGCTGAAATAGAGTATATTGAAAAAAATAATTTAGTGGAAAATGCCGCCAGGGTCGGAGCCCATGCCTTGTCCCGCTTAAATGAACTCAAGGAAAAACATCCGATTATCGGTAATATTGCAGGTGTAGGACTTCATTTGGGGATTGACCTTGTCAAGGACCCAATAACAAAAGAGAGGGCCGTTGAAGAAGCAGACGGCATAATGTACAAAGCCATGGAAAGAGGACTGGCATTTAAAACAATTGAAGGCAATATCATCACCCTGAGACCTGCCCTCACCATAACCATGGAAGAAATGGACCAGGTTGTGGATATCCTGGATGAAACCATCGGGGAGGTGGAGAACAGTCAGTTTTATTAAAGGGATTATAAAGTAACAGGAAAATCCCATGTGAAATAAAAGATTAAAAAACGACCATTTCTCCCAATGGTTTTATCATAAAAGTGGCTTAAATGAGTGTCTACAATATCGGGGGCGGATCAGTTACTATTGCCCGATAATACCACCAGAGCGTCCACTGCAATGGGCTGCCCTTTGTCAATGATTAATGGATTGATGTCGATTTCCTGAATACCGGAATGGGCACATCCTAAATTGCCCAGGGCTACAAGAATATGGGCGAAGGCATTTTTATCCACTGGATCAAGTCCGCGATACCCGTCCAGAACAAGTTGGCATTTCAGCCGGGAGATCATATTCAAAGCATCATCCATAGTCAATGGGGCCAGGCCAAAAGCAGTGTCATTGATCGCCTCGGCAAATATCCCGCCAAGACCGCACATAATGCAGGGGCCTAATTGGGGGTCTCTCACAAATCCGGCCACCAGTTCAATTTTTCCCTGTATCTGTTTCTGGATAAGAATACTGCCACGATTCTGCATGGTTTGTTGAAGGTTTTCGATTGCCAATTTGAGACCTTCTTCAGATACGATGCCCAGGTGCACCAGGTTTGACTCTGTCTTGTGGGCTACGCCAGGAAGTATCCCCTTGGCAACCAGGGGAAAGGTAAAAGTTTTTGCGACCTGTAAAGCTTCATCCAAAGAAGCGACCTTTTTTTCCTCTACAATTGGAATCCCCCACGCGGCAAGCACCTGTTTGGATAAATACTCGTCCAGCGGGCCTTCTCCTGACTCCAGGATATCAAAGTGGCTATCGGCATTAGTTCTGCTGATCTCTTCAGTTGGGCCTGATTGCTCATTCACTTCATTCACCAGAGGTCGATTTAGAAGAATTCCAATACATTCCACAGCCCTCATGATTTCCCTGAATACAGGGATACCGAGACGTTGTGCTGATAATTGAAATTCATAAACGCGTTCACGTTCACCTGATATCCAACAAATTAGTGGTTTACCTGCCTTCCTTGCCATTTGAGCCATCATCTCAAGATCAATTTCAAGACTAAACCCTCCCGCAAAACAATGGATAAAAACAGTATCAACGCCTGGATCGGCACAGACAGCTTCCATGGCCTTTTCGTAGGCCTTTTTTGAGCCATGAAGGATGATCCCCGGCCACATGTCTACGGGATTTGACGGCGGCATCCATTCCGGGAAAACGGTTTTCAACTCCTCCAGGGTGGTAGAATTGAGTTCCGATAATACAAGGCCGTGGCCATCCATAATATCAGCCGAAACAATCCCTGCAGCACCGGTGTAGGTAAGAACAGCCACACGATTCCGGCTTTTGGAGGATATTTCCGGATACAGGGCCAGGGTTTTGCTATAATCGGTCAGCTGGTAGAAATCGATAGCCTCTATAATGCCGGCCTGAGCCATGGCACCGCTGACTATGACGCCGTTGGCCGAAAGACTGGCCGTATGGCTTAATGCTGCACTTGCCCCGCTGGTGGTTTTCCCCCCGTTCAGGATCACAATGGGTTTTGTGGTACCCCGGGATAATGCCATGAACCGCCGGCAGTCGGTAAATGACTCAAGATATAACCCTATGGCATTTGTATCCGGATCATCAATTAAATATTCCAGGAGGTCATTTTCATCCACATCCATCTTGTTTCCTATGGAACAGACTTTGGAGATTCCCATGGTCCCATGGGACATGAGGTCGATGAGAAAAGCGCCTGCAAGCATGCCACTCTGGGCAATAAGAGAAACGTTTCCAGAGGGTAGCCCTGTATCCCAGATGCTGGTTGTTACCGTGGAAAAGACAAACCTGCGTTTAGCATCAACCAGGCCCATGCAGTTGGGCCCCCACAACCTTATTCCGGTCCTGTCGGCAATCTGTTTTGCTTCCTGCTGCAATGCTTTTCCCTGGGTTCCTATTTCCGAAAAACCGGCCGACTGGATCATGACACCGGGGATACCTCTTTTTGCACAGGCTTCAATCACCTGCGGCACCATGTGGGCTCCTACAAAGACAATAGCAAGGTCCACTGGGTCCAGGACATCAGCGACAGAAGGATAACAGGCAAACCCTTCAATTTCTTCATAACGGGGGTTAACCAGATAAACCTGACCCGTATACCCTTTTTTAAGGTTTGAAATAATGATATTGCCACCTTTTTCTTTACTGGTTGTGGCGCCTACAACGGCAATTCCTCTGGGCTCGAAAAAAAACTTCATGAATGATTCTCCTGTTCCGTTTTAAAAAATCGAATAGAAAAGCGGTGTTTCCAATTAAATTATAACCTTTTTATGATTCATGAATGTGTTTTAGCTATTCATAAAACAAGGCTTACCAATGATAAAATTATTTGTTTAAAACAGCTGCAATATTTTTTGCAGCATGCTTGCTCTATTATGACCTTCTCAATATGGGCTTTTTCTCCATGGAAGTTATGGGGATCAGAGTCTGGGTTTTGGTCACATCCTGGACCTGGCGGACTTTTTCATGAACAAATTGACCGATGATTTCTGCATCTGACGACAATAAATCACGTTTCATCATCAGTTTTGCAATCAGATCAAATACACCGTGTACACAATGGACCTCCTGGATCTCTTCAAGTTTATACAACCGTTTCATTACCTCGTGTTCTTTTCCAACCTTTACTTCTATTAACATAAAAGCCGATATCCAGTGCTTCATTTCCGGCAGGTCAAAGTCTTTTATCTGTTCCATTTTTAATCTGAACTCCTCCATGTGTTTTGGAATCAATTGATCAATTCCAATTCCATATTCGCGTTCTTTCCCTTTCTCCCACTGGTGATTTGAGATGTACACATAAAGGTCTGACCTGGTCCTGTTGGGGAAACAATGGTCCAGGCGGCTGTTCTTGATGATGGCTGCCAGAGGGTTATATATTGTTTGATACCAGTCCATGGCAACTGCAAGATAATCAATCTGATCATCAATCTGACCATTACTGGTTTTCATTAAAAAGCCATGATGTTCATCAATCTGTTTTAACAAACGGTCATACTGACCCACTTCTGTTAATTCAATTGTATCCGGCAATTCTGTTTTGGCCAAAAACGCTGATTTTTCCCTGTAAATAATGTTTCCCAGCGTATTTTTGGAAGGAAGAAATTCTGTTATCAATGCGTCAATAAATTCATAGCCCAATTTCTTGGCAACTGAAACACGGTGATTCCCATCAAGGACATAGTATTCATTTTTAATCTGGTAAAGGGTGATAGGCGGAAGCATAATTTTCTTTTTATATGCCTCTTTAACCCGTTCAAGTCTTGCCGAAGGCCGATCTTTCTTTAACCGGAACTGCTGGTTAAAATCCTTATACCGTCCTACACTGCCTACAATTTTATTCAGAGGCACAGCCAGGATACCCAGATGCCTCTCATCATAGGCTTCTTCCTTGTATTGATCCACGGCAAAATTTTTTATATTGCTTTCATCAACTTTATCTTCCCGATGAAATAATTGTTTTAAGTATTTTATCATTTTATATAATCAAACACATAATATCCAAAGGTATTTATGACATTGGTTCTATTAATTATAGTTTTCCGTTCTTCTCTATTTTTAAAACTGGTATGAATATGACCATGTAAAAAATAATTGGGTGAATATCTGTCAATAAGGCCCAGAAAGCAGCTAAAACCACTGTGGCAGATATCTTTGCCATCATGGATACCCTTTGGCGGCGCGTGTGAAATAACTATATCAATCCCTTTGTACCACCAGCTTTTAAACTTTGTTTTCAAGACCATCCTTGCCATCTGTTTCTCTGTATATTGGAGCCCCCCCCCGTTGTACCAATGGGACCCTTCCAAACCCATTATCCTGACATCCTTATATACTATTATCTTGCCATGCAGGTCAACACACCCCTGGGGTGGTTTTGCGTCATATATCCCGTCATGATTCCCCCTGATATAAAATAATGGCACATTGAATACCGTTACCAGATAGGTCAAGTATTCAGATGGCAGATCACCACATGACAATATAAGATCTATACCGGGAAGGCACTTATTGCCGCCTGGTTTATAAAGTATGGGTTCAACTTGATCAGAAACACATAAAATTTTCATCCCATGTTTTTGTCCTCATAATCAGGGTATCGAATAAATACAATTGGATTGATTTTGCAGTCGTGGATCCAAAGAACGAATGATACTGTCCCGGCCCTCCAAAACATCGAGTACGTTTTGCAGCACCTCTTTTTGCAGTCCGTCCCATGTCTCATGGGTCCAGGCTGCCGAATGGGGAGTAATCATAACATTATCCATGGTTAAAAACTCGCTCAGGAAATGTCCTTTTTTTTTAAGCGGTTCCTGGGAAAAAACATCCAACCCGCATCCTGCAATTGTTTTTTCCTTTAAAACTTTTAACAGCCCCAATTCATCAACGATCGCGCCACGACTGACATTAATAAGAAAAGCGCTTGATTTCATAAGTTTCAACCGCTCCTCTGAAATGATTCCCGCTGTTTCATCGTTCAAAGGAAGACAAACTGCAACAACATCTGAAGAAGCCATCAAAAGATTCAATTCCTCGACTTTATGAACGCCCTGTTTGTCCATAACAATAGCTGTGACATAGGGATCATAGGCTTGTATTTTCATTTTAAATCCCTGGCACATGCGGGTCAACTGAGAATTGATATGACCTAACCCTACCATCCCGACTAACTTATTTTCAAGATTCCAACCTTTATTTTCCTCGCTGGGGCCCATCCATCCATGATTATGGACAAAACGATGGACAGGTCCAAATTTTTTCATACAATTAATGAGCAACAGGAACGCCCCTTCTGCCACGGCATTTTGAGCATAATCCGGGCAATTAATCACCCGTACACCATATTCCTTTGCTGCATCAATATCGATTGAGTCGATACCGGTTCCAATCTTGACAACAGCTTTAAGCGTGGGCAGCCCTGCTTTGATCACCTGACGTGTCACTTTCCCATAGGTTATCATCAAGACTGTGGCGCCCTTAATGGCATTTAGAATTGTTGCTTCCTGTTCGTCCTTTGTGACAAGGACGTCTGCCTTTTGTCGAAGGCTGTTCAAACAATCAGGAATCGGATACTCTATGCCCGTGATCGGATTTGGAATTTCCCTGCCGGCTTTAATGACAACCTGGCGCATTTTCATTATGGTTCCTCCTGTAATATCGCAACCTTCAGATACACCTTTTTGGAATGAAACCGCAACTTTTATTTGTATAGGTCCTATATTTATGGACTGAATACACTTAAAAAAAACTATCTACGGATTGCGTGGCTTTCCGTGTCGTATAAGACATCAGGTGCAATTTTTGCCCGTATCATTTCTCCAAACACTTCCACCATAAGGTTGGTTTCATTTTCATTAAAATCCGTCGGCAGATAGGCAAAACCAATATTTTTTTTGACAGTATGCCCGTATCCTGTGCTTCGCAGGCGCGAGATTGTTTTTCCGTCCAGGGTTACAGCCTCGCCCCCGTATAACGTCAAATATTCTTCATCACCTATTATCAGGGTATGGAGCCGCTGTTTTATCCCTTGCTTTTGAAGGGTGATAAGGGCCTGTTTCCCGATGAAATCATTGTCCTGTTTCATTTTGACAAAATGACCAAGTCTTGCTTCAAGTGGAGTTTCCAAAGGGGTGATATCACTGGTTAATGCCAGAAAACCTTTTTCCAGCCTAAGGGAATCTATGGTCTTGAATCCACATGGTCTTATTCCGAAATCTTTGCCTGCTGTCCATAGTTTGTCCCAGACAAAGATGGCTTTTTCTTTGGGAATGTATAATTCCCAGCCCAGTTCACCGACATAGGTGACACGTTGTGCAAAGACAGGCAGTGCACGGACTTCTATGTTTTTAGCAGACATATAAGGAAAAGATGTATGGGATATATCTGTTGTTGTGACTTTCTGCAAAACTTCCCGGGCATTGGGTCCCCACAGGCCGATCACTGCATAGTCTTCTGTCACATCATTGATTTCAACGCTCAAATCATCCTCTTGCTGATTCAATCGGATCCATCCCAGGTCAGAGTCAATCAAAGCTGAGCCCGTAATAATGCGAAAGTATTGAGAATCCAGACGGGCAATCATGACATCTGCGACAATACCACCCTGATCATTAAGAAATTGAGTATAGGTAACAGATCCTGCGGCACGATCCAGGTCGTTATCCGTAAGCCGCTGGATTAACGGCAATGCCCCTGGACCTTTGAGTTCAATTTTACCAAAAGCACTCATGTCAAAAAGTCCGACTTTATTTCGTACTGCATCTGACTCTGCTGCAATATTTTCAAAAAAAGAGGGTTTGATCCAGCCGCCCCATTCACGCTGATCTTCGCCTGCCCTGCGCCATGATTTTTTGGGGTCAAAATAATTGGCACGTTCCCAGCCGTTTTTTGTTCCAAAAACCGCACCTAAATCCTGAAGCCGATTATGAAATGGGCTCATTCTAACAGGACGCATGGATACATTTTCATCATGGGGATATTTTGTACGATAATAATATCTGTAAACCTCTTTGGCACATTCGGCTGCATAACGTGGTTGATTGTGATGCTTACTGAAACGCCAGGCACGATAAGGAAATACATCCCATTCTGTTTTGCCCTGGGTGATCCATTCAGCAATGGTTTTTCCAATACCGCCACCCCCGCCAAAACCCTGCATATTAGATACTGCTGCCAGCCAGAATCCTTTCAGACCAGGCCAGGGTCCCAGCAAGGGGCCTCCATCCGGTGTAAAAGCATCTGGGTGGGCAACCAGACGGATCATGCCGGCATCACCCAGAAATGGAAATCGTTTGATGGTATCTTCAAGCATGGGAGCAAATATATCAAAATCATTGGGTACTTCTGAAGATCCATGATCCCAGGGAGTGCCATCTATCCAGATAGTTCTGGGATGCATTTCCCAGCCTCCCACAAGATAACTTCCGCCTTCGGGACGTCCATAGACCAGGTAATCATAATCACGGAAAGTGGGGCTGTTGACAGGGATCTGACTGCCGGCAACCGCTTCCATTGCAATATGTTGATGAACAACGGGAGTACATGGGATACAAACGCCTGCCATAGCAGCAATTTGCGCTGACCAGATCCCTGCTGCATTTACTATGATTTCACATTCAATTTCACCCTTATCTGTAATAACTTTGCGGATCTCTCCTTTTAAGGATAATTTTATACCAGTAACACGGGTATTTGTTAAAATCTGTGCACCAAGATTAGTGGCTGCCTTGGCAACTGCATAGGTGGTGGTATGGGGATCGATATATCCATCCCCGGGTAGATGAAAAGCACCATAAAGGCTGTCTTCAGATGCCCAGGGCAGCAAGTCAATGGTTTCTTTTGCTGAAATAATGCCAACATCAAGACCAATGCCCCTTGCACGGCTCACATTACGTTGAAATGTTTTTAACATTTCCGGGCTGGATGCAATATTTACACTTCCCACTTCACTATAAGCATTAAGGCTTTTATAAAGCTTTGTACTGTATTGACGCATACGCATTATGGTCTGTGAAGTATTGAACTGGGTCAGCATGCCTGCAGCCTGGCAGGTGGCCCCTGAAGTGAGTTCTCCTTTTTCCAGCAAAACAACATCTTTTACACCGGCTTTGGCAAGGTGATACAAAACACTGCATCCTGTGATACCACCACCAATAACCACGATTCTTGCATGATTCTGCATCGTTGGATCTCCCGTATTAATTTATTATTACAGCATATTATTACATGGTTTTATTTTTTAAGCACGTATGCGTTTGCCTTTGGGATCAACAATGGGCATTAAAGCAACTTTTGCTTTAACAATCTTACCCATCACTTCAACTTCCAACTCTGTGCCGGGTTTGGACATTTCAAGGGGCAGATATATAAGAGCAATATCCGTATTAGCACAATAACCATGGTTGGCACTTCTGATGCGATCGATGATCTTGCCTTCTTTGTAAACAGACTCACCGCCAAACAGGCAATAATCCGCATCAAGGGTAAGTCCGCATAACTTTGTTTTTAACCCTGCTTTTTTGATCTTCAGAAGAACGTCTTTCCCGATAAAATCATCTTTACTAAAATCAACACAGAACCCAAGCCCTGCCTCAAGGGGGTTGTCCCCGGGAGAAATATCAGAACTCCAATACAAAAACCCTTTTTCAATCCTCAGACCTTCAAGGGCTTTATAACCAATGGGGGTTATATCAAATTTTTTGCCGGCATCCATAATGACGTCCCAAATCTTTAGTGCATCATCATTTGCCATGTAAAGTTCCCATCCCAATTCTCCTGTATAGCTGACCCTCTGGGCCCAGACATTAACATTGCTGATATCAAGGTTTTTTGCAGTCATATAGGCAAATGCTTTATTGGACACATCCGCATGGGTGATCTTTTCAAGCACTTTTCTAGCATTGGGGCCGAACAGACTTAAACAGGCAAATTCATCTGTAACATCTTTGATTGTCACATCTTTGTCCTTTTGCGCATGCATTTTAATCCAGCCTAAATCATTGGAACCAAATGATGTTCCTGAAATAATCCTGAAATGATCCTGGGCAATCCTGCAGACAGTGACATCACTTTCAATTCCAGCACTTTCATTTAAAAACTGGGTATAGGTAAGTGACCCCAAAGGTTTATCAACATTGGATATTGCAAGCTTCTGCAGAAGATCCAGAGCATCTTTTCCCGTAACATCTATTTTACCAAATGAGGTCATATCAAGAACTGCAACATTCTGCCTTGCTGCCAAAGCCTCTTTTTTGACCCGGTCAAAAAAGTCGGGTTTTCCCCAGCCCCAGTTCTTCTGATCATAACCAGCCTGGCGCCAGGATTTGCCCGGGTCAAAATAATTCACACGTTCCCAGCCATTTTTCTCCCCAAATACAGCGCCTAACTCCTTGAGTCGCGGGTAAAAAGGACTGGTCCTTAAGGGACGTCCCCATTCATTTTCATCATTGGGGAAATGGAGGTGATAATAATTACGATACACTTCCCGGCAATGCTCGGTAACATAGTCAAGACTCTTAAGATGGGGCCCGAAACGCCTGACATTCATTTCATGGGTATCTATGGAAGGTTCTCCCTCCAGAATCCATTCAGATATTAATTTGCCCACCCCGCCTGCACCAGCAATACCATTGATTGAACCACCGGCTGCAACCAGAAAACCCTTTAATCCCGGAACAGGGCCCAAAGCATAATGACCATCCGGCGTAAAGGCATCTGGTCCGTTAATAAGCTCTATTACCTCTGCCTGCTCAAGAATCGGTAATCTTTCCATTGCCATTTCCATGACAGGCTCAAACAAATCCCACTCCGCAGGCAGCAGCTGCTGATTAAATTCCCAGGGAACACCTTTGGCAGACCATTCTTTGGGGTTGGTTTCAAAGGCACCGATAAGAAAAGACCCCACATCTTCACGGCAATAAAACAATTTGTCAGGATCTCTTATCACTGGAGTGTCTGGGGGCAGTTCATGACCCGGAATGGGTTTGGTGGTCAGGTATTGGTGCATTAACGGCACCATGGGAATATTCACACCCACCATGGCTCCGATACGCGGTGCCCATTCTCCTGCAGCATTGACAACACATTCAGTCAGTATATCACCTTTATCAGTGATGACTTTTGTCACCTGCCCTGTTGAATCCACCTCGATATCTGTAACTCGTACATTTGTATTGATCTGGGCGCCCATTTTCTTTGCCTGACGAGCCAGTTCATAGGTAATGGAACTGGGATCAATATGGCCGTCATCCGGGACCCATACTGCACCATGAAGTCCTTTACCGGCCATGAAAGGTGCTATTTTAAGAGCCTCGGTCGGTGTTATGACTTCAGCTTCTATGCCAATGGCTCTTGCACGGCTGACCTCCCTGCGCAAAGACTTTAGACGCTCTTTGCTTGATGCAAGACGAAGGCTTCCCACTGTACGCCAGCCAAGGTTTTCTCCAACCTCTTCTTTCAGCTCGTTAAACAATTTAATCGTATAGTTCATTATCTTCATTAAAGAAGGAGATGTCCGGAATTGTGACACCAGCCCGACAGAATGAAACGTAGTTCCGCTTGTTAATTCGCCCTTGTCCACCAGGACAATATCAGTACATCCGGCCTTGGCCAGATGATATGCCACACTGGTACCGAAAACACCGCCGCCTATGATAACTACCTGAGCCTGATCTCGCATGATTCTCTCCTTTTATCTTTTTAATGCCTGTGTTAAAGTCGGCACTAGCGCAAACAAATCATTGATAATTCAAAAACTTTTTTTGATTACTTTATCAATGTCTTCTTATGACAAGTCAAAATAATAATTTTAATTTTATATAACCTTATGTTATATTTTTAAGGTAAAAATCCAATTTCCATCCGATCTATAGAGCCAAAGTGATGTGCCTGTCAGGTTGGAGCGGATAAAATATGTGTGTTGGTCTTAATTAAAAAAGGAGTCGGGAATGAGAAATAGTGATATTCAAGAGAAGATGTTTTCCGAATTTATGGATTTTTCTATCTATAAAAAAGCTTTAGAGTAAGGGAACAGGGAGCATGGATACATATTGATGGTGCTTTTGGTTTATGGGCAGAAGCTTCTGAAAAATTAAAACATTTATCTAAAGGTTGCCGGCATGCAGACTCCTGGAGCGTTGATTGTCATAAGACTTTGAATACACCATATGATAGCGGCGTGATTATTTGCAGGGATAAAGATGCCCTGATTTCTGCTCTTCATATGTCAGGTTCGTATATTGTGACGGGTAAAGAGCGGGATGGCATGTTTTATACCCCTGAAATGTCAAGGAGGGCCCGAATATTTGAGATATGGTCCACCTTGAAATTTCTTGGCAGGAAAGGGCTTGATCAAATGATTACTGGATTTTATGAAAGAGCCCTTCAATTTGAAAAAGAGCTGAACAAGGCTGGATTTGATATTGTAAATGATGTTGTATTTAATCAGGTCCTAGTAAAATGTGAAACCGATGAGTTAACAAAAAAAACTCTTGAAAATATTCAAAAACTCAGAGTTTGCTGGTGCGGCGGATCTAAATGGCAGGGCAGGGATGTTATTCGATTAAGCATATGCTCATGGACAACCACGGAAGAGGATGTTTCTCTTTCTGTGAAATCCTTTATTGATGCACGAAATTTGGCTAAAGAAAAAGCATGAAATCTGCTGCACCATTTGAATCATGCTTTTTTCCTGGTTCCAATAGACAGCACCATTATCAAGGTAATCACACCAAGAAGAGTGGTGGTCATAAAAGCCGCATAATAGTTGTGGGTTATGTCAAAAAGCAAACCAGCTGCCACCGGCCCTGTGGCACATCCAATACAGGCGGAAAAATTAACAATCCCCAGTAGAATCCCATGAAAGCGGAGCCCAAACATTTCGGCAACAATGTTAGGCATAATGACTGAGCCGCTGCCGTAGCCAAATGCAAAAACAACAGCAAAAAAATAAAGCACCCAAAGCTCATTTATTGTCAAAAGCATGATAAGGCCAATTGTCAGCATCCCTATACCCATGGCAAAGACAGGTCTACTGCCCAGGCGATCGGCTGCAATACCGGTAATGATTTTAGCAAAAAATACGCTTCCCCCGAATATTGTCAGAATATTGATAGCTTCTATTTTTGAAAATCCAGCCTCAATTGCAAAGGGTATAATGTGGACAAGAATTGCAAAAATCATCATCCCCCAGCATATGAAAACAGTGCAGACCAACCAGAAAGAAATCATTTTCAGGACCGTAGTGACATCCCCCGGGGGGCTCTCATGGGCCAATTGGTTCGTTTCCGGTTGTATGCCAGGCACGAATTGATTGCGAGCACACAGGCCGCCCTCCGGCATCCGCAGGAATCGGGCTGATCCAATGATAATAATCAATGCTGCCAGACCGACTGTCATATAGGAAAAGCGCCATCCTTTAATCGAAATCAACCAGCTGGCAAAGGGAGTCATAAGAAGGGTGCCTGCCCCCATACCGCTTGAAACAATACCGGTCATGAGGCCCCTTCGCCTGTTGAACCACTTCGACACTGTGGAAACAAGCGGAACATAAGTACCGCCCAGTCCGATACCGACCACCACGCCGTAAAAAAGATAAAAATGCCAGACAGACGAAACCTGCGACATCAACATATATCCCATTCCCAGCAGTATTCCGCAAAAGGATACAACCAACCGAGGGCCGAACCTATCGCAAATTCGGCCCATAAACATTCCGCTGAAACCTTCGAGAAAGATTCCAAGAGAAAATGCCCCGGATGTCATTGCCCGGGTCCATCCGAACTCTTCCAAAAGCGGAATAAAAAAAACACCAAAACTATAGTTGACTCCCCAGGCAATCATCATCACTAAAAATGCGATGCCCACAATAATATAGCGGTAGTAAGAGTTTGGTTCGGGCCGACAAGAATCAACTTCCTTATAATTCATAATATCTCCACTCTTTCAACCTAAACAGTTTCAGTCTGTTTGATTTTTCAGATTTTATAATCATTGTATCATATATTGCTTTTCTTAGTTCTAAAACAAGGATGAATTAAATTAAAAGCAATTTTTCTGGATCTTGCTGCTATGGAGCGTGGGCACAAATTTAAAATAGAGCAAAATTTTGTGGATGTTGCCTATCCTGAAGCCTGGTAAAGAAAACAGGTCATTGGTCTGTCCCCTAAAGTTACTTACCTGCCTTGCATTCACCTATGGAATGATCATAATTAAAGTTATGGTTTAAAAAACCAACAGCCTTAATCAAGGAGGAACTCAACATGAAAAGTTTATTTGATCCCATCTCTGTGGGAAATTTTAAGTTTAAAAATAGAATTGTATTAGCACCCATGACGCGAGGACGTGCCGGCTCTGAGCGCATACCCAATGACCTGATGGCGGATTATTATTTTCAGCGGGCATCCGCAGGGTTATTGATCACGGAAGCAACAGTTGTTTCAAAACAGGGCATCGGATGGATTGGTTCTCCGGGAATATACAACAGCGAAATGGTACAGGGGTGGCAGAAAGTCACCCAAAAAGTAAAACCCACAGGAACTCCGCTCTTTTTACAGCTCTGGCATTGCGGCAGAGCATCGCACAGTGATTTCCACAATGGAGATGCTCCGGTTTCCGCTTCAGCTGTCAGGCTGGAAGGTGACGGCATCCATACTCCCTTAGGAAAGAAAGAGTATGAGACACCTCGTCCCTTGACTATTGATGAAATTAAAGCCACCGTCGATGATTACCGGAAAGCGTCTGTCTATGCAAAGGAAGCAGGTTTTTCAGGAGTTGAAGTGCATGCCGCCAACGGATACCTGATCAATCAATTCCTGGATTCAAAAACAAATCTCCGGGACGATCAATACGGAGGAAATCTTGAAAATAAATTTCGCTTTTTAAAAGAGGTGCTTGATGCCACCCTGGAAGTCTGGTCTCCGGAACAGGTTGGTGTCCGAATATCACCCAATGGTATTTTTAACGATATGGGAAGCATTGATTTCAGAGAGACCTTCCTGTATGTCGCAGAAGAATTAAACAAATTGAATCTGGGTTATCTACACATCATGGATGGCCTTGCCTTTGGTTTCCATGAAAAAGGTGAACCCATGACCTTGTCTGAATTCCGAAAGGTATACAAGGGTGTCATTATGGGCAATTGCGGGTACACCAGAGAATCTGCTGAAGAGAAAATCGCAAATGGAGATGCAGATCTGGCAGCCTTTGGCAGACCCTATATTACCAATCCAGATCTGCCGGAACGGTTAAAGAATGACTGGCCATTGAATCCTTCTGAAGATATGTCTTTATGGTATTCATCAGGACCTGAAGGATACACAGATTATAAATCTTATATGCAGTCTGATTAGTTCAATTCAAATATAAAATAAAATCAGCAGCAGGGGTGGGTTTGAAACCCATTCCTGCGAGATGAAACGTTTAAATGCAAAATCGGAGGCTGCATATATAAAGTAGGCCACTCACCCTCACGTGTGTCCCCCCGCGGGAATCCTGGCGATTGGCAGGCGTTTCCTGGACTGCCACAAGGCCCTTTATGTCAGGTATAACGCATGGTTTGTTGTTTGGCGGCCAGGAGAGATCTTTCAGCGCTTCAGGAAAGATTTAAAAATTGGCCGTGGGGGGATATGGTGCTTGGTAGGATTGCTTTCGGGTGTGGGGATGGCTTATAGGCAAAGTCAGGATTAAAATTTTTCTAAAAAAATGCGACCTGTGCGGGTAGATTGTAGAAATATAAGGGATGATAATTGCTAAAAAAACTTCCAGATATAAAAAAATAGTAGACATCTGCTTCTCTATTTGAGATGTATAGCCAGATAGCTAT
>Ga0075120_10000405_pt1 | contig 35973 bp, 38 predicted proteins | sample AntAceMetag02UKL_FD_69792 | JGI IMG/M metagenome (GOLD analysis project Ga0075120, IMG submission 69792) | Saline lake microbial communities from Ace Lake, Antarctica - Antarctic Ace Lake Metagenome 02UKL | ecosystem: Environmental > Aquatic > Non-marine Saline and Alkaline > Saline | place...
AGTAGTCGATGAAGCCCATCGTCTAAATGAAAGATCAGGTTTATTTAGTAATTTCGGAGAAAACCAGATAAAAGAAATAATTAAATCGTCTAAATTTTCTATATTTTTCATTGACGAAAACCAAAAGGTAACTTTTAAGGATATTGGTAGAAAAGAGGAAATAGAAAAATGGGCAAAAAAACAAGGAGCCACTATTCATACAGGTGAATTAAAGTCTCAATTTAGGTGTAATGGCTCTGACGGATATTTATCTTGGCTAGATAATATTTTACAAATTAGAGAAACCGCTAATATTGATTTACAAGACATTAATTTTGATTTTAAAGTTATTGATGATCCCAATAAACTTAGAGATATTATTTTTGAAAAGAATAAGATTAATAATAAAGCTCGATTAATTGCGGGATATTGTTGGGACTGGGTAAGTAGAAAAAATAAAGATGTTAACGACATTATAATTCCGGAATATAATTTTAAGATGAAGTGGAATTTAGGTAAAGACGGAAATCTTTGGATTATTGCACCTGATTCTGTGAATGAAGTTGGATGTATTCACACTTGTCAGGGACTTGAACTAGATTACGTCGGGGTTATTATTGGGAATGATCTAATTGTTAGAAATAATGAAGTTTTAGTTGATCCGTCGGCAAGAGCTAAAACAGATCAATCTCTTAAGGGTTATAAGAAATTGTTAAAAGAAAATGAAAGTGAGGCGAAAGAAAAGGCTAGGGAGATTATTAAAAATACTTATAGAACTTTACTGACTCGAGGGATGAAGGGCTGTTATGTTTATTTTACAGATAAGGAAACAGAGAGATTTTTTAAGAGTAGGATGGAGTAAAAAAGTTTATAAGTTATATGGATTAACTGATGAGGAAGTAAAAATTGTTGAAGAATAAAAATAAAAATAAAATAGTTATCCACATTGTTTTCCTAGTACCAGGAAAACAATAATTTAATTTAATTTTATTAAAATACATGGCAAATGAAATTGTTGTCGCTTCTTTAAATGAAGATTTTGAAAGTATAAAAAAAATAGATAAAAATGGGATTGAATACTGGGAAGCCAGAGAATTAATGCCGATTTTAGGTTACGCAAAATGGCAAAATGCAGAGGAGGTAATAGCTAGGGCGGCTAGAGCTTGCATTAATAGCGGTCAGCTTGTGGATAACCATTTTACTGGGTTTAGTAAAATGGTCAAAATTGGTTCAGATTCGGTAAGGGAAGTAAGGAATTGGAAATTGGACCGTTATGCTTGTTATTTGATTGCTCAAAATGGTGATTCAAAAAAATCAGAAATCGCTTTGGCTCAAACATATTTCGCTATCCAAACCAGAAAACAAGAAATTTTTGAGCAACTTACTGAAGCAGACAAAAGACTTTTTATTAGAGGTGAAGTGACTGCGGAGAATAAAAAATTGTTTAGTACGGCCAAGCGAGCAGGCGTAACAAAATTTGGATCTTTTAATGACGCTGGTTATCGCGGTTTATATGGTAGGCCGTTAAATGAAATTGAAAAGAAAAAAAGCATAAGAAAAGGTGAATTGTTGGATCGAGCTGGAAAAACTGAGTTAGCCGCTAATTTATTTCGAATTACGCAAACAGATGAGAAAATAAAGAAAGATAATATTAAGGGAAACGATCAAGCGTCAAGAACTCATTTTATGGTAGGCGGTAAAGTTCGGCAAACTATTAAAGATATCGGTGGCACAACCCCTGAAAATTTATCACCAGAGAGACATATTAAAGAATTAAAAAGTGAAAAGAAAAAAAGTTTGAAAGAAAATAATTAAAAATATGTCAGACGACACTATTTTAAATACATCTAGAGATTCCAGCGAGGCAAACCCGTCTGTTGTCGAGGCAGGTTCGTCTACACCTAGCGATTCTGGCGAGGCAGGCCCGCCTGTCGTAGAGGCAAACCCGCCTACACCTGGCGGTTTCGGCGAGGCAGGCCCGCCTACGTCTAATGACTCCGGCGAGGCAAGTAAAATTAATTCGCTTCCTACGGAGCAAGCAGAGTCTTTGGTTACGCCACCTATTGCGGAGAGTGAGGTAGAAGTTAAGGAAGAAAAGTCTGGAGATTCTATCGCTCCACTCCAGAATGACAAGGCTCCGGTTCAGAATGACAAAGAGGAAGAAAAAGTTTTAGATTCTATCGCTCCACTCCAGAATGACAAGGCTCCGGTTCAGAATGACAAAGTGGAAGAAGCTGTAATCCCAGCGCCTGAACCTAAGATTTCTTTTGCTGAAAGGTTTCTAGAGCATATGAAGAAGATGAGAGAGCGAGCGAATTTCAAGCGGGTGGAAAATATTGAAAAAAATTTAGAAATTATCATAAAGGAGGCTTGGAAAACTGAAAAGATTACTAATAATGACGTTGAGCGGGTATGCGGAGTAAGCGACAGAACGGCCCTAAGGTATCTTAAAAAACTCGTGAAAACTGGCAAATTAATGCGTTTTGGCGAGGGTACAAACATACACTATAAACCTTTGTGATAGATCCCGCCATTTGGCTCAAAAGGCGGGATTGAGGGAGATAAATTGACATTGAGACAAACAATAAAAGATAGCTAAAAATAGCTATTTTTTGGTATTTGATTGACAATAATTATTATTTATGTTATCATATAAAGTTAATATTTGAAAATTATAACTAATTCCAGACAGGAGGAATGAAGATGGACAAGAGAGATAAAGATTTGGCGGATTTTGAAAAGACTTTTGGTCGCTTCAAGAGTCATCCGGGGTATAATGAGCTTTTCGCGGATTTTGTTAAAATGCAAAAAGAACACCCGGACGGGCAAAAACCTTCCGATCTTCCAATTGCCAAGGAATTTCCCGAAATCAATTGGGACGGCAACGAAGAAATCGGAATATTTTTGAAAGGTGTCCTGAAAAATCAGGAAAAAATTATTGCGAAATACAAACAAGCTCTGGATGCAGGTGGAAAGGAATACTCAGATTTTGTTTGGGGAATAATTCAAGATCTTTCAAAGTACACCGTCATAGCCCATTTCTTGCAGATAAAAGTAAGCTTAACCAAATATCTCAAGGATGAGGCAAATAAAGAGCATGTACTTCACTAGCGTAATAGCGTAATTACGTGATTACAAGGAGCCGGTAAGTCTAAAAACTTCCGGCTTTTTCTTTTTGTAAAAAATTCACAGAGAGGTTGAAAAGTGGTAAAATATAAGGACGAGATAATGAAATTAATAATAAAAAAATAATTTATAATTAATATAAATCTATGAGTGCTTTATTTGATTGGGCAGAAAGTATTGTTCAAGATTTTAACATCTGGGACATTGCTGTGATGAAACTCTATCTTTTTTCAGTTGGAGTTCTCTTCGGTGCCTATTTCTCAAACTTTTTTAAGAAGTGGATTTGGTGGGTACTAGGGATTGCGATTATCACTGGTGCGTGGATGATTTATAAGGTGATTAGTTAATCGCTGTAATTCGGATTTCTCTGTCTTTAATTTTCATAACATCACCAACCTTTTTCCCAATTAGGCTGGCGCCTAGAGGCGAGTTGTGAGAAATAATATTTTTTGAGATATCAATCTCGGCTGAGCCAAGGATTTGATATGTTTTTATCTTTTTGTTTGATTCAATCGTAACTGTACTTCCCAGCTGGACCATGTCGCTTCTGGGATTTTCTTTTATAATAATCGCTGTTTTCAAGTGATGTTCAATTTTCAGTATTCTACTGTTCATACTACGCAGTTTGCCTTTCGCAATACTGTAAGCAGCATTTTCTGAAAAATCACCAAAAGCAGCCTGCTCTTTGACATCTTTAATCGCCAGCGGTCGTTCAATCTTCAACAGTCTATCTAGGCTGTTTTTTAGTTTATTGTATTTTTCCTTGGTAATATAGGGATCTGATTTGACCCAGGTGTATTTACCAGGTTTTCTAATTGGTGTTCTCATAATATTTAGTATAGGTTAAATTTATTTTAGGGTACACCCCGCCATCGATTAGTCTAACTTGGTTTGGCGGGGTAAATTGTTTTTTGCGTGTCTTTTTTAACTAAGGTATAATGTAAATATAGTTTTTATTAGCTTTAATATCTAAATGTGGCATGTTTATATCGTAAAATGTAAGGATAAGACTTTTTATACTGGTGTGACAACTGATTTAAAAAGAAGAGTTGAAGAACATAATACCTCAACCTTAGGCGCAAAATATACCAAAGGGCGTCGCCCAGTAAAATTAGTTTATTCAATTAGGAAAAAAGATAAATCAGAAGCGCAAAAAGAAGAGTACCGAATAAAAAAATTATCTAGGATAGAAAAAATTAATATAATCAAAAAATTATGGAAGAAGAAGTGATAAAAAAATTAAACGAGCAAGAAATTAAGATTGATGCTATTTATAAATCAGTTGAAAAGACCAGAAAATATTTCCTAGCAATCATTTGGATTTCAGTTATTTGTTTTGTCATACCGTTGATTGGCTTGCTTTTTGTCTTGCCGGCTTTTATTAGTTCGTATATTGGAAGTTTTACAGGGCTATTGTAATACTTGAAATAAAAATAAAATAATGGAAAAAAATAACACGGGGTTTACTTTGATTGAAATTTTAGTGGTGATTGCTATCATCGGCGTTTTAGCAGTGATAGCTTTTGTTTATTTTGGTGGGGCAACTGTCAAAGCGCGAGACGCAAAAAGAATGAGCGATCTTAATCAGATTGGACGTTTTTTGAGCTTTGGTTGTTTGGTACCTGATGCCGGAGTAGGTGAATATGACTTGAATGATTTGATAGAAGAATATAAAATAAAATATCCACAATATGCTAATAGTATCCCAGCAAATATTCGCGACCCGAAGACTGGTAGTGATAGCGCGTCAAATTATAAATACATAGTAAACATTAGTAAGCAATGTGTTTTGTACGCTAATCTGGAAGATAAAAATGTCGAAGTTAGCTTACCAAATATATCTGAGCCAACACCGGGTGGAGGCAAAGGGATTTATGAGGCCGAGAGTGATGGTTGGAATGGTAGTAATAAGTATTTTGCTGTTAGCAATTAGTTTTTAAAAAAATATTTGTTTATTTAAAACAGGGGAGGTATTAATTCATAAGAAAAAAGACATGAAAATATGCAGGAATAGTTTAAGTTTTTGGTGGTACTTTACAAATTTTTGGACGTTGATTGTTTTCTGGGTAGTGATTTGCGATTTTATTGCCGACAATGCTTTCAATCAATATCTGGGAGCTTTTCTAGTAGTGTATATAGCACTTTTGGCTATTTATGCTAGTAATAAAGAGTTTGAACGTTGGCGTCATTTGCATATTAGTTGTCATCCAGGCGAAGTTTATGTAATTGCTTGGACAATTTTGATTTTAGGAATCTTTGTTTTAGATATTATTATGGAAAAAGCTTATGAAATGTCTGATTCAATTGTGTCTGCCTATATCGCTATTTTGACTATCTTAGCGATTACTATGAAATCAAGAAGAGTATACGAGAGAAAATTAAAAAAATAGATTTTATTTATGATAAAAAAATGTAAAAATGCCATGTTAGGCATCTCGGAAATCGTGGACGGCGATATGCACTTGAGCAATTCTCAGTCTGTAATTAATCGGCGAAAATATTTTGAAAAGATAGATTTGAAAAATTTACCAGTTGTTTCAGCTAGATTGGCAGACGGTAACAAAGTTAGAATAATAAAAAATCAGAATAAAAACAGAACAGTTAACGGAGTAGACGCATTGATAACTAATGAAAAGGATTTAATTTTGTCAGTTACGACAGCTGATTGTTTGCCCATTTATTTTTACGAATCATCATTAGGGGTAATCGGCATTGTTCATGTTGGTTGGCGAGGTCTACTTAATCAAACTATTACTAACACAATTAAGGCGATGAAAAATGAATATGGGGTTAGTGTCAGAAAAATAAAAATAATGATTGGTCCCCATATTCAGAAATGTCATTTTGAAGTAAAGGATGATGTTTGGTTGCAGTTTAAAAAATATGATTCAGCTAGGATAGAGATAGATTCAAAAAAATATATTGATTTAAGCGAGGTAGCTGTTAGCCAGGCTAAAAAGCTAGGGATTTTAAAAAGCAATATTGTTGTTAGCCGAAAATGTACTCATCGTTTACGAAATAGATATTTTTCTTTTAGGCGAGACAAGATTTTAAAAACTATGATTAATTTTATTGTTTGTAAAAAATAATTATGCTTGATAAATATATTGAAAAATTAGCAGAAAAAGGCGAGGTGTATTTGAGATTGAAAGCTCGACCAAACGCTAGTCAAACTAAGATTACGGAGATTATGAACAGCGAAGACGGACAGACTGTCAAAATAGATGTCGCAGCGGTGCCAGAAAAAAATAAAGCCAACAAGGAAATTATAAAATTTTTAGCCAAAGAATTTAAAGTACCAAAAAGCGATATTAAATTAATTAGTGGTATGACGGAAAAGGTTAAATTAATAAAAATAAAAAAATAATGAGCGAAGAAAAAAGTAATATTCCAAAGCATGTTGGTATTATCATGGATGGTAATCGACGTTGGGCGAAAGAGAGAAATTTGAATAGTTTTGACGGACACCAAAAAGGTTATCAAAAAATGAAAGAAGTACCAAAATGGTTTTTTGATCGAGGAGTTAAGACAGTATCGCTTTATGCTTTTTCAGCAGAGAATTGGAATCGAGCCAGAGATGAGGTTAATTATTTAATGCAGTTAATTAAAATAGCATTTACAGAAGAATTTGAAGATTTTAATAAGCGAGGATATAGAATTATTATTAGTGGGCGGATTGATGAATTGCCTGGAGATTTACCAGAAATTTGCCGTGAAATTGAATCCAAAACAAAAAACAATACAAAGGGTATCTTAAATATTTGTTTGAATTATGGTGGGCGAGTGGAAATTGTTGATGCGATTAGAAAAATAATCAAGAATAAAATTGAGCTGGAACAATTGCACGAAGGTATGATAAAAAAATATTTTTATCATAGCGAATTATCGGATCCTGATGTTGTTGTTAGGACATCGGGCGAGCAAAGATTGTCTGGTTTTTTACTGTGGCAGAGTGCTTATAGTGAATTAATTTTCTTGAAAAAATATTGGCCAGATTTTGAAGAACAAGATGCGGATGGTGTATTGAGTGAATATGCAAATAGAAGCAGGAGATTTGGAGAATAGGATTGGGTAATAAAAATAAGCTGCCCTGCTTGCTTACAGGGGGGTCTTTTTTTATTTGCCTTTTACCTGTCTGTTTGATAATATCAAGGCATGGAAAAAGAGGTCAAAAAAACGCCTTTGGCGGATAGAATGAGACCAGAAACATTGACTGATTTTCTCGGTCAAGATGAGATTGTTGGTGCTGGTAAATTACTTCGACAGGCGATTGAATTAGACAATTTACCGTCAATGATTTTTTGGGGCCCACCAGGTAGTGGTAAAACTACTTTGGCGCATATTATTGCCAAGCAAACGAAATCTGATGTTATTAAAATTAGCGCAGTTACTAGCGGGTTGAAAGATTTAAGATTGGTGATAAAAAAAGCCAAAGAGAATAATGAGATTTATGATAAACGAACGATTTTATTTATTGATGAGATTCATCGTTGGAATAAATCTCAACAAGATGCTTTATTACCACATGTTGAGCAAGGAGTAATAACTTTGATTGGTGCGACAACTGAAAATCCTAGTTTTGAAATACGCGGTGCGCTTCTTTCTCGGTGCCGTGTTTTTGTTTTGAAAAGATTGGCAGAAAAATATATCAAAGAAATCATTAAACGGGCTATAAATGACAAAGAAAAAGGTCTCGGTAAATTAAACTTAAAATTGGATGACAATATGATTGGATTAATCGCTGATATGAGTAATGGCGATGTTCGAATAGCCTTGAACGTGATTGAATACGCCAGTTCAATTAGCCCGAAGATAAATCAAGAAATTATCAAAGAAGCTTTCCAAAAATCTCATTTACTTTATGACAAAGACGGCGAAGAACATTACAATATTATTTCCGCCTTACATAAATCAATGCGTGGTTCGGATGCGGATGCAGCTTTGTATTGGTTAGCGAGAATGTTAGAAGCTGGTGAAGATCCACTTTATGTGGCTCGTCGATTGGTTAGGTTTGCTTCCGAGGACGTTGGCTTGGCAAATTCACACGCTTTAGAACAGGCAGTAGCTGCTTACCAAGCGTGTCATTTTATAGGAATGCCAGAATACAATGTAATATTAGCTCAAATAGTTGTTTATTTAGCTAAATGTAAAAAATCAAATCAACTTTATATGGCCTATAACGAAGCAGCCAGAGATGTTCGTGATCTTGGTAATTTGTCAATACCACTTCATATACGAAATGCGCCAACTAAATTAATGAAAAAATTAGGTTATGGCCGTGGTTATAAATATAGCCCAGACCATAATTACAAAGAGGAACAGGAGTATTTACCGGATGAATTAAAAAATAAAAAATATATAAAATAATTATTTAAATCTTGAAGCTGCCGCTTGGGCATTACTTTTTGTGACCAAAAAGTAATCAAAAAGTCTTGGGGTACTTTATTCCCCGCCAGTCGGCGGGGTAAACGCTACTAAGCTCAGGCCTGTCCCGTAGTATTGCGAGGACGTACCCAAAAAACCCCCCCCTGATTATTTTAAAATTTATAATCAAATATAAATAAGATATATAAAATAATTAATAAAAAATAAAAAATAAATTTTATGGATTATGGTGAAAAAGCATTAGAAGTTCACAGAAAGAATCGTGGTAAGATTGAAATTAAAACAAAAGTACCATTAAAAACGAAAGATGATTTATCAATCGCTTATACGCCTGGTGTGGCCAAGGTTTCAGAAGTGATAGGCAAAAATAAACAAAAATCTTACGAATTAACCAATCGTGGTAATCAAATAGCGATTGTTTCAGATGGTACAGCAGTTTTAGGGCTTGGTAATATCGGTCCAGAAGCAGCTTTACCGGTCATGGAAGGTAAATCAGCTATTTTCAAAGAGTTTGCTGGTATTGACGCTATTCCACTTTGTATTAACACAACAGATCCAAAAGAAATTATTAAATTTTGTAAATATATTGAGCCTAGTTTTGCTGGTATCAATCTTGAAGATATTGCGGCGCCGAGATGTTTCGAAATATTGCCTCAATTAGAAAAAGAATTATCTATTCCAGTTTTTCATGACGATCAAGATGGTACAGCTATTGTGGTTCTAGCAGCTTTGATTAATGCCTGTCGAGTGACGGGTAAAGTAATGAGTGAATTAAAGGTAGTGGTTAATGGTGCTGGTGCGGCTGGTATTTCTATTACAAAACTTCTGTTAACACAAAATGTCAAAGATATAGTGTTGGTTGACAGTTGTGGCGTTCTCCATCGTGGCAGATGCAATTTAACGCAAGCCAAAAAAGATATCATGGAAAAAATAAATAAACAAAAGACATGTTGCGGTTTGCAAGAAGCAATGTATGGTCGAGATGTTTTTATTGGTGTATCTGTTGGAAATTTAGTAAACGAAAAGATGATTAAATTAATGAATGCTGAGCCGATAATTTTTGCTATGGCTAATCCTACACCAGAAGTTAAGCCAGAAATTGCTTTGCGAGCTGGCGCTTCTATTGTCGGTACAGGTAGGTCTGATTTTCCGAATCAAATAAATAATGCCTTAGTTTTTCCAGGATTATTTAAGGGTTTATTAGAGGGTAAAACGAAAAAAATAACTGATAAATTAAAAATAGCTATCGCAGTAGCAATTGCTTATTCGGTGAAACCAAGTAAAAATAAAATTTTGCCTTTATTAACAGACAGAAATAACGTAGAAGTGATAGCTAACACAATAAAAAAGTTTAATGGTTAAATCAGAAAAGCCTAAATTATTACTACATATTTGTTGCGCTGGTTGTGGCGTGTACGTTAGTCAATTATTGTCCCGAGAATTCGGGATTGATGTTTGTTTATTTTTTTATAATCCCAATATTTTTCCAGCCAGTGAATATGAACAAAGGCTAGAGGAGGTAAAAAAAATTTCAGAAAAATATAAAATTGAATTATTAGTGGGCGAGTATATACATAAGGCGTGGTTCAAAAAAACCAAGGAGTATAAAAATGAACCAGAAAAAGGAAAGAGATGTGAAATTTGTTATTTTGATAGATTAGAATTAACAGCTCAAACAGCTAAAACAAAAAAATTTGATTTTTTTACCACAACCTTGACGGTTAGTCCGCATAAATTAGCAAACAAAATTATTGAAATGGGGCAGAAGCTGTCTAAACAATATGAAGTTGATTTTTTACCCGCGGATTTTAAGAAAAAAAATGGTTTCAAAGAAGCTTCGGCTTTATCAAAGAGAATGGGCTTGTATCGTCAAAATTATTGTGGTTGTGAATTTAGCCGTCGCTAGTTTATTGATTATATAAAAATTGTGTTATAATATATTAAGCGGAATTATTATTCAATAAAGAATTTTTTATGGATATTTCCGAATATTTTAAACAAGCAATCGAGCAAAAAGCTTCAGATTTACATTTGGCGGCTGGTAGTGCGCCAGCTTTAAGAATTGGTGGTGATTTGGTGAAATTAAAAGAAGAACCAATCGACAGCAAAAGTTTGTCAGATGCCATTTTTGCTATCATTGATGAAAAAACTAAAAAAAGATTTATACGCAAAAGAGAACTTGATTTTTCGCAAGAATTTTTTGGTGAACGTTTTCGTATAAATTTACATTATCAAGAAGGTAAAATCGGTTTGACTGGACGATTGGTGCCAGCGACCGTACCAAAACCAGAGACATTAGGCTTTGACGAGAAGATATACAATTTGACACACTTAAAGGATGGGTTAATTTTAGTGACTGGTCCGTCAGGCTCGGGTAAGTCAACCACCTTGGCTTCCATGATTAATATTATTAACAATGAGAGACGAGCACATATAATAACCATTGAAGATCCGATTGAATATTTATTCAAAGAAAAATTAAGTATTATTGAACAACGAGAGCTTGGCCATGATACTAAGTCTTTTGCTTCAGCTTTAAAATACGCTTTAAGACAAGATCCAAATGTTATTATGGTTGGTGAGATGAGAGATTTAGAAACAATTTCAGCTGCTTTAACTGCTGCTGAAACAGGCCATCTGGTTATTTCTACCTTGCACACTTCAACTGCAGCAGAAACCATTAGTCGAATTACTGATGTGTTTCCGGCTCATCAACAACAACAAATTTTAAATCAACTTGCTTCTACTTTGCGAGCAGTTATCGCGCAACAGCTTTTACCAAAGGTTGACGGTGGCTTGGTAGCAGCTAGAGAGATATTAATGAATAACCAGGCAGTTGCTAACTTAATTAGACGAAATCAAATTGGACAGATTTATTCGGCTATTCAAACTGGCCATCAAGAAGGCATGATTACGATGAATAAATCAATTGACCACCTATTGAAGCTAGGATTAATTAGCGACAGCGTAGCAAATAATCGAAAACGTGATTTAGAAACTCAAGCAGCATACTATTAAATATTTTTTATGAATCCAGAAAGATGGGACAAAATAAAAGGCAATGTTTTGGACAACATGGAAGTGGAGGAATCAGATAGTTATAAATCTGATGAGACAGATGGAGCTGAAGTGGAATTTATTATCTTTAAAAGTCCGCTTGGTCGAATAAAACTGGAATTTGTCACCAAACCATTGATTATCGATAAAAAGACTTTGTATTCGAATAGGATCGGCTCTGAGACAAAAGTGGACTATGTATATAGTGATACGGAAAAAACATATAGATTAAATTTTTATAAATGGGACGAAGATCGGGATGGCTGGTCAGAAATTGATGCTAGAAATTTTAGTTTATAAAAAATACATCAAATATTAATTTAATATATTTAATAATTAATTTTTAAAATTATGAGTGGACTTTATATTTCTATAATTGCAATTGTTTTGCTTATATTAGCTAGTTTACGTCAGATAAACCAGTATGAGCGGGGTGTTAGATTTACAATGGGTAGATACTCTGGCATCATGGAACCAGGTTGGCGGATTGTGTGGCCGATTTTTCAAACTTATCGTAATGTTGATATGCGTGTTAAAGCAGTCGATGTGCCAGACCAGAAGGCTATTACTAAAGACAATGTTTCGGTTTTGGTGAATGCAGTGATTTATTACAAGGTATCAACAGCTAACAAAGCTATCATTGAAGTGGAGGATTTTCGTTATGCTATTTCCCAGTTTGCTCAAACAACTATGCGAAATATAGTTGGTGAGGCTACACTTGATGAGCTATTGGCTAATCGTGATAAAATCGCAGAGAGAATTAGAGAAATTGTCGACAAAGAAACTGATGATTGGGGTTTGAAGGTTAGTAACGTTGAATTAAAAGATGTTAGTTTACCAGAGGAGATGGAGCGGGTAATTGCCAAACAAGCTGAAGCTGAAAGAGAAAAAAGAGCAGTGATTATAAAGGCCGAAGGTGAAGTGGCGGCTGCATCAAATATGGCGAAAGCAGCTGATATGCTGTCTGCCTCAAAAGGAGCTTTACATTTGAGAACCCTGCAGTCAATCAACGATTTGTCTTCAGATCAGTCGAACACAATTATTTTTGCCGTCCCATTAGAGGTTCTGCGAGCCTTTGACGGTTATGGTATTAAAATGTCTAAAGAAAAATAAACAATAATAAAAAATATGATAAAAAAGAAAAATATTTTTATTTTTTTAATCATACTCGGATTGTTATTTACGACTTACTTGTTGCTAAGTTCAGAATCGGTTGATAAGCAGATTGTTAAAGATAATAGTGACAAAGAACTTGATATCACTACGACAGAATATGTTAGTCAACTCAAAGTTTTGGTAAATAATTATCGACAGGCTGTTATGAGCGACGAGTTAGATGTTCTTAAAGTTAAAAATATCAGAGAAGATATTTTAGCTTTAGTTGTACCGACACAATACAAGGATTTACATGTACAAATAGTTCTAGCTTTAATAAAGATGGAAGAGTTTATTAAAGGAGCGGACCAGTCTTACAAAATGGAAAGTAATAATTTAATCAATGAAGCGTTGGCTAATAATAATTGGCTAGAAACAGAATAAAAAAATGTTTTACAAACGTTTATTGCCACTTTTTATTCCTTTATTAATTTGGGCATTTATCCAGATTTTTTATTTTAATCCTAAATTGATTTATGTAGTTTTGGTTTTAGTCAACGCGGTTTTATTTTATGCTGTTTGGCAATTAACTCGCGATAGTAGTGTTGATAATAAATGGTGGAACTATTTGATTTTACCAAGTCTTTTGTTGAGTTTTACAATTTTATTTTCATTGTTTGTCCAAAATAAATTATTAATTCAAATTATTTTTGTTGCTTTATCAGCTTCTCTTTATATTTATTTAAAACATTCATTTTATTATTTGCTTGAGCCGATATCGTATCGAGAAGATAGTTTAAGTAACATTTCAGCTAGTTTAAATTTTGTCACTTTCTTTTTGTTAGCATCAGTCATTTATGGTTTACAATCGTTTTTGAATTTTTCAGTGTTGTTATTGTCTTTTATTGTATTAGTGATTGGTTTTTTGCTAATCTATCAAATTATTTGGGCGAACAAAATTGGTTTTAAAAAAGGCTTAATTTATATATTAATTGGTTGTTTGATTATAGTGGAACTAGCGTGGTCGATTTCCTTTTTACCTTTTAATTACATAGCTACTGGATTAATATTAGCGATATGTTATTATATATTAGTTAATTTAATAAAAAATTATTTACTTGATGAGCTTGATAGCAAAAAAGTAAGAACATATTTGCTTATCGGTTTAATAGGAATTATCTTGGTGTTATTTACGTCAAGGTGGCTATAAAATTTTATGAAAAAAAATATTCAATCATTTAGTAAAAATAGCGTAGCTATAATATTAATTCTAGCAATTATTTTTGGATTTTTAGGTGGTTCAATCGGTGGCATTTTTATTAAAAATTATTTTGAAAAAAATTATTATGATGTGCCATTTTTTGGTGAGATTGATTTGTCGCAAAATGATATCGAAAGAAAATTAGTAATTACTAACCCTAAAAAAGTAGTCGTTAATCAAAACGAGAATGTTAATGATACGATTAATTCAGCAGCTTCTAGTGCGGTTGGTATTTTTGAAAAGAAAAAAATAATTGAATCGGATAATTTAAAAATTGATTTAAATTATTATTATAATTTGAATGATAATGTTGGACAGGGTTTAGTTGTGACCAGTGACGGTTGGATTATTACATGTTTTTCTCCTGAAGGTGTAAGCTCGAATTCTAGCGGTTTACCTGGATACGTTATTATTACTGAAAACAAAGAAATCTTTGAAATTGATAATTTTATCAAAGATGCTTTGACTGGCTTTAGTTTTTTACATGTTCAGGCTAAAAATTTCACACCAAAAGAATTCACTGATGTGAATAATCTAAGAACGGGTGAATTACTGGTAGCAGTGGATTGGCAAAATCGAGGTTGGTTAACTAGCTATGTTGGTCAACAAAGCAATACTAGCTTAGTCAGATATAGTGAAGATTTATCCGACAAATTAGTTTTGGCGGAAGTGGTACCAGTTGATTTTGCTTGTTCTTTCCTGTTTGACTTGTCTGGAAACGTGGCTGGTTTAATTAATAAGAGTGGTGAAAGTACCCCATTGAATTATTTACGAGGGGCAATAAATAGTATACTTGAATATGAAGATATTAGACGAGCAACTTTGGGAATAAATTATATTAATATAGAAAATTTAGCGAGTGTCAATCAGGAAAATAATAATATGCCTAAGCAAGGGGCAGCTATCTATAAAGCTCTGAATGGTGTAGCCGTAGTAAAGAGTAGCTCAGCAGATAAAGCTGGGTTAAAAGAGGGTGATGTTATTTTGTCAATTGATGACGTAAAAATAAATCAAGATAATGATTTGGTTGATATTTTGCAAAATTATTTTTCCGAAGACGAGGTAATTGTTGAATTTTGGCGAGAAGGCAAGACAGATAAAACAACAGTTGAGCTATAATTTTTAATTTATATATAAAAAGTTCGTAGGTTTTTTACGGACTTTTTTATTTGTCGTTTATTATGGTATAATGTGAGTAAATTACTATGAAGATAAAGACGATCAGACAGGCAAAAAAAATAAACAATAAAACCGTATTTTTACGGGCTGATTTTAATGTGCCAGTGAAAGACGGTAAAATTAAAGACGATTATAAGATAGTGGCTATTTTACCAACTATCCGTTTTTTATTAAGACATGGTTGCAAGATTATTATTGCAACGCATCTGGGTAAACCCAATGGTCAAGATAAAAAATTGTCTGTTAAACCAGTCGCCGATAGATTGAGTCAATTATTGGATAAAAAAATAAAATTAGTGGATAAATATTGGTGTCGATCAATTGACGAATTGCAAGCTGATCTAAATAAGAATAATATTTTAATTTTAGAAAATCTTAGATTTTGTGATGGCGAAAAAAATAATGATAAAAAATTTGCCAGATTGCTTGCTAGTATGGCGCAAATATATGTTAATGACGCTTTTGCTGTTAGCCATCGTCGTCATGCTTCAGTTAGCGCAATCAAAAAATATTTACCCAGTTATGCGGGGTTATTATTGACAGAAGAAATTGAAAATTTAAATAAAATTTTGAAACCAAAGAAGCCGATGGTGTCAGTCGTTGGCGGAAACAAGATTGAAACCAAAATTAAATTAGTAGGTTCTTTGAGTAAAAAGTCTTTTATGGTACTGGTTGGTGGTACTTTGGCGAATAATTTTATTGCTGCTCATGATTTTGAAGTTGGTAAGTCTGTTATCAATCCGACTTATGTTAAATTAGCAAAAAAATTTAAAGATAAAAATATCATATTACCAATAGATGTTTTAGTTGGTAAAGATAAAGATGCCACTGAAGCACAAGCTAAGTCAATTAGCCAAGTCAAAAAGGAAGATATGATATTAGATATCGGACCAAGAACAATAAAATTATTTTCTGATTATATCAGGAAAGCTAATACTATAGTTTGGAATGGACCAATGGGTTATTCGGAAAATAAATGTTTTAAACATGGCACCATGGCGACAGCACAGGTTTTTACTTCTCGTTCACGTGGACCAGCTTTTGGTGTAGTTGGTGGTAGTGAAACAGTAGCTGCTTTAAATCAAGCTAAAATGATAGATGGTGTGGATTGGGTTTCAACTGGCGGGGGAGCTATGCTATCTTATTTGTTAGGTGAAAAAATGCCGGGTTTAAAAGGAATTATTAAATAAATTAACAATAATAAACTAAAGAAAAATTTATGATACCAAATAAAATTGTGACAATTTTTATTAGTTCACTTTTAACTGTCGGTACAATCTATCTAGCAATTTTGAGTGTTAATGCTTGGAAATCCAATGATTATATTGGCGTCAGCGAAGAACAAAGACATTCAATTACCGTTACTGGTGAAGGTGAAGTTATTGGTGTACCCGACATAGCAAAGATTCAATTGGGTTATACAATCGAAAAATCAACTGTGGCGGTCGCACAAAAAGATAATACAGAAAAAATTAACCAAGCAGTAGAAAAACTTAAAAAAGACTTTGATATTGATAAAAAAGACATCAAAACTTCAAATTACAATATTAACCCTGTTTATAATTGGTTTGAAGGTAGACAAACATTAAGAGGCTATCGGGTTAGTCAAAATATAGATGTAAAAATCAGAGATTTAGATAAGGTTGGAGAAATTTTACAAGTAGTGGGAGATTTAGGATTGAATCAAATAAACAATTTATCTTTTGAGATTGATGAACCAGAAAGTTTAAAACAAGAAGCTCGAGAAGAGGCAATTAAAGAAGCTAAAGAAAAAGCTGAATTAATGGCGGAAGTAGTTGGTGTTAAATTAGGTAGAATAATAAACTTTTCAGAATATACAGATTCGCCGTCAGCTATTTATGAAACTGCCTATAAGAGTTTGGGTATAGGTGGAGGTTCTGATGAGATTGCACCGTCAATTGAAGTTGGTAGCACCGAGATTAATATTAATGTTTCAATTGAATACGAGATTTTATAGAAATTAATAAATTAGATATTTTTATGGCTAAAATAAAGGCAATAATTGCTCGAGAAATACTTGATTCTCGAGGTAATCCGACAGTTGAAACCAAAATCATGCTTGACAATGGTTTGTCGGCTAAAGCAAGTGTGCCATCTGGTGCTTCAACTGGAGAGCATGAAGCGGTTGAATTGCGTGACGGTGATCAAAAAAGATATAACGGTTTAGGAGTATTAAAAGCAGTTGACAATGTAAATAAAATAATTGCCAAAGAAGTAATTGGTAAAAGTTTAATCAGTCAATCTAAACTCGATGATTTTTTAATCAAACTTGACGGTACCAGTAATAAAAGTGAATTAGGCGCTAATGCTATATTATCAGTATCATTGGCTTATGCCCGCGTGCGAGCAAAAGCTGAAGGCGTTGAACTGTATAATTATTTAGCGAAAGAATTTGGTTTTGATAATAAAAAGATTGAATTACCTGTTCCGTCTTTTAATATATTTAATGGTGGCAAACATGCTGATACTAATTTGGATTTTCAAGAATTTATGATTATACCTATTCTTGAAACAAGTTTTAGTGAAAAAGTTAGAATCGGAGCTGAAATTTTTCATGAATTAGGTAATGTTTTGAAACGAGCAGGTTTTGACACAGACGTTGGCAATGAAGGTGGCTATGCACCTGATATAATTTCCAGTGTGCAAGCAATTGAATTAATTATCGCTGCTATTATTGGAGCTGGTTATAAACCTGAAGATGAAATTTGTTTAGGGATAGATGTCGGTTCCTCAGAATTATACAACCAAGAAACAGGTAAATATATTTTCAAATTAGACCAAGGTCATTTTACTAGTGCCACCTTAATGGGACTTTATAGTGAATGGTTTAGAAAATATCCAATTATTTCTATTGAAGACGGTTTAGCGCAAGACGATTGGTCTGGGTGGAGTGAATTGACCAAAGAGTTGGGTGGCGAAATGATGTTAATTGGAGATGATTTATTCACAACCAACACTGATCGTTTACGGCAAGGAATCAAGAATCGAGCGGCTAATTCTATTTTAATCAAACCCAATCAGGTTGGTACTATAACTGAAACAATGGACTGTGTTAAATTAGCCCAAAAACATAATTATAGAATTATGGTATCACATCGTAGTGGAGATACTTGTGACAATTTTATTGCTGATTTAGCAGTAGCGATTGGGGCAGAATTTATAAAGTCTGGTTCGCTTTGTCGAAGTGAAAGATTGTCTAAATATAATCGTTTAATGGAAATAGAACAACTTATAATGAAAAAATAAATGATAGAAAAAAGTAGTGATAAAAAGATAAATTCACCAATGATTTTGGTTGTTCTCGATGGTTGGGGTATTACAGAAGCTAATAAAGGTAATGCTATAACATCAGCTAAAACTCCTGTTATAGATAATTTAACCAAAGAATATCCATATACCGAAATTTATGCGCATGGTAAATATGTCGGCTTGCCACCAACACAGGACGGTAATAGTGAAGCTGGGCATATGAATATCGGTGCCGGCAGGGTAGTTGAGCAAGATGCTGTTAAGATTTGCAAAAGCATAAATAACGGAACATTTTTTAAAAACCCCGCTTTTTTAGAAGGCATACGTCATGTTAAAAATAATAATTCTAATTTACACTTAATGGGCATGCTGTCTAACGGCATGAGTGCTCATAGTGATCCAGATCATATTTTAGCTTTGTTAACATTAGCCAGGCAAATGGATGTTAAAAATGTTTATTTGCATTTATTTACTGACGGTCGTGATTCGCCTAAGTATGCATCATTAAAATTAGTTGAAGATATACAAAGAACATTTAAAAACGGTGAAGCAATCGCTACGATTATTGGTAGATTCTATGCTATGGACAGAAAGAAAAGATGGGATCGAAGTGAAAAAACTTACAATGCTTTAGTAAATGGAGTTGGATTAAAGGCTGAATCAGCTCAAGCAGCTATAACAGAAGCTTATAATCGTGGAGAAAATGATGAATTTATTGAACCTTATATTCTTAGTAAAAACGGTAAGCCAACGCCAAGGATTAGTAATAACGATAGTGTTATATTTTTTAACTTAAGGTCAGATCGAGCCAGACAATTAGCAAAAGTTTTTGTGCAGAATAATTTTTGTGAAAAAAATAAGTATTGTTTTTCACGCGCTAAAGTTTTAAAAAATGTTAGATTTATTGCTATGACTGATTTCGGGCCAGATTTAGATAATATGATGACAGCTTACCCTGGAGTTGATTTAAAAGAAACGCTACCAATGCAATTGAGAAATATTAAACAGCTTTATCTAGCTGAAACTGAAAAATACGCTCATGTAACTTATTTTTTAAATGGTGGTTATGCCGATCCAATTGACGATGAGATTAGAGAGGTTGTTGCTTCACCTGATGTTAAATATTATGACAAAACACCAGCTATGAGCTCTGGACTTTTGACAAAAAAAATAATCAGTTATTTAAAAGTCAAGAAATTTGATTTTATTTTTGTAAATTATGCTGCCCCTGATATGATAGGTCATACTGGTAATTTACAGGCAGGCATTGAATGCTGTCAAAAGGTAGATCAATATTTAGGAGAAGTAATAAAAGCTTATTTAGCTGTCGGTGGCACAGTTCTTGTCACTGCTGACCATGGCAATGTTGAAGAAATGATTAATATGAAAACAGGGGAGATTGATACCGAACATTCTGTCAATAAAGTACCTTTTATTGTAGTTAACGATAAATTAAAGAAGAAAATTAGTTTAAAAAAATCTGGCTCTTTATGCGATGTCGCTCCGACTGTTTTACAGTTACTAGGTTTAGACAAGCCAAAAATTATGAAGGGCAATAGTTTAATAAAATAAAAATAAATGGAAATATTAAAAAAACCAAAACCAGTAGTACTGGTAATAATGGATGGCTGGGGTATAACCCAGCCTTATTCTGGCAATGCGATTAGTCAAGCCAATACTCCAAATATCAATGATTACATTTCTAGGTATCCCTCAATGACATTAAGAGCATCAGGTGAAGCAGTTGGTTTACCATGGGGTGAAAGTGGTAATAGCGAAGTTGGTCATATTAACTTAGGTCTTGGTAGAATATTATACCAAGATTTACCAAAAATAAATAAAGCTATCGCTGATAATATTTTTTATGAAAATGAAGCTTTATTAAATGCAATCAATCATGCTAAAAAGAATAAGTCAAATTTACATTTAATGGGATTGTTGTCTAGTGGTGGTATTCATTCATCAATTGAGCATTTGGAGGCTCTCCTAGCTTTAATGGAAAAAGAAAATTTTAAGAATTTTTATATACATGTAATTCTTGATGGACGAGATACGCCGTATAACAGCGGATTAAATTTTGTAAAACAAATCGAAAAAGATTTGAGCGATTATGGTCAGGGCGCGGTTGCTACTTTGTCAGGTCGGTTTTATGCCATGGACAGAGATAATCATTGGGATAGAATAGAAAAAGTTTACCGAGCAATGGTTTTTGGCGAGGGAAATAAAAGCATTTCGGCAACCGAAGCAATTGAGGCAAGTTATGGTAAAAAAATATATGATGAAGAATTTGTACCAACAGTTATTGAAAAAAACGGACAACCAGTAGCGCAGATTAAAGCAAATGACGCAATTATTTTCTTTAATTTTAGAGCAGATCGTGCTAGACAAATTACCAAAGCTTTTGCTTTGCCTGGATTAGAAAAATTTAAAAGAGGAGAATATCTAAAAAATCTTTTATTTGTTTGTTTTACTGAATATGAATCAAGTTTACCTGTAGAAGTAGCTTTTTCAGCTGAAGTAGTGGAAGATACTTTGGGTGAAACAATTTCTAAAAACAATTTAAAACAATTAAGAATTGCTGAAACTGAGAAATATGCTCACGTTACTTATTTTTTCAATGGTGGGCGAGAAGACAAAATGGACGGTGAAGAGCATATTCTGGTGCCATCGCCTCAGGTTGCTAGCTACGACATGAAACCAGAAATGTCAGCTCCAGAATTAACTAATAAATTGATCAAAGCTATTGAATCAGATAATTATGATTTTATTTTAGTGAATTATGCTAACCCTGACATGGTCGGACATACTGGGAATATTAAAGCAGCAGCTAGAGCAGTTGAAGCTGTTGATACTTGTGTTAGCAAGGTAGTTAAATCAGTGTTAGCTAAAAGTGGTATGGTTTTTTTGACAGCTGATCATGGTAACGCTGAAGTAATGTTTAATATGCAAACTGGTATGATAGACAAAGAACATACATCCAATCCAGTACCATTTATAGTTATTAGTAAAGAATTTGAAGGAAAGAATGCCATGAAACAAGATGCTCCAGGTGGAGATTTAAGTCTATTACAACCACAAGGTATTTTGTCTGATGTTGCACCAACGATTTTACATGTTATGGGATTAAATAAACCAAAAAAAATGTCTGGTCGTAGCTTAGTTTAAATAAAATATTTTTTAAAATAAACAGAATGTCTATCTTAATTATAAATGCTGGTTCAACTTCTTTGAAATATGCTTTGTTTGAGAATGAAAAAGAATTAGATAGAGGAATATTTGAAATAAAAGCAAATAATTACGAAAAAGCTATCAAGCAGTTGTTGAGGCAACAAAATAATTTACAAGACATAACAGTCGTTGGTCATAGAATTGTGCATGGTGGACATAAATTTGTTAAACCAACTTTAATAAATGATGAAGTTATTAGTAGTATAGAATCTTTTAATGATTTAGCTCCTTTGCACAATCCGTTCAATCTTGCTTGTGCAAAGATTGTCCGTGAATATTTACCAGATATTCCTCATGTAGCAGTATTTGATACAGCTTTTTTTTCAGGCTTGCCTGCTCAAGCAAAAATTTATGCTTTACCAAGAGAGATTACTGAGAAATATGAGATTTATCGTTACGGCTTTCATGGATTATCACATGAGTATGCCATGAATGATGTCGCTAGGCAATTAAATCGCGATGTCAAGCAACTTAATTTAATTACTTGTCATTTAGGTGGAGGTGGTTCAATCGCTGCAATTAAACAAGGTCAACCGATTGATATTTCAATGGGCTGGACACCAATGGAAGGTTTAGTAATGATGACTCGTTCGGGGGATTTGGGTCCAGGTATAGTGCTTGAACTTTTGAAAAGATTACCAGGTGAAGTTACAGAAGAAAAAGTTAATCAACTAGAAGATTTATTAAATCATCATTCTGGCATAAAAGGACTTTCTGGAATTAGTGATTTTCGAGGATTATTGAAACAATTGTCTCTGGGTGATGAAGATGCAAAGTTGGCTTTTGATATAGCTATTTATCGAATTGTAAAATATATCGGAGCTTATTGGGCAATTCTGGGCGGACAGTTGGATGCGATTGCATTTACTGGCGCTATTGGTGCTGGTAACCCAATAACTAGAAATCAGATAATAAATAAATTAAAGTTTTTAACTAACGTTGAATTTCTAGTTGTTAAACCTGACGAGGAATTTATAATTTATAAAAATACAATTAAATTATTCCCAGAACAATAATTAGATAGATATTAATGATAAAAAAATTATTTAGTGGACAAATTAATAGTATTACCGTTGCGGCGGGACTAGTGGCTACTTCATCTTTGATTAGCCGTTTTTTAGGTATCTTTAGGGATCGCATATTGGCTGGTGAATTTGGAGCAGGCGATACTTTAGATATTTACTATGCTGCTTTTCGTGTACCAGATTTATTATTTAATTTATTGGTTCTGGGAGCATTGTCAGCTGGTTTTATCCCAATATTCACTGGTCTTATAAAAAATCCATTGAGTAAATTTAAAGATGTTTTTAGCCGAGAAGAAAATAAAGAGGCATGGGCTTTGGCCAGTGGTATATTAAATATTTTAGCTTTAGGTCTTTTTATACTTTGTGGTATTGGAGTTATTTTTGCACCATTTTTAGTAAAAATAATTACGCCTGGTTCTTCTGGAGAAAAAATGGATTTAACCATAAGCTTAACCAGAATAATGTTTTTGTCACCTTTATTTTTGGGAATATCTAGCGTTTTTGGTGGTATTCTACAATCATTCAAAAGATTTTTTGTTTATTCACTATCACCAATTTTATATAATATCGGTATAATTATTGGTGCCTTATATTTAGTGCCACTTTGGGGAATATATGGTTTAGCCTGGGGTGTTGTTTTGGGTGCTGGTGCTCATATGCTAGTACAATGGCCGACTGTTTTTTCCTTGGGTTATCGTTATCACTTTAAAATTGGATTAGGAAATAAAAATATCAAACAGATTGGCAAGATGATGATTCCTCGCACAATGAGTTTGGCTATTTCTCAGATTAATTTATTGGTAATAACAATTATTGCATCAACTATGGCTAGTGGCTCATTGGCCGTTTTTAATTTTGCTAATAATTTACAATCTTTTCCTATTGGTATTTTTGGCATTTCTTTTGCTATCGCCGCTTTTCCAGCGATGTCTCAAATAGCTTTTGATAGAAAAAAAATGATAAAAAATTTATCATCAACTATCAGACATATTTTATTTTTTATTGTTCCAGCTACAGTTTTATTAATAACTTTAAGAGCACAAATAATTCGTGTAATTTTAGGTACAGGTAATTTTGATTGGCAAGATACTATTTTAACGATTAATACCTTGGGATTTTTTTCATTATCATTGTTTGCTCAGGCACTAGTGCCTCTATTGATTCGTGCTTTCTACGCTAGACACAATAGTCGCACGCCATTTATTGTTGGTTTGATTTCGGCTTTTGTTAATGTAATTTTATCTCTATGGCTATCGAAGATTTATGGTGTGGCTGGTTTAGCCTTAGCATTTTCTATCGCCAGTATCGTGAACTTTATAATTTTATGGTTAGTCCTTAGAATCGAAATTGGCAGTTTAGATGAAGTTAAAGTTCTAATTTCAACAGTGAAGTTCACTGCAGCTGCTATTTCGTGCGGAGTAGCTGTTCAAGGAATGAAATTGATCATTTGGCCTTATATTGATATGACAAGAGTGTGGGGCGTTTTAACACAAGGTTTGATTGCTGGGTTAACAGGAATAGTAATATATATAGCAGTTTGTGCTTTGTTGCAAAGTGAAGAGTTGCATAGTTTATGGCAATCAGTCAAAAAGCGATTACCTTGGAAAAAAGTTGAGACAGGTGACCAGGGAGAAGCTAGGGGAATATAGAAAAAATTTCCAATGACTAATGACTAATTTTTAATTAATTCCCAATGAAATAATTTTTAAAAAGTAAAGTTGTTTAGTTTTTTTATGTTGACCAAAAAAGTAAAAATATATAGAATATACTCGTAAGGGCAATTTGTAAATTGCCCTTATAAAATATTAGAAAATAATAATTATGGAAAAAATACGTAATTTTTGTATTATTGCTCATATTGACCACGGCAAGTCAACTTTGGCTGATAGAATGCTGGAAATTACTGGTACAGTTGAAAAAAGAAAAATGAAAGAACAAATCCTTGACCAGATGGATTTAGAAAGAGAAAGAGGAATTACTATCAAGCTACAGCCAGTTTGCATGGAATACAATGGATATAAATTAAATTTGATTGACACACCTGGTCATGTTGATTTTGGTTATGAAGTTTCAAGAAGTTTAGCTGCAGTTGAAGGGGCAGTCATCCTGGTTGACGCTACTCAAGGAATACAAGCACAAACTTTAGCTAATTTGTATTTAGCCTTAGAACAAAATCTTTTTATTATTCCAGTGATTAATAAAATTGATTTACCAGCTGCGCAAGTCGATCAAACTAAGAAAGAAATAGTGAAATTATTAGGTTGTCAGACAGCAGATATAATTTGTTCTTCAGCTAAAACAGGACAAGGCGTAGAAGAAATTTTAGAATTAATTGTAAAAAAAATACCTGCTCCGGTACAAAAAGAAAATATCAGTCATCTTAAAGCTTTGATTTTTGATTCAAATTATGATGAATACCGAGGTGTGGTCGCTTACATTAGAGTCTTCAATGGTAGTATCAAAAAAGGAGAAAAAATAGCTTTAGTGGCGACTGGTGCAAAAAGTGAAGCATTAGACGTTGGGGTATTTAAACCAGAATATAAATCTACCGGAGAATTATCTACAGGAGAGATCGGCTATTTGATAACTGGTTTTAAGGAAGTCGGTGAATGTCGAGTTGGTGACACAATTACTTTAGATAAATTCTCTAAAGAAGTAAAACCACTGAAAGGATACGCTGAAGTAAAACCAATGGTCTTTGCTGGTATTTTTCCTCACGAAGGTAATGAATTTGAAGAATTGAGGGAGGCTATTTCTAAATTAAAATTAAATGATGCATCCTTATCTTATGAACCAGAACAATCAGAGGCGTTAGGTTTTGGTTTTCGTTGTGGTTTTTTAGGTCTTTTACATTTGGAAATATTTCAAGAGCGTTTAAGAAGAGAGTATGGCTTGGACTTAATAGTAACTGTTCCAAGTGTTGCCTATCAGGTTTTGAAAAAAAATAAAGAAGAAATAATTATTCGTAGCCCTCAAAAATTACCTGATGTAACTGAAATAGAAAAAATAGAAGAACCATGGGTTAAGCTTGATATTATTACACCAAAAGATTATTTAGGTGCAGTTATGAGTTTGGTTCAAGACAGAAGAGGTATATATAAAAATACTGAATTTTTAGACGAACATCGGGCAATTTTACATTATGAGATTCCAATGGTAGCGATTTTAACTGATTTTTATGATAAGATAAAAAGTGTTAGTTCTGGGTATGCTTCAATTAATTATGAGTATTATGATTATCGACCAGCTGACGTGATAAAGTTAGATATTTTAGTGGCCGAAGATATTGTTGAAGCTTTGGCGACTATTGTTTATCGAAATGAAGCTTTTCGTCGTGGTAAAGAGATTGTCAAAACATTAAAAGACACCCTACCCAAACAAATGTTTGTTTTAAAGTTACAAGCAGCTATTGGCGGAAAAATAATCGCAGCTGAACGTTTATCAGCTATGCGTAAGGACGTTACAGCGAAACTGTATGGTGGGGATGTGTCAAGAAAAAGAAAATTATTAGAAAAACAGAAAAAAGGTAAGAAAAAAATGATGGCTGCAGGCAAAGGTAGTGTTGATATTCCAGCGGATACTTTTATCAAGATTTTAAAAAAATAATATTAAACTTTTTTATTAAAGAATTATTTATGAAGAAAAAAACAATCCAGAGAATTGTTTGGTTATTTATTTCAATTATGGTAATTTTTTCCATGGTTTTGTGGAGCGTCGGTATAGCTTTTATGTAAATCGCGGAATAAATTAATTAAACTATGGAATATAAGTGGCAACTTTTGCCCCCGATTGAAAAAAAAACATTCAAGAATCCAGCTGATTATAATCAGATTATTTTACAATTATTATATAATCGTGGAATTCTCATTAAAGAGGAAATTGATAAATTTTTACATCCTGAATATGAGCGTGACATTTTAGATTCATGTTTGTTTAAAGACATGACGGAAGCGATTAAGTTAATAATCGGACATATAAAAAAAGGAAATCGAATTGTAATTTATGGTGATTATGATGCTGACGGCGTGACAGCTTCGGCGTTATTAGTGGAGGTTTTATCTACTTTTAAAGCTAAAACAGACGTTTATATACCAGAAAGAGTTAGCGAGGGTTATGGTTTGAATAAAAAAGCCATTAATGAAATTAAAAATTCAGGAGCAAAAATGATTATAACGGTTGATACTGGTATTCGTAATAAAGAAGAGGTTGCTTATTTAAAAAGTGAAGGTTTAGATATTGTAATTACTGATCATCATGAACCGTCTGAAAGTAAAGACGATTTACCTGATTGTCTAATTATTGATGCGAAAGTTGATAATTATCCGAGTAAAGATTTAGCTGGTGTTGGAGTTGCTTTTAAATTAGCCCAAGCACTTATAAAAAAGGCTAAATTAACTAAGCAGCAAAAAGAAATATTAGAAAAAAGATGTTTGGATTTAGTGGCGGTTGGTACGATTGCTGATTGTGTTAAGTTAATTGGAGAAAATAGAATTTTAACCAAAGTTGGATTAGAAATAATAAATAAAAAAACAAGAAAAGGCTTAAAAGAATTGATTAACATAGCTCAAGGCAAGAACATTAGAGAATTGAGCGCTTGGAATGTGTCTTGGCAAATAGCACCTCGATTAAATGCAGCTGGTCGATTAGCACATGCTAATACTGCTTTTGAATTGTTGATTACAAAAAGTAGAACAGAAGCTAAAAAGATTGCTGAAGAATTGAATCAAAAAAATATTGATAGGCAAAAAATAACCGGTGATATTATTGAAGCTTGTCAAAAAGAGGTTGATAAGAATATGATTGATGACAAAATGTTAGTTTTGTTATCGCCCAGTGTCAAGAATAAAGGCGGAAATAAATGGTCAGAAGGTGTGGTTGGTTTGGTGGCCGGAAAATTAACTGAACAATATGGTAGACCAACCATAGTTATAACTGGTCAAGGGGATGAAATCAGAGGTTCAGGTAGAAGTATCGAAGGTTTTGATATAACTCAAGTGCTTGAAAAACACAAGAAATTTTTAGATAAATTTGGTGGACACAAGGGTGCTTGCGGTTTTTCGTTAAAGAGTCAGCAAGATTTAGATGGTTTTGTCGACGGAATCAAAAAATATACATATAAAAAATTAGCTAATTTTAGATTAGAACGAAAACTTATTGTTGAAGCTGAATTGGATTTATCAACAGTCAAGGATGACTTAATTGAACAGCTTTTATTATTTGAACCTCATGGCGAGGGCAATAATCGACCAAAATTTGTTAGTCGAAATTTAACTATTATGGATAAAGTTGAAATGGGTGCAGAAAATCAACATGTGAAGTTTCGATTTAACGGTTTTTGGGGATTGGCTTTTAGTCAAGCAGATAATTGGAAAAAATTTAAAATTGGTGATCGAGTTGATATCGCATATTATTTAGAATTTAACGAATTTAATGGTAATAGAAAAATTCAGCTTAAATTAATTGATATAAAACATAAATAAATGAAAAAATTAATTATTTATACTGACGGAGGTGCTCGCGGTAATCCTGGTCCATCTGGGATTGGCGCTGTTTTGTTAGATGAAAACAGGGGAGTCGTTAAAGAATTATCTAGATATATTGGGAAAGCGACTAATAATCAGGCTGAATATCAGGCTTTGATTATGGCACTTGATGAAGCAAAAAAAATAGGCGTAAAAGAAGTAGATGTATTTATGGATAGTGAACTCATTGTTAAACAAATAAATAGAGAATATAAGGTAAAAAATAAAGATTTAGCACCGTTATTTATTAAAGTCTACAATTTAACTTTAAATTTTTCTAAAGTAAATTTTACGCATGTACGAAGAGAACAGAATAAACGGGCAGATGAGCTTGTTAATTTAGCAATTGATAAAGCTTTAGGATAATTGGGACGCATAGCTTCCGCCTTCTCCGCCAGCCGGCGGATACGGCGAGACAAGCCAGTCTTAATTAGTATTTTAGTCAGATAAACCCGTTGTTTTAAAGAAATAAATAACACTTTCTGTCATTCCTGGCGAGCGATTTTATCCTTTTGTCATTCATGGCGAGTGATTTTATCCCCCCCCCATGTCATTTCCGTGTAGGCGGGAATCTATTTTTAAAATCCAATTTGGGACGCATAGCTCCCACCCATTTTTTTTACAAATGGTCGGGCAGGCAGTTGGTTACCCGCCCGACCGAATGACTTCGGTTGTTCGGGCGGGGAGCGACTTTTTCTTCTGTTATTCCCTGTGAGCGATAGCGAGGGAAGGGAATCTATTTTTAAAATCTAGTTTGGGACGCATAGCTCAGTTGGTTAGAGCGCATGATTCACATTCATGAGGTCGAAGGTTCAAATCCCTCTGCGTCCACTATGAAAAGAAGAGTAGAAGAAATCATAATATTTTCATTTATTGCAGTTTTATTTATCCTGTCATCTTATTTGGCGCATGTTTATAGTGCGGAGTTGAGTAGTTTACCGTTACTTAATAGTCAAGCAGGTCATCTGGCGTATGTTTTAATCATGGCAGGTGCGGTTATTATAGCGCCGGCAGAGACATTGCCTCTTTTGCCAATTGCTGTTTCTATCTGGGGAGCGAATTTAGCGGCTATACTAACAATTCTTGGTTGGGTTGTTGGTTCAATGGTAGCTTTTTTTATTGCCAGAAAGTTTGGTAGAAAAATTGTACATCGTTTTGTAAAAAAATATGATATAGATGAATTAAAAGAAGCTTTGCCTAAAAAGAATTTATTTTGGGCAGTTGCCTTTGCGCGTATTTTTTTACCAGTTGATATAGTCAGCTATGCGGTTGCTTTATTTACCAGTATGCATTGGCTTGTTTATTTAACAGCGACATTGTTGGGAACTTCAGTTTTTGCTTTTTTGTTTGCCTATGGCGCGGAATTACCAATGTATTTACAAGTAGTTGCTGGTATTATAATTATAATTTTTATTATTTTTGAATATCGTAATATAAGAAAGCGTTTAAAAGAATTATTTTAATTTTATAGTTTTTTTTGTAAATTTTAAGCCCCCTACCAGTATGTTGGTAAGGGGCTTTTGCATCTCATATTTTGGTTATCTGTTCCAGAATATGGATGATAACCTTTTTTCCCTATTCTCCCCAAAAGAGGTAATGAGCGGAGTTGTAAACATAAAAGTGCTTACTATTTACCTTGTACATTTCTTTCATTTGAATGAGGTCTTTCAGGGGTATAAGAAGATCTTTTGTTCCGCCAGCAATAGAAATGGAGGAATCAATTGTTGATGGAGGGATATCGGGCGGGTTATAGCCCAATTCCCAAATTACTCGGCTAGATTCCTAAACCAATGCGTCATAATCATCTACCTCAACGAGAGGAGAGAAAAAAACCGATGCCATATTAAATATACCAGGAAACAAAAAAACAATAATTTTCTTTTTCATCTCTTTCTCCTCTCTCCGTCTGTTTTTTTGAATGTACGTTTAACCCTTATTTATAACAAAATAGTGGTTTTCGTCAAGTTTGATTTAATTGTAGTAATATGTTATATTAGTTGAACATTTGTTTTATTGACAAAAAAAGCTTTAATTTCAGTAATATCAAGGTAAGCGGACGATTACCCCGCCGAATCGGCGGGGAGGAAAGTCCGGACTCCTGCCACGCTTTTTGTGTGGTGTCATGGCAGTGGGTAACGCCCACCAAGAGTAATTTTAGGGAAAGTGCCACAGAGACAATACTAGTCCCGAGTTCTCGGGATGAAAGGTGAAAAGTTATACAGTGTTTATGTTGCGAATGGATATCCACGCAACTTAGGCTACGTATATTTTACGCTGGTGACAGCGATAGATGGTAAACCCTGCCTGGAGCAAGAGCAAACCTTTGAGTAACCAAAGATGAAAAGTGGCTCGCTTGATCCCGAGAGCAATTTCGGGACTAGATAGATAATCGTCATTCCAAGCAATTGGAATACAAAATCCGGCTTATAACTTGCCTTGATATTATTGAATTTAAAGATTGTCAGCTTGATTAATACGGGAAACTTATAAAATTCTCGTATTTTAATTTATTGCGTTATGAAAAAAAGCGAATTATTCTTCTCTTTTTTGTTGGTGCCGTTGGATTTTTTAATGATTATTTTAGCTGGAATCACGGCGTATCATATCCGTTTTGCTGAAGTAGCAGCAGAAATCAGACCAATTATTTTTAGTTTACCATTTAGCGAATATATTCAAATTTTGTTTTTAATCGCTTTGGCTTGGTTAATTATTTTTGCTATTGCTGGACTCTACAGTATTCGCGGTGCTGGCGGAATGCTTAAAGAATTTAATAAAGTAGTTCTAGCCTGTTCGACAGGTTTTGTTTTGATTGTTGTTTTAATTTTTATATTTAGAGAACTTTTTTCTTCTAGGTTCATAGTTTTGGCTGGCTGGTTTTTAGCAATTTTTTATGTTAGTTTCGCTCGAGTATTAATTAGATTTATTCAAAAATCTTTATTTAGATATGGTGTTGGTGTGCATAAAGTCGTATTAGTTGGTAATAGTAAAACAACAGACATATTGACTCATAATTTTGCTAGTCGAAAAAATTCTGGTTACGATATTATAAAAAGATATCGTAATTTTGATATGGAAGCTGAGTACGATTTAAAAGAATTTATCAAAGACAGAGAGATCGATGAGATAATTCAAAGTGACCCGAATTTAAGTAAGGCGGAAACTTTACGGTTATTTGATTTTGCCGACGAATACCATGTAGTTTTTAAATATGCAGCCGACTTATTAGGCACAAAAGTTTTACAAACAGAAGCTAGTGAAATCGCTGGTATTCCAATTGTTGAAGTTAGGAAAACAACACTTGAAGGTTGGGGACGAATTATTAAGCGAATATTTGATATTATATTTTCATTAACTTTTATAATTATTTTTAGTCCAATTATTATTATTACTAGTTTTTTAATTAAATTAGATTCAACCGGACCGATATTTTATAAAAATGAAAGAGTGAGTAAAGAGGGGACGTTCAATCTTTTTAAATTTAGATCAATGATGTTGCATTTTTGTATTGGTGGAGATTATTCAAATCAAGAAGAAGCGGAAAAATTTGAAAGAGATTTAATCAAAGAAAAAAGTATAAAACAAGGACCAGTTTATAAAATCGCTGATGACCCTCGATTAACTAGAATAGGAAAACTTATTAGACGTTGGAGCGTTGATGAATTGCCCCAGTTTTTTAATGTTTTAATTGGTAATATGAGTTTAGTTGGACCACGTCCGCATCAGCCAAGAGAAGTAGCTAAATACGAGAGACATCATAAAAAAGTTTTAACTATAAAACCAGGTATAACTGGTTTGGCGCAAATTTCTGGACGAAGTGATTTAAGTTTTGAAGACGAAGTTAAGTTGGACGCTTATTATATAGAAAATTGGTCAATTCTTTTTGATATAGCCATATTGTTGCGTACCCCATTGGCTGTTTTAAAAGGCAGAAAAGTTGAATAATAAATACGATTTTAAAATTATGAAAATGAAAGTAGCCTTAATCCACGATCACTTAGCTCAAGATGGAGGCGCAGAAAAAGTATTGAAAGTTTTATCTGAGATTTATCCAGAAGCAACAATATACACTTTGTTGTACGAACAGAAAAACGCTGATAAATATTACAAAGGCAGAAAGATAGAAACTTCAATTATCCAACGTTTGCCCGGCGGAGTAAAGCACTATCAATGGTATATGCCGTTTATGCCAATGGCAGTTGAGTTTTTTGATTTGTCTGGTTATGATGTGGTAATTTCTGATACTAGTTCTTTTGCCAAAGGGGTAATAACTAACGTAGATACTTTACATATTTGTTATTGTCATACGCCAACTCGTTATTTATGGAGTGATACCCATCAATATATTAAGGAATTAAATTACAATAAATATTTTAAAAAAATAATTTCTTTAGTTTTGAATTATGTTAGAATCTGGGATAAGTTAGCAGCCGATAGAGTTGATAAATTTATTGCTAATTCAAATTTTATTGCTACTCGGATAAAAAAATATTATAGACGTAATTCAGTCGTTATTTATCCACCAGTAGATGTTGAAAAATATTCTATTGCTGATAAGTTGGATAATTATTTTTTAATTGGTTGTCGTTTGGCACCATACAAAAGAGTTGATATCGCTATCGAAGCTTTCAAAGAATCTGGTAAAAAATTGAAAATATTTGGCGATGGAGTTGACTTGCTAAGACTCAAGGAAATAGCTAAAGGTTGTGAGAACATAGAATTTATTGGTCGAATAAGCGAAGAGGAAAAAAGAGAATTATTCCGTCATTGCCAAGCCTTTATTCATCCGCAAGAAGAAGATTTTGGTATTACACCAGTTGAGGCGATGGCAGCTGGCCGTCCAGTTATTGCCTATAAACGAGGTGGAGCATTAGAGACGATTATTGAAGGAAAAACTGGATTATTCTTCAATGAGCAGACGAGTGCTAGTTTAAAAGAAGCTTGTGAAAAATTTAATCCTGATAATTTTAATCCGCAAGAGATAAGAGAATGGGCAGAGAAATTTTCTACAGCTAGATTTAAAGATGAATTGCAAGAATACGTTAATGATGAATTTAGAAAATATAACAGTTCAAAATAAATGAAAATTGGAGTAGACATCAGAGCTTTGATTGAAGCACGCTATAGTGGTGTATCGGAGTTTAGTCATAATTTACTGAAGGAGATTTTAAAGCTGGATAAAAAAAATAAGTATAAACTTTTTTATAATTCAGCCAAAGATTTATCAAGTCATTTACCAGAATTTAAACAAGACAATGTAGAAATAGTTAAAACTAATTATCCGAATAAGATTTTTAATAATGTTATGCAGAGATTTTTAAGTTGGCCTAAACTGGATCAACTCTTAGGAGTTGATTTATTTTTTTTACCAAACTGGGGATTTTCTGCCATTTCTGATAAATGTAAAAAAGTAATAGTGATACATGATTTGTCATCAGTTTTGTTTCCGCGGTATTTTTCCATAAAGAGACGTCTCTGGCATTGGTTAATAAATCTGAAAAAGAATATTCACGATTTTGATACAATTATTTCTGTTAGTGAAAATACAAAGAGAGATATTATAGAATTATTCAAAGTACCAAAGAATAAAGTTAAAGTTATATATTCTGGGCTTGATGGTAAATATCGTGTTTTGCCAGAGAATGATGTTCGATTAATAGAAATAAAAAATAAATATGATTTACCAGATAAATTTATTTTTTTTCTTGGCACATTAGAGCCGAGAAAAAATGTTGATGGATTAATTAGGGCATATAATATTTTTCGAGATAATAATAGCGACTTAAGTGATTATAAACTGGTAATTGCTGGTGGCCAGGGCTGGAAACATCGTCATATTTTCAAAGAATTAAACAAATCGCCATATAAAAACGATATTCAGTTTATTGGTTATATTGATAGTGAAGATAAAATAAGTCTTTATAATTTGGCTAATCTTTTTGTTTTCCCAACTTTTTATGAAGGTTTTGGTTTTCCGCCTTTAGAAGCTATGGCTTGCGGTACTCCGACTATAACCAGTTTTATTTCTTCATTACCAGAAATTGTTGGTGAAGCAGCACTAATGATTGATCCATATAACTCAAATGAAATAGCTGAAGCCATAGAGAATGTTTTAGATGACGATGAATTAAAACAAGATTTGATATTGAAAGGTTTGGCTAGGGCGAGACGTTTTCGTTGGGAGATAACAGCTAAAAAATACTTAGACATTTTAACTGAAATAGCAGAGACTAAATAAAACCGCTTTAAATAAGCGGTTTTATAAAATATATAATCTTAACGATTAAGTTTAACTTGACCACAAATCGTGAACATTACAATAACAACGACCAACAACATTGTTTGAATCAATGTTGAATTCTGCCTGTGGCAAGTCGTTTGGTTTTAAGAATTTTCTATAGACTTGTTTATTCGCTATAGCTTCTATCCATTCAATATAATGTTCGTCAATCATTGGATGTGGCTCGGCCCCTATTTTTATTGTAATAGTATTTTTATTTTTTATTATTACTGGTACATGTTTTTCTTGGCCTTCATTATTTTTTTTAGCTACTAAGAGATTCATCGGCTGTTCACAACAAACAAGTTCGCCAGCACCAGTATGAAGCATTTCTACGATATTACCGCAGATAGCACATTTATAAACTTGATTTAATTGTGTCATAGAATTTAATTTAATTTAAAAATATAAAAATTAAGAATAGTCGCAAAACTAACCCATAGTAAATAGGGAATTAATAAATAAGAAGCTAAGTGATTTATTTTATAAAAAATAGTAATGGTAGCTAATATGGCTAGCCATAAAATTAAAATTTCCATTAGAGAGCAGAGGGGACATTTCAAAGTAAAAAACAAATAAGACCATAAAATATTCAAAGCTAGTTGTAGTCCAAAAAATATAAGAGCAATTAAAATCTTTTTCTCAAAAATATTATTTTTAATAATTAAATATAGTGATACACCCATCAGAAAAAAAAGAAAAGTCCAGACATGACCAAAAATCCAATTAGGTGGATTAAAAATGGGTTTATTTAAAGTTTGATACCAATTTGAAACAGAGCTAAAAGTAAAAATAGATCCAATTAATCCAGCTACTTGGCAGATAGCTATTGCCAAGATTAGTTTCAAAAAATTTAACATAATTTTAATCAGCCATTTCCTCGACTTCTTTTTTGCCTTTTTCTAACTCTTTAACTTGTTCTGAGTCTAATTGTAGCAACATGGTTTCAAATTCTCCAACATGAGTTTTTTCTTCACGAGCAATATCCATTAGAATTTTTTTAATTTTTCTGTCATCTGTCATGGCAGCCATTTGTTCATAAAGATTAACAGCATCAAGCTCGGCAATCATACCAACACGAAGAATCTCTCGATTTAGCTGATCTTTCGGTAATTTTTCAAAATTTTGCGGAATTTGAGCTAACATAGAGTTTGTTTAAATTAATAAAATGAAGTAAGATAATTATAGTTTATTTCAAGATAATTATCAATAGATTAAAGAAAAAATGGAAAAAAGAAGAATAAAAATAAGAATTTTCCTCTGGACTGTTTTGGGTTTTCTAATAGCTTGGCTGTTGTATCAAGGCATAGTCCCGTTTGGTGAAATTAGCTACACCTGTGATTTTTCAAAGCCTTGCTATAATATAAAAAAAATAACACCTAGTGATAGAGTTAATTCTGAAAATAACACACAAAAAATATTAGGTAATCCTGTGTATTTTTCCTTAGCAACGCCAAGAAGTTTTAATCAAGCGAATATCAGTTTAAAATATAAGAATGATAATGACTTACCAATAATTGAAGCAGGCGTTTTAAAAGATAAATTATTATGGCGATACGATTTAAAACC
>Ga0075120_10000407_pt1 | contig 35868 bp, 24 predicted proteins | sample AntAceMetag02UKL_FD_69792 | JGI IMG/M metagenome (GOLD analysis project Ga0075120, IMG submission 69792) | Saline lake microbial communities from Ace Lake, Antarctica - Antarctic Ace Lake Metagenome 02UKL | ecosystem: Environmental > Aquatic > Non-marine Saline and Alkaline > Saline | place...
TACAGTATTACTGCCAAGAACAGAAAAACATGGTTTATGCAAAATAACCAAGAAGATTTAATAAGTCTGAAAGCGCATATTTGCCTGAAAAATACTTTTTCAGGAGACCCTATATAGATTCCATTGTTAATATTATAAAGATTTAGATCGTATTTTGAAAATTCAATTCTACTTCTCAAGCCTGCCCAAACAGGAAATGATTTCCCCAAGACAAGCTTTCCAGACAGGTCTAGTATAAGTACTTTAACTTCTCCTGTCGATTCAGGAAATAAGCAGAATGACACGCTCTTAGAACCAAGATGGGAACAAATAGGAATATTTTCCGTTATGAATTCCGTCTGCTCGCAGGATTGGATACGATGATCCTCAATCCTGTAACACCTGTTCCCGTCGGGAGTGCAACCTTCCATCGCCCATTCCATTGAAGTTCCTAATGATGCTATAGGTAAATCCCAGACAGAAGTCATTCCGTTATTCGTTGAATAGACTAAATGTAGAACGCTGTTAAATGTTGGAATTAACGCCGTGCTCGAATAAACAAGTCGAGCAAAGTAAGATAGTGGAAAACCATCGAGTATCTGGTTATATCTCAGACCGTAAAGCTCGTTATACCAGAAAGAATCGGGTTGGCTTGCAGTGAATATCAATGCGCTGTCAGTCTTCGCATCCCCGAAAATAGTGCAAGGTTCACCTTTTCCATTCGTACCTAATATAAAAGGAAAGCCCGGAAGATATTCGCCGTCAAGGTTGACTACATGCATATATTCATCCATCAAGTTAAAAACAATATCCGGAGAATCATCACCGTCAATATCACCAATAGAAATGCGTTTGAGTGTCCTATTTCTTCTTGGTTTGTATGGATTAAAAGGAAAACCGTCTCTGAGATCGCCATTTGACTTAAAAACGTATATATAATCACGGCTTCCTGTTACAATATTCCAATCTGATTCAAATTCAATTAATATAGGTGTACTCATAAAACTTGACTTTTTCATCTTTACAGGCCAGCCGAAAAGTTCCTTAGTGGAATTAATCGGTCGTGCATGAAACAGGGCGGAATCATCTTTAACAGATATCCAGAATATTACTGACTCTTGCCATATCGTTCCTGTGCCAACAACAGGACCAACCGTCCAGTGTGGAGTGCCGTCCAACCCCCAGGGAAATGAGGGCAGATTTACACCGTTTCCATCAATGACATAAAGACTGTCACCGATAAAAATTATCTCGTCTGTGTTCCGGGAGTCGCCATCTATATTGATAAGTACTGGTGGAGATATCACTGGATTGGTAAGTTCAAATGTTTTTCTCAATTTGATCTTTTCTATTCCATCTATACCGAAACTGACAAGCTCCCTCAACTTAGTTGTTCTATCCCGAAGCATCATAACAACGTCTAGGTTGCCATCACCCTCAATATCGCCTGAAGCTAATCCGGTGCCAACAAATGGATAGTTAAACGATTTTGGCCAACCGAATAATATTGTACCTGATAAATTGTAAAGTGCAGCCTGATGAAGTGTAGTAACAGCTATTATTGGATTGCCGTCATATTCAATAATAATAGATAATGAATTAAATCTCATTAAAGTCCCTGTGACTGGAAGATTTTTCGGCCATCCTGAATGTAATTCAGGAGAGTTCTTAGCTACACCATTTATGGCTGCAAATAGAGGAAACGCTATTGATATATACAAGAGTAGTTTCTTTTTCACTTTGAGAATCAATCCTTAATCACTTCACAAATTCTACAATACCTTTAGTCGAGAGCCTTCTATCTACTTGATATATATTGAATTATTAACAAGAGAGCCCATTCAGCAAAAAATTATAAATGATTTTACTGTTATTATTGACTTACGATATATATATGTATATATAACATAATACGGTTGATTAGCAAAACCATAACCAAAGGAGAGAAAGATGAAAAAGTTTAGACCACTGATAGTGTCGTTCATTTTTCTAGCAGCATTTTGTTTCATGAGTGCCGGATTGAACGCATATTATGTTACAATTTTTGTTAACGGAATCTGGTGGGATAATGGACCTCAAGCGAAGCCATTAGCAGGAGCACCTGCTGAATTCAGGGAATATGATGGGGAAACATGGAGCGATTGGGATGGAGGGACAACGGATGAGGCGGGAAAGTATGATCTCGAATTAGATGGAGGAACAGTTTTATGGGAAGGATTTGTAGATGAGCTCACTTCTGGGACTGAGGTATGGTTATTTGCTCAACCAGCCGATGGTTACAATACTGATCTCGCTCCAACAGAGGATTCTCATCATGAACTCGAACTAGACGATTGAAATTAATCTGGGTATAAATTTTATTGAATTAAATTCAGTAGAATTGAGAGTTCTGATTTAAGTTTGACTTAATTGTATTATTACTAGTGGATCAGCTCACATGCAATGGTGGCTGAAATATAAGTGCGCAGCCTTGCTTGGACTTTTGCTATGAAGGTTGCTCTCAAGTAAATGCAAAGCGTGACTTCGGATAAAGAAAGCTAAGGAATGGTTCCAGTACTTCAAAACAAATTAATGCATCTGAGTGATCCACTACTGTATTACTTCTCTTTCTTAAGTAACTTGTATTTACTATCTTCACATTAAATGAAATATTCTTTCATATTATGTGAAAGCACTATGTTAATTCCTTTAAGATAGGCACTATTCTGCTTTACAGGTTTGTAAATGCTAAACATAAAAAATATAACAAGGAAATTACTCGCTTCATTTGTATTGTCGCTAATACCATTTTGCATGGGATTTGCACAGATAACTTTTGAGGACCATGTCATCTGTGACAGTCTTAATGCTTCATGGATTGTTCCCTCAGACATTGACGCAGATGGCGATATTGATCTCGTTGCATCTCAATATTTCTCTGGCAGGCAGGGTGATCCGTGGGGAGATGCTGTAATCTGGCTGGAGAATGATGGATTTCAAAACTTTATATATCATACTCTTACAGACAATTTTCCCAGGGCGAGGACTGTGCATGTAACTGATATTGATGGGGATAGCGATTTAGACATCTTTGCCGGAGCGGAGACTATGTATGCTATTCGTTTCTGGGTAAACAATGGAGAAAATCCTCCGGAATTCGCTGAAAGATATTTTGTTGATGATTATAGACATATTCATGCGATTAGATCGGCAGATTTTGACAATGATGGGGATATAGATATTGTCGCCAGTGGATCAGATATATCAGATTTGGTATGGTTTGAGAATGAAGGCGAAGGAGATTTTAGTGAAATTCTCATAGATGACTACCACCATCCTGTAATATGTATTGAAATTGCAGATTTTAATCATGATGGAATTCCGGATATCCTTAGCTCTGCAAATGCAGTTGGTGATCGTGGAGTTCGAGTATATATAAACGACTGTGAAGAAGAACCAGAGTTTACAAGATATATCGTTGGATACGCAAGTAGTCATGCTAGTTTCGTTCAGGCTATTGATATCACAAGAGACAATTTCTTGGATATCCTTTGTGGTCAACAAAACTTCATGGACTGGTTTGAAAATTTAGGCGAGGAGTCTCCAACTTACACTCGACATTACATATTTAGAAACCTATTTAATATGTTAGGGAGGAATGGTGCTTCAGGATGTGATATGGATTGTGATGGTGATATTGATATTGTTTCAATGTACAGATCGAGTGGTAATGCACCCCTTCACTTACTGTTCTTAATAAATGATGGATTTGAAAACTTCTCAACCGACACCTTATCATATACATATAATTTTAGATCGGTCTTCCCTTTTGATCTTGATCAAGATAGTGATAATGATATTATCCTTGATGGTGAAATTGAATGGCTGGAAAATACTCAAAATCCAGTTCCGGATGCTTCTGTACATGGAACGGTTACAATTGAGGAATCGGGTGATAATCTCTCAAACGCAGAGGTTATTTTTGGGAAATGGGAAGTTCTGACAGATGAAAATGGATATTATGAAATAGATTCCGTGTATTCTATTCCATATACCGTATTGATCAGGGCTGATGGATTTGAACGGTATATCGAACCGGATATAGACGTTGATCCGGGAGAAAACACATTGAACTTTGAATTATCCCCAGCCGAAACTCAACCCACAAGATTCTCACTCCTGTCGCCGGACAGTAACTCATTGTTTAACAATGAATACATAGAACTCACGTGGCATGTGTCCAACGACACCGATTTTGGCGATTCATTGGTTTATGATGTTTTTGTCCAATCGATACGAAATGATACGTTTATCACACCAGTAGTGAGTGGTCTCACTGATACTTTTTACATTTTCCAAGCCACAGGCGACTCCGTTTGGAACTGGACCATACATGCACGAGACACCAACACTGAAGGCAGATGGGCACAGTCGATCTGGCGGTTTGCTACTCGGAATATAGTTCAAGTCGAAAAAATCGATCAGGAACTCCCAAATGAGTATTCCATTGTCAGCCTGCATCCTAATCCATTCAATTCGGTAATAAGCGCTGTTGTCGGAATTCCCGAACGAAGCCATTTGAGTGCAGTAGTTTATGATCTACTTGGACGTGAGGTTGAAGTATTGTTTACAGGAATCGTCCAGCCCGGTTACCGAAAAATATCATGGAGTGCAAGGGATTCGGCAGGGATCTATTTTATCAAGATTTCATCACATTCCGGTTGGGCTGAGACAAGAAAGTTATTATATCTCAAGTAATTTTGATTTCCATTATGAAGTAATTTCGATATTCTTAGGATCTCGCAGTCATGAATTAACAATGAGCTACCGATTCATTCAAGGAAATATTCTATATATACGTTTGCGCGTATAGTCTCGATCCATTCACGATAAACTGCATCCTGTTTTTCAAGCATCGCCATCCGGCTCATCCTTTCCCAGTCTCTAATAAGACCCATCGGGCGGCTCTCGGTTCTATCGGACATTTTCAGGACATGGAATCCAAAACGTGTTTTAAACGGTTCGCTGATTTCACCCGGCTCAAGCTCCATGGCTACAAATCTGAATTCATCAGGCATGTTGGGTAGTTCAAACCAGCCAATGTCTCCGCCAATTTTCGACGTTTCCTCATCCTGGGAATGCTCCATCGCAAGATTGCTGAAATCACCTCCATCGAGGGCTTTCTGCCGAAGGTTTGCGGCGTTTTGTTGTGCCCGCTGCTCATCTTCAGAAGATGGAATAAGGCTGGTCAAGACGTGGCTTGTATTTATTTTCTCGCCCCGTCTCCAATTCAGTTTTATAATGTGATATCCATATCTTGATTTTACAGGTTGAGAAATTTCTCCCTCTTCAAGAGCAAATGCTACTTCCTCATATTCCGGAACCAGATCGCCACGTTCAGTTGTTCCAATCAAACCGCCTTTATCACCGCTGGGACGGTCATCGGAATAGTCCATTGCAAGTTGGGCAAAATCTTCTCCCAGTAGTAGAAGTTGATATACGCTGTCAGCCTTGGTTTTTGCGATTTGTTTTGCTTCATCTGTAGGTTGGATCAATATTAGTATATGCGCCAATCGAACCTGTTCCGGGAGTGTCGGCAGATCGTCGGAATTTCTCTCATAGAAATCCTCAACTTCCGGACGACTTACTGAGACGTTAGCTAATTTAAATCCTCGAATTTTTTCAGCATAAAGACCATCGCGTACCTGTTTGCGGTATTCACGCCGGATTTGACGAATAGGCTTCCCATAGTATTCTTCAAGTTTTTCTTCACTCCCAACCTGTTCGATAATCTGATTCAGCCGCTCATCGAGTGTCTGATCTACTTCACGGTCTTCAACAATTATGTTGGTGTCTTCCAAAGCAGCGGCAAGAAGAATTTTTTGGACTACGATTTCTTCGAGTACCTGTTGCTTTAATTCTTCAATTTCGGATTCGCTTTGGTACATACCTTTATTTCTAAGCGCAATATCCTGAACAAATTGAAGAACTTCAGATTCAAGAATGATTTCATCATCCACTACTGCAATTATTCTATCAACTACCTGCCCTTCCTGTGCATACGTATTATGGATAGGCAGAGTGACAAGCAGGAAAAACAAGAAAATAAAAGATCTTAAAAATCGATATATCATGAAAAACGAATCCTGAAAATATTATGAAAAGTTACTAAATCAGCAAAGCCAGAATGCGTAATTAGAACAGTACGCGAATTCCAACCTCAGGCTTGATGGAGGAATCCAGGATCTAATGTTAGATGTTGATAAGTCCCGAATCCCATTAAAAGCGAAAATACCACTATATATAAATTGAAAAATAACAATAAAATATTTTGCGTTGAAAACTTAATTTTGGATTGACAATGAATCAGCCTTTTCGGATTGCTCCTCCTCATTGCCATTTAATATCAAATCTATTGAAGGATCGGCTGCCACAAATAACTGTACGATCCCTTCACGTCTTGCTCGCCTTCTTAGATCAGTAACAAAATCTATCTCACTTCTTTCTTTCTGTTCAGCTTTTACCCAGGAGAAGATGATATCCGAAACCTCATCCAGAGGTCTTGTCTCACCTCCGCGCTCTTTCTGCAACAATTTGACAACAGCCCACTTTTCCTCCAATTGAAATGGAAGAGATGGATCATTAGTCCGAAGTCTTTTCAAGTTATAAGATACCTTTTTAGGCAATCTCGCTGGATTGATCCATCCGATGGTATCAAGACTAACGTTCTCGTACATACCGAGAATGTCTTTGCCTGTACGAGATCTGTCCATCGAATTACGAATACCCCATGCAGTATTTTTATCAGGCGCAATCGCTAAAACTACCCTGACCTCATCGGTAAGCCGGATAAATTCTCCGGAATGGGTCTGCCAGTATGCGATAATCTCCTCTTCATCTGGTAATTTATCTTCGATTACCGTTTCCAATAGAAGACTAACGATCATCTGCTCCCGGATACTCTCGATCCGCTTTACTAATTGTTTGTTATGCTCTAATCCCCTGCGTTTTGCCTCGTGTAATAATAGCTTCCTGTCAACCCAATTATTTATAAACTTTGCACGAAGCATTGGATCAGATGGATCAAGCTGCATTTCATCTAAAGAACGCGTAACATCTTCAGCAGAAAGATTATTGTTTCCAACTCTTGCTATTACAGAGCCTTTTTCTTCTTCAATATTACATCCCACAACAAATGTGAGAATAAGTAATAGCAGGAGTTTTTGATCGAACCAATGTTTCAAAACACCAATTATCAGATTGTCTTTTTTCAATTTAAACCTGTGAGTTATTCCTCTTTTCCCTTTTTCGCTTCATCAGGTTCTGCTTGCTCTGGTGTTTTAATGTCAGCATATAATGTCTTTAGTGGTTTCGTGTTAAGAGTGTGTTTGATGTTGGACTTCAAACTATCAGTCCATACCGCCTCAAGTTCCTGGCGTTTCTCTTTGCGTAATTTTGTAAGCACTTTCCTTTTGACTTTAGTGAAGTTCTGTGGCTTCGCTTCCTCTTTGGAAATTACTTTGAAAACCGACCATTTTTTCCTCTTGGCAACATAAATAGGACCAACCAGTTCTCCCACCTCGGCTTGTGCTGCGGCTTTGCCGATCTCTTTATATCTTTTTGAGGATATCGGACCAAGGACACCTTCTTTTTTCTTGGCACTCTTGCGTTCTGAGTGTTCAATTGCGAGCTGACGGATATCTCCGCCTTTTTTCACTTTATTATATAGCTCTTTAGCCAGGTCTTCACTTGCAACCAATATCTCAATAAGAGTGAACTGAGCATCAGACATGAAATCCACAGTATGGTTGTCGAAGTATTCCTTTGCTTCTTCGTCAGTAGGATTGACTCTGTCTTTGACCATCATATCCTGTACTATGCGTTTTAGCTTACTCTTTCTTGCTTCCTCAGCAATTTCAGCTACTTCAGGATTAGAAAAGCATCCTGTTTCTTTTGCCTTTTGAGGGAGAAGAAAATCCTCTACCAACATCCTGTCACAGAAATCGCTGAGTTTATCAACAGTCTCCATACCGCGTCCACTTGGATTAACTTTACCCATTTTTTCTAATAACTCGTTCGCGGTAATCTTGGTAGCACCATCATCGAGCGTTGCTATGATAATTCGTTTTTGCTCTGCATTAAACAAAGAAAGTGGATCGCCGGTATTTGTCTTTGAAGACATTATCTTTAAAATATCCCCGGCTTTTCCTTTATCGAAACTATATTTTCTATCTTCTTTCAGCTTTTTGATATAGTTCTCAGCAGTTTCGCCCAATTCTTTCTGGCGCTGCCTTGATACCATCGCGATTATTCTTTCTTTAGCCTGTTCAAAGGGTTCGACTTCTGAATTATCTCTACGACCATGAAGTTGAATTATATGCCAGCCAAACTGGGTCTTTACCGGTTCGGATATCTCACCTGGTTTAAGATTGAAGGCTACCTGCTGAAACTCTTCGACCATGGTGCCCCAGCGGAACCATCCTAAATCTCCATCCGGGCTCGATTTGTCCTCAGTATTTTTCTTTGCGAGTTCACCGAAGTCATTACCCGGCATCATGGCTTGCGCACGGATTCTATCAATTTTTTTCTTGACGGATTTTGCCTGAACATCATTTTCAGCCATTAAAAGAATATGTGAAGCGTGTATTTCTTCTTTATCATGTTGATAAAATGCTTTTACGTCAGCCTCAGTGACAACTGCATCTCTGATCTCTTTCTTATACAATTGAGCAATAGCAGCGCGTTTAACAGCATCATCATATTCCATTACTACTTCAGGATCAGTGTCGAATCCGCGGTTATAAGCATCTTTTATCTGGAGTTGCTGGACCAAAAGCTCATCAAGAAAGTCACTCAATTCTTCAAAACTTTTTTCTGCTGCTCTCTCCTCGGTGCCATACCTGCTGGTTACAATATCACGAAATTCATCAGTAGTAAGCGTCCAGTCACCGACCTTGGCTACAGTATTTGGATCGCTTTTGGTACAACCGATCAACAAGGATAATACCAAAATAGACGAGACAAGAAAAAAAGATTTAGGGAACGTCACTTTTAACCTCCTGGGTTTTAAATCATTATATGCTATATGTAAAACTTTTGTAAATGAATCGTTTGGCTGTAAATGCTTATTTATAAGTCATTGAACACAATATGAAGGATCTCGCTTTTAGATGATTGCGCCATCAGATATAAATTGAGATTCTTTGATTTATCCGAAATAATGAGTTGACTATATAATAACAAACTTTTGTTCTATGGTAAAGTTCCAATAACAGGTTGAAAAAACTTAATTATTCCAGAAGCTGAAAAGTAATTGAAATGATGTAAATCTGCAAGGTAGAATCAGGGAACAATTGAAGGAGCCAACATTAGACGGTTTTGAATCTCACCTGCTTTGATTCCCCACATTCCTCCCGGTTCAAGAACCCTGCATTTCTCAAATTCTGCAAGTGCACCGGATTTATCTTTTACCTTCAAAAGAAACAATCCATTAATATAATATAATTGAGCATTTTCTTCTGATTCATTTAATCCGGTGATCAGCACATTTCCAGCTTCTTCAAGTTTATCATGATTCATCAAAAATACTGCATAATTGGCATAATGAACCCCAACATCGGATTCGAGCATGATGGCTTTTTGAAATGCGCTGTCTGCTTCAGCAAACATATTCATTTCATCATAAGTTTTTCCCAATACTCCGTAGGCGAGTGCGAAATCCTGCTTTACCTCCAATGATTTCTTAATCCAATCTTCAGCTTCTAAATAATCGCCCTTTTCGAGTACAATCTGTCCGATCCGGAGGAAATATCTTTCATTTTCTTCATGCTTGACTGCATTCAAATAAGCATTTTCTTCCTTTTGGATATCTCCCTTCCGTCTATAATGCATTCCAAGAACTTCGTACCCATAAGCTGATCTTTCGGGATCCATTCTCAACAAACTGTTGAACCTTAATAGTGATGCATCCTCATTTCCCTGGTTGACAATTTGCATTCCAACAGTACTTAATCCTGCGAAAAGACATGCTGTGGTTATTGCGGGAGTGATCAGGTCTTGTCTATCAACCCACAAAAGCAAAACCCAGAAAGAAGCCGGAATGCAATATATTGTCAAAATATCAGCGTCCCGGGGCATACCCAAATCGGGCGAAAATAAAAATGCAAATGCAATAGCAGCCATGGTCCCGGCTAAAAGAAAATCTGTGCCGGTGCATCTTTTTATCTTAATGGAAGAGAATAAAAATGTCGGGAGAGCGACGGCAATTAAAACCGGCACACTCCAAAAGTCCAGGTTTATCAAATCAAAGATATGCGCCAGGGAAAATAAGGAATAATTATCAGCAGACTCCATCCCAAATGGTGCTAACAGGTGTTTTCTAAAGAAGAGAAGCGCTATGATAAATCCCATCACCCCCGTAAGCCAGAATGCTGACCATTGTATGACAGATTTCTTGTTTTTCAACAATGGAATGAGAAATGCGGGCATAAAGATTACAGCCGATATATGAAAACCAACTGCGACAATATTTAAGATCAATCCGATCCATGGAAATCGCTTCAAATCAATCGCTTCCAATGTGAATACAATAGACCAGGCAATGACAGCGTGCAGGATTGCGTAATGCTCAACAAGACCGAAAAGTAGAGGTAAAGTTCCAGTAAACAATCCAGTAATAATCGCAAAAATTTTGGGGGATAATCCTGAAAATCTATTGCTAAAACGAAGTATAGCACCTGCAAACAGTGCCATCGCCAGGACATCGATGAAAATGTAAATACCGCGTGGTGAGACGTTGAATTGAAAACCTGCTTTGTATATGAGACCCACCAATTGCGCATAAAGAGGACTGCGAAATGAAGCTGGTTTTCCGATATTCAGATGATTTATCAGAAGTTGTCCATCACCGCGGAGTAGTGTTGCTGAAGGATAGAGGAAGATAATGATAATGAGAGTAGAAATTAAAATAAGTCCGGGATTGAATTTATAATTTCCACTAATATTTTTGTAACGATTTAAGATTATAAAGGTAACGATTGAGAGAAGAGTTATTAGACAGACTGAAATAAAACATCTCGGCATCGAGCAAAAAGCAAATCCATCCAAACCCCAAAGGCGCCAATCCGGAGGAAGAAATGCTGCAATAATTGTTAATAGAAATAAAGAAGCAGCGCCTATCCATGCAATTCGGCTTAATACACTATTTTGTACAGGCATTATTTATTCTACCTCGGGAAATTCGTGTCATCGATACCTTCAAGAAGCCGAAGCATACGTTCAACCTTATTTATTCTCTCTTTGACATCCCTGAAGTTCGGATTGACTTCTGCCACTCGTTTCCAAGCATTCAATGCGCCATGCAAATCATCACTCCTGAATTTTTCATTGCCGATTTCAAAAAGTATAGGTAGGTGTTTCCTTCTGCGCTGTATTAATCGGCTTATTTTTCCTATTCTTTTCTCATTTAGATCAAATTCCTGTGCTTTTGCGAGTAGTCTTATCGCCTTTGTAAATTCATACCTGGCTGCTTCAAGTTCTGCTGTTTTTTCAAGCGAATCGACCATAGCGACAGTTTGCCTTTGTTCATAGATCGACTCAACTCTCATAAGGTATTGCGGTAGTTCCGGGTATTCCGGATCAATTTTCAGAGCGGTTCTTAAGCGATTTATTCCAATAAGCAGTGTGTCAAGTGAAACAGAATTTGCATCATCAAAAGTGGAGAATCCAAGGTGTGCTTCCACATGTACTATCGGTATCCTCACTTCTTGGTTTACAACAGGGCTGACTACTATTGAGCTGCGATTAAAGGTTGCCAGCTTTATGGCAAAGCTGCTGTCATGAAAGTAATTGAGTGCAATGCTCTCCCATGAATCAAAACGGTCAATACGATGAATAATGACTTCGGAAGTTATTCGTTCGATTTTTTCGATCCATTTATGTGCAAAAGTTTTCTTCCTGCTGAAACGCTTGTTTTCGACATTATGAAATATAAGGTTGGCGCGATAGTAGTCCCATTTTTGTACAGCAGCGAGACCTTCAGAAAAACTCCCTGGCACTGATTTCAATTCATCTTCAGTAGGTGGGGGTAATGCGTATAATGTTGGTATAATTACAAGAAGGGCGAGGAATCCCAAAAGTGTAATCAAGGAAAAAATTATTTTTTGAAGCCCCGCGACATAATATCTCGAGATATTTCTAAAGTCCATTTTCATTGGCATCGAAAAGAGGTTAAGAGAGCAGGCAGCGGATTGCAATGAATGTTAAATCATCACTAACTGCTTCACCATTTCGAAAATCATCAACGCGCCGCATTAGCGTAACCGGGAAATTAACAATTGGTCCTTCACGATAAGAAGTGACTGCTTCCTTTAACCGATCCAGACCGAAAAGATCTTTGGAGCTGTTCATAGCTTCTGTGATTCCATCTGTGTACATTAAGATGAAATCGTCATTCTTCAGGGTCAAGGTTCCCTCTTCAATAATTCTATCAAATATACCGGTATTATCAGCCCCAAGAGGCAAACCTGAGAGTTTCATTTCATGGATTTTATCATTTCTTCTGATAAGAACAGGATTATGTCCTGCTGACGCGAAGGAAAATGTACATTTCTTCTCATCATAGTATGCGAGAGCAAGTGTAACAAACAGTCCTGCAGGAATATCATCATAAAGGATCCTGTTTGTACGAATTAGGACATCTGCTGGTGTACGGCTACCCTCAGCATTTGAACGCAGAATGCTACGAGTTATAGACATAACTAAAGATCCCGGTATTCCCTTCCCTGATACATCTCCAATTACCATAGCCCATTTATGATCATCTATTTGAAAAATATCGTAATAATCACCACCAACCTCTTTTGCCGCTTCATAACGGGCGGCAAGCTCCAATCCCGGGATTTCAGGTAGTTTTGCCGGGAGAAGTCTATTTTGAATAGTCTCGGCAATGTCCAACTCTTTTTTCATTAACTGCTGAGCAACTGCCTTAGCCTGGAGTTTATCCAGTTCTGCTGCCATTCTATTGAATGAACGTGTTAAAACACCAACCTCAGAAGGGTCGCGGGCAATAACTTGAAGCTTGAAATCACCTTCCTGAATTCTGGACATGGCTTCAACTAATGTCCTTATTGGTCGGAGAATGAAAGTTAATAATATTATTATTCCTAAAGCGCTGACTATCGCAGATAGTGTACCGTAAACTGTAATATCTGTCCTGACAATTCGCAGAGCTTCCCTGATTTCGTCCAGATCCAGAATTATTTCAGAAGCGCCTACAATACGATTTTTGCCTTTATAAGAGAAAATCATGGGTTTGCGAAATCTTATTCGACGAGAGCCATCTGCCAGGTTTAACACAACAACATCTTTAGCGACGTCAGATTCTTTCAATCCCTCGGGCAATTCATAGGATTTTCCGATTTTTTCCGTATCGGAATGTCCTACATAAGTTCCAATATCGGTTATCCCTTTTGCCTTCTCCCTTTTTGAGGTATATAAATCTATGTTTGTAATTATTGTAGCCAGAATAACGGATTCACCTTTACCTGCTTCACTTGCCATACTTTCTACAAAGGCAAGATCTCCTGCTGCAAGTGGCTTTTTACAAGCCTCAGCCATTTGAGATACAAGTTCACTTCCTCTGATCTCAATCTGAGACAATAGCTCATCACTCACACGGATTGAAACCCGCCAGATAAGTATCCAGGTGGCTGTCCCGAAAACAATGATTACCAGCAACGCCGCCTGCAGCGAAAGTGGTAATAGAACACGCCCGTGTTTGTGTTGTGTTTTTGAATCTTTCACTAATAAGCCACTTCAGGTTATTTATCAGATGAGGGCATCCAGAAAATAGTATTTGAGAAAATATTACAGAGTCCCCAACAGATCAAAAAATGCTTCCATCAAATAGTTTTTCAAGTAACTTGTCAACTTACATTATCCATAATCTATGTGCAACCATCATAGGTATGTTAAATGATTTCTTTGCAACTTTTCTATAAATATGATATATTTCTTCTTTGTATGGTCTGAATTGAATAAGATGACTATATTCTTAATAGGAGAATATGGATTTTACATGGATATATGGAGAACAAATGTCAAATAACAAGAAAAGAATTCAGAATTGTTTTTTACTCTTTATATGTCTGCTTTTTGTCCCGGCAACGAATACAACCCTGGCTCAAGTCGCTGACAACCTTGAAAATCTTGAAATTCTGCAAATTATTCACACTCCGAATGCCGGTGTATTAAAAAGAGGACAATATCAATTCGAGTTCAGGGGGTATGGAGATAGCGGCGTAAACCTGGGAATCAGTATGGGATTGTTCGACAGGTTCATGTTCGGAGTTGCATACGGTGGAAACTCGGTACTGGGGTATGATAAACCGTTGTGGAATAAGCTGCCAGGTGTATTGGTAAAATATCGTGTTATCGAAGAGAACCAGATTCTCCCGGCACTTACTGTAGGATTTGATATGCAGGGACGTGGAAAGTGGGATGATATTGAAGAGCGTTATTTATTTAAAGCTCCAGGAGGATTCTTTGCTCTATCAAGGAATTTTATCAGTAACCTTGGTCGGTTCGGAGTTCATGGAGGAATGAATTATAACTCTGCCGAGGGCGGCGGAGACAATCGCCGCGATGCCTTTGCTGCTTTGGATTTTAGTCTCAACGAACAAGTTGTATTGCTTGGCGAATATGATTTCGCGCGTGATGATGATTCATTTGGGGATACAACCGGGAAGGTGATGAGTGGATATCTGAATGTTGGTGTTAGATTTGCTTTAGCCCAGTCCTTTGTTTTTGAATTTGATGCTACTGATTTGTTGGGTAATAATATTAATACAGTGGGACGTGAGATAAAAATAGTATATGTTGAAACATTTAACTTTTAGGATTTGATGAGCCCGGATATTCAATTTTCAGCATCGTGAAAAATAATACCTATATAATTGTCATTCTGTTAATATTTCCTTTCGCAGTTTTTTCCAATTCCGGAACTTACGCACAAGGCATTGGAATTTACGCTCCACATCTCGGATCTGGTGACGCGATAACAATTTCTACAGCATTTAGCGGAATAACCCAGGTAAGTGGACTAAGCGGGGGCCGAAAAAATCCTGCATCGTACTTCGTGGAACGAAACGAGTTGTTGATTGAAGGAGATATGTGGGATAGCGTGCCGATTCAAAGTGGCGTATCCTCTCCGGGAGCACGTTTTGGCGTCAGCGAGATTGGTTACCTCATAAAAGCCCCGAACAGCGTTTTTACATTCTCGAGAGTGCCAAGAAACCGCATTCACGCCAGCGGTGGCCCCTATGAAAACACGGACAAAAAAGACCGCCTCGGACATAATGAGATTGAAGCTGCATATGCTGTTCGAATAAAGAAAACTACTGATTTCGGCGTGGCGGTCAGGTGGGTTCGGGGTGAATTTGCCACCGGGAGCTTAATCCATGACGTACCAGGCATAGAAACTATATATAGACCATCTTTTTTTGAAATCGCATTTGGACTTCGCAAAAAGAATGAAAAATTATCATGGGGGATAGTCATTGAAACCCCCGCATTTGGGCGCTATGAGAAAGGGGTAGATAACAATGTCGATATGGCAAGGGATAAATCCTATCATTCTTTTAAAGGAGCACCTGCATTAATCGTGGGAGCGGGGTATGCGGGAAAAGGATTCGGATTAGATGCTGATTTTAGTCTCAGATCAGTGGAAAATGTTTCAAGTCAAAATACTGCTTTTGACGATAAGGGATTAATTCTCGAAAATGGGATCGCGCTGAATTGGACAATATCTGATAAGTCCAAATTATATAGCGGTATAAGGAGCAGGATGGGCACTGTCGAAGAATCAAGGTCTTTAATCCCGGGATTGGGGATTTCATATCTCATTGCAGAAGATATTACCCTGAATGCAGGCGCAGGTATGCTGTTACCAATTTCCGGTGGTTATTCCGGAACAACTCTTGAAGATTTGTATCCCTTCTCAATCAAAATAGGAATATTATATCATGGCGAATAACGTTGTTCGTCCTACCGGAGAATCTTTATGAACATAATCGATCTCAGGAGCGATACAGTCACAAAACCTTCTGCAGCCATGCGTAAAAAGATGTATGAAGCGGAAGTTGGAGATGACGTATTTGGCGAGGATTCGACCGTTATCGCTTTGCAGGACAGGGTTGCGGAGATCCTGAAGAAGGAAGCAGCTCTCTATGTTCCGTCGGGTACAATGGCAAATCAAATCGCAATATCTGTCCTGACAAGTCCCGGTGATGAAGTTTACGTTGATATTGGTAGTCATATATTTAACTATGAATCCGGTTCAGCCGGATTTATTTCAGGTGTGCAATTATATCCGATTGTTGGTACACGAGGAGTTTTCACCCGTGAACAGCTTGAGGATTGTCTCCGTCCTAAGGATGATCATTTCCCACCATCCTCGACAGTCGTTGTTGAAAACACCCACAATCGAGGCGGTGGTACAGTCTGGCATTTAAGAGAAATGCATCGTATCTATGAGTTGACGCGCGAACGAAACATGAGAATGCATCTTGATGGTGCCCGGTTATGGAATGCAGTTGCCGCAACAGGTACACCTGAAAGAGACTGGGCTCAATATGCAGATACAGTTTCGGTATGTTTCAGCAAAGCTCTCGGCGCTCCGGTCGGCAGTGCCATTGCTGGCACAAAAGAGATAATTACAGAAGCGCATCGTGTACGAAAACGGCTTGGCGGTGGAATGCGGCAAGCTGGAATAATTGCAGCGGGTGCGCTATATGCGATTGAGAATAACCGTTCACGACTGGTAGAAGATCACCTGAAAGCAAAAAAACTTGCTGAAGGTTTATGTGAGATACCCGGTTTTTATGTTGATGTCGATCATGTAGATACCAATATTGTAATTGTTGACATGTCTGAACGTTCACTGGATGCTGAAAGATTTTCAAGTGTCTTAAAGGATCAGGGCATACTTGTCGTTATGGCTGGAAGGATGAAAGTCAGGATGGTTACGCATTTTGATTTGACTGAAAATGATATTGTTAATACGCTGAAAATAATCAATAGTTTATACCATTAATTGTTATGTAAATAGCTAAATAGCCTGGTCTTTTCACGCAAAGGCGGGCCGTCCGGTAATCCAGGTAAAACCAGGAGTTTCTGATGGAACTATCACGTAGCGATCATCCCTTCATAGACACGATTGAAGTTGGCGACAGTTTTGATGGATATTATGTATTAAGAAAACTGAATCTTGGGACTACCAGGGCAAATAAACCATTTTTGATTTTCGAGTTTACTGATAGAACCGGTCATATTAAGGGTAAGATGTGGGATGATGCGAATACTGCATATAAAACACTCACAGAAGGCACAGTTGTAAAAGTACGCGCCCTGGCAGATGAGTACCAGGGACAGGTGGAATTGACGATTAAAAGGATCCGGCCAATGGAGGAAAATGCCGGTGATATGACACGATTTCTTCCTGTTTCAGGCAGAGAGCCCGAGGATGATTGGAGTTATGTCAAAGAAGCAATGTTTCGAATGCAAAACCAGGGATTGAAAAAATTACTTGAAAACCTGCTGGATGATGAAGAATTTGTTTCAAATTTTGAGAAAGCTCCGGCAGGGAAACGTTGGCATCATGGCTATCTCGGTGGATTGCTTGAACATTCAGCATCTATGATCCAATTAGTCGAGAAGATATCGTCACAATATGAATATCTGGATAAGGATTTATTAATAGCGGGCGCGTTGTTACATGATGTCGGAAAGATCTGGGAGCTTGAATACACCACAATGATCGATTATAGCGTAACGGGGAGACTGGTTGGTCATATCACCATGGGCGCGAATTTTGTAACAGAACGCAGCAAAGGTATTGAAGAGCTTGATGAAGAGACCTTGGCACAATTAATTCACTTGATCTTGAGTCACCAGGGTACTAAGGAACATGGCTCACCAGTTATACCGATGATGCGTGAAGCATATATCCTGTACTATTGCGATGAAATTGATAGTAAGATGAACGCCATCAACAGTGAACTCGAAAAAGCTTCAGGCGGAGGCGGCGCTTTCACGAATTATATTAATTTATTGGATACCATGCTTTATAAGGGCGGAGGGTTTGAAGAAGAGGAACAGTAATACCATTCGAGGTTTTTCACGAAAAAACCTGAATAAATAAATTGTAAATCCTGTTCCTTCGGATTTGCCTGGTTGAACAAAAATGAAGATTTGAGAATATTACTATGAAGATTTACACCCGCACAGGGGACAAAGGTAAAACGAGCCTGCTGAAAGGGGGGAGGGTTCCCAAACATCACCTCAGGGTGGAAGCCTATGGGACGGTTGATGAATTAAACAGCTACCTGGGATACATCCGTGCAATAAACAACGATCCTGAGATAGAAAAAGCAATAGGAAGAATTCAACCTGTCCTGCATGTCTTGAGCAGTGATGTTGCCGCGACATGGGAAGAGGATGAAGACAAACCGAGTATTCCTCGAATAAATGCTCATGAGACTGATGTATTGGAGAGGGAGATAGATCGTTTGGACGAAGAACTACCGGAACTCAAACATTTTATCTTACCTGGCGGCTTAGTCTCGGGAGCATCCATTCATATTGCCAGAACCATCAGCCGCCGCGCTGAAAGACGAATGACCGAATTGGAGGAGAAGGCAGGAGGTGTGAACCCCGATGCAATAAAATTTGTCAACCGTTTGAGCGACTACTTATTTACTCTCGCACGGTGGGCGAATTTCAGGGACGGCTTTGAAGAAACAAAATGGGACAAAGGATAAGTTTGCCCGCAAGCAGCTTCAGAACTGTTGATAACTGCTTTTATCCCTTGGAGTTTTCAAGCCTTTAAACTTCAATCCCTTCGTCTTTCCATTCTTTAATCAAGTTCTGAAGATAACGTCTGCTGATACCAAGAGTTCTCGATGCTTCGCTGCGATTCCCTGCTGATTCAGCCAGGATACGCAGGATATGATTTTTCTCTGCTGCTTTTAATGAAAGGTCTTCAGGTCCTTCGTCGCCTGCGGCGCTTCGGGTAAAGATCAAATGATCGGCTGTGATAGTCAGACCGGGACATAACACTACTGCTCTTTCCACCGTACGTTCAAGTTCCCTGACATTTCCCGGCCATTTAGCGCGCGTGAGCATGGTAAGAGATTCTCTACTGAACCTGATATGCCCCCTGTTTGATTGCTCACTGAAACGTCTCAAGATTTTTTCTGCAATCAGCAGGATATCATCTCGTCTCTCTCTCAATGGAGGAACCCTTATTTCAATGCCGTTAATACGGTAATACAGATCTTCCCTGAAAAGGTTTTCCTTTACTCTAATCGGAAGATCACTGTGCGTGGCGGAAACAATCCTGACGTCAGTACTCAGATTTTTTAAGCCACCAACCGGTTTATATTGTCCGTCCTGCAAGACACGAAGTAGTTTTGCCTGTATTCGTAAAGGGATATCTGCCACTTCGTCCAGCATTAGCGTACCGCCGCTAGCCAGCGACAAAAGTCCCGGTTTGTCCTGATGAGCGCCTGTAAATGATCCTTTTACATGTCCGAATAATTCACTTTCAAGTAGTTCCTCACCAAGGTTTCCTGCAAATAGAGCGAGGAATGGCTTTTCACCACGTGGACCTACACGGTGAATTGCCCTTGCGATCAATTCTTTACCGGTGCCCGATTCACCCTGTATTAAAACCGGAAGATCGGTTTGTGAAACCCTTTCCATAAGAGCAAATACCTGCTCCATAGCTTTGGACTGACCGATAATTTCTTCAAAGGCAAATCGTCCTGCTTTTATTCGTAACCGGGCATTTTCATCAATCAAAGCCGCCACAGTCTGTGCCTGATCAATAGCCTGCGCTGCAAGCGAACCGAATAGCAGCAAAGCATCACCAGACTGTTCTGAAAACGAGTTTTCACCAAGTCTGCTGTCAAGATAGAGAGCCCCGATAATCTCATCCCCCAGTCTTAGAGGAACAGATGCGACCGAACGGATATCATGCATAATGATAGAAGAAGCTCCTGCAAAACGCGGGTCCTGACGGGCGTCCTCAGTTATTACAACTTCACCTTTTTCAACAGCTCGTTTTATTGCAGTTTGAGTAGTTTTCCCCAAACCACCGACTTCATCGGGATTCAATTGGAGAGCGGCGCTAACTTCCATCTTGCCGTCTTCGCCTTTGAGGAACAAATAACCGCGTTCAGCATGAAGTGATTCTACTACGCTTTGTAAAACCATTTCGGGTAATTTGGCGGGATCACTGTTCGTGTGAATTTCCCGCACGATTCGGAACAGACTCGACAGTAATATTTCTTGCTTATCAACTTCACTCATGTTTTCACTCAAAAATAGATTATTGCACGTCAATCAAAAATAACTGTTCATTTCTATTCAAAATTTTCAAATGTATTTGTTCAAATTAGAAAGGAAGAAGCTATATATTCCGGATTAAACACATTTCTGCTGTCTCCGAACTGCGGAGATTATTCTAAACCATAAGATTAAAAATGCAACCCATGATTACAAGCTGAATATGCACCCGAATGAGAAAGTAATATCATGTGGTATCATTTACAACGAATCTGCTTGTTTCGCTCCGTGTGAAATTACCCAAAAGATCATAAACCCAGACATTCCAAAGATAATCATCATCGATTAAGGGAGTATCTACTCTAAGTGAATCAAATAAATCTCCTTGTTCTGTAGGGTTAGCGCTCACAATATCATTTTCTTCATACCTGATGACACCAGCGAGTGTCCGTACCTGGACAGAATAGTTGATGTTGAACTGAACGTCGTACTTTTTCCATACTAAAGTTGGATATTCTGTATAAGAAATCATGCCGCCAACAGGCCAGATCAATTCAGGCAAATCTGCCAGCACACGGGTTATCATTGCTTTATCACTTTTTTCAACATGCCCGTCTGAGTCAAAAACAAATAGATGGAAAGGATCACCGACAAAATTGAAAATTGTATATCCGGTCTGAACCGGATTGAACTCGAAGCGATAATGCTGAACTGAAGCATCATACGGCATTATAAACCTTATTGAATCCGCAATTTCAAGATATACATTTTCAATACCATCAGGATCATCAATGTGCGCTTCCGCAGTTATTGTGCTGCGCGGTTCTTCACCTTGAGTGAGACCTATGAATGCAGTTTTAATAGAAAAAAACTCGATCACAGCCGGATTGTCCGGTATTATTGGCGGAACGTAATGATCGCTATTTGGATCAAGCGGATTATCGCGCGGAGCATTGCATCCGAAAAATCCCAGCGATATTGAAATAGCAAGAGACAATCGGCACAACTTATTGAAGTATTGATTTTTAATTATCAAAACAAACAACCCTGATCTAATTAGATGCAAATATTATACACACACTTGTATGTACAGGCAAGAGAAAGGTAAAATAATAGTAGTTCTGAAAATATTGGAGAACATTCATGACCTGGGGGCACATATCTCAACCAACAATTGGTTTTATTGGATGTATGGGATTGGTGAATAGGGGTATCCCTCCTCCTGTACCCTGACTCTTCACGATTATCTCTTCGCAGTGTGTTTCACAATCCCTGATTATTTTGAATTATTGACAAAGATGTACAACAATACCAATATTTATTATTGCTCATATTTGTCAAGACCAAACCATTGTACTTGACTTCTTACAGGCTTAGTAAGTATTCTCTCTTCCAAGTTATACCGTTAGTTATAAAGAAACTGATGCTTCTCGGAACATCAGAATAATTAAATGATTGCGTTACTTTCTTTACATGTGTGAAATAATTATTTTTCATTAGATATTATTACGCGTCAAAAAGAGTTATAATTCAATTATCAATATATGTTTCTTAACGAGACAATGAACGAAGAAGAACAAAGCTTTTCAACAGATATTTTAAAAGGTCTCATGGAAGATAATTTATGCGGATTGTAAATGTATCAAGCCTTCAGGAAGGCGACATTCTTGGCAAATCGATATTTGATGAGCGGTTTGAATTGATGCTCGCATCAGGCTATAAATTAAATTCTGAGATTATTGAAAGTATAATAAAACGTGGGTTCAGTCATGTTTATTTAATGGATGAATTGACAAAAGATATTGAACCTGAAGAAGTTATTGATGAAAGAATCCGAAATATTACCAATCAAAGATTGGCAAAAACATTTGAAAACGTTAAAAACAATCTCTCATTTGACACGGTAGTTCCCGAAGAAATTAAAAAGCGAATTGAAGAAACCTCTAAGTCTATGCCGCTTTTACATATGGAAGACGTGCGAAAAAATGTAAATGATGTTATTTCTGAGATATACAAAAACCAAAAGCACCTTTTCGTATCCCTCCCCACAAGTCCCGATAATGAACAAGACTATCGTCATGCAATCGATACTACTGTTTTAGCGATTCTTATTGGCAGGATGTTCAAGTTTGATCTACGTGAATTGAAATTACTTGGAACAGCCGCAATGGTTCATGATGTTGGTAAAAATTCATTTGTAGCTATCCAGGCAAAAAAGGATTCTGAGAGAACCCGTGAAGAGAAAATGATTTTGCGGGAGCATCCGGTTTATTCAATGATGATATTGAAAGGCAGCGATGAAAATACTTTTGTGGAACAGTTGGCAGTGCTTCAACATCATGAGCAGGCTGATGGGAGTGGATATCCGCAATGCCTGAAAAGTTCCGGCAATCCACCATTGTCATTTTTGCCAAGTAAGTCTCATTTTATTCATCGGCATGCAGAAATTCTCGCAGTGGCCAACACTTTCGACAACTTGGTTTCAGGGAGCTATGACGGCTTTGAGCATACACCGGAAGAGGCAATAAACCGGTTTATCCAAAAAGATGCAGGGGTATGGAACGAACATGTGGTGAAAGCGTTGGTTGATGTTGTCCAATGTTATCCAAGAGGAGCTTCAGTTCGAATCGCTCGTAATAGTTCTAACAAATATGTTGGGTTCAGAGGTGTTATTTCTGAAAGTAACCACATCGCACAATCGAAGCCTACTATCCTGCTCACACACAATGATCTAAACAAACCCATTCCACATTTTTATGTTGATTTTCGGGATGAAAAATATATGAAACTTATTATTGAAATGTAGATTAGAGTATTTTTTTAATTTAGCACCATCCCAAAATTAAATTTGTTTCGTTCAACTCACAATAACCAAGAACTCATCCTGCTATTTCCTTGTATCTATGTAGTTTTTTGGTACCAACCTGCACAGATTCTTATTTATTCAGAAAACACTCCCCAGGAAAACGTCAAAATATTGAGTACTGAATAATCATGATTCTGCTGGTACATGAAATCCAATTATCCTGTGAATTCAAAAAGTAAAATATCGCGGTTACATTTTGTAGCAAAATGAGTAATGATTGGCTTCTAATGTTGCGAATTGATACTCAGGTTAGCTGTGAATTGGATAAAATCACTCATTAACTAATTGATAATTTTAGCCTTATTGTTTCATGGTACAATAATTGCTTTTTGTCTCATATTGGGCTTCTCTGTCGGGAAATCCCTCGTATGTAAAAGATATGGTTAAAACAACACAAACACTTCTAAGGAGCAATTCATGAAAAGAAACCTGCAAACTTTGATTTTGCTAATGTTCGCTTTTCTAATGGCAAATTTGTCATTTGGGAATGGCGACCTATCCGTCAATTACGCACCTGCAGGCTGGTTGCCGGGAACATCCGAACTGAACGAAGAATTTCAGGATTCGGTAGTTTATCATAGTTTTTCAAATGAATATATTAGCTACACAAACACGACCAACTATTATGGAGGTGTAAGATTTACACCGCAAGCCGATTTCCAACTCCAGGGAATACGTCTTCTTGTAAATGACGGCGATCAGGTTGAAGATGATATCCAACTAAGTCTCTATACAAACGACAATGGTCAGCCTGATGAATTGATAATTGAACTCTGGGACGGTGAGCCCACCTCGGTGACATTACTCGATGGTAATTGGAACCCGGTTCCGGGCTGGGTTGAATTGGTTCTTGACGAGGAAGTTTACCAGGATTTCGAAGCTGGTGAAGATTACTGGGTAGTCCTTGGACCCATTCCAGGTCCTCCAAGCTGGAAATTTGTTATGGACAACAACAATCAAGTTCCCGGTCAAAGGAGTAAGGTCGGAAATAGTGCAACAAATTTAACCGGTCTATGTCCGCATGACTGGGTCATAAACCTTTTAGGTGAATACGCTGGTGTATTTTTTGATGTTCAATCCGTCTCACTCTATAACGATATCCAGAGTTTTCATTTTGCGGCTGACACTGAAGTAGAGTTATCGGCAAAATTTATTAATACCGGAACATCTGACTCCCCGGAAGGTGAAGTAGTATTTACGGTTACGGACAGTGAAGACAATGAAGTTTTCAGCAATACTGTTGATATAGGTGCTATTACGGCATTGGAGGATGAACCCGATAGCGTAACAGCATCAGAAACCTGGACACCAACAGAGACCGATAGATATATAGCGTCTGTTACTGCAACATTCGAAGGAGAAGATGAAACAGAAAATAATGAGTATCAGCTTCTCCAAAGCGTTGTTGCGTCAGACGACTGGTTCATTTACGATGACGGCACCTTTGAGGTTAGTATGGTTCCGAATGAAGGGCGGGGATGGGGTGTCTCATTCTTCCCAATCGCATATCCTGCCAGGATAGATGAAATCTCAGTTTATTTTGATGCAGCCCATGATGCAACGGATTTGCGAGTCTGGACACTTACAACTGCGGGTGAAGATGAAGTATGGTCATATACTGGTGAGGTTCTGGGGGAAGAGTGGACGACTATCGCTGTTGAGAGTGAAGATTACCCTGATGGGATAAACATTGAGGATGGATTTTTTATTGCTGGATATGTTGACAGCGATTACACTTTCCAGGCTGATAATAATCCTCCTGTAAGTGGATTAAATCCGGACATGCCGACAGTTTCCTCCTCGATTATCGAGGGTGTAAATTATCTTGATGACTCAGGCAACTGGGCAATGAGGGCACGAATTAGCGCAGGTGTTGCACCCCAGCTTGTGTTTGCTGAAGATACTCTCACCTTTGGAAACGTACAGACAGGTATAATAACTCAAAGATCATTGCACATAACTAATGAGGGAGACGGAATTGGTCACGTAACATCAATTAATTTAACCCCTGCAATTGTGGATGTCTTTGCCGTTGTGACAGACCTTCCTCTCGAAATAGCACCAGGCGAGACTGATTCGATAGTTGTTGAATGGGGTCCGGTAGAATATGGCGACCTTGTAGGAGGTATGCAGGTATTTGTCGATGATCCATCATTTCCGGATGGATGGTTAGCAATCAGGCTGAGTGGGCATGCTTCTGTAACTGCTGTACACGAAACTGCAGAAGGTGTTCCATCTGATTATTTCCTGAACCAGAACTTCCCTAATCCTTTCAATCCGACCACTGAGATCAGCTTCGGATTGAAAGAAAACGGTCATGTTTCTCTCAGTATTTATAATGTGATGGGGCAGGAAGTGAAGACTGTCGTTGATGAATCTTTGAATGCAGGTTATCATGCAGTCGTTTTCGATGCAAACAGAATGAGCAGCGGGATATACTATTACGCGATCCAGGTTAACGATTTCCGCAGCCTAAGGAAAATGGCATTGATCCGCTAATTTCATAATATAACACTAAGTTATTTATTGAGCGCCGGTCTATTTGATCGGCGCTTTTCATTGTACGGATAAGTATTCTTAGTTATACTTTGATATCAGGAAGGCGTTTCTTAGATTTAGCTGCATTCCCAACATAAACACGGGCGCAGAGATAAATTTGTTTTGAGGATTGGCACTGAATATTATCGACATATAGAGTGATCTTCAATTTTGAGGTGAATATGAACCTGGAAAACCTGGTAATAAGGCAATATTGCAAGGAAGATGAAATTGAAGTCGTTAGTCTATGGAGGCAGTGTGATCTCGTTGTCCCTTGGAATAATCCACATGCAGATATAAAGAGAAAGCTGGAAGTCGATCCTGAAATGTTCCTTGTTGCTACGTTAGAAAAAAAAATAGTCGCGACATGCATGGCTGGATATGAGGGACACCGGGGATGGATAAATTACCTGGCAGTGTCACCCGGTAAGCAACGCAGGGGAATAGCAAATAGAATCATGGAAGCTACAGAATCAATATTAAGAGATCGAGGGTGTCCCAAGATAAATCTCCAGATTCGTTTCAATAATAAAGCAGCAGTAAAATTTTATGATTCTATAGGATTTAGTTTTGATGATGTTCTAAGTATGGGAAAACGGTTAAACCATGACGAGCCTTAAAAACAGTTACGATGATCTTGGAATTGTGGGGAATTTGTGAGATGAGGACATGACGTTTGCAGCGAAATCAAACCTGTATCCTTGGCACTTTCAATTGTTTAAAAACTCCTTTCCAGACATTCTCCATATTATCGAGGGCGTATTTTTCTTTGAATAGCTTCCTGGCTTTTTGACAGGCTGCATCTCTCACGGGATTCTCGTCAAGAAGAGCATGAACATCTTCAGTCAAAGCCTTAACGTCTCCGTATGGACTGACTAATCCAAATCCAATTTCTTCAGGCATTTTACTCGCATGGTTTTCGCTATTTAAAAGTACGGGTTTACCCACCATCATGGCTTCATAGAGTTTGTTGGGTGCACCGTAAACGTAATTGAGCAGGACTGGAGATACATGGGCATATATTGCCTTTGATGCAGCAAGAATTTTCACTACGTCGGATGCCTCGACCATACCAAGATTCACGACATTACTGTTTTTCAGGAATGTATTTCTTACGAAATCACCTACCGGTCTGCCGGAAAATACCACCTTCATATCTTCCACTCGTTCAACTGCTTCCAGGAGAGTCTCAATGCCGTGGATCTTATCTTTAATTGTACCACATACATATATAAAATTATCCGGCAGCCCTTCTTTTGGTTTGATATTGTCAATGTAATTTGGTGCATTATAAACGATTGCTGTTACAGGAGGTACGGTTTTGTGCCACTCCAGGCGATTCTCGATTACTTCTACGAGAGCATCGACTGATCCTATAGCCCATTGGGAGATTAAACGCCAAATTGGATTAAAATGCCTCGCGGGACCTATGATACGCATTGCAATACTGTCATACAAATCAAGAATCAATCTGCGGGGACGGGGGAAATATCCGGTTCTGAAGGGGAGGATATATTCTTCATTTACTGCAATAACAATATCCGGTTTTATTTCTTTTAACTTCGAGCGGATATATCCGTAAAATTTGAATAATCCTGCAATGGTTTTGACACCATTGCCCAATTGTAAATCTGCTATATGGCAATTTATGTTTTCAGGTTCAAACTCATTCCATGCATGATGCCGGGTACACCCAATGTAGTGAACCTCTTTAAAAAGTTTTGCCAGTAAAGGTAAAGTGTTTCTAACCTTGACATAGGCAGGAGTATCCGAGTGGATATATACAACTGTTGCATTGAATAATGGTGCGCTATATTCTTTAGTTTTCATGTCTTTCCAGGGCGACTATTAGAATAGCATTTCTATGAAAATATACAGAATAATTGGATGTAGAATATACCATGTATCCCTAATGCTATCCACCGGGAAAAGTTTCATCAGAGAAATAACTTTTGACGTGAAAACAAGTTTTGTATCTAAATTCCAATATTCGTATTTTAATACGGCACAAATATTTTCTTCAAATCCACGAATCCATGCAATTTTAGGTATTTTTTCTCACGCAAAGACGCAAAGACGCTAAGAAAAATCTTGTTGATTTTGTAAAATCATGTTAAATTTTGGTTTGACTTTTGATGTTAAAAACAATGAGGGCATTAACTGGATATTTGTTGCTTCAAACAACAACCTTATGCAGGAAAGACCATAATTCTCAAATGGAGCTATAAATAGATAGAAAGGAGTTAAAGTTGTTTTACAAGAAAGTAAAAACCGAATACAGGGTTGCTTTGGAGGGAGTAAGTTTTAAAACTCTTGTTCATGGCAGCAAGACACTCTTGAGTGAATTCAAGCTCAAGGAAGGAAGTATAGTTCCAATCCATTCACACCCCAACGAACAGACAGGATATATGGTCTCCGGTCGAATGAAATTTCATATTGAAGATCAAGAATTTATTGCAGAACCAGGAGATAGCTGGAATATTCCATTGAACGTTGAACATGGCGTGGATGTGCTTGAAGATTCAACGGTAATTGAGGTTTTCTCGCCTGTAAGGGAGGACTACCTGCCTGAATCATAATATGTAAAGCATGAATCAAGTTTTCTTTCAATCGAGATTCAAAGATTATTATAATTATTGAACTACCGCTAATATTAGACTCGGTTACATTATACTGAGTATGACTTTGACTTGCTCGTCCATTAACGATCCAGTATTTTCACACACTTAATTTAATCCAAGATAATTTTATAAGGCTGTGGAATGGTACTCACAGTATTTGGCATTAACCATCGCACTGCAACTCTTTCGGAACGTGAACCTTTTCAGTTGAACCGGAGTGAAATCGGTGAGGCTGTACTGCAATATAAGCGTATATCCGGTGTTGACGAGGCTGCAATTGTCGCAACCTGTAACAGGATCGAATTTTACCGGGCGCATAGCCGCAAGGGACGTCACGGGCTTGAAGTAGTTGAATTTTATCGGAAGATAGGGATCGATAAACCCGAAAGAATCCTGGATATTGCTTATAGTCATGTCGGAGCGGGAGCTGCAAGGCATCTTTTTCGTGTATCGAGTGGATTGGATTCGTTACTACTCGGTGAAGAACAGATACAGGGTCAGGTCAGGGATGCTTACAGCTCAGCCTGTGCCTTTGGCGGACCGGGCAAAGTTCTGCATAAATTGTTCCATTTTGCATTCAGAGTATCAAAACGGGTAAAAAATGGGACTGCTATCGGTGACGGTGCGAGGAGTATCCCACGGGCTGCTGTCGATATGCTTCTTGATAAAAATCCTTCACCAGGCCGGGCTCTTGTTTTAGGCGTAAATGAGACTACTGAGATTATTGTCAAAACTTTAGCTCGTCGAGGAATCGAAACCACTCTTATAAATCGCACAGATTATGCAGCAAACAAGATGGCGTTGGCTTACGGTATTACATCAGCTTCCTGGACTGAATTACCGGAATTAGTAAAAAATGCAGACATGATTCTAAGTGCAACAGCTTCCAAAGATCATGTTATCACAAAAGATATGTTTACGAGCATTGATAGTAATTCAAAACGGTTTCTCGTTGATCTGGCTGTGCCGCGTGATATTGAGCCAGCAGTGAATGACATCATGGGACTCGAGCTGTTTGATCTGCAGGATTTGAAATACCATCTTGAACGTATTCAGGACAGACGATGTACATTACTTCCAGATGCGCAGGAAATTATCGAACAACAAGTCGATGAGTTTCTCGAATGGTTACATTCTCAGTCATTCAGTGGTGGAATCGAAGCAGTCAAATCTGAGCTTCACCAGGCAGCCGATGAAGAACTTAACCGGTTTATGTCGAGTTTCCATAAGGGAGAAAAAAAAGCGCTGGAAGCATTTTCTCATGCATTGATTAAACGTTTTTTGAAAATTGCCCGCCATAATTATGAACCAGGTGATTTAGGTGGACTGCTTGTAGCTCGGACTGACCCGGCTGCTATGGAAACACCCGGTGTAAGCATGACTTTCATGCCCTCAATTCCGGACGATGAGATATTCGCTAACGATGACAGGGAAGGTGAAAAAGGGAGTTGATAGATATAACGAATAACAGCGAAATAGATGAAAAAGCATTGACCGCTAAAGTTGACCGCCTGGTGCGGAAGTTTGAGCACGAAAAGGGGGCATTATCATTCAAAAGCCCGGCAGATCCCATGGCTGGGTTAGTAAATACATTGCTGTCCCATAATACAACCGACAAAAATCGCGATAGGGCGTATGCATCACTAATAGAAAAATATCCCACGTGGGAGGAGGTGCATAAGGCTCCGGTTGAAGAACTTGCCGGAATTATTCGTGTTGCGGGACTCAACAGGCAAAAAGCTGAAAGACTTAAAGGATTATTAGGATATTTAAAGGATACCCAGGGTGCTTATTCTGTCGATTTTCTCAGGGAAATGAATTTTGATCAGGCAGTTGACGCTCTTGGACATTTGAAGGGTATAGGATTTAAAACACTCGCGGTGGTAATGTGTTTCAATCTTGGAGTTGACGTTTTTCCAGTTGATACGCATGTTCATAGATTAAGCAAACGCTTGGGGCTGGTTCCGGAAAAGTATGATGCTGTCAAGACTTTCAAAGCCCTGCGTCCAAGAATTCCAGCGGAAAAATCATACCAGTTTCATTTGCATTTGATCCAGTATGGACGTGAAATCTGCCATGCGAGAAAACCGGAATGCGGGAAGTGTTTTGTCAAAGATGAATGTCCTTATTATTTAAAACATATTGCTCTGAACACTTCAGGGGTTTAACTTCTAAAAACATAAAATTGAACTATAAGGGAGAGAAAAGTGAAATACGTATATTTCTTTGGAGACGGCAAGGCTGAGGGCGCTGCCGAGATGAAAAACCTTCTGGGTGGGAAGGGCGCTAATCTTGCTGAAATGACCAATCTTGGCATACAGGTACCGCCGGGATTTACTATCACTACAGATGCTAACACAGATTATTTCGATAGTGGTGGAATGCTGTCTGATAATGTGAAAGGGCAGAGTACTGACTCTATGAAAGAAGTTGAGAGGATAATGGATCGTAAATTTGGTGATCCTGATAATCCACTCCTTGTTTCTGTCCGTTCAGGTGCGCGTCAATCAATGCCAGGTATGATGGAAACTGTACTGAATGTCGGTCTCTGTTCAGGGACTATCCCAGGAATGATCAAGAAATCAGGTAATGAACGCTTTGTCTATGATGCATATCGCCGTTTGATTACCATGTACGCTGATGTCGTGATGGAAAAAGCGGCAGGAATTGAATTTGAAGATGAAGAACTGGCAGTGCGTCCTCAACTCGAAAAATTGATGGATGCGATGAAAGAAAAGAGAGGCTGCAAAGAAGATACGGAACTGACAGCCGGGGATTTGAAACTTCTATGTGAGCAATTCAAGGATAAGGTAAAGGAAGTATTAGGGAGCGATTTTCCTGATGACCATTGGGCGCAGCTATGGGGCGGAATAGGCGCAGTTTTCCAATCATGGCGCGGCAAAAGAGCTATCTCTTACCGCCATCATGAAAACATTCCGGAGGAGTGGGGGACTGCTGTAAACGTTCAGACCATGGTTTTTGGAAATATGGGTGATAACAGCGCTACAGGTGTCGCTTTCACACGCGATCCTGCATCCGGCAATAATGTTTTCTACGGTGAGTGGCTGCCAAATGCCCAGGGAGAGGATGTTGTAGCAGGAATTCGCACACCTAATGCTTTAAATGAGGATTCAAAGCAGGCAGGTCAGAATGATATGCTCCCGTCGCTTCAAGAATTTATGCCGGAACAATACCAGCAACTGTTCGATATACGAAATCATCTCGAAGCACATTATCACGATATGCAGGATGTCGAGTTTACTATCGAGGATGGTCGTCTATGGATGCTTCAAACCCGAACAGGCAAACGTAACTGTCAGGCGGCTGTAAAAATGGCTGTTGAAATGCACGAAGCTGGACAAATTGATATGCTAACCGCTTTGAAACGTGTCCAACCGGAACAGATCGATGAATTGTTGCATCCCAGGCTGGATCCGATTGGAGAGAAGAAAGTCACTCCTCTCGCAAAAGGGCTGGGAGCCGGTCCTGGTGGCGCTGTTGGAAAGATCGTACTTCACAGCGAACGCGCACGTGAACAGCAGGAAAAGGGCGAGACTGTTATCCTGGTTCGTATTGAGACCAGTCCCGAGGATGTGGACGGTATGCATGCTTCCGAGGGCATCCTGACAGCACGTGGTGGGATGACAAGTCATGCTGCTTTGGTCGCAAGAGGCTGGGGCAAATGCTGCGTAGTCGGATGCAGCGATCTCCAGATTGATTATAAAGCCAGGACTGTTACAATTGATGATCTGGTACTGAAGGAAGGTGACTGGATAAGCCTGAACGGAACCAAAGGTTTTGTTTACGAGGGAAAGATGCCCCTGGTAGATGCTGATCCGGGATCCAATGAGGATTACAATAAGCTGATGAGTTATGCCGATAAGGTGCGCCGTCTTGATATAAGAGCTAATGCAGATACACCTGAAGATGCAGCAATAGCACGAAAATTTGGAGCAAAGGGAATTGGATTAACCCGAACGGAGCATATGTTCTTTGGTGAAACACGCATTCGTCCCATGAGAGCCATGATCCTGGCTGATACCCCGGAAGAGCGGGAAAGGGAGTTGGCAAAACTTTTGCCATTCCAGAGGGATGATTTTTATGGCGTGTTAAAAGCTATGTCTCCCTATGAAGTGACAATTCGTCTTCTTGATCCACCATTACATGAGTTTCTACCTGCCCATGCTGAGAAAGGTTCTGATGCATCGGACAATGTTGCTAAAGAGATAGCTGCCGATCTTGGCATAGAACCTGAAACCGTTTGGTCAAGAGTAGATCAGTTACATGAATTTAATCCGATGTTAGGACATCGTGGATGCCGTCTCGGAATCAGTATGCCGGAGATTTCGAAGATGCAGGCACGTGCGATCCTTGAGGCTGCGGCACAGTTGACCCTTGAAGGTATTGAAGTTCATCCCGAAATAATGGTTCCCCTTATCGGTCATGTAAAAGAGTTTGAAAATCAGAAGAAGATCATTGTCGATGTTGCTGAGCAGATTAAGAAGGAGAGAAATCTCGAACATCTTGATTACAAAGTAGGCACGATGATTGAAGTACCAAGGGCAGCGATTACGGCTGATGAAGTTGCAAAATCTGCTGAATTCTTCAGTTTCGGTACAAATGATTTAACCCAGATGGGTTGCGGATTCTCAAGGGATGACAGCGGCACGTTTCTTCCCCACTATATCGACCTGGGTATCTATCCTGACGATCCATTCCAATCCATTGATCAGTCTGGTGTTGGTGAATTGGTGCGGATAGCTGTCGAAAAAGGACGATCAACAAACGAACACATCCACCTTGGAGTCTGTGGAGAGCACGGCGGAGATCCGGCATCTATTCATTTCTTCCACAAAATTGGGCTCGATTATGTTTCATGTAGTCCCTTCCGCGTTCCAATTGCGCGCCTCGCGGCAGCACATGCGGCGATGGAGGATGAATAATACCGTCTCTAAATTGAGAGAATAAATTATACCCCGGTCAAGCTGCAAATGCTTGATCGGGTTTTTTATTATTAGTATTTCCATCGAGCAGTAGATCTCTTTTGTTGAAAGGGATTTGAATTATTCAACGTTAGAAAGCTGCAATATTCATCTAAAATCCCTTTCAACGAAAGGGATCTACTGGTCAATCAAATAAATCATGTGCAATGTTATACTAATGTCATTTTTTAATTCATTTGTAATCAATTCTTGCAATCTGGCCAATAATTGCGTAATTTATTAATTCAAGTTTGTTGAAAAACAAGCCGCATGAAAATCCCCCGCACCATGAACGCCTGAGGGCTGATGCTGAAAGTATCTTTTCTTTGGACGGGCATTCTCTGTAAAAAAACCGTCGGGAAAAATCATTTCACAGTAACAGTAACATGTCTTGCTTAGTGCAACTTTACGAGAGGAACGAAAGATGTGTATGATCAAATTGTTTTCTTCGTTGGAGAAATTTCTACCGGCTGTCTCCATCATTACAGTCTTGATGTTATTCGTCGTGCCGATGACTTTTGGCGAACTCATCCTGCTTGAAAACTTTGAGGAAGATCCCGTTGATTGGCCCTGGTCAACTAATGAAGACCAGGAATGGGTAATCAGACCTGATCCACCAGGAGTCGGCGCAAACCATACCTGGGGTATTGATAGCACCGTCTATCATCCTGATGGTAATCCCAATCACCTGCAATCAATCTGGTGTGCAAGCCTTCCGAATGATCTGATCCCGGGAAATGATACATACCCGGAAAATATGGATGCCTGGACTGCATGGGGACCATTTGACATATCTGAGGAGGATATCGATGTCGGGGGAGTTTTCCATTGCTTTGGCAATAAAGAACCTTACTGGGAAGGTGCTGGTGATAATTTTGCCGTACTGGTAACCGACAACTTTGACAATATCGATAACAGGGAGTATGATAACTGCTGTATCGCCTACCAGCTAATCGGTGAAGAGATCGATGGAGTTTGGGCGCCGGTAGAGTTTGATCTCGCAGAGATGGATTCTGCAGGAGTGGAAGTAAGTTATCTTCCTTTCCAGGATGAGAACGGCAGGTGGCAAACTCGCTCTGATGTGTGGATTGCTTTTGTCTTTCAATCTAATAATACTGAAGATGAAGATAATCTTGGAATGTTTGTAGATGATTTTGGACTCGCATCTTATGATGGACTCTTCGATTTTGAAATGAGTGATCTTAACTACCAGGATCCTGAAGATTCGAGCGACTACTCAGGGATTCACGCAGCAGATCCAATCCAGTTTGAGTTGAATTTTAATACAATTGGACCGGCACCTGAAGACGATGCATATCATATCCTCTACATCGATACTGATCTTGAAGATGAAAATGACGTCTGGGCTCAACCATTTGACACAGTCAGCGGAACCTGGGAATCGACCCGCTGGGGTGTTTTTCATACCGAGTATTTTGTAAGGACATGGGTTCCGGCTGCTGAAGATACCGGGCTGGTCGTTATCGCTGTTAAGCTTGATGCAAATGAAGAAATAGACGAGAGCAGCGAGGATAACAACGTACTTGTCGATACCATTCTTGTGAACCAGGGTCAAACCCCACCGACAATGGTATGGATCAGACCATCGTCACCTGAAGATACTGTCTTTGTGTCGGATAGCACTTCAGTTACCATCCTTTTCGAAGCATATAATTCACCGGATGATGAATATGCAGAAATATCATTTTTCTATGATACTCAACCGGGTAGTTTTACAGGAATCAGGATCAATTCAGGATCATACAAAGAAATTCTCAATGGCGGAGACTCTTTTACCTGGGATATGAGTGATCTTGAAATTGGAGAGTACTGGCTTTACGCGGAAATGAATGATCAATATTACTTTGGTATTACCTCACATGCGGCTGCACCGATTGTTTTTCAATACGACGCTGTCGAGAACAAAGATATTTTGAACATTCCTTCCGAATTTGAGATTGTGGAGATATATCCCAATCCTTTCAATCCAACGGTAGAAATATCAATAGCCGTTCCCACCATCAGTGATATTCAAGCTGACTGGTACGCGGTGGATGGCAGACTGGTAGATTCGAAAGCATTGAGTGCTGTACAGCCAGGAATTCGAAAGATGAACTGGACACCAAATCATCTATCGAGTGGTATATATTATTTGAATTTATCAACTGAGGCAGGTAAAGCCACTGCAAAAGTAATATATATGAAGTAGTGATAATTTCTTTCGGATTAGATTCGCCGGTTCTGTATATCAGAATCGGCTTTTTTTGGTGTGCCCAGCATGGTATGGACACCTTTTTATTAATACACCCCGATCTGGGGGAAGTAAAACCGATTGGCAAGGGCGTTGCTGGCAACGGCAGTGTCTGAAGGCAGCCATAGGCTACAAGCTTAAGCGAACCTGATACGGCGTTACAGGTGGGTAAGTGTGCGAAATATCGCGAAGCCCGATACCAGATCATACCTGTAACGTGATTGAGGGTATAGTCGTATGCAGGGATCACACCTTACCTGGGGAAGCCTCGTATTGCTCCCGACTATTCGGGATAGGAAAGTACAA
>Ga0075120_10000410_pt1 | contig 35718 bp, 23 predicted proteins | sample AntAceMetag02UKL_FD_69792 | JGI IMG/M metagenome (GOLD analysis project Ga0075120, IMG submission 69792) | Saline lake microbial communities from Ace Lake, Antarctica - Antarctic Ace Lake Metagenome 02UKL | ecosystem: Environmental > Aquatic > Non-marine Saline and Alkaline > Saline | place...
AATAATGAATTTTTTCGAGCAAATAATATCCCCATTTATTTTTATAATTAAGCAAATCTTTTTGTTTAGTTATGAATTAACCGGTAATTATGGTGTAGCTATTATTTTATTAAGTTTTGTAGTATCATTGATCTTATTGCCCATTTTTATTTTAATAGAAAAATCCAAAAAGAAAGATGATGTCGTAAAGAAAAAGATGAAGCCCTTAATTGATGAAATTAAGCGAGTTTATAAAGGACAAGAACGTTATTATTATTTAAAAACAATAAATCGTCAGCATAATTACAATTCTTTTAAGGCACTAATCCCAATTTTAAGTTTATTAATTCAGATACCATTTTTTATTGCAGCGTATCAGTTTTTAGAAAATTTTGAAGGACTTAAAGAAACAAGCTTTTTATTTATTAAAGATTTAAGTCTTCCCGATGGATTGTTTGGAGATATACATTTTTTACCAATCCTAATGACGCTGGTAAATTTATTAACAGCGTATTTATACACACGTAATGGTAATACATCTGAGCGTAAACAAATGTTAATAGTTGCAGGAGCTTTTTTGATTTTACTATTTAATCTTCCCTCAGGTTTAGTTCTTTATTGGACAATGAATAATGTTTTTAGCTTTTTTAGATTGTTTATTACAAATAAGGAAGTTTTTAAAGCCAATTTATTCGGTTCATCAAATTTTAATTTTGATTTTAAGGCTTCATATAAAAAACTCAAAATAATATTTATTGTTATTTTGGCACCTCTTTTATTTTCTCAGCTCTATTGGGCTTTTAGTCATAATTTTAATGATATTTATAACCGTTTGCTGATGGCAGTACTTATATCGGTTGGCTTAGCTTTATTTGTATGGCTAATAATAAATATGTTCCATCATTACAAACAAGCTTTATATGATATACAAGTAAAGCCTAGCTTGTTTTTCACTTTATTATTTTTAACAATCTACTTTCATTTATCATCTCAGTTTTATTTTACAGGGGAAAATACATCACTTAGTATAATTGCCTTGTTAATTCTAATTCCTATTCAGTTTATTGGTTACATATATACAATTCGAACAAAATCAAAAAATTTTGCATATAAGTTTACAATTATTATTTACTCCCTTATTGTAGCATATCAACTAATTACAATAACTTCTTATTTTGCAGAAAATATATCATTTAGTGTGGCAAAAATTAACATATTTATTAAACCCGGTTCATTTTCAGATGTATTAGTATCCGGTATTATTTTTTCTTTAATTTCATCAATATACTTTTTTCGTTCTTCTAAAATTAAATTTGAAAACAATAATAAACCAAACTATTTTATCTACACATTGTCAATAATTTTAATTTTTGGATTAATATTTTTCTGGAAACCATTATTAGTATACTCTTCTTCTCCTGATACATTTGCATTTCCGGCTTGGCATATATTTAAATATAATTACAAGCTTTTTTTAATATGGTTTAGTATTTTAGTGCTAGCCTACATTTTGTTGCCAAAAAAATACAAAAAGATCTTGTTATACATAAGTCTAATATATGTAGTTATTAGCTTTATATATAGCTTAATAATTCCTATTCAACTTGGGTCGTTGCAAGTTTCAAAGTTTTCTGAACAGAAAAATCTGGAAGCACCTATAATGCATTACTTATTAGAAGCTATATTATTAATATGTATATTTTTTGCAGTTAACTGGGTTTATAAAAAAAAGTACTACAAAGTTACTGCTATAGTTTTGATTGTTTTCAACTTTTTATTGATAGGTCAAAGTATTTTTAGTGCATATAAAACAGGTTATTTTTACAGATCAGTTTACGAAGAAAAAATAAACACAAAAGATATTCCTTTTTCAAAAGATCAACAAAATATTGTTTATGTTCTTGCAGATGGATTTCAGGGATGGTATATAAAAAGAATAATGGAAGAAGAATCTGAGTTAAAAGATGTGTTTTCCGGTTTTACATGGTTTCCTAATACTTTATCAGAATCTAACTATACACATTCTTCTGTAAATTCACTCTTTATAGGGAAAAAAGGTTCTGTAGCTAAAATGAATGCTGATACAATACATACAATTAAAGAGAAAATTAATTCTGCAGCCTTAGCTTTTATAAAAAAAATAAAAGAAGAAGGATATACTTATTCCAGCACTTATATGCATTATTCAGGTTTAAGTCCTGATAGGTTTGATAACTTTATCCCTTTTTGGAATGATGCATGGAATAAATGGTCTATTGATGTGCCATTTGGGCATAAGATTGATGTATGGAAAAAACGACTTTATGAAAATGCACTGTTTTATAGCTTGCCATTATTCCTAAAGCCTAAAATATATAATAAAACAGAGTGGCTACAATATTATTTTCCTAATCTGGAAGGAAAAAAACAAGATGGATATAAATACTCTTATGAGCAATATAATTTTATTAGACTATTGCCATATATATCAGTAATAGATTCGGGAATACCTAATTTTATTTATATACACGAAGGTTCATTGCATAACCCATGGAACACAGTGAATGACTTAGGGGGAATGAAAAATGATGTTCATCCTTATGAAGTTAGTATATGGTTCATTCAACGTTTTGCACGTTGGATAAAATGGATGAAGGATAATGATGTATATGATAATACAAAAATTGTAATAGTTTCAGATCACGGAGCATCATGGTCAGCATTTGATGGTGAAGTAAACATGAAATCACCAGTAAATTGGGAAAATAATCCTAGTAAAATATCCAAAAATTTGTTTTGGAGACTTAACGCACTCTTAATGGTAAAGGATTTTAATGCAACAGGACCTCTTAAAGAAGATTGGCGTATTATGACAAATGCTGATGCCCCGGAATTAATTTTTAATTTTAAAGAATTTATTGAGAATGATTCAATAAACAGGATATTAAATTCATACAATACTAGATGGGAGGGGAAAATGACAAGTAAAATAATAATGAATATTATAAAACAATACGAAGTAAAAAACAACATTTATGATTTAAATAACTGGAAAGAAATTAAAAATTAATTTTTTTTCTCAATTGAATACACAAAGAGCTTAAAATGTTTTGTTGATAGAATTTTTATAAATTATAATCCATTAGTTTACTAGAGGTTTAATCCCTTTGTCCCTAATGTATTAAAAATGACTTAATTAAAGAGGTGGAAATGAGAACGATATTTATTATTATTATTACAGTAATTGCTTTTAGTTGTAATAAACCTAAACCTGATAGTGATATTTTTAAATATAATCATGAAGAAGAAATATTTTTAGATTATACTAATAGTTATAATGATGGCTTTATAATCCCAAGTAGTAATTCTTTTTTTGAAATAAAATTTATTACAGAGGATTATATTGGAAAATACTATAAAATATACTACCAAAATGAAAGTTATAAATTTGATGATATATTAAATTTATCTAATGAGAACTTTTATGGTAGTTGGTCTGATGCAAATATTGAGTTTAAAAGAATTCTAGAAGATACTACAATTATTAAATTTCAGATTCAGGGTAATCCAAGAAATGAAGAAAAGTACTATCAAGATAATAGGGTTTATTTCTCAGAAAATCAAATTAAGAAAACAGCAGAATCAATTTTAACTGATAAAAAGTGGGCAAATAGTATATTAGAAAAATCAAAAATAAATAATATTACTTTCGAAAAACAACTTTATATTGATACAGAATGGCTTTTGATTGATAATAAAAAGAGCAAAAGAACTAATAATAGATGGCAACGTAATCCAAGGCTTGGAGTTTATAGTTTGTTAATCGTAATAGTAGATCCAGAACAATTAGCAAAAATACCAAAATATATTGCTAACATTAGTTTGAGAAATTCAGAATCTCATTTTGTTAATCCATATAAATATTTTGTCGATAATGAAGATAATAGTAAGGGTTTAGTGTATAAGATTGATAATTTTATAAAAGTAAAAGCTAAGCCACCGATTAATAAAGGGATATATGTTAGTTGCAAATTAAGAGACATAGATACAGCATGTTATAATAAATATGTAAATAGCAGTTTAAAGCTAAATAATAATGCAGCATTTGCTTATTTCCCAAATAAACGTTCCATTGATGAACCTATCCAACATTTACCGGTGAGCTCAAAGTTATTATCAGGTGAATACAGTTTAGAAGATTATAAAAAAAATATTGAGGAGTTTGATGAACAAAGAGTTGAAATTTTCTTTGAAAACTCAAAAACTCCCGGTAAAACTGTTGGCGTTAATGAAAAAAACAATTCAATATGGTTTAAAAATCCTGCAAATAAAGAAGGTGAATATAAAAAGGAAAATATTGGTATTCAAACCAGAAATGGTTTTACATATGGTAAATATACATTTAAAATAAAAATGGCAGAACTTCTAAATAAGCATAATGTATGGACCGGTTTAACAAATGCATTATGGCTTATGGCTGAATCTGATGCAGAATGGAACAAGCGTAGAATATGCAATAAAGGTGGTTTTTTACCATATTATGGAGCACCAAAGACTGAGAAGAGAATTCCTGCTGTTTCATATTCTGAAATTGATTTTGAGATAATTAAAGCTGCAGAAAATTGGCCATTAACATCTTATAAAGATAAAACTTGTAGAAAGGAAGATCCTGCATCTCATGTTGATAAAGTTATGATTGCATGCACAAATTTTGATTTAGCATGTCAACAGCCAAATAGCTTTAATAAAGGTGTAGAAAAAATTAGATATAAAAAAGATACTTTTAATATTCATAGATGGAATACATGGTATCATGCACTAACATCTAAAGTACCTATTACTGATGATGAACTATTTCAAAGTGAGTTTTATTATTTTCAAATAGAATGGAAACCAACAGAAATTATTTGGCGTATTGGAAAAGATAAAAAAAATCTTAAGGTAGTAGGATATATGAACGATAAAGTAACCAGTATTCCTAATAATCAAATGGTTTGTATTATTACCCAAGAGTATCACCACTCTCATTGGTGGCCGGAATCTCCTTTTGAACAAGAGAATATACCTTTTATATTAGAAGATTTAAAAGGAGTTTTATATGAAATTGAAATTGAATAGATATGGTTTTTAGCAGTACCTTTTTTCTACTATATTTTTTACCGGTATTCTTAATAATATACCATTTCATTCCTCATAAGTATAGAAATTGGTGGATACTAATATCAAGCATTTTCTTTTATTCATGGGGGGCTCCAAAATTTGTATTTGTAGTAGTTGCTTCTGTTATTATTGACTATTACACTATAAATGAAATGCATAAAATGAATATTGATAAAAAACGAAAATGGATGCTTGCTTTATCAATATCCATAAATATTGGTTTATTATTGTTTTTTAAATATGCTAACTTTTTTGTTGAGAATGTTAATTCATTTTTTCAAGGTATTGGATTCGAGCAAGTAGGTTGGACATCAATTGCATTACCAATAGGTATTTCATTTTATACATTTCAAACTTTAACATATTCAATTGATGTTTATAGAAAAGTTCACAAACCATTAAAAAATCCTTTTCAATACTTGGTTTATATAATGCTTTTTCCTCAGATGATTGCAGGACCTATTGTGCGTTTTAACCAAATAGCCGAACAAATTGAAGACAGGAAAAATCTTGAAACTATTGATAATAAGCTGCTTGGATTTTTCAGATTTGCAATAGGTTTAGCAAAGAAAGTATTAATTGCTAATGTAATGGGAGCAGAAGCAGATAGAATTTTTGCACTTAGTGAGGGAAATTTAGGCTTTTATCAAGCTTGGTTAGGTGTTTTAGCTTATACGTTCCAAATCTATTATGACTTTTCAGGATACTCTGATATGGCTATTGGTTTGGGTAGGATAATTGGATTTAAATTTCCTGAAAACTTTAATAATCCATATGTTTCTCAGAGCATTAGTGAATTCTGGAGGCGTTGGCATATTACTTTAGGAAGTTGGATGCGTGATTATTTATATATTCCACTTGGTGGCAGTAAAGTAAAGTCAAAAAGGAAACTGTTTTTTAATCTATGGTTGGTATTTTTAATATCAGGTTTATGGCATGGAGCTGCATGGAACTTTATTATTTGGGGAGCTTACCATGGAATTTTTCTAATTTTTGATAGATTATTTTGGCTTAAGATTGTAAACAAAATTGGTAAATATCCAAGTATATTTATAACATTCTTTATTACAATTATTGGATGGGTTCTTTTTAGAGCAGAAAGCTTATATCAAACAAAATACTATTTAAAGGCAATGTTTAGCTTTAAAACTATCGAGTTTGACTTTTATATTACTAATGAATTTTGGACTTTATTTATTATTGCAGTTTTATTTGCATTTATTACTATTTCTAAACTAGGACTTAAAATTGAGAACTTTGTATTCTTCAAAAAGGGCTATAATATTGGTCAAACACTATTTATGTCTTTTATAGTATTTTTATTATTAATTCTTTCTATTGCTAATATAGTTTCTTCTGATTTTAACCCTTTTATCTATTTTAGATTTTAAAAAAACAACTATGAATAAAAAGATAAAAATAATAATACTCCTGTTTTTTATTATTATTCTTATGGTCCCGGCAATTGAAAGAAACCTGAGTTTTTTTAACTTCTCACAACTTAATGGTGCATATACAAATACATCCAGAATTGACCTAAATGTTGCAAACTTTCTTGATAATTCCTACCAAATTGCTTTAGAGAAAAATTTGACTGATAGTATAGGATTTAAAAGTACTCTTGTTCGCATATATAATCAAATAGCTTATTCATTATTTAATATTTCACACGCAAATAAAGTTGTAGTTGGTACTAGTGATATTTTATATGAAGACTACTACATTGATTCTTATTATGGTAAAGATTATATTGGTTATGAGAAATTAAATGATAAAGTAGAAAAGTTTTCAAAACTTCAACAATTATTACATTCTAAAGGGATTCATTTACTTTTAGCCATAACTCCAAGTAAAGCATCCATGTACCCAAATAATTTCCCCCGGCATTTGAAGTCTGAAAAATGCACAACAAATTATGAAAAAACAATTGAACTCTTTAACGAACATGCTTGCAAATATATTGACTTAAAAAATATATTTCTAGAATTAGATAAAACAAGTAAATATACTCTATTTCCAAAGCAAGGAATTCACTGGAGCAACTATGGAATTACAAAAGCTGCTGATACCCTATTTAAGTTTTTATCAAATGAGACGGGCATCATTTTTAATGAGATAATTATAAAAGAAGGAGAACTATCAGATATATATCAAGGTTCGGATAATGATATTGGCGATGCATTAAATCTATTATTTAAACCTATAAATGATAAATTATATTATCCTGAAATTATTTTTTATAATGATAAAAATAATACTAAACCCGGGGTGCTAATTATTGGGGATAGCTTCTCAAATGGATTTTGGAAATCTTATCCATACTTTCAAAATTTATTTAATAATGAAAGTCAGTTTTGGTATTATAATCAGGAAATAATATGGCCAAAAGATCAATTAAATACAAAAGTTGAATCATTAGACTTGTATGAAGAAATACTTAAAAGAAAAATTATTTTAGTTATTACTTCTGAACAAAACTTAAGTAATTTAGGGTTTTTCTTTTTTGACAGAACATTAGAAATATTTAATAATAAAAATAAGTTTATTAAAAATAAAATAAATCACTATAAGTCAAAAATTAAATCAGACAAAAACTGGTTAACTAGTATTAAAGAAAAAGCTAAAATGAATAATATTTCAGAAGATGAAATGATTAATTATGATGCAAAATGGCTTTGCGAACAAGATATTATTAGATACTATACAGATTCTATTAATAATGATTCTGTGTGGAAATCTAATATAATTAGAAAATCTATTGAAAAGCAAATGCCTTTAGATTCTATGATCTTTTTGGATGCTAAATATTTATTTAAAATAAATTATGAAGATCTTTTAAATAATAGTAATACAGATGAATTAGTATTAAAAACAATTGAAGAAATAAAGGCAGATATAGATTGGTATAATGATATTAAACAAAAAGCAAAGAAAAACAATATTACTGTTGAGGAACAACTTCGCATTGATGCTGAATGGGTTGTTGAGAATATGTAGGGGCTTTTACTTCCCCATTTTTTCAATTTTTAATAAACTTAAAGCTTTTATCATTAATTTTAATAATATAAATGCCATTACTTATATCCGAAATATCTATTGTATGGACGAATGAATTTTGAATATTATTTAAATTCTCATTAATAACTACTTGTCCCAAGGCATTATAAATTTCAATGTTCAATGTGTTAAATACTATATTGCTATTTTCAATATCAATATTAATATAATTTTTAGCAGGATTTGGATAAACCAATAAGTTGCTATTATTATTCAATTCCTTAACATTACTTATTGTATAATCAATATAATCAATACCAATAAAAAGTTCTATATCACTTTGTTCAGGGCTTATGCTGTCAATTGAAATAGTAGGAGGATATGTTGTATATCCTGCTTTTTCTGCAAATACTGTATATGTACCGTATTCCATGTTGTCGAACTCATAATAACCGGTATTATCTGACAATGTAAATTTTATTGGTAAATTGTTTTTATCCAATAAAATAATAGGAATATTTTTAGCTGCATTTGCTTGAACATTATTGTTACCGCCAAACCAATTTCCCCCATAAACATCAATTTCATAAGAAGATGAATCTTCGTAAGTAATATTTCCACTTATTTTACCTACTCCCCAATTAATAATATTACTTGAAGTTAAATTAATTTCTATAGTATCAGTATCATAAATATTTGCATTTTCCCAGTTTAAGGAATCACCATAATATGTTGGAAAATAAATTGGTGTATATGGAACTCCAAAATTAAAATAAGGTATAGCATATACATAATAATGGCCTGGATTATAGCGAGTAACAGAGAATCTGCCACTGTCAATATAGGAATAATTAACAGCTCGTATTATGCTATCAACATTAAACCAATATATAATAGCAATACCTTCGGGTAATAAATTGCCTCCTGAATAAACAGTCCCATGTACTCCGGGAGGTTCTGTTAATTGTATTCCATAAGACTCGCAACATCCTACACCGTCACAAACAGTAACTATGTATGTTCCTGTAGATAAATTTTCGATAGAAGCTGTTGTGTCAGCAGTGTTTCCGGTATTCCATGTATATGTATATGGAGGAACTCCATAGCTTACTGTAAGGTTAATAAATCCATCATTACCTCCATTATCTGTAATATTGCTATAATTTGCCTGTATGTCAAGATCGCAGAAACTAACAACAATATCTGTACAAATTGTACTACTGCAACCTAAATATGTTTCAATTGTATGGCAAACTGTATATGTTCCTGGAATTAAATATGTATGAGTTGGGTATACATCATTGCTTACCGGAGAACCATCTCCAAAATCCCAGTGATATGTATGCACAGCATCGCCTACGAGTTCTAATGATGAGAGTGGGTAAAATCCTGCATTGCTAGCATTTAAGTAGAAGCCAAAATTTGCATAACAATTTTGTGATTTTGATAAGAAAGGAGTAATTATAAATAATATAACAATTAATAGTTTTTTCACTTTAATGTTTTAAAAATTATATCTTATACCAAGTTTTAATCCGTAGGCATTAAATTTATGAGAAATTGGATTTGATTTTATGAATATTGAATTTATTGATTTTCTATAATACGGGTCAGCTACAAAGCTGAAAAAGTCATTAATTTTATATTCAAAACCAATAGTGGCAATCATAGAGAAACTTGGTATAATATATGTTTGTTTTTCATTATTTATATCTTCAATACTATAAGTACTGTTTAAAGATTTTCCTGAGGAATTGATATATAAACCTGTTATTAAACCAAATTTTGGAGAAACTGTAAATTTATTTTGCTTAAACTGATAGCCAATACTTAATGGTATTTCAATATATGAATATGTATTTCTAACTTTAATATTTTGATCAGACATTGATGAGTCATAGTCAGTTACTGAAACCTCATAAGGAACTTTTACTGTATTTGAAATGGTATATGGAATATAGTTTGTATCACCTGTTTCAAGATATTCATCTAAGTCAAAAACAAATATTGTATCAAATTGTTGTTCATATCGATACTCGGTTTCATAATAAGATATTGTATCAATAAGTAAAACTTCCTGATTATAATTAAATTGCTCGTTAAATTTCTTATAACAAACACCGCCTTGTACAATTAAATTTTTATATGAATAATTAATATTTATACCAAACGAATTTGATAACATTGGGCTTAATGCATTATTATATGTTTCTTCATAATTATTGTCCTCTACAGATGTCGTTCTAATAATGCTTGAAGTAAAAGCAGGATCCAATAAAATATCTAATGACCAATTTGTAGTTTCCATAATAATAGGGTCTCCAAATGCGTCTGTTCCTAATGTATCCTTATATTCAAAATCACTAAATGTTATTAATGAATCTGTATTTAATGTAATAGGTCCTTTATGTATTAAATTTATTATTTCATATCCAATTGTTTTATATCCTGTATTATATGATACAGAATTTACTTTATCAACAACTGCATTTATTTCCGTTGCAATGTTTTCTTCGTTATTAATGACGTCAGCAACAAGATCAACAGGAGTAATGTTAATATTTTCAACTACATCATTTTTTTCAATAACTGCATTTATTTCCTTTGCAATGTTTTCTTTGTTGTTAATATCGTCGGCAACATTATCAACAGGAGTAAGATCAATATTTTCAATTATATCATTTTCCTCAACAACTGCATTTATTTCCTTTGCAATGTTTTCTTTGTTGTTAATATCGTCGGCAACATTATCAACAGGAGTAAGATCAATATTTTCAATTATATCATTTTCCTCAACAACTGTATTTATTTCTGTTGCAATGTTTTCTTTATTGTCAATATTATAAGATTTATTTTCATTTGTAGTATTTAAAAATGCTTCAACGGGTTTAATATCGTAATCATTTACATGTTGATTATTTGTTACCAAAGCATTCTGATTAAAGTCTGTGTTTTCTGAAATTATAGAGTACGTTCCGATGAATAATAATGCCAGTATTGATACTAAATAATAAAAATTAAATGTCGAAAAATTAAACCTAAAGAAATTAATATAAAATAATTTTCTTTGAATATTATTCCATATTATAGTACTTGGTTTAACTAAATATCCTTTAAATTTATTATAGAAATAGCTTTCAGAACGTAACTGGTTTTCAATATTGTTCCAGGTTTGTTCTGAAGGATTTACTTTTGCTTTTTCAAAAGAATTTTTAAATAAATCTTCAATATTGTTGTAATTCTCACTCATATTAATTTATGCAATTGTTCTTTCTACACTTAAGTTTATTAAATTTTTACGTATTATTTTTTTTGCTCTCGAATATTGCGACTTTGAAGTAGCAACATCAATATCCAACATTTTTGCAATTTCCTTGTGTTTATAACCTTCAATGGCAAACATGTTGAAAATTATCCTATATCCACTTGACAACTTTCTAATTACCTTTAACAATTCATCTTTTGTAAATTCTCCATAAGAGACGGTATAACTATTAATATCTGAAACATTATCAAGATCATCCTGATAATAATGTCTTAAATTTTTTCTGTAATTAGAAATTGCGGTATTAATTATTATTTTTCTCATCCAACCCTCAAAAGAACCTGTGCCCTGATATTGTTTAATTTTTAAAAATATTTTTAAAAAACCATCCTGCATAATATCTTCTGCTTCAGGCCTACTTAACGCATAACGCATACAAATACCTAACATAACAGGCGCATAACGATCATAAAGCACTTTTTGTGCTTTTTTATCGTTTCTTTTACAGCCCATTATAATTTGTTCTTCAGAAAACATTGTATATGTTATTAAGACTAATAAATAGTTAAAAAGGTTGCATGAGAAAACAAATTTTTATTTTGCTCAATTATTGTATGATTTATTATTATTTCAAATTTTAGGATGTTTTTTCATTATTATTCTCTTTTTATTATTGCCAAACTGTTAATATAGTCTGTCGTGCAATGTATAAAGATTGTCAAATATATCTATTTTTATTCAATTTTCCTATTCTTTTTGCGAATTATTTGGGTTAAATATCAATGTACATGGTAAGTTTTAATTCAAAATTATCTTTAGTATCAGGTAATGAATAATACCCATATCTATAAAAAACTCCAATCCCGTAGCCAATAAACATTTGTTTTATCAGATTATTAAATAAGATACCTGATTCAAAATAAACTTTATCCATGGTTTTAAAAGCAACATTAAAATGTTCATAGGCATTACTTAAAGTCCCATAACCAACATTATTGCAAATTATAAGTTTTGGATGAATTTGTTTTGTTTTAAACAATAAAGAACCAAAGTCATGACTAAAGTACAAATATCCAAAGCGGTCGGAAATAAACTCATTTAAACGCATGGGAGCAAGACCATTAGCCGATTCAACCGTAAATAGTTTGTAACTCTCATGCCCGTTATAAATAAACGGGTACGGCAAAGCTCTGTCGGTATATGCTCCAACAATTTAAATATTTGTTTTCCCAAATATTTTAATTATAAAGGTTTTTGAAATTTTTGTTTCTAATTTAAGATATTCAATATCACTATTTAGAAAGTTAATTTCTTTTGTAATATTTCCCCAAAATATTGGGTATTTATTATTGAGCATATATTTCCACAAAAGAAATTCATTATTAAAGTTTACTAAAATTGTTTCTGAACAAACAAAAAAACCTTTTCCTTTAACTGTTCTGTCAGAGCTTTTCTGTAGTAGTATAGGGCTTTTTTATAGTTTTTATTTGCTTTGTAGGTATCTCCGATTGTATAGAGTGCTTTAGCATCCTGCTTTTTGATTAATTTGGCAAGTCTTCTTTTTTTCTTACCATATTCCGAAAGCGCCATAGCTTTTTTAAAACAATAAACAGCTTTATCATATTCCTTAAGTTCATTATAGATATTTCCAAGGTTAATATAAGGAGCAGGAAAATCAGGTTTAAGTTCCAATGCCTTTGAACAGTAAATAACTGCTATTTTGTATTCTTTTAATTCATAATAAATACTGGCTATATTGTTGTAAGCAGCAGCGTTATTCGGAACAAATTCGAGGTACTTTTTATATTCCTTCAATGCTTTTCTGAACTTTTTGCGGGCATCATAAACAAAGCCTAATTCATAATATGAATATGCCGCATTTGGCTCTAATTCAATTGATTGTTCAAGTTTTTTTATTGCGTTGTTTATTAATTTTTCAGTCAAAACCGAATCATTGTCTATACTTTCATTAACAAAAATAAATATCGAAGCTTCGAGGAATAATTTTCTTGCCTTTAACGAACTAATTATGTAATGATTTTTATCAAGCAAGCCGATTGCTATTTTCAATTCATTTTTTGCCATAATCAGTGACTCAATATCAGTGGCAACCGTTTCTCCTTTGAGTAGTGGAACTATTATTTGTAAGGCATCATCCTGCAAAGCAGCAGCAAGATTTCGTTTCATAAGGTTAAGTATATCGTCAATATCCTTTTTTTCAGACAACAATAAATAATAATCATAAGCCGATTCTCCTTTTGGGGAAATAACATTTCCTTCTTTCAGAGCTTTTAGGAAATACTTATAGTTTTGTATCACCAAAGAATCGCAATTACTCAGTAAATTGTTTTCAAATCCTTTGATATTAACGGTTTTTAAAAGCTTGTATTCGCTTTCTTTTTGTTTTTTTAGGGCTGTCAGAGTTTCATTATCCACTTCTGCAATTACTACACTTCTTTCTCCTATTACAAACGGTATTTGTCTGGCGGGTGCTGTTTCCTCTGGAACTATCGAAACCAGATATTTTTCTATTTCTGCAAGGCAAACCCTGTTATTATTATTTGTATCTGCCAGTCCTTGCAAACCTTCAATAAGATGGTATGAAAATACACCTCTGCCATTACCCCACTGTTGTCCCTCCTGCGAAAGCTGATTTGGCTGACAGGATAATATTTTAATTTCGTCTGACCAGTTTTCGCTTAATGCTTTAGATGTTTTTTCACTTCCTTCGATACCTCCTGCTAATTTACCTGACCGGCAGGCATCGGTTATTAAAATAACATTTACTTTTTTATTGGTCAGTGTTTTAAGAAACTTTTTTATTTCATAAACAGGAAGGTAGTCATTTCCAAAAGCAAAATATGAAGAAACAGGTGCCTTATATAAAAGTAATAGCCCGTTTTCTACATCATTAAGAGCTTCAACATCTCCATGTCCTGCAAAATATATATATACACGGTCTCCAGACATGCAAATCCTGCTTAACCATAAAAAAGCGTCTCCAATATTTATCGCTGTAGCTTCTTCGTTCAGAAATATTTTTATATTGACTGAATCAACCGAACCACCTGATTTGGATTTAATATAATCTGCAAATGCTTTTGCATCTTTATCTGCAAACTGCAGGTCTGGTACTTCTAGATAATCCGAAATACCGATTATTATTGCATAGGTTTCTCCGGAATATGTTGTTTTTGGTATCGAATCCTTATCGCTTGTCTGAGCAAAGCAATAAACAGATGTAATTATTAAAAAAAAAAATATTACTTGTGTTCGTATTCCCTTTAACAGAAGCATAAGATTTTTTATAAATTTATATCAGAGTTTTAAAAACAAAATAGCAACTACTTGCTTGGTGTAACTTACAGACTACAAGTTCATCACTATTATTTTTAATAGTAAAATTTACTGGTCATTGGTTACCAACCACCGATTACTGATTATCCAATTAGCCCATCTATAAAGACAGGATATATAATTTTCATTTTTTTCAATTTTAGCAACTTTATGGATAAGCACTAATTAATATCTGAATGAAAACTCAGGTTTTGATATTTTACTTGATTTTCCAAAGAAAATTGCCATCACAATCTCCTTTAACTTCCCATTCTTTTGTTCCTCCTGTTGTGATACAATATACTTTTGTATAGCCTGCATTTTTTGTAACATAAAGGGTTCCCCAATCACCGATTGTTCCTTTATACTCACCATCAAGATAAACTTCGATGAAATAGCCTGTATAATTATCAAAAATTATTTCACAATCTTCTCCTTCTTTTTCACCTTTCTTAAAAGAAGCCGGCATTGGATTTTTGTCATTTGTCGGAGCCTTGATCTTAATATTAGGATTCATTGCCCTTGTTTGGTTCGGGTCAACATCTTTACTGCTTATTTCAACAATAGTTTTGTCCTTAATATCCTGGGCCATTACATTTGACTTTAAAATTACCAGGCTAATTATAACTACAGTAATAAAAAATACAATTTTTTTCATTGTTTCTTGTTTTTTGGTTAAACATTATTTTACAAAGATAATAATTTTACTTTTATTATGTATCTATGACGAACAGTTAAATGAAAAAGTTACGGAGCTTATGCCAAATTTTTAAAATTGGAATCAATATCATAAAAAGTCTGAAAAATGCTTCTCTTAAATATCCAAGTACAAGGTAAGTTTTAATGCAAAATTATCTTTAGTATCAGGTAATGAATAATACCCATATCTATAAAAAACTCCAATTCCGTAGCCAATAAATATTTGTTTTATCAGATTATTAAATAAGATACCTGATTCAAAATAAACTTTATCCATGGTTTTAAAAGGTACATTAAAATGTTCACAAGCATTACTTAAAGTCCCATAACCAACATTATTGCAAATTATAAGTTTTGGATGAAATTTCTTTGTTTTAAATAATAAAGAACCAAAATCATGACTAAGGTATAAATATCCAAAACGGTCAGAAATAAATTCATTTAAACGCATGGTAGCAAAACTATTGGCGGATTCAACCGTAAATGGTTTGAAACTTCCATGCCCGTTATAAATAAATGGGTATGGTAAAGCTCTGTCGGTATAAGCACCAACAATTTGAATATTTGTTTTCCCAAAATTTTTAATTATAAAGGTTTTTGAAACTTTTGTTTCTAATTTAATATATTCAAGATTACCGTTAAACAAGTTTATTCCTTTTAAAATATTTCCCCAAAATATTGGGTATTTAGTTCCCATAGAAATTTTATACCCACGAGGAGTTTTCATAAATTTCTCTTTATAAGCGTATTTTAATTTAATGCCAATTTCGGTGTAATTAAAAGTACTAAATGTGAAATTTTCAGGAACTTCATATTGTGTATTTAGTTCATAGTATAAATAATTATTTGAAACTGTTTTAGAAGAAGTTTTAAAAATTGCATTTAATTTAAGATATTTTAAAAAACGTAAAGATATTGTAGCTTTATATCCTTCAATTATATCCATATTTTTTATTAAAATATCGCGATATAGCTCAGAACTGCTAACATCTTTATCATCAATAAATGTATATGAAGCAGATTCTGTTACATCATTAAAATATTGTAATTTTAATTGAATTTCCTGTTTATCATAAATATTAAGAAATAAGTCTCCTCCATATTTTACAGTCTTATCTTTAAACCCGTATGCAATATATCCTCCAATAGAATACCATTTTGAGATACGCTCATTAGTCATAATTCCAACTCCAGGTCTAAATCCCTCAAATTCGTTAAAACTTAATAGTTTTGTGTAATCAAAATTTAAAAATTTCCATGGTATATAACCCGATGCTATAGTTTCAAAAAGTCTTAATTTTGCATCTAACTTTTCGGCTTTCCCAATACTGTCAATTATATGATATGTTTTTTCATCAATAACAGAAAGTGAATCGTAACGATAATTATTCCAAAATTCATTATCTTTTTTATGGGCATCATCGTTTATCTTTAATTCAATATTGCTAAATTCCTTTTTATTTAATTCAGGATTAACTGAGATTTTTTCAAGATAACTTTCTCCAACACCAAGCAATAAAAAATTATCAATTTTTCTTGTAGCTAAAGTATCATTTATCATTACAGTATCCCTGCTCTCTGACATTAAAAATGTTGGGAATACAATATTGGTATTAAGTTGCACGGGAAACCATTGTTTATTTTCAATAAATTCATATTTCTGCTGAATTTTAACCTGCAATACATCTGACTTATCATACGGTTCGGCAATAACACTTTGAATTGCATAATTGTTTGTATTTATGTGTAAAATTCCTTTTAATCCGTCAAAGTTCTTTCCTTTTGAAGGTCTGTATGAAATAATAAAAACAGTATCGTTTTGTTCGGTAAAAATTGTATCTTCAATAAGGAAAAAATATTTTTTTGTACTGCCATTACTTACAGGATTTAAATAATATTTGTCGGCTATATTAATTAGTTCATTATAAAAGGAAAATGATTGTAATTGTGTAGCAAGCATCATAAACGATGGTTCTTTTAATCCGGACACTTTAGTTGCAATAACATTTTCATCGTTTTTATCAGGATAAATAAACTTACGTTCACTTATTGATTCCATTATAAACAAATGCTGTGTATTCATTAAATCAACAACAAATGATTCATTATTTATTTCTGTAATGGTATCTTTTTTATATTTAACAGCTATTGTATCGGGTAATATAATTGTGTCGATTCGTGTTTTTAAATTTTTTAGGTCGGCGGTAAAATATAGCTTATTGTATGAGGTGTAAGAAAATGACCTCATTTTTTCGGGATTGTTCACATTTCTATTTCCAGCAACTTGTTTAATTATTCTATGAGCAGGATTTATCCCCGGAAATACAGTTATTTCTGAAATATTGAATGTTTTTTTCTTTAATAAAATTAAAATAGGTTCGTTTTTTTTAATATTTTTTACCAAAATATCTTTTGAATAATAACCTATGTAAGAAAACTTTAAAAATTCAATATCGTTATTGGAATAGATCTTGAACTTGCCATCAATATTAGTTGTTGTTCCCTGATTTTGTGAGTTATATACTATGTTTACAAATGCTAAAGGTTCTTTTGTAAGAGAATCGAGAACAATCCCAGATACTTTAAGATTTTGAGAATATCCAAATAAGGAAGAAGAAATTATAATTAAAAAAATTAAAAAACGCTTATGTGTTTTTTTATTCAATTTTTCAATCAAAATTATTTATAAGACCCCATTTTAAGCATTGCAATTTCTTTATCACTAAGAAATCTCCATTTCCCACGCGTCAAACTTTTTTTTGTTAAACCTGCAAAATAAACTCTGTCTAATTTTACAACCTTATAACCTATTTGTTCAAATATCCTTTTCACTATTTTATTTTGACCTGAATGTATTTCAATGCCAATTTGCTTTTTATCATCAGGATCAATGTAGCTAATTTTGTCTGCTTGTATAAAAATGTCTTCAATTTTTATCCCATCAGCAATTTTTACCATATCATTTTTATCTAAATTTTTATCTAAAAACACATGATATATTTTCTTCTTATTGTACTTTGGATGTGTTAATTTTTTTGTTAGATCTCCATCGTTTGTGAATAATAAAACCCCTGTTGTATTTCTATCTAATCTTCCCACAGGATAAATACGTTCTTTGCATGCGTTTTTTACTAGATCCATTACAATTTTTTTAGCATGAGGATCGTCAACTGTTGTAATAAAATCTTTAGGTTTATTTAATAATAAATATACTTTTTTTTCTTTTCTAATTTTTTCATCATTGAATTTAATTTCATCTTTAAACGAAACTTTTGTTCCAAGCTCAGTTACAACTTCCCCGTTTACTTTTACCAAACCCGCTTTAATATATTCATCAGCTTCTCGCCTTGAACATAAACCGCTTTTTGCAAGTGTTTTATTCAGTCTCTCTAATTCTTGTGTTTCTTCAAATCTACTATGTTTTGGTTTACTTTGGTTTGAACGAAAATCTTGTTTTTTTGCCATTACTATTAAGTTAAATTATTTTGCAAAAGTAAGATTAAAAATGGCTAATCCCGAGTACTAGGGATAAAATTTAAAATGACTAAAATACTTAAAATTCAAAATGACTAAAATGATTGAAAAAAGCAGTTACTTCAAAAACACATTATCAGGTAAGCTTCCATTTTCAAAATGTTTTTCAATCCAACCGGATATTGAATTTTCTCTGTAATCAAAATATTTGGAATATGGTTTAATATCAAGTACTGGAGTTCCATCAAGCATATCTACTTCTGTAAAATGTAATTTTGCCCCTTCTATCTTTTTTATTTTAACAATTGAAAAGCCAATATGATTTGGTCTGTTAGGGCTTCGTATTGCAAATATTCCATGAGCTTTGTCTTCCAAAAATGGAGTGCCTGATATTTTTTCCACATTGCTTTTATGGAAATAATATAATATAACAGCATGAGAAAAATCCTGCAAATCTTTTAATCCCGGAACATATTTCTCATATAACTCAATAAACGCTTCTGCATTTGTATCAAATTTCCCTTGAATACTAATATTTTTAGGAATTTTGTAAGGCGAGTGAATTATCCCGATAGGTTTAAGTTTTATTTCCATTGTAGATCATAATTTATACTTGAATTTAAATACAAATATGAACAACATCTGATTATAATACAATTTTTTGTCAATTTTGTATTAAAATGATACTTTTGAAAGTTCAAATTTCAATTTGTCGAAACGGACAAAATTAAATAATAATGCAAATTTTTTTAGGTATAAAGCGCAAAGTATTGAATAATATATTCAGAGCAAGTTTATTTGTTTTTTCTATTGCTTTCATAGTTATTCTTTTTCCAAGAGAAGGAAAATTCAAATATGAATTTCAAAAAGGTAAACCATGGATGCATGAAACATTAATAGCTCCATATAATTTTCCTATTTACAAAACAAATGAAGAACTTAGCGTTGAAAACGATAGTGTTACAATCAGCATAATACCACATTATAGAATTAATGAAAATATTAAAGATGAGAAAACTGTTGTTTTTTTGCAAAGCTTTGATAAAAAATGGGAAGAACATAAAACCAAATTTTACAGAATTGACAATAAAAGAAAACAGAAAAAAGTAAATGAAAAGATAGATGTTCTTAAAATTAAATATTTAGATTTTTCAACAAAATTAATTTCATTTATTTACGATAAAGGAATAATTGAAATAACAGATATAATTAAACTGAAAATTAATACAGACAAAGGAAAAATTATTTTGTTAGACAATAACATTGCTGAAGAAACACATATAAGCGAAGTATTTACAAAAAAAACGGCAATTGAGTATATAGAAAAAAAAATAAAAGAAAAGAAAAATAATTCTGAGTACGAAGAAACAATTGGCGTAAATTTTCTTGAATCACTTGAAATTTCAAAATATATAATACCAAACTATTATTATGATAGAGAAACAACAGAACAAGTAAAGCTTGCCAAGATCAATAATATATCGCTTACTAATGGAATGGTGCAAGAAGGTGAAAAAATTATTTCTAGAGGAGACGTAGTAAACAATACTACGTACAGAAAACTACTTTCTTTAAAAACTGAGTTTGAAACAAGTACAGGAAAAGATTCAAATTTCTATTTAATACTATTAGGTCAAATATTTTTGGTTACAGCGTCAATTTTTGTGCTATATCTTTTTTTACTTCATTTTAGAAAAGACATTTTGCAAAACACGTTAAAAACAGCATTTATACTTGTTTTTGTGCTACTTATGATTTTTGTTTCAAGGATAACAATAAATTACAATTTTATAAGCATCTACATTGTGCCTCTGGCAATTTTACCAATAATTATAAGAGCATTTTATGACACTCGTTCAGCATCGTTCATTCATATTGTAACAATTATTACTATTGGATTTTTTGCTCCAAATGGTTTTGAGTTTGTTTTTATTCAGCTTATTGCCGGAATGATGGCGATTTTTAGTTTAACCAGTATAAATAGACGGAGTCAATTATTCTTAACTGCATTAATAACATTTATTTCATATAGCGTTGTTTATTTTGGTATTTCAATGATACAGGAAGGTGATATTTCAAAGATTAATTTAACAAATTTTGCATGGTTTGCAGGAAATGGTTTATTGCTATTAGCATCATATCCATTAATTTATATTTTTGAAAAAGTATTTGGTTTCCTATCTGATGTTAGTTTAATGGAGTTATCTGATACAAATCATCCAATATTACGAGAACTTGCAGAAAAAGCACCTGGAACGTTTCAGCATTCCTTGCAAGTTGGGAATTTGGCAGAAACAGTTAGCTTTAAAATTGGAGGAAATCCGCTTCTTGCTCGTACTGGAGCATTATACCACGATATTGGAAAAATAAATATATCACAATATTTTATTGAAAATCAAGTGCCAGGTATTAATCCTCACGATAAGTTAGAATTCAAGAAAAGTGCAGAAATTATTATCAGTCATGTTACACAGGGTGTGGAAAAAGCAAAAAAACATAATTTGCCTTCTCATATTATTGATTTTATAAAAACGCATCATGGAAGTACAAAAGTTCAATATTTTTATAGAAATTTCATAAAACAACATCCTGATGAAGAAGTTGATGAAAAAATATTTACTTATTCGGGACCTTCTCCTTTTACAAAAGAACAAGCAATTGTGATGATGTGCGATTCTGTTGAAGCAGCTTCACGTAGTTTGAAAACATATACAGAGGAAACAATTGGTGAGTTAGTTGAAAAGATTATTAACTTTCAAATTGAAGAAGACCAGTTTAAATTTGCTGATATAACTTTTAAAGATATTACAAATGTTAAAAGTATATTAAAAAATAAATTAATAAATATTTACCATTCAAGAATTGAGTATCCTGAATAATAAAATTAAATAAATATGAAAATTTCCACGACTTTAATAATTGCGATACTATTTGCAATAAATCATATACATGCTCAAGAGAAAAAAGATATTACACTTGAAGATATTTGGACTATTTATACTTTTTATCCGAAAAGTATTGATGGTTTGCGTTCAATGAATGATGGAGAAAATTACACACAAATAAATCTTGCCAGGGATATTGATAAATACAGTTTCAAAAAAGGAGTAAAAGTTGGCACTATTTTTAGCCTAAAAGAAATACCAGAAGATTGTAAAATTAAAAAAATTAGCGATTATGAGTTTAATGCCGATGAAACAAAAATATTGATATCAACCGATATTGAACAAATTTACAGACATTCCTTTTCTGCATCGTTTTATGTATGGGATATCAAAAATATGGAAATGACACCACTTTCTGAAAAAGGAAAACAAATGCTGGCAACATTTTCACCTGACGGAACGAAAGTTGCTTATGCTAGAGATAATAATATTTTTTATTATGATCTTGAGAAAAAAATTGAAATACAGGTTACTACCGATGGCAAGATTAATGAAATAATAAACGGTGTGCCCGATTGGGTTTATGAAGAAGAATTTAGTTTTAGCAAAGCATTTGAATGGTCGACTGATGGTAAAAAAATTGCATATATTAAATTTAATGAGAGCAGAGTTAAAGAATTTAATTTAACAATGTACGAGAATCTGTATCCTACATGGTATAAATATAAATATCCAAAAGCAGGAGAAGACAATTCAATTGTTAGTGTACACATCTATAATGTTGAAAACAGTAAAACTCTGGCTGTTGATATAGGGACAGAAACCAATATTTATATTCCAAGAATTAAATGGACAAATGATGCTGATAAATTAAGTATTCAAAGATTAAACCGACTTCAAAATAAATTTGAAATATTATTGGCAGATGCCTTAACAGGAAAAACAAATGTTTTATATACCGAGACAAACAAATGTTATGTAGAAATATCTGATAATCTCACTTTTTTAAATGACAATAAACATTTTATTATTACAAGTGAGAAAAATGGCTATAATCATATTTATTTGTATGATATGACAGGCAAAGAAATTAGACAAATAACAACAGGTAATTGGGAGGTTACCGAATTTCTTGGCGATGATGAAAAAAATAAGTTGTTTTACTATATGTCTACAGAATTATCACCTACACAAAGAGATATGTTCTCAATTGCTTATGATGGAACAAATAAAATAAAACTCACACAAAAACCGGGTGTAAACAGAGTTGAATTTAGCAAAGGTTTTAAATATTTTGTAAATTATTATTCCAATGCAAATACGCCTTCATCGGTAGTATTATATGATTCCAAAGGAAAACAAAAAAGAGTGTTGGAAGACAATGCCGATCTTAACGCTAAAATGAAAGATTACAAATTCAGTAAAAAGGAATTTTTCAAATTTAAAACATCAGAAAATATTGAACTTAACGGATGGATGATAAAACCATATAATTTTGATGAAACAAAAAAATATCCTGTTTTTATGACAGTTTATGGTGGTCCTGGCAGACAAACAGTGATGGACAGATGGGAATATACTGCTCTTTGGCACCAGCATATTGCAAATCTCGGATACATTGTTGTTTCTGTTGACAATCGTGGTACAGATGGAAAAGGCTCTGAATTTAGACGTTCCACCTACGAGCAAATGGGAAAACTTGAAACAATAGACCAAATAGAAGCAGCTAAATATCTTGGTGCTTTAGATTACGTTGATGCAAATCGTATTGGCATACAAGGTTGGAGTTACGGAGGTTATCTGTCAACACTTTGTATAACCAAAGGAAACGAATTCTTTAAAATGGCTATAGCTGTTGCTCCTGTTACCAACTGGCGTTATTACGATTCAGCGTATATTGAAAGATATATGGGTTTACCACAAGACAATGCTGATGGATATGACGAAAATTCACCAATTAATTATGTGAAAAAACTAAAAGGTAAATATCTTTTAATACATGGTAGTGCCGACGATAATGTGCATTTTCAGAATACCGTAGAATTAGTTGATGCACTTGTGCAAGCCGATAAACAATTCGACCTGATGTTTTATCCAAACAGTAATCATGGAATTTATACAGGAAGAAATACAAGGTATCATTTATTTACAAAAATGACAGAATATATTAAGGATAATCTATAAATTTACAATTCCTATTGCCCAGATGGCGAAATTGGTAGACGCACCAGCTTGAGGGGCTGGCGCCGGCAACGGTGTGCAAGTTCGAGTCTTGTTCTGGGCACTTTTTTTAATGCAGATTATACAATCTATCCTGATTTTATAAATTATGGAATTTATAAATACTATATTATTTGCCATTAATTTAAAATAATTTTATAAATTATTAGAATGTTGCACATTATGTAAATACTTTAAATATGTTTATTACTAATGTGTTAAGTTAAAACCTCTTTGTTTCAGGCAAATAACAACATGTAGATAATGTGGCAATTACAGCACTTCCTATGTCTTAAATGCCACAATGATAAAAAGTTATCAACATAAAAAAATCTATTTATATTTAAAAACACAAGTTGTTAATAAAAATAAATAATTTAATATTTGCATATTTGTTTAATAATTAAGTATTTTTGTCGAATAATATTTTTTAACTTATTAAAATCTATAGAAAATGACTAAAGCAGAAATCGTAAAACAAATCAGTGAAAAAACTGGAATCAGTAGTGTTGAAGTTTTAAGAGTTGTTGAAGCTTTTATGACAACTACAAAAGATAACATGTCAAAAGGTGAAAACATTTATTTAAGAGGTTTTGGAACATTTGCAGTTACAAAAAGAGCTAAAAAAGTTGCTCGTAATATTTCAAAAAATACAACAATTGTAATTCCTGCACACTTTGTACCAACTTTCAAACCTGCTAATTCATTTAAAGACAAAGTTAAAACAAACGTAAAATAAATTGCGTTTAACAAAACATAAAAAAAACCGCTTAATTTTTTAAGCGGTTTTTTTTGTGCCTTTTTGCTTTTGATTGCTTAAAACTAATACTTACATTTGTTTTCTAATATTAATAATTTGTATTATGAAAAATATTAAAAATTTAATTTTTATTGTTGCTTTATTTTTAATTGTTTCTAATATTTTTAGCCAAGTTGGACAAAATGATTTTAGTGATCTAAACTCAAAAATACCGATTGACTCAAAAGTTAAAATTGGAAAATTAGACAACGGGCTTACATATTATATAAGATATAATGAAAAACCAACAGACCGAGCAGAATTTTTTCTTGTTGTTAATGCAGGAGCAATATTAGAAGATGACGACCAGGATGGTTTAGCTCATTTTTGTGAACACATGGCTTTTAATGGAACAAAGCACTTTGAAAAGCATGATATAATTAATTATCTTCAATCAATAGGAATGAAGTTTGGTCCTGAAATAAATGCATTTACAAGTACAGATGTAACTAATTATATGCTGCAAAAAGTTCCTACTGATGTTAAAGAAAATATTGATACTGCTTTATTGGTGCTTTTCGATTGGTCAAGTAATGTTACTTACGAAGGTGAAGAAATTGACAAAGAAAGAGGTGTAATTCATGAAGAATGGAGAGTACGAAGAGGAGCCGATTTTAGGATGGGGATGGAAACAGATAAAATTATTTATAAAGGATCAAAATATGCCGAACGCGATGTAATAGGTAAAATAGATATAATTGATAATTGCCCTTACGATGCTTTAAGAAGATTTTTTAAAGACTGGTACAGACCGGATCTTCAGGCAATAATTGCTATTGGCGATTTTGAGCTTGATGAAATGGAAAAAAAGATAATTGCGCAATTTTCTAAAATCCCAAAACGAGTAGATGCCAAAGAAAGAAAAACTTTTGAAATACCCGACCATGATGGTGTACGGATTGCAATTGCTAAAGATAATGAAGCTCGTTTTACAAGAGTTGGAGTAATGTATAAGCATGATGTGGTAAAAGATAAAACTATACTCAAATATTTAAGAGACAATCTTAAAAACAAATTATTTACTAATATGTTAAGTGCAAGACTTGATGAAATATCAAAATCGGAAAATCCTGCTTTTTCATGGGCTTATAATTATTATGGAAGTATGGAAAGAGCAAAAGATGCATATACTACAATGGCTATGAGCAGAAATAATGAGACAGAGAGAAGCCTTGAAATTCTCTTAACAGAACACAAAAGGGTAAAAGAATACGGATTTACAGAAGGCGAATTTAAAAGAGCAAAACAGGAAACTATTAAATGGTACGAAAAAGCAATAAAAGAAAAAGATAAAAATGAATCATCAAGATATACATGGACATATTACAGCCATTTTCTTACAAATAATCCAATACCGGGAATTGAATTTTCTTACACTTTTGCCAAAGCAACTATTCCAAACATCAACTTAAAAGAAGTTAATGAACTTGCAGGAAAATGGATTATTGAAAACAATATGATTGTTGTTATTACAGGACCTGATGAAGAAAGTATTAAAATACCAAATGAAGAGGAAGTAACACAAATTATTGAAAAAGTTAAAAACGCCAAGATCGATGCCTATGAAGATGTTGTAATTGATAAGCCTTTATTAAGTACAATGCCTAAACCTTCAAAGATTGTTAAAACAGAGGAAAACAAAGAGCTTGGAACTACTGAATGGGTACTTGAAAACGGTGCAAAAGTTGTTATTAAACAAACCGATTTTAAAGAAGATGAAATATTATTCAGAGCTTATAGTTTGGGTGGTTCATCTTTATATTCAAACAGCGATGAAATTTCAGTTGATGTTTGTTCAGGTGTAACAAGAGAATGTGGTTTAGGAGAATTCAATAATATAGAACTTCCTAAATATATGAGTGGCAAAATTGCAAACCTTTACACTTGGGTTGGTGATTTAACGGAAGAAATGAACGGAAATACCCGTCCACAGGATTTTGAAACATTACTGCAAATGATTTATTTAAATTTCACAAATCCACGCTTTGATGAAAAAGGATTTAACACTTATGTACAAAAACAAAAAACATGGTTGGAAAATAAGCAATTAGACCCAAGTAATGCATTATACGATACTGTTTCTGTAACAATGTCGCAATATCATCCACGCCGCCGACCATGGACAATGGAACTTTATAAGGAAGCAAAATTTGAAAGGCTAAGTAAAATTTATAAGGAGCGTTTTAGCAATGCTGCCGATTTCACTTTCTTCTTTGTTGGTAATATTGATATTGAAAAATCTAAAATTCTTATCGAAAAATATATTGGAGGGATAGCAACAACAAAAACTACAGAAAACTGGAAAGACCTTAATGTAAGATATCCAAATAAGCTTATCGAAAAAGAAATTATTAAGAAAATGAAAGTCCCAAAAACTACAGTTTACATTATTTACACAGGAAATTTTGATTATAGTCTTGAAAATCGTGTTAAACTTGATGCTATTAACGATATTCTTGATGTTAGATACACAGAAACCGTTCGCGAAGAACAAGGCGGAACTTATGGAGTACGTACCTGGGTTGGGAAATCAAAATATCCTGAAAAAATATACAGGTTGAATATTAGATTTGATTGTGCCCCCGAAAAAGCTGAAATGCTTACTGCAATAATTTACGATGAAATAGAAAAAATGCAAAAGAACGGACCAAAGCAAAAATATCTTGACAATTTCATCAAAAATAAATTAAAATCACGCGAAGAAAACCTAATACGAAACCGATACTGGATAAGCCAGTTAAAAAACAGTTATTTTAACAACGAAAATACTTTAAGCGACGATTATGTTAAAATACTTAAAAGTTTAACAATTGATGATATCAAAAAAGCAGCAGAACAGTTCTTGTTAAAAGATCAACATGCTGAATTTGTATTAAATCCTAAAAAATAAAGTAATATGTTTGAAAAGGAAATTTATATTGACAGAAGAAATAAACTTCGCAAAAATGTAGACAAAGGAATAATATTAATACTTGGCAATGTTGATTCGCCAATGAATTATCCTGCTAATATTTATAAGTTTCGTCAGGATAGTTCTTTCTTATACTTTTTTGGATTAGATCATCCCGGATTTGCAGGAGTTTTAGATTTAGATAATGGCAAAGATTATATTTTTGGCAACGATGTAGATATTGACGATATTATTTGGATGGGACCTCAGCCATTGTTAAAAGACCAGGCATTAAATGTTGGAGTTGAGAATACTGCCCCTTTTGGTAAGTTGGAAGAATTTTTGAAAGAAGCATTAAGCAAAAAAAGAAAAATACATTTTTTGCCTCCATATAGAGCCGAAAACAAAATTTATCTGATGGATATTCTTAATATTCATCCATCAAAACAAGATGATAATGCCTCAGAAGAACTTATTAAAGCAGTTATTGATATCAGGGCAACTAAAGATAAATACGAAATTGAGCATCTCGACAGTATAATGGATGTTGCATATCAAATGCATACTACTGCTATGAAAATGGCACAGCACGGAGTATATGAGCGAGAAATTGCAGGAGCAATAGAAGGTATTGCACTAAAGCATGGCGGAACAGTTTCGTTTCCTGTAATTTTAACAAAGCGAGGCGAAACTTTGCACAATCATTATCATGGCAATAAGCTTGCAGAAGGAGATTTAATGCTAACAGATGCAGGTTTTGAGTCGGAATTAGGATATGCAACCGACCATACACGCACATCGTCGGTTGGTGGCAAGTTTACTCAAAAACAAAAAGAAATATATCAGATAGTATTAGATGCCAATAATAAGGCAACATCAATGGTAAAACCGGGAGTTTCGTATCGCGAAATGCATTTTGTAGCAGCAAAAGTTATTGCTCAGGGATTAACAGATCTTGGTATAATGAAAGGAAATGTTGATGAAGCTGTAAGAGCAGGAGCTCATGCCATGTTTTTTCCTCACGGACTTGGACACATGATGGGACTTGACGTACACGATATGGAAGGCCTTGGCGAAACCCTTGTTGGGTATGATAATGAAACAAAACGCAGCGAGCAATTTGGAACGGCATATTTGCGTATGGGAAGAAAATTAAAACCCGGATTTGTTATTACAAACGAGCCAGGCATTTACTTTATTCCTGCTTTGATTGACAAATGGTATAACGAAAAAATAAATACCCAGTTTATTGATTTTAATAAAGTAAACCAATACAGAGATTTTGGAGGTATAAGATTAGAAGACGATATACTTGTTACACAAAACGGTGGTCGTAATCTTGGCAAACAAAGAATTCCTATTGAAATTGCCGATGTTGAAGCTATGACGCATAGCAAATTGTAATTTTAATTGTTTTTACCTATTCTTTCTGATTTTAGTTCGGAAACACTCGGTAGTTGGGGCTTTGAATTGTTTTACTTGTCAAGTTGGTGGTTAAATTATTCATGAAATGCTACAATATTATTTTTGAATGGACGCTTAACTTTATAAAATCTTACTTAAAATTTATAGTCTTAAAAGTGAAGTACTTTTGAGATGTGTAACTAAAAATTATTACAATAAAAGTAGATATAATTTTTGAAGGTGTTGGATACCATCCAAATTTTTCCACAAAGATTTTCAGAAAAATATACGTTAAGACAATACTAACTATGACAGTTAAACCATATCTAAATAATTGAATACGCTTTCTAAGATAAGAACCTGGAAAACTTATATATTTTGCAAACAAAAAGCCAATAGGGAAAGTAAACATAAAGGACATAATAAATGCAGCTATATGCGGGGAAATTGCACAAAAACCCAATTCCAAAATTTCTTTTTTGAGAACAAAATTATAAAAAATAAAATACAGAAATATATCCAATGCTGTATTCATCCCACCAGTTGCAGCATATTTAAACGTTTGTACAGGCACCATCCTTTTAAAAGGAGGATAAAACCAAAGAACAAATCTCTCTACAAACTCAATGAAAGCATAAAATAATTTCATATTACAAAATTAGGTTTGATTTACTTGAATTCTGCGCAGATATAAACTTATAATGTTGACCATAGCAAATTAAACATGAAAAATAACAATAAAGTAATTATTATTGTTGTAATTAGTGCTGCTTTTATAGGTTTGTTGCTTGATACTCCAAGGCTAATTAAGCCTGATATCCCAAAAATCATTGGTATTATCCATAATAAACTAACATTTAATAGTTCTGTTTCAGACATACTGTTAAATAAAGCTCCGTATATTCCTGCCATTAAGGAAACTCCACCAATAAGGAATATCAAGAACATTGTTCTTAATTTATACAAATTATATCTCTTTTCAAGAACATGTATGTTTTGGTTGTTTATTGGCGGAGGTGTATGCCTTCTGTTAAAAATGTGTAAAAGGTCGGCTCTTTCTTTTGCATATTGCCAATTTTTCATTCCTTCGCACCACACCAAAGTGTTTGGCTTAATATTTACTGACCCTAATTCTTCTATAGTTACAGGTCCGTATTTTTCTTTTCCGTATGAGTAAAAGTATTTTTTGTTGCTCATAATTTTAAACTATTTCAAAAAAGTAAAAATATAGTAAAACTTTTTAATTAACAATAATTTTTGCGAGAAATCTTTAGAAACAAGTTCAGTCGGACTAGGAATTCATATTATTTATAAACCTCAACCTTATATACGAAAGGTTTAAGTTTTTTAATTTGTCCTTTTCGTTTCAACCATTTTATTTTATTATACTGTGATAATATGGGGTATGAAAAAGCAGAATCATTTGAAATAGAATCTATAAGCATTAATAAATATTTTGATTTTATAGCAAAAGTTGCTCCTGATTTATCAGAATGTTTACCACTAATTACACCTAAAATATTTCCATTTACATCAATTAATGGTCCTCCGCTATTTCCCGGGTTAACCGGTATTGAAATTTGATATGCAATAGTATCTTCTTTATATCCGGTTGAAGAACTAACCGAACCTTCTCCAAAAACTATTTTTTCTTTTGAATACCCTAGAGTATAGACATATTCTCCAAGGTCGGCATAATTTTTATTAAATATATAAGGTGTTGTTTTAAACGATTTAAAATTAGTATCAATAACCTGTAAAATAGCAAGGTCAAAATTAATATCTTTATATACTAATTTTGCTTTAAATTTCACCAAGCTATCAAGTTGATTAACAATAATAATTGAATCAACATTACGTACAACATGATAATTTGTTGCTAAATAACCGTTTGAAGATATAACAAAGCTGGTTCCACTTGGATAAGCTGGCTTTACTTTTTTTTCATTGTCGGATGTAATTAGTATTTCCCAAATTGATTTTTGGGTAGTTGAAAGATCATTTAATTTGTTATTCAATTTTGTGTATGTATTTACATGTTTTCCATATTCGAACCAACTGGAAAAATACATGAAAGAAAATGATACCAATAATGCAATTGAAGCTGCAATTGATATTGTAAAAACTGACCTTAAATATCGTTTTTCTCTTTTAGGTTTAAGTTTTTTAATATTTAATTCAGAATGGAATTTATCAAGTTTGTTTTTTAACTCAATTTTTTGATAATGTTCGTTAATTATATCAATAAGTTCTTTTTGAGAGTTTACTTCTTCTGCCAATTCTTGATTTGAAGCTATTTCATTTTCAAAAGCAAGTAATTCCTCTCCATTAAGTTCTCCTAATATATAACTGTCAATTTTATCATGTATGTCGCTATTGAATTCCATAATTACTTATTATTGAATATCATAAGTTTTAAAATATATTTTCTTTAATCTTTGTAAACACTTATATTTTTGATTTTTAGCATTATCAGTATTAGTATATCCCATTTTTTTAGCAACTTGTTGCATATTTATTTTTCCAATATAAAAATCGTAAAGTATTGTTTTACATGGTTCTCCTAATATTGCAAGACTTTCATACATTATATTCAATTGCTTTTCTTTTAATAAAAAATCATTTTCCTGATTATTATTAAAAATTGTAAAATTATCATATTCAGTAATGCCACCTGCATTTAATTTTTTATTTTTAAGTTCATTTAACCATAATCTTCTACAAACTGAATACAAATAAGTTTTGATTTTACATTCTAACTTAAAACTTGTATTCCTTATTTTATTATAAAAAACAATTATCGCTTCCTGATAAATATCTTTAGCTTCTTGTTCACTTCCATTATTACCTAAAATAAATTGAAGGATAGTAGAAAAATTTTGCTTATATAATATTTCTAAAGCTATATTTTTTCCTTCTATTATTCCTTTTATAATTTCAGTATCACTACAATATGCACTTTTTAATTTATGCATTCAATATTAATAACAATTTTTACTATTAGTAACCCAAAGTAAATAAAATTAATAATTATAAATAAATAAATAATGGGTTACTTTTTTGAATATATTTTATTAATCATAAATATTTATTGTTTAATTTTAAAATATTATTAAAATGAAAAAATCATTAGTTTATTTAGTAGCTGTATTATTTACTGCAGGAATTGCTTTTACATCTTGTGAAACTAGCACGCAAGATATTGCTGATCAATTGGATGACGTTATTAATGAATTAGATTCTACTTTAGTTGATATTGAGGGAGATTCTTTATTAATTGATGTTATTGAAGAAGATTCTCTTGTAACTGAGGAAGTTGAAGATTTTGTTGATGAAGCAATAGAAACAGAAGAATAGTACTAAGCAAAAATTACATTGCTAATTTATACCGCTTATATTATTTTGATTTGCTAAGATAATTAAATTAAAAACGGTGTAATTATGAAAAAGGGAGTTTTAAACTCCCTTTTTTATTTTTTTCAATGAAATAACATTATAATTTCTTAAATTTTTTCGAAATATATCTTCTGCAAATAAGCGCTTAAGTAGCAGATATACATGGCGTAAAAATATTACTGCTTATACATATTTACTATGCATAAATATTTATATTATTTTTTTGTATCTTTAAAGCAACTTTTTTGCTTTTTTGGAGTCTTGAAAATAGAAGCATAATAATTTGTTAAACAGAAAACAAGCTATGATACGTTTTAACATTATTCTATTATTATTGTTTGTGAATAGTTTTATTTTTTCACAAACATTTAATTTAGATGCAATCAATAGCGGATCAACACATACTACATGCAACGCCACATTGTATGATAGTGGAGGCCCTACGGGGCAATATGGAAATAGCGAGAATTATTTTATAACATTTTGCTCAGGAACAACTGATTGTATGCAGATTGATTTTGTAGGAACATTTGCAGTTGAAAGTGGTTTTGACCAAGTTTCAATTTTTGATGGACCTACGACAGGTTCTGCTGTTTTGGGTTCATTTGATGGCGTAATTCTTCCTCCAACAATAATATCTTCAGGAACTTGTGTTACTATTCAATTTACATCAGATAGTTCAGTCCCTCAAGATGGGTTTCAAGCAAATATTACATGTACGGGAAATTGTCCACCACCACCACCAGCATCTATTGTTGTTGATATTACAACATATACACACGAAGAGTTAGTTACAGATGTTCTAATAACCGGTTGTTTAGAAGCTTATAATGTTGTTTATACCGGAGACCCACTTGCAATTGGATATTTCTATGATGCTTATGGTATTGGTATTCAGTCTGGAGTGATAATGTCGTCAGGATATGTTATGAATGCACCCGGGAATGGAAATAATGATTTTACAAGCGACATGCTTTCAGTTAGTACAGGAGATCCTCTACTTGATGCTATTGTTACACCAGATGTTACAACAGATGTTGCAATTTTAGAATTTGATTTTGTGCCTTCTTCTGATACACTTGAATTTAATTTTATATTTGGCTCTGAAGAATATCCTGAATATGTATTTTCTTTTAATGATGTTTTTGCGTTTTTCTTAACAGGAACAAACCCGGCTGGAGGTAATTATACAAATTACAACATTGCATTAATTCCGGGAACTACAACTCCTGTTAGTATTTATAATGTTAATAATGGCTCAAGTGGACCAACTACAGGACCTTGTGTTAATTGTGCATATTATGTTGATAATTGGGCGGGTACCTACAATATTACTTATGACGGTTTTACAACTCCAATAACTGCTGTGGCAAATGTTGTTGCTTGTGATACATATCATATAAAATTAGCTGTAGCAGATGTTAATGATATGTCTTTTGATTCTGCTGTTTTACTTGAAGAAGCCAGTTTTACTTCAGGTGGGCAAGTTTCTATGAATCATGTTAGTCCAAACGGTAATCAAAATGAAATTATTGAAGGTTGCACCGGTTATTGGGTATTTACGGTACTCGATACTACTGCAACAGATTCAATTCTTGTTGATTTAATTCTTTCAGGAACAGCTGATCCAATAACAGATTTAACAAATTTTCAAACAACTTTTTGGATACCTGCCGGACAAGTGACAGATACTTTGTATTATTCTGCAATTTTTGATAATATTAATGAAGGTGTCGAATTCATAGTGTTCTCACTTTCAAACGGCTGCCCTTGCACCATTACAACAACGAGTGATACAATATGGATATTTGATAATTTTAGTTTAAATCCAACAATAACACCTGATGATCAAATTTGTATAAACAATTTATTTACAATTTCAACAACAATTAATCCATTAATTGACCCATCATACATTACATACACATGGAGTACCGGGGATACTATTTCAAGTATTACCGAAACACCTCTTGTTACTACTACTTATACAGTAACTATAACACAAATTTGTCAACCTGATACAATTCTTTCAATGACATTAATTGTAATTCCGGATATTGGTACAGGATTTTCTGCATCAGACAATAGTGTTTGTATAGGTGATCCTATTACCTTTACATTTACCGATACGGCGGGTGTTAGTGCTACATATACATGGACGTTTACTAATGGTACACCAAATTCAGGAAATACACAAGGACCTTATACTGTAACATGGTCAAGTGCCGGCACATATGATGTTTCACTTCATATTGATGATAATGGTTGTTCAGGAGACAGTACAATACAAATAATTGTTAATCCAAATCCAAGTGTTACTCTTACGCCAACCAATATTACATGTTATGGTTTTTGTAATGGTGAAATTGCTGCATCTCCAAATGGTATCGGAACACCATATACATATTTATGGGATGATCCGGCAAACCAAATAACTGAACCTGCAACAAATCTTTGCCCTGGCACTTACAATGTAACATTTACAAATGTTCATGGGTGTACTGGTACTAATTCTTCTTCGATTACTGAACCTACACAACTAACTTCTTCTGTAACTCATGTTGATGTTCTTTGTTTTGGACAAAGTGATGGTTCTGCAACTGTAAGTTCTCAAGGTGGTACAGGTAATCACGCATATTTGTGGAGTGCAAATACGGGAAGTCAAATAACTCCAACAGCAACAAATTTAAGCGGAGGTACATATAGTGTTACAGTTACTGATTATAATGGCTGTACATCAACATCTTCTGCAACTATTTCTGAGCCATCTAATCCTTTGGATATTACATTATTTGGAACAGATGTCCTTTGTTTTGGTGGTTCCGATGGAACTATCGACCTTACTGTTACCGGAGGTACTCAACCTTATAGTTTTAATTGGGATTCAGGTAATATCACAGAAGATATTAGCTATCTTCCCGCAGGAACTTATTGTGTTACTGTTACAGATGCATTAGGTTGCACGATTTCTGATTGTACTACAATTAACGAACCTACTGCATTAACCTATACAACATCAACAACAAATGTAAGCTGTTTTGAAGGTTTAGATGGTATGGCTGCAGTAAATGTTGCAAACGGAACACCTCCATATACATATTTATGGAACAATGGGGATGTAGGATCTAGTGCTGTAAATATCTCAGCAGGTACTTATATTGTAATAGTTACCGATGACAATGGGTGTAGTTTTACAACAAGTATGACAGTTACTGAACCCGACAGAGTAATGGCA
>Ga0075120_10000414_pt1 | contig 35554 bp, 25 predicted proteins | sample AntAceMetag02UKL_FD_69792 | JGI IMG/M metagenome (GOLD analysis project Ga0075120, IMG submission 69792) | Saline lake microbial communities from Ace Lake, Antarctica - Antarctic Ace Lake Metagenome 02UKL | ecosystem: Environmental > Aquatic > Non-marine Saline and Alkaline > Saline | place...
GTGTTCTGTCTGAAATATCAAGGGAAAGTAAACAGGAGCCGTATACGTGAACCGTACGTACGGTTCTGTGAGAGGGATGAGGCGAAGTAGATCACTCCGCCTCACCCTACTCGATTATATCTTGAAAATAATATCTCATTTGGGTGCCCGAGACAGCTCGATGTCCCGGTTTATCAATGAATTCAGTGCCGAATTCAAGAGACAATGTTTTCCAGAACCACGATATTGTTTTTCAAATTCAAGTTTTTACGGTTTTACTCATCTTGTACAGCAGGAATATCAACTTTTTCGAGAGTAACATTATCTATATCATTTGTCATGAAATGTTTCGGCTTTAACGCCCACATTAATATTACAATGATAACTATTACGATCAGGAACAACGCCGGATTGGTTGACCGTTTCCTTCGATACCGGGTTCCGCGCAAGCTCTCGAAGCGGATTCTTTCCTTAGCGTCGCTGTCTTTGTTTGGATCATGGAAACGTGGGTGATATAAAAATTCACGAGGCCGCAGTTTGTTTTTACCGCTGAACAGCATAACCCGCCTCGAGTTGGTAATGGTACTTGTTCGTTCTGACCAGGGCTCGGATAAATTCGTCGATTGAATTATCAGGCGCTTCAGGGCAATTATTGAATATGACGCAAAAGACCAGGTCTGGTTTTTCATCTTGAAGAATATATCCAGCCAGGCTTCGAGTTCGACTCATTCTGCCTGTTTTCGCCCGGACATTGGTACTGACATCAGTAAGCCGGGTTTCAAGAGTAGAATATTTTTGACCGGGTTTTGGAAGAAGATCGACCCATCTCTGCCCCCATTTATCATTTGCTTTGATCAATAAATCAGTAATGATGTAGGCAGACAAATTGTTTCTTCGTGCCATACCACAAGCGTCAGCATTATTTGCCACTTCGCCTGATACACCCATCCTGGATAAAGTCTTCTGCCATCCGGGATTGTATTTAGCATCCTGTCCTCTATAATCTTCGACAGTAGCAGAAACCATCTCTGCCCACAGATTACTCGATACTCCAAGCATTGCTTTTACTACACTGTCGATTTGAGCGCTTCGGTGAGTCAAGCCCAACGATCCCAGGGTTATATTGAAAGGAATTTCAGTTGTCACTTTGGTGTAATTTGCGCCTTTTATCCCCTTTTTCCGAAGTACCTGCCGAAATGCATCCCCTGCCAATATTCGGGGATCCGCTACGGGATATTGTGATGAGACCGCCTTTTTATGCTCCTGTGCCTTGTTGACTAACCGGCTTTTCAAATGATCGACTGTCCAGAATTCCTGGCGTGGATTGGTTCTTGCCAACGGGTGAGTACCCAGACCCATTGGAACGACAACAAGCCCATCATTCCAGGATAATTGGGAAATTACCGGGGCGTATCTTTCGCTAATGTCTCCCAGCTCCCAACCACCGGGGGTGAAGGTTTTGCCAACGATGACAAGGTTGCCATTGATCTGTCTCAGCCCTTGAGCCACAAGTATTTCCACCCAGGCGCGAAAATGAGTCAGTGGTTCCTGAGTATATGCCCTGTCACCTGAAAGGCTTGGATCCCAACTTCCGACAATAGCCAGATCTCCATGCAGGATACCGGATGAATCCATAAATCCTGTTCCAAAAATTCGGGTTTCCCAATGGAAATCTTCCGGTAATGAATACAATGCATCTGCTGCAACAGCGAGCTTCTGAATTGAGGCTGGAACCATTAAGCGACGTTCATCATGGGAGAATACGGATTCACCCTCAATGGTTTTAACCGAGATGGCGACAGAAGCTCCCATTGATTCAAAAGGAATCAGGAGAGAATCGGCTGCGTATTCAAGTTTACTTTGCAATGTAGGAGCAGGTCTGAAGCCGGTTAATGCACATCCGGACATTAACATTGATCCAATCATTACAATGATCAGCCAGCCCCCAAAGAACCTTGTTGAATTGGTAGCCCGGCAATTGAAAAGATATTTTACGCCAGCCTGGATCACATCAAACTCCGGTCAGGATTTTCATAAAGAAGCCAACAATCGGCATTAGAATCGGTGCGATAATCGATACATGACCAATCCAGCTAAGCAGCAGTGCGCCGATTAATACCATACTGCTGACCCGCTCGAAAATTCGGTATTCCTTCTCCTTATCATCAGGCCAGACAGCATGAATCATACGTGAGCCGTCAAGTGGCGGTATCGGGAGCATATTGAATACTGCGAGGCTGATATTGATTAATACACCGAAATATAACATAGCATAAATAATAGGAACATCATGACGGGCTTCAATTCCTATTAACCTGATTATAAGGCTGAAGAATATTGCCAGGCAAAGATTTGCAGCAGGGCCTGCCAGGGATACGATTAGCATGTCTCGTTTTGGATTGGCAAAATATCCCGGGTTGACCGGAACCGGCTTTGCCCACCCGAAATGCGCAACGAAGAGCATTATTGTACCAAAAAAATCAAGGTGCGCTAATGGATTCAGGGTTAGCCTGCCAGCCTGTTTTGCGGTCGGATCACCGAGTCTCCATGCGACATAACCATGAGCAAATTCATGCAGTGTCAATCCGATAAGAATTGATGGGGCTAATAATAGAAATTGAAAAACCTGGGAATTCAAAATGATGTCCTGATTTAGTTTGATTGTGATTGTTTTCTTGTTGGTTACAATATATTGTGGAAATTCCGGTCGGGCAATTGAATAAATTACTTTCCAGTCACTTTGTAAAGTCATTTATCGCATGATATTATTACCATACACTACCAATAAAGAGAATCACTTCTTTAAGCTTGTCTATTCATTTCTTTCCAAGATTGACTATATTCTATATATAGTGTAATTGCATTTTTTACTTCATAACAATACCTGTTCTTGATTTTTTTTAGATGCTTTACTGTAATAGGGGTGCAGTTGTAATTGTCCGCACTTCATTTCTCTTTACTACTTTTGAGAGATACTTTTTTTAAAGGATATATTATGAGTAACGATGAGTCGTCTTCCAGTCATACAAGTGCTCAGGCATCAGGATTATCAATACGCGATATGGTGCGTCTCGCTTCTCTTAATTTGCGGGGAACCAGCCGTAAGCTTGACGACGGTTATATAATAGAGATGCGAAATTATGATAATAATCTTTATACCTCGATAAAGTTAATTCGGTCGTCAGAAGTAGCGGGCGGTACAAGCCTGACTGTTAATACCGGCCTAATCAAATCGAACGCAACTACCTCCGGGATTACACTATTCGATCTCATGCATCTTTACGTCACTTGGGACAGTCCGGGAGTTATAACATTTTGTTATTCAGGTGAAGGAAGATATACAATTATTAATGTCAGCCAAAAAAGCGGAGCATTTGTACTTTCAAAAATAGACAAACGTGCCGATGAGGAAGAAACTGATTTAAGCGAAGAGGCATTGGAGGCCAGAAAACAACGGAGAACATTTTATCACATCGGAACCCTGTTCAAACAAACCACCTCATCAAGTGCCACAGAAGACGCAACACTTGACCAGTCTGACGACGGAGAAAAGGCTGAATCTGATAATTTCTGATATGAATTGATCCAGTAGATCCCTTTCGTTGAAAAGGATAGGAGATAGCAAGCAGGAGAAAACTTACTTACTCCAAAAGAAAATCCCTTTCAACGAAAGGGATCTACTCCTCGGTACAATTTGACCGCACACTATATCACTTGATAAGAATCATTTTCTTCATATCTTGAAAATTATTGACTTGAATCGTATAGAAGTAAATTCCACTTGCGAGGTGATCGGCTCGCACAAGCTTCTCATGATAACCGGCTGGCATGAAGCTTTCGGTAATGGTCTTTACCTGCCTGCCGTTTATATCAAAAATAGCAAGCTGAACTTGCCCGGCATCTTTAAGACCAAAACGGATTGTGGTCGTGGGGTTGAAAGGATTTGGATAGTTCTGTGACATGGAATAGACTGTGGGTATAATTTTAATTTCCCGGTCAACTCCGTAAGGGTAGGTCGAGCCGGATAGTATTATTTCGAACGGATTCTCCAACTCCGAATCATTGTGGTAAATCTCGAGTATTCCATCGAGAATTCCTTCTTCCGACGGACTCCAGCTTATGGTAATCCTTTCCTGACTGTCTATTGCTATTTCAATCGGGAAGTTTTCCAGAACTTCGATTTCATCATTTAATCCCGGGGCATTAATTTCCCTGATCAGTCCTACACCTTCACCGGTATTTTCAACGGAAAATAAAGTGATCTCAGTATCGCCCACTTCGACCACACCAAAATCAATTTCTTCCTGGATGGTAAGAGTTGATGGTATAAATGCAAAACCATCCACAAAAACTTCAACAGGATTTTCCAGTTCAGGATCGTTATGATATATAAAGGCAAATCCTTCAATCTCACCTTCCTCTTCAGGTTCCCACCCTAATGTTAGTTCGGTATCGTCCCCCGGATTAATCTCCAATGGCAGATCATCATCAAGAAATACAATTCCGGAAAGATATTCATCGAACTCAATCGCAGTAATCAAACCCGGTCCTTCACCCTCATTCTCAAGATACAATCCTACCAGGGCTGTTTCACCCAGCTCAACGTCCCCGAATGAAAGTTCGGTCTGAATTACGAGTCCAGGTGGCTGCACCCCGACACCCTCGATAATAATTTCTAACGGGTTTTCAACAGCAGGATCATTATGATACACTTCCACCCAGGCATCGAAATTCCCAAGTTCATCAGGTGTCCAGAGGAGGGTCAGGGTATTCTCATCATCAACCTCAATGATTAGCGGCAATTCATTATCTACATCCAGTAAATTTGAAAATTCTTCAGGTATCGCCACACTGCTGATTCTTCCGCTTCCAATCCCACTATTTGAGATGACGAGGTCAGCGCTCCCTGTTTCATCAACAACCACTATTCCGAAATCCGCAGTTGTGTTCTCGAAGTCCAATTCAGGGGGAATAAACCGGACACGTACTTCGGAAGCGATATCGAAATCTGGATCATCTTCAAGCGCCATGGAAGTAATTCGTGCAATCTCACCAAATTCCGGAGCGAACCATTTATAAGTCATGGAAGCGCTCCAATTAAATATCTCGCCAATTGGAAGGCGAATTCTGTTTCCGAAAAACCATCGAATATAATATGCGTTAACTTCTATGCCAAGGCTGTTGAAAACCCTCAGGCATTCTTCCTCTCCACTGGGAAATTCCACATTCCCCCAGGCATCTGCTTCACCGAATCCTCCAATGGCAAATTCCAGTTCAATGGTATCTTCTCCTGCCGGGGTATAATAATAATTGAATGTGATGGCAGCGTCCCATTCGTCTCCGTATTCCGCAGGCATCGGCATGAGTAGGATACCACCGGGAAATTGGATTGGCAGTTCAATATTTAGTAGATCGAATTCCATTACCATTCCGATCATGTACCATCCTGAATCGGAAACAACTTCATATTGCCAGTTGCCGTCAGTCGCTCGACTCACCCTGTTGGCGTCGGGAAAATCATCGATATTTGGAGCGTCGTCAGGGTCCAAAAGAGTGTCATATGCAATACCGTCATAAACATATTCTGTGAAGTCCCAGTCACGGTCTTCACCATCAGGACCAAGGTCGAATTCAATCCCATCCTGGTTATCGGTCTGGACGTAAAAAGGAAACACCTCACCGGGTTCAAGAGGAATATCTTCCGGTTCAATTGTAACCTGCGCAACTACAAATGGAGACATGGCGAGAAATGCAAGAAAAACGAATATTTGTAGAAGCGAGTTAAAAGTTTTGAAACTAAACAATTACCGCCTCCGCTTTGATTATTAAAAGTCGATCCTGTTGTGGACAAAATCAACCATTGTAATTATATGAAATAACTCATTATAAAACAACTCTACTGTCACGAAATTTCTTTATTTAAGTATCGAGTTCGTGGAATTGAAAATTTGTATCAATTATCTCCAACCATGAAGAATCATTATAGTAGTTCTCAAAAGTAAAGTTCGTATGATTTTTAGTGTGCCCCGGACAGCTCGATGTCCGGGAAATGCCAACCGATCCTAATACGAGCATTATTATTATGAACTACTATAGAATGAAAGAAACCGTCTCAATTATGAGTTGCATGAATTTCTTTGTTCTACTATTTTAACACCTTTATCTTTATTATTCCCAGATCAAAAAAGACACAAACCTGAAACGAAAATATTTGAGGAGAAGAATATGCGATCCGTTCGATATCTGGCAACTGCTGCACTTTATTTTGGATTTCTTATTTCACAATCTATGGCTGACCCGGTGTTTTTCCCGCGGCGGCCCGGAATATCGCCTGACGGTAAAACAATTGCATTTACATTTCAGGGTGATATCTGGACTGTAGCATCTGACGGTGGAAAAGCAATCCGGATTACCGCAAATCCAAGCTACGACAGGAACCCGGTGTTTTCTCCAGATGGATCGGAAATCGTTTTTTCCTCGGATCGTCACGGACAATATGATCTATATGTCATCCCTTCAACCGGCGGCATTCCAGACCGACTGACCTATGCCCCGACTTCAGAGATTCCTCTCGATTGGAGCAATGACGGCAGCGAGATATATTTTTCCTCCCGCCGGCTTCAATCCTATCCAATGCTTGATTGTATTATGAAAGTTCCTGTTTCAGGCGGGACTCCTTTTCGTTTCACCGAATTTTTTGCCAGGCAGATGACTGTCGCACCCGACGGTAAGAGCTGTCTGTTGGCGATTGGTGATGACAGGTTCGGCAGAACAGGGTATCGTGGCACACTTCAATCCGATCTCTGGATATGGACATTCGGTACTGACCCGGTTCAGATCACTGATCATCCCGGATATGACACCAATCCTATGTGGGGAGTGAACGGAGGCAGTGTCTATTACCGTGGCGAGGATGATGAAACCGGAGCATTTAATATCTGGCGGATGAATCCTGATGGCAGCCGCAAAACCCGCCTGACCAACTTCACTGAAGAGGGAGTCAGGAATGCCCGAATCAGCCGTGATGGAGGTAAAATTGTATTTGAAGCCGGCACTGATCTTTATGTGCTTGACACCTCTGAAGGTGCTGTTGCAAAAAAGCTGAATATAGAAGTATCTCCCGACCTGGTAGAAAATCCGGTACAAACAAAAACTTTTTCCGCAGAAGCCACTGAAGTTGATGTAGCCGAAGATGGCGAGGAGCTGGTATTGTCAGTTCACGGCGAAATAGTCCTGGTAAATAAGGAGCTGGAAGGTCGTGCAACGGTACCCTTACCGGATCCATCACGGGATAATGACATAATGTTTAAGCCCGGTACGGCTGATACCCTGATTTTCGTCACAGACCGGAGAACCAATAAGGGGAAAAGATATATCAGTGTCGCAATGCTTCTTTCCGATGATCCTGATGAATCAAATCTCCGTCTGGCACGGCACCATAAGATTGAATACCTCACGAAAGAAGGAATAAACTGCCAGGCGTCCCAATATTCACCAAAAGGTGACAAGATCGCATACATCGAGGGAAAAGGCGACCTGCATGTAATGGACGCTGACGGCAAAAAGGATAAAACTATTATCACAGGCTGGTCTTATCCGTCATTTTCATGGTCACCGGATGGGCGCTGGATTGCATATTCCCGTGAGGACCGGAATTATAACCAGGATATTTGGATTATCCCCGCTGAAGGTGGAGACGCTTATAATCTCAGCCAGCATCCCGATGATGATTTCGGTCCGAAATGGTCGGATGACGGCAGAATGATTGCCTGGTCAACCCGTCGTCATGGCAATGAATATGACGTTTATTTCGCTTATTTAACCCGCGCTGACAATGAAATGAGTCGCGAGGAGTGGGAAATCTGGGAAAAGACAAGGGATAAACCTGCAAAAGAAGATGAGGCGGATGAGGATGACGAGGAAGAGAAAGAGGACGACGAAGAGGAAAAAGAAGAAGAGGAACTTGAAGTTAAAATAGATTTTGAGGACTTATACCTTCGTGGTCGCCGTGTTACCAGTATGTCAGGTGATGAATTTGTAGTTGCGATCCATCCGAAAGGTGATAAGTTTGTGTTTTCCGCTGATGTTCAGGGTAAACGCGATCTGTTTACAGTCAACCGTTTCGGTGAAGAACCAACAAACCTTACAACCGGTGGAGCTGATCCAAGTAGAGCTTTTCTCGCTTCTGACGGAAGTACGATTTATTTCATCAAGGGTGGAGTGCCCACAAGGGTTGGTATTGACGGTGGGGACGTTACCGCTACCGGGTTCAGCGCCCGTCTGACCATAGACAAACCTGCTGAAAGATTACAGATAATGGAGGAAGGCTGGCGCAGGCTGGGTGAGGAATTTTACGATCCCAAACTTCACGGCATCGACTGGCAGTTCATGCATAAAAAAATCAGTAATATTGTATCTAAAGTTTATGCTGATGAAGACTTCTCCGACGCTATGAATATCATGCTGCGTACCTTGAATGCCTCTCACATGGGTTATTATCCTAAAGTCGGCAGGTGGACAAATTTACCGGGTTTTCTTGGAATAGAGTTTGATCCCGGTTTCAAAGATGATGGCTTGAAAGTTAAATCAGTTGTTCCTTATGGTCCGGCTGATAAGGAAAAAACCCGGCTGCTGCCGGGAGATATCATCCTCGATATTGACGGTGAAACAGTTTCAAATTCAGAGAACTATTACCGGACTTTAGTTGATAAAAACGGCGATCCCGTATTATTGAATATTAAACGGGGAAAAGAAAACCTTGAATATCTGATGATACCTGTGAGCTGGATAAGCCTTCGTCAGCGAATATATAAAAACATGGAAAAATCGAATCTTGCAACTGTAGAAAACGCATCAAAAAATCGGGTTGGTTATGTACATATTCAGGGCATGGGAATGAGAGAGGTGGAGCTGTTTGAACGTGACCTTTATGCTGCCGCCGATGACAAGGAAGCATTGATTATTGATGTTCGTGATAACGGTGGCGGCTGGACAACTGATATGCTCCTGACCATCCTGACCCAGCCAGTTCATGCTTATACAATCGGCAGGGACGGTGAGGTCGGATATCCTCAACCACGTTATCCGCTTTATCGCTGGACAAAACCAATTGCTGTGATATGTAATGAGGGATCTTATTCAAATGCAGAGATATTCAGTCATGCAGTCAAAACAATCGGTCGTGGACCGGTAGTGGGTAAAACAACCGGTGGAAATGTCATATCCACAAGCGGCTGGACTGCGCTTGACGGTGGACATATCCGTTTGCCAATGCGAGGCTGGTATGTATGGGGTGATGATAAAAATCCAGCAAGAAATAATAAGAATCAGGAGCATGGTGGAGCTATTCCTGATTACACTGTAGAGTCAACACCCGGCGATTTGATGCAGGGCAAAGACCCGCAATTGGACAAAGCCGTTGAGCTGATGATTCAAGCAGCCGATGCAGAAAAAGGCAACCCAAAGCCAGAGCCAAAATCTGCAGCAGCAGCAAAGAGATAAGGATTTAAAAACATTTATTTTAATTGAAATAGATGAATTGAAAGTTAAACACTATTATATTACTTTCTATCTAAATCGATTATATTTTGTATTGACCATGAATATCCGATAAATTTGATAGAAGAACAGGTATTATCAATGAAAAAAGCAACAACATTACATGATTTATTAAAGGTGTTAAAACCGTTCCCATTAACCGGAAACGATTTCGACAACTTCTGGGTTGAAACCGACCAGGCACGCGGGTATAACGCAGCTTTTTACCTGAGTGATTTTTTCTGTACAAATATCGAAGCACCGCAAAAAGTGCTCTTTATGGGACACAGAGGTTCTGGTAAATCGACTGAGTTATATCGCGTTGGAAAGGATATTCAAGATAAATTCAGGGTTATCAATTTCTCCGTCCGAAAAGAGATGGATATTACCAACCTGAAATACATTGATCTTCTTTTCGTAATTCTTGATAAACTTTATGAGGTTGCTACTGAAGAAGATGGGATTAAAATAAATAAGAATATTATAGCAAACCTTGATTCCTACTGGAACGACGAGAAGATAAAAGAGATACTGGCTTTTGACAAAGCATCTTTCGATGCAGGAGTTGAAGCAAAAGCAGGTATATGGAACTTTTTAAGAGCGCATATAAGGGGTGGGTTTTCACTGGGAACCGAAACAAGAGAATTACTGAGAAAACGCATTGCACCAAAGTTAAGTAGATTAATCAATGACACCAATGATGTTATCAGCAATATAAGAGGTGAATATCAAAAAAAGGGGAAAGTACCTTTATTGATAATAGAAGATTTGGACAAACTTGATATTGATGTTGCCGAAGAATTGTTCCTCAAACATCGTGATGTACTGACTCGATTAGATATTCATATTATTTATACTTTTCCAATTTTCCTTCATTATACCGAGAATTTCAATGCCATCCGTGAGGCTTTCGATCATGCAGAAATGCTGAGTATGATAAAAGTCCGGAATGTCGATGGCAGCATGAATAATGAAGGTTTTGATGTTATCAAAAGAATAATGAACGAGCGAGCTGAAGATGAATTGTTTGAGCCGGGGATCATTGATTATGTAATCGAGAAATCCGGCGGTGTCTTGCGTCATGTTTTTGAGATGCTACAAAATGCCGTGCTTGAAGTTCGAAGCAGGGATATCAAAGCAGATAAAATTGATAAACCCTCGGTTGAAATGGCTTTTAATAAACTTCAAGGCACATTCGAAAGAAGTATAGCCCGCAGACATGTAATTCCCCTGGTAGAATTATATAACAGTGAAGATAAAAAAGCGCTGGCAGATGAACGGCTGAAAGAGATGTTTAATTGCATGGCTGTTATTGAATATAATGGTGTACGCTGGTGCAATCTTCATCCGGCAGTAGTAAAATTACTCCGTGAAATAGGCGAGATTCCCGATGACGGCGAATCTGGAAGCGACTCTTAAAAAAGCCGCTCATTACCTACGCGAGGGCGGGCATGGGTTCGCTATCGTAGAGGTAAACGAGATTCCGTTGCGAAACGAAGCGGTGGAATATTTCAAAATAAATGTTACCAACCGTCCGGTGCTGGTAGTTGACCTTGCCGATATGCCTTCAACCACCACCCATCTTGATTTTGTCAAACAGAAAGTCCATGAAAATCCCGAATTTGAGGTTCTGCTGATCATCAACTTGCATACGACAGTTGAAAGGAACGATGAAGCAGAACGCGGGCTGATCAGGGACCTCAATTTCAGTCGGGAATCGTACACTAATCTTGGAAAGATGCTGGTTTTTTTCTTTCCTGTTTATTTCACCGATCTGGTTATTCGTCACGCAAAGGATTTTTTCGACTTTATCCCGTTTGTATTCAGGCTCCTGCCGGATGAGAAGCAAGAACCGGCTCTGTTACAGGATGAGCGCAGGGAGATGGCGGATGAAAAATATCTGCTTAATCGTATCGCTTTCCTGGAATCGTACCTCAAAGACCACAAGCTCAACGACAGTGAAGCAGCCGATAAATTCCTTGACCTCGGTAATAATTACGGGGAGTTATGGAAATTTGACGAGGCGTTGGAGGCATTAGAAAAAGCGCTTTCATTTTATAAAAAAACAGGTAATAAATCGGGTCAAGGAAATGTTCACATTGAAACAGGACAAGTATTTAGACATCGAGCTGAATATGAAAAGGCGATAGCACAAGAAGAAAAGGCGCTGAATTTGTTCGAGGAAGCGAAAAATAGAGAGGGAGAAGCGATAACGCTGAATAACCTGGGCGATTCGTTGCGTGAGCTGGGCAGGTTTGAGGAAGCAAAAGAACACTTTGAGAGAGCGCTGGAAATTAGTACCGCTGTTTTCGGTCCCGATCATCCCCAAGACGCCATCGTGATTAATAACCTCGGCATGGTACTCCATTCCCTTGGCATGTTTGAGGAAGCAAAGGAACACTTTGAGAGCGCGCTGAAGATTGATACTGCTGTTTTCGGTCCCGATCATCCTAACGTCTCTGTCAGGATTAATAATCTCGGCTCAGTACTCAGTTCACTTGACAGGCTTGATGAAGCAAAGGAATACTTTGAGAGGACACTAAAGACTGAAACTGCGATTTTCGGTCCCGATCATCCCAATGTTGCCATCAGGGTCAACAACCTCGGTCTTGTACTAAAATCTCTTGGTAGGTTTGAGGAAGCAAAAGAACACTTTGAGAGAGCTCTGGAGATTGATACTGCTGTTTTCGGTCCCGATCATCCCAATGTTGCCATCAAGGTCAACAACCTCGGTTTTGTACTAAAATCCCTTGGCAGGTTTGAGGAAGCAAAAGAACACTTTAAGAGAGCGTTGAAGATTGATACTGCTGTTTTCGGTTCCAACCATCCCACTATCGCAATAGACGTTAACAACCTCGGCTCTGTACTCCAATCTCTTGGCAGGTTGGATGAAGCAAAGGAACACTTTGAAAGAGCGCTGGAGATTGATACTGCTGCTTTCGGTTCTGAACATCCTAATATAGCTTGTGACGTTAACAACCTCGGTGATGTACTCCAATCTCTCGGTAGGTTTGAGGAGGCAAAAGAACACTGCGAAAGAGCTTATGAAATTTACGAAAAGTTTAAAGGTAAAGATCATCCTGATACAAAAACGGTCGCCGCAAATCTTGTGTTTTTAACAAACAAAATAAACAGTGCGTTAGAAGAGAATGACTAAAAAGTTATTAACCTGATTTTTTTCGCGCAAAGTTGAACTTATTTCATAATTATTGATTGATTAAACCCTTTGGAATAATAAAGCTTTTCTGATTATTAATGGAGAACCATTTTGCAGATCATTGATCTGACAGAAGAACATGAAGCCCTTTATTTCCTTTGCCTCGAAGACTGGTCGGATGAGATGAAGGAGTCGGGCAACCGCAAGGAGGCCTGGTACAACCAGATAAAAGACAAGGGACTCCGGGTTAAACTGGCGCTTGATGATAAGGGTGAAGTCGGCGGGATGATACAGTACCTGCCTATTGAATATTCCTTCGTTCATGGACAAGACCTCTATGTCATTCTCTGTGTCTGGGTGCATGGCTACAAGCAGGGCAGGGGCGATTTTCGCAGGCAGGGCATGGGAAAAGCCCTGATCCAGGCAGCGGAGCAGGATGCAAGGGATTTAGGTGCAAAAGGCATCGCAGCCTGGGGGCTGGGAATACCGGTCTGGATGAAAGCGTCATGGTTCAAGAAATTTGGATTCAAAAAGATAGACAAAATGGGCGTCCAGGTACTCCTTTGGAAACCGTTCGACGCTAATGCTGTTCCTCCGAAATGGATTAAGCAGGAGAAGAAGCCGGTATCGAATCCGGGGAAAGTAACTGTGACATCGTTTTGCCATGGTTGGTGTCCAGCACAAAATATAACCCATGAACGTGCAAAACGTGCGGTGGAGTGTTTTGGAGAGAAGGTGGATTTTCAGGATTTTGATACATCAGAAGAAACGGTATTCGAGGAATGGGGAATCGTTGATGGACTATTTATCAACTCGAAATCTGTAAGAACCGGACCTCCTCCATCTTATGAAAAGATAAAGAAAAAGATAAAAAGGCGGGTAAAGAAACTTAAATTATAATGTTTCAGCATTGTTTTTAAGGTATCTTTCTCCTGCATGTTGACGATATGCCGGGATGAGAGAGAATTATATTTGTCTAATTTGTTGTAATTCGGGAGATTGCTTCGTCGCTTCGCTTCCTCGCAATGACGGCGGCGGTTGTTTTTACTTATACATATATTGGATAATTAGATGAAAAGCAAAGAGAAACATATCTTTGCATCTTTGTGTTTTTGCGCGATACCGTGCTTAATTTCCATATTCTTCTTTACAATCCTGATCGCGGGCTGTGAAGGTCCGCAGGGAACTCAAGGCAGGGGAATAGACGATCTTGACCTGGAACCGCCTGAAATCATCCTGATTACACCTTTGGCAGGCGATACAATTTTCGCTGACACGTTGACAATTTCTGCCATCGCACAAGATGATCGCCGGGTGGAATACGTGGAATTTTTTATTGACGGGATAAGCAGCCAGGGAAATGATATAATCGCGCTCGATAGTTTTCCTTCCAACATTTCTTATCGTTATTTGTGGGATTTTTCTGCCACTGAACTTGGCGATGGTATCCACTTTTTAGTCGCGCGAGCTTTTGACAAAGGACATAACCACGCAGACACACCAGCAATCCCCATCTGGTATCTCCCGTTAGCAGGTATTTTTGAATTGAAATATGACGGTGTGGGGGATTTAAGTTATTTTGGACTGCCTGACAAACATCCGACTCAAGATTTCTGGTTCGGTGACAAATATTTTAATGTCCGTTTTACTCCCCCGGCAGCCTGTATTTTGAAGGAAATTCGTTTTGAATTTACTTATCCGGACCTGGAATATCCCGGCGGTGGAATAGATATCGATGTATTTGTCTGGAGCTCTTCAGATCTGATGCCGGATTCGGTTTTACTCACCGTGCCTATACCAGAAACAAGTATGATCTATGATGACTGGATGTTCATAGATGTGAGTGAGGCGAACCTTGAATTCAGCAGTGACTTTCATGTGGGATTTTCTCCGGTTGACAGCCTTTACGAAAGTTACCAAAATGAAGACCGGGGCGCTTCGCTCATTGTTCATGTTGATCCTGATACACTTGATGATGCGCGTCAACACAGATCAATTGAATTCGAACCTGAAGGTGAAGCCCGAGGCTGGGGCTCTATGCAGGAACATTGGGAATTGAAAATGGATTTTCATATCAGGGCGCTGGTTGAATTCAGCGAGGGACAAACTGCTCTCCTCGGTTCCGACAACAATCCCATACCGGATATGATGAAAACTGACTCACCCGGAATGCAAGAGATCAGAAACTTGTTCAAGAAATCTGAGGTTGTGAAATGACAATTAACCGCAGAAAAGATACAATAAAAACAATTGCAATATCTTTCGTACTGATGATATTTGGCTGCGAGGGACCTGATGGTCCACCCGGGGAAGGTTTAACCTCGGTTGACCTCATTCCGCCGGAGATACAATTGATACAGCCATCTCCGAATGATACAATCACTGCTGCGATTGATACTTTCGAGGTAGAAGCATCGGATAATGACAGCCTCGCTTTCGTGGAGTTTTTTATTGACGGTTCCAGCGAAGGGGGCAGTGACAGTGGGGCGGCGGTTATAACGGTACCGCCTTATTCCTTTACCTGGTCTTTCACCAATAACAGTTTTGGAGCCGGTTTTCATATTTTGACTGCACGTGCGGTGGATATGAGCGAAAATGTTACCTGGATTCCGCCAATCCCTATCTGGTTAATGCCCCGTTTTGGCCTGGTTGAACTTTATTACGACGATACCGGAGACATTCTTAACAAACTTCTACTTCCGGACAGCTCCAGGAATACGGGCGAAAGATATTGGAACGTCAGGTTCTCACCCCAGATGGAATGTACTCTAGTAGCTTTGTATTTCGCATTTAATCACCCAATCGAGAGTGGCCTGACTGCCGGGATTGACATGGATTTCTTTGTATGGAGAGAATCCAGCGGTTTCCTTCCGTCCGGAATTCCCGACAGTGTTAGAGTGTCGGCAGCAAACATAGTTTATTATCCTCAATGGACCGAAATAGACTCTTCAGTATTCGGTACACCAATCATATTGAACGGGGATTTCCATGCGGGCTGGTCGCCGGCGTTTGAGAATTATAATACATACCTGCTTGATAATTATGGAGCGGCGATGATCTACACCGAAAGCGAAACTGAGCTGAAGGAATCAGAGAAACATCGTTCAAGCGAATTTGAACTCGGGAGGGGCTGGGGTACGGTACAAGAACACTGGGGCATAAAGTATGATTTTCATATCAGGGCTGTTGTAGATTATGGAGATGGTGTAGCTGTTACAATTATGCCCAATGGAGATAAGCAGGAGGTTGGAAATTATTAGTTTTACCGGAAACTTCCGTTGTTTATATATAGTTTAATTATTGAGCATTCTTAAATCAATTTATACGGAGTCGCTAATGAAAAATCAAATTAGATTCTTGGTAATTGCTGTTTTTTTTATAGCTTTTTGCTTTTCCGGCTGCACCGGTTCTGATGGACCAGCCGGGCAGGACGCAGTTGGAATAGATACAACCCCTCCCGTGATCTCTCTTGCGTTGCCGGTACCGAACGATACTCTCAATGATACATTAACGGCCCTGGCAAATGCTATTGACAACGTGGGAATTGAACGTGTTGCGTTTTATCTCGATGGGTCAGACCTGGTAAATGACACAACAGTTGCGTGGGTGACTGCTCAACCATATAAATATGAATATGCATTGTCACAGATGAATCTCTCTATCGGGCAGCATACGATTGCTGCACGCGCTTATGACATCGCACAAAACACTGCAATAACGCCAACAGTGATTTTTTATTATGGCGGTCCAAGGACAACCGGAACCGCTGTTCTGCAAAACTATAATTCTTCAAATAATTCTACCACTCCATGGTCCTTTGTGGAACACCATACTGTTATGCATGACACAGTTGAATTGGATTCAATATCGTTCTTGAAATTTGCGGTACGTTTTACACCTGCGGCACCATGTTTGCTGCAATATGTTTCAATACAATTAGATACAATTTCAAATGATACATTGAGGCAAAAAGGGCTTGTTTGTAGTATCTACAGTTCTGATGGTGCCTTTCCCCTGGTAGTCATGTCCGATTCCACAGATAGGCGAGAAACACTACCCGATTCAGCATATGTATATAATGCTTACTTCCCGGATTCATTAAACTTTGACAGGGGGCAGGATTTTCACCTGATCTTTGAGATATTTGAGCCGGATACCACCATAAAGATGACAATTCGAACAGAAATTAAACCTCTTTACGATGGACCTGAATATCATCTTCCATTTAATAATTTCTCTGCAGTTTGGGATAACGAGTCCGGTGAATGGGTAACATTTCAAGAAAAATATGGTGAAGGGGCGTACGAGTTCCATGCGAAAGCGGTAGTAGAATACTAATAGAACATGCAACTAAATCGCGCAATAATATTGAATAATAAGGACATATATAATAATGGGATCATTGCTTGTAGAAAACGTTATTCTTGATGATCAGAAAACTTCCATATATTGCAATAACGGTAAAATCGTTTCAATTGGTGAAGATTGTAATGCTGATGAAATATTTGACGGATGTGGATACATTGTTCATCCTGCCTTAAATAATTCCCACACTCACGCCGCCATGACTTTATTCAGAGGAAATGGTGATGACATGCCGTTGATGGAATGGCTCCAGACTCGAGTATGGCCCTATGAGCAGAATATTTCATCTGAAGAGGTGTATTGGGGAACAAAGCTGGCAATCACAGAGATGATCCGTTCCGGTATTGTGTTTTTCAACGATATGTACTGGGATTTTCATGCAGTAGCTAAAGCTGTTGAGGAAACTGGAATAAAAGCATGTCTTTCTGCTGTTTTCATCGATTTTGACGATCCTGTCCAAGCAAAAAGTCAGCAGAAAACGAATGAACGCCTCCATATAGAAGCAAAAGATTATTCAGACCGCATCACTTTTGGAGTCGGTCCACATGCTATCTATACCGTTTCGGAGGATTCGCTTCGCTGGGCGGGTGAATTCACCAGGGAGCACAACCTGAAACTCCATATTCACCTTTCCGAGACCGAGTATGAGGTAAAAGAATGTGTGAAAACACATAGCTGCAGCCCGGTGGAATATCTAAAGCGAACGGGTATGTTATCTGACCGGCTTGCTGCGGCTCATACGGTATGGCTGTCCGAGCGTGATATTGGTTTACTTGGGGACTATGGCGTCTTGACCATTAATAATCCAGTTAGCAACATGAAACTTGCTGTCGGTGAGGTTTACCCATATCGCAAATTGAAAGATGCTGGAGCGGTTACGGCAATAGGGACCGACGGGGCTGGTTCAAATAATAATCTTGATCTCTTCGAAGAAATGAAAATCGCAGCATTGCTCCAAAAATTCAAAGAAAATGATCCGACAGCTTTACCCGCTGGTGAAGCAATCGAGATGGCAACAATCAATCCCTCGAATTTCTTTGGACTGAACAATGGACAAATCAAACCCGGTAGCGCAGCAGACTTTATTCTGATAGACGTTCAACGACCCGAAATGCAACCGATGCATAATCTTACAAGCCATCTCGTATATTCTGCTAACGGTTATGCGGTCGATAGCGTAATTTGTGATGGCAGACTTCTAATGAAACACCGAAAGATTGAGAACGAAGAAGAAATTATGGAAGGTGCATACAGGGCTGCAAAAAATCTTTTCGCAAGAGTTGATAAAGCAAAATAGGAAGAAATCACCATAATCGGTGTGACCAGGCGGAAAATCCATGAATTCGGGAAATGAAACAAAAAAGACTTTTCACCGGCTTCATTCATTCGATATATGGGATGAAGAGCATGATAATGCTCCACCTGCTATCAAGATTTTAATTACAACTTTTCGCCTGATTCGAATAATATTCCGAGAATTCCGCGAGGATCGTCTTTTCCTGAAGGGAATGGCGTTAACCTTTGCTACCATAATCTCGATAGTTCCACTCCTGGTTATTTCCTTTAGTGTTTTCAAAATGTTTGGCGGTGGCGAGTGGTTTAACAAAGTCGTTCATCCGTTTATTTTAACCAACCTGGCTCCCGGAAGCGGTCCGATTGTAGCACAAAGATTACAGCAATTAATTGATAATGCCGGCAGCGTGGCTTATGGGGGTATAGGCGTTGTTTTGCTGCTTCTTGCCGTATATGGGATATTTGCCGGGATCGAGACTATTTTTAACGGAATATGGGATGTTAAAGCACCCAACAGGGGTTTCAGGCGTTTACCGTTGTATTGGGGGTTTGTTACAATCATCCCTGTCCTTGTAATAGGGTCACTTGCCTTGAGTGGATACATCCAGGCACTGCCAATTGTTCATCATGCAGTTGAACGGATCACCTTCGCTCAAACCGTGATGGACAAATTGCTGCCCTGGCTGATGATGGTAATGGGATTCTTCTTACTATACCGTTTCCTCCCAAATATTTCAGTGCGTACACGGACAGCTTTAAGCGGTGCGCTGGTGGCTGGACTTTTGTATGAAACAGTAAAATTCGGTTTTATCATATATACCACAAAACTTGTTCAATATGATGTGATTTACGGATCGCTTGCAATTCTACCCATGCTTCTTATATGGATAAACTTGTCCTGGTTTGTTGTTTTATTGGGAGTTGAGGTCAGCTTTGTTGCACAGCATTACGAAATACTTGTCTCAAAAAGTAAACATGTTACATTTGCACGATGGCAAAAAGATGCACTTGCATATCTTATCTTATTTGAAACCACAAAAGCTTTCCAGGGACTTCGTCAAAATGTCATTCTGTCCGAATGGAGCGATAAATACAAGATTCCGCCCAGCATAGTAGAGGCGGTTGTTGAGCGATTACGGAAGGGTGGGTTAATCGAACGGGCAGGCTCGACAGGTGAAAAACTGCTTCTTACAAAAAATCCTGATACAACTTCATTGGTTGATATCGAGAATGTCATATCCAACCAGACAGGAGAACAGTGGAGTTGCCCGGATAACGAAAATTGGAATTGGGTTAAGGCATGGATGGCTGTTCGTCAACAGGCTTCATGGGAAGCATCCAAATATCAAACACTCGGTGAGGTAGTCTCCCAACTGCAAAATAATGCTTCACATTGATGATAGCAGCCCCCAACAAATAAATTCGCATGACTATAAGGAATATCATTTGATACATGGGAATGTAGGGGCAGGATTTATCCGCCCGTGATTGAGTCAATAGGACTGGGCGGATAAATCCTGCCCCTACAACATGCGAACTTACATCCAAGCGATGCTATATATTCATTATAACCGATTGGCAGACATGGATGTCTGCCTTCTTGCTGACTGGTAATTTTTTTAGAGTCACTTTATTAATAAAATCTACATCTTTTGACTAAAAATGGTATGATTTAATTCCAAAACGCAGCCCTATCCTGCTACCGTTCTCCACTATAGTCGCCTCGACCAGTTCTATCTCGTCCATGCTGTAATACAGAAGCGAAACAATACTGACGTACTCATTTACAGGAACACTATAACCCAATCCGAATTCATAGTGAGTTTCCTTGGAGTCCGTTGCTTCATATGTCGCGAACAATGAGCCAACGTGCAGGTATGGATAGCCTGATCCGATCCTATACGGAATATAATAATCTATGCGTGGTCCGATTGCTGTATTTATACTGGATTCCAGCCCTGTTTTCCAGATTCCAAGCTTAACCATTGCACCAATTGATAGCTTATCAATTGGAAAGTAACCAAGATCAAGAATGTCATCAACGGTCAGTTTTCCGCTTCCATCAACATCGTTGTATATATCGCCGGATTGATATTTTATGTGGAGAAAACCACCTACCTCTCTATCTCCACCCATATAGTACTCAGCTAATTCTTCTTCTGCTTCATCAATCTGACAAAATGCCATCGAGGCGGCTGATATAAGGAGTGCTACTAAAATGATGTATTTCATGATTATCCTCAATTAAAAAATATAAGTACTTAATCCTAAACGTAACCCCATCTCCATTCCGCTCAGGCTGTCTCCGTCTTCCGGAGTAAACTGATCCATGCTTACATAGACCAATGCATTCCATGAGACATACTTATTCCAAAAGCTTTGAATTCCAGGACCGAATTGAATTTTGAACCAGTTTCCTGATAAATCGTTTACGGAATCGGATGAATAGGCGCGGTAGAGAATGCTGAATTGTCCATAGAAATGCCTGAAGTGATTGTCATTCCGTAGATAATAATTAACCCTGGGACCGATGAACAAATCCTGCGATGAGGTGTCGCCAATGCTTTCAGAATCAAAACGCAGCAAACCACCCACTGACATTTTATCCATTACAAAATAGCCGACATCAGGCGCAAATGAAATTCTTGTAGCTCCATTGCCATCAATGTCTTCATAAGCATCGCCACTTATAGACTCAAAACTGAATGATCCGCCCAGATCAATAGTACCCTTCTGAAATGGTGGTTCTTCTTTTTCTAATTGCAGCGATCCCATGTTTTGGGCTGCAGCGATTGAAAAACCGAAGAAAATCATAAGGTTTAACAGGAAAAGATGTTTCAACATGAATAAGCCTTTCAATTTCTAAAATAAAATACTTATATAAAAATTAATATTATTCCCAAATTTTTCGATAATTTCATATCATAATGTCGCCAGGAGAAATATGCAATATACTTTCAGGTAAGCAAAGTTCTATTCAATCCGGGAAATGAAAATAATATAGGAATATAAATTATTATAAATCTCTTTTGTTAAAAAAGTTGATAAAACGAAGATATTCCGAGACGGTATTGTTCACAAATGTTTGGTGAAGGCGATCATCTAAAAAAATGAAGATAATTGTAAAATTTTACTCATGTTCCCGTTTGATTCTTGCTCCAAGCTGTGAGAATTTTTCTTCAAGCCTCTCATAGCCCCGGTCCAGGTGATAAATCCGGCTGATATCAGTGCGACCACTTGCGGCGAGTGCTGCAATGACGAGGCTTGCGGAAGCACGAAGGTCAGTTGACATTACCTGTGCCCCTCTTAATTGTGATGGTCCATGTACACGTGCAACATTATCCTTCATTGAAATTCTCGCACCCAGTCGCATCAGTTCAGGAACATGGGTAAATCTATCAGGATATATTATGTCTGTTATCAGGCTTACTCCATGTGCGCCGGTCATTAACGTAATCCATTGAGCCTGCATATCAGTGGCGAATCCGGGATATATGGCTGTTTCGACGTCAACAGATCTCAGGTTGCCATCGGACTCAACCCTGATACCTTCTGTTGTAACTGTTATCTTAATGCCAGCCTCCGCTGCTTTTGCAAGAACCATAGTCAAATGTTCCGGTTCAGCGCCGAGCAGCAGGACATCCCCCGCAGTCAAACCGGCAGCGGCGAGATAGGTTCCCGCTTCAATTCTATCGGGTATCACACTGCAAGTAACCGGGTTTAAGCCATCAACACCTGTTATTCTTAAAGTTGATGTCTTTTCGCCTTCGATCTTTGCGCCCATTTTATTAAGAACCCTTACAAGATTTGTAACTTCGGGTTCTCTCGCCACATTTTCAAGGACTGTTTCCCCTTCAGCTTTTACAGCCGCCAGAAGTATGTTAATAGTTGCCCCAACAGACGGAAAATCGAGAAAGAAACGAGTGCCTTTCAGTTTAGGTGCATCTGCCACGATATACCCGTGATCAAGATCAATTTCAGCGCCCAGCGCTTGAATACCTTTCAGATGTATGTCTATGGGTCTTGGTCCCCAGGCACAGCCTCCCGGCAGGCTAACCCGAGCTTTTCCACAACGACCAAGCAGCGCACCAAGAACATAAACAGATGCCCGCATTGTTTTAACAAGCTCATAGGGAGCCTCGAAATTATCCAGGGATGTTGCGTCAATTTCCATAGTGTGGTCATGCCTCTGAACATCAGCTCCAAGGCGTTCAATGACCCGACCCATTGTCAATACGTCAAAAAGATCTGGAGCATTTTTTACAATAGTCTTACCTTCGGCGAGCAAGGCGGCAGCCATTAATGGCAGGGTTGCATTCTTTGCACCTGCAATCCGAACCTCGCCCTGGAGCGGAACTCCACCTTCAATAACAAGCTTATCCATAGAAATCTTAATCCCTTTATGCTGTAAGTCCCTTTTCCCAAAAGGAGTGGTAAATCCAATCCGTTTTCAAAAGGAGAGGCATAGTTTAATCAATTTCCCTGAAGGGGAAAAATATGAATAGCCACAGGTGCTAACCTGTGGGACAAAGATTTAAACAAATCAACCCTGACAGGGTTGGACAATAATTTATATTGTTATAACATTACCATGCTGTGCCAGCTACAAACATGTTAAATTATGTAAATATTAATAGGCGTAAAACCTAAATATTATTGATCAGTTCTTTCGCTCCGGCTCTTGCGGCATCAGTAATTCCTTTTCCTCCAGCTAACCGGGCGACTTCCTCCACCTGCTCTTCGCCGCCAATAGGAACATTCCGAACGTTGATAAATGTTGATGATTTGCTCTGTTCCTTCTCGATAACCAGGTGTCGATCTGCCAGGCTTGCTATTTGAGGAAGATGTGTCACCACAAGCACCTGCCTGTTTTTTGCAAGCTCTTTCAATCTCAACCCGACCTGCCTCGCCGTACGTCCTGAAATACCGGTATCGATTTCATCGAAAATAAGCGATGGAGGCGTTTTTTCCGGGGGATGCAAGCTTTTGAGAAGTAACATCACTCTCGATAACTCGCCACCGGAAGCTATATTTTGCAAGGGCTTGAGCGGCTGTCCCGGATTGAATGACACCCTGAACTCAACCCTATCCCATCCATGTGGTCCGATACGGTGTTTACCGCTGTTCCCGAACTCCACTTCATCGCCTGTTTCATCAACCCAAATCAGTTCAAACTGCGGCTTTTGAATTCCCACAGTCTTTAAAGCCTCTATCATTTTCTTTGCAATAACCGGAGCTTTTTTATGGCGCATATCTGAAATACTGCCTAATATCTTCTCCCATTTCACAATGTGATTATCAAGATCCTTTTTCAATTGCTTGCGGGAAGATTTCAACTTTTCACTTCCACTCTCTCGTTGTCGAAGTTGCTCCAGGGTTTGAAATAACGAATCGATACTGCCGCCATATTTCCGTGTCAAACGTGAAAGCTGGCTGCGCCGCTCCCTCAATCTCTCAAGTTTTTCCGGATCAAGCTGCACGAATTCTTTTCTTGCTGCAAACTCATGCGTTGCTTCACGCAATAAATCCAAAGCGTCATTCACCCACCCGGTTGGCTCAATAACGTTCTTGTCAATTCGAGACAAATTAGTCAGTTTACGGTGGATATTTGCGATATTATCGGTTATTGCATTATTACCCTGGTCTAAAAGTTCTATGATTTCAGTCAAACCCAGGATTAGCGATTCAGAGCCTTCCAGCAGACGGATATCCGCATCCAGCTCTTTATCTTCACCAATTTTCAGATTAAACCTGTCAATCTCTTCCAATTGGAACCGTGCAAGTTCATCTGTTTCTTCAATTCTTTTTATCTTTGCTTCAATTGCATCGAGTTTCGCTGTCAGAGTCTGCCACTCAGAATAAAAGATTTCCAGTTTTGTGATATTCTCTTTTAAACCAGCCAGCCTGTCAAGGTGTGAAAGGTGTGTTTCCGGGTTCAGCAGGGAGGCTCCTTCACGTTGAGCCGTCAAATCGACCCGGAGTTGTGCTGCATCGCTTAATGCGGATATGGTTACTGGAGTACTGTTAATCCAGGCTTTGGTCTTGCCACTCGTTTTAATTTCACGCCGAAGAGAAATTTGATCTTCATCATTAGAAAATTCTATTTCGACAAAAGCGCTTTTCATTTCAGCCGTATCCGGACGGGCACGAGCACCCAGTGCGAAAGCAATCGCCCCGACAAGAATAGATTTTCCAGCTCCAGTCTCGCCGGTAATCACATTCAAACCAGGACCAAATTTCATTTCAAGTTCGCCAATTAAGGCAAAATTTTGAATTTTCAGAAGTTTAAGCATTTATTATTGAATAATATGTTCGGTCAGTTGATTCCAATTCCAGGGCAGCTTTATGGTTACTGAATGTTTCAAGAGGAAAAAGCCAAATATATCCCAAGATTGACAAGAATAAACACTTGACATAATTAGCCTGAGAACGGTTTTTTATGATCTCAATTTCAGGCTTCGGGATATATCCAACTTACTTCATGCGCTCCAAAGTAAAAGCCTTATAAAATAAATTCTCACGTGCCTATGCTATCAAAGCATTCATAACAGCGATATTCACAGGTTATCCACTGTATCCAGTCATTTCTGAAAACAGTTGATCCATTGCTTTGTTTGCAGCTTCCATATCCATTGAATAAATCCGGACATCGTGATAAGTGCCATATTCATCTTTAACATGATCTTTAAATGTGGCTTCGCGGCGAAAACCGGTATTTTTCACTAACTTGATTGCACCTTTTTGTGCAGGCAAAAGGCTGATATAAAACTTCTCAATCCCCTGTTCCTTCGCAAACGGCAGCGCTTCCTCCATTAACGCTACAGTTATTCCGAAACGACGAAAATCAGGGTGACAGATTGCTCTTATTTCGCAAGTATGCTGCAACCATCTTGCTCTTTTTCTATGCATAACCAATGATGCTACGATTTCATCATTATGCCAGGCTGTAAGTCTGGTAATAAACTCGTCTTCGATTTGACGTTTGACTCTTTGATCGTAAAAAGGACTCAAAATATCTTCACGAAGGAGTGTACGATCAGTTGGATCAAGTGCAAGATTCAACTTGTGGCACAGAGGAATATCCTTCGTACGAAGCGGACGGATTTCTACTTCTAAATCATTTCGACATTTAATTTTGTGAGGAAAACGTTTCTTTTTTCTTGATTTCATGGTATCTCTAAGCCTCCATTGTTACGTGAAAAATATAATATATATGGTACGAGTACATCATTTCGGAGTCAAGCGGTGATTGAAGAATACAGTAATTTCTCAGGTGATACTTAGCTTATGCAAGCCATTAAAAAAGCAACATCTTTAACACTTACGTAGTATAAAGTCATCAGAAATTGATAAGATTTGATGATTGCATGAAACAAATATTTTGTTAGGCGAGTAAAACTCTTGGAGCCTGAGAAGTAATAAAAGTGATTTAAATGTAGAAAATTGATCTAAATCACATTTGTTCATCATAAAATCTATTATTAATAACAGAAGCGCAGTATTTGCGTGTCGGGTAAAATGGCTGTAGATGTTCTATTTCATTAATATTATTGCGATTAGTGCAAATTCTCTATAGCACGTGTCACTTCATCGGCGCCAGTAGTCGCTAAATTAAGATAGTATGCATCCGGAAAAGGTCTTAATAGGCGTTTTTTACATCAGAGTATTAACTCTCGGCAATACAACACAATGATATATTGCATCATGTGTTGCAGTTAATGCCTATAATAATAACAATTAAGCAGGACATGATTTACCGTGTATTTATTTTTGGCTTAGAAATTGCCGTATATTTTGATAACATTTAAATCTTGATACTGGGATATTCAACCTGTCAGAATTGAATTTCTAACAGGTATCCTGAAAAAAAATTGGGCTCCTGGAGCCCAGCTATTGCATTTAGAGGTAAAATCTCTTTTATTTGCACGCTCCTTGGATAAGGGACGAGCACCCGAGACTGATAACAGAACATATTCAATATGGAGAACATAAAATGAACTCGACAGTAGATTTTTCACAGCAACGAATGCCACGATTGAATGAAATCGAAAAAGATCTCAAGGCATGGGAAGAAGTTATTTCTGATTGGGCTAAACGTATTCCATGGGCTACGCCGGATCAACGTGAAAAAGCAATGTTTACTGCAAAATTCTTGCGTAAACTTGTTGCAGAATGCTGGATTCACACAATTGCCGCACAATCACGTGGCGGTGATCCAATGGACAGCGCTGCATTCCGTGCAAGACGTGTTTACCGGCAACTGCTGGAATTCTGGCCCAAACTTGCTAAGAACATGGAAGAAAGATTGCCTGAAACCGTTCCTAACATTGCGGCATAGATAAAAATATATTGCAGTATTAATTCTAACGCAAAAGCCCTGAATTATCAGGGCTTTTTACTGTCCCCTTGTGTAATATTTCTCTTACTTTTTCCATATTGAAAACTTTCTGCTTTAAATATCTCAACTTTCTACATTGATTCCTTTACTATGAAGGGTTGTCATTCTCGGGCTTGACCCGTGAATCCATGCTCGGATTCAATGCAAACGGTGGATTCCCGGGGCAAGCCTGAGGATGACAGAGAGCACTCCAAAGCATGTGAATTGATCTACTACAGCTACTATAAATTCTTGCTCAGCATGACGCAATTCAGGCTGCAGGACATCCTGATAGATATCCATCAGTGCCCAAGGTCGTTTGCAGGTAAAAAATCTATTGGCAAATCGGATAATTTTATGTACAATTCAATTCATGTTTCTAATATTCTTGAATAGTAAAGGTGTACCAGTCTCTTAAAAAGGAATCAACGATGACAGAACCCCATGCAACCGAATTGCCCCTCTCCGGGATACGTGTTCTCGATTTATCCAGGATATTAGCTGGACCCCACTGCACCATGATGCTGGGAGACCTGGGTGCGGAGGTTATCAAGGTGGAGCGACCCGGTGCCGGTGACGATACTCGTACCTGGGGACCGCCCTTTGCAGGCGGCGAGGCTGCATATTACCTATGCTGCAACCGTAATAAAAAATCTATAAGTATAGATCTGAAAAATGAAAAGGGAGTTGAACTGGTAAAGGAGCTTGCGAAAACTTCTGATGTATTCGTGGAGAATTTTACCCCGGGACTCACCGGGAGTTTCGGACTTGATTATGAAACCTTGAAAGAAATTAATCCCCGCCTGATTTACTGTTCTATCACTGCCTATGGACAGGACGGTCCATATCATGACCGACCGGGTTACGACATGGTGCTTTCTGCAGTTGGAGGGCTTATGTATATCACGGGTGAGCAGGAAGGCGACCCCTGCAAGGTTGGTGTGGCTATTACCGATGTGCTCACCGGGGTACATGCATCCAATGCGATCATAGCTTCACTTCTCTGGCGGGAGCGCTCAGGCAGAGGTCAATACATTGATTGCAGTCTCCTGGATATCCAGGCATCAGCTCTTGCTAATATTGCCAGTAATTACCTTGTTGCAGGAAAAGAAGCCAAACGATGGGGCACAGCACACGAATCGATTGTACCCTACCAGGTTTTCAATACTAAGGATAATCCCATATCAATCGCGGCAGCTAACCAGAAACTATGGGAAAACTTTGCCAGGGCTCTGGACAGGGAAGAATGGCTTGAAGACTCTCGTTTCGTTTCAAATCCCAAGCGAGTAGAACACCGCAATGTGCTCCTGCCACTTGTTTCAGAAAGGATGCGTGAAAAGACCTGCGATGAATGGATGGAATTACTATTGGCGGCATCGGTGCCCTGCGGCCCGGTCAACAACATGGAACGTCTTTTTAATGATCCCCAGATGATACACCGTGATATGATCGCAGAAGTACCGCATCCGACTATCGATAACCTGAAGCTTTGCGGTATTCCAATAAAGTATTCAGATACCCCGGCAACCATCCGCCGCCCTCCACCACTGATAGGAGAACATACGGAGGAGATTTTATCGGATATTCTTGGGTACGATTCGGAGAGGATTGATGATTTGAGGCAGGATGGTGTTTTATAGATTCATATTTCTTTGCAGATTTTCGATGTCAGTTCATATAATATCGATAATCAGATTTGCACTGGATTTGAAGTTACCAATTATCATCTAAGCAATATCATGCTTTTTTCAATCTGCACACCATCCGACTCGATTCGATAGAAATATTTCCCCGAAGAAACTGGAATCCCCTTTGAGTCATTTCCATTCCAGACAACGTGATGATCACCCGCTTTCATTTCGTGATTCATGAGACCGGTTACTTTCCTGCCAAGCACATCATAAATAGTCAGTTTCACCATAGCTTCACGTGGCAGGGAAAAACGAATCTTCGTTTCCGGATTAAACGGATTTGGATATGCTGCCTCAATCGAAAATTCACCTGGAAGTCTCCGGTCATTCCCGGAAACGGCATCGGGACCTTCCCAGCCGTCAGAGACCCGTTGTGCATATATATTGTATTTGAACTCCAGGATTGTACTGCGAAGATCTTGCCAGACCGCAATAAAACCTCCATCGTTATCACTGATTATATGTGCCGAAATCTGATCATGGTATTCATCACAAAGGATAGCGCCATTCTCTGGATAACTGTCATCGACTATATTTCCATTACTGTCAAGGTGAGTGTACATGAGATCAGTGGAAAACCAATCATCGGCAGTTTCCCAGACAGCATAAATATCCTCATGTTCACCTGCAACTAATCTGGGACGTGTTAGTTTTTGAGGTTCATTTGCCAGACGAACCCCATCCTCCGGCTCCAGCAACGGTTCTCCATCAAGGTCAAATCGTTGTACATAGACTTCAGCTTCATTTGTATTGATCCTGTCTTCCCAGCCGATCCAGAATGATTCATCGTTGTCGCTGTGAACCGAAATATCGATGTTTCCCAGTCGCACACTATGAGGTACCAGTTCAATACCGTTTTCATCCCAGAGCAGGTCACCATCGGAGCTAATGATCTGTCCATAAATATCGGGATTATAAGGTGTATTCCGGTCATCTTCCCAGGCTATAAGGATGCCGTCCTGCACAGGTTCCATTTTTGCCCGAAACATAACCCACTCTGTTGCGCCAATGACAACAGGTTCATCCCATAATAGATCACCCTCCTCGTCGATTCGTTGTGCAAGGATGTCATAATTTCCCGGAGCAACTATTTTATTATAGACAATCAATATTGAGCCGTCTTCAAAAGTAATCATTCCTTCTATACGATGATCAGAAATCTCGTTTGTCACCATGATTGCATTATGGTCGTTATTTGTCCATTGAGGGATGCCCTCCGAATCTATATGTTGAATAAGAATATTATCATAATATCTATTGGTATATTTGTGAAATGCTACAAATAGACCTCCTTCACCATCCGGTATAATTCGTGGTCTGGTTTGATCCCTTGTTCTATAGAGTCCTTCGGGAGGCGCTACCAGAGAACCACGATCACCCCAGAGTACATTTCCTGAACTGTCTATTTTTTGAGCGGCAATTACGAAGAAGTTTTCCTCACGGTTATCAAACCAGGTGGCAAAAAGTCCACCTTCACCATCCGAAGCGAAAGTGGCGGAATCCATTTGAACGTATGTTGTATCGAAATCGTTAACCGGAAAACCGGGAGTTATATTGATTCCGTTTGATTCAAACAGAAACTCACCTGTTTGAAAATTTACTTTCTGCACATAAACATGTCTTCCAAGATTGCCCATCCTGCTATCTACAAAACCAAACCACAGGTTTGAGCCGTCAAGTATTGCCATCGGTCCGATGGCATTAAAATCCAATCCGGTTATCAGCTCCTGCCCATTGTTTTCCAACAGGGTTTCTCCCGATTCAATGTCGAACAATTGACCATAAAGCGCTGAACTTTCATCACGACTGTCTTGCCAGATTAAAGCATAATTATCCTCATCGAATGAAATCCCTTTGATTGAGTAAAGCTCTAACTCGGCATTGCACACAAGAATTCCATTTCCTTCATCCCAGATCTTTTCGCCTTCACTGTTAACTCGATTGATATATAAATCCTCCCACGGAAATTCAAAAAATCGTTCATCCTGCCATGCAATAATTACTCCTCCGTTATTATCAGACGCCATCTGAGGATTCATTTGGTTCCTTGCTGCTTCACTCAGAATTATACCATCCGCCTCCTCGCCTTCATCGCCCCAGTGTAAAACTAGTTCTTCCTCACCGCTGATTTTCTGTATTCGGAGATCAGATGTGAACCAATCTTCACGTTGATCCTCCCAGACAATTATCGCCTCACCAATCTCACTGCTTACAATTTTTAGAGCTTTCTGAGTAGCATCAGCTTCACAGATAAGTTCTCCATCTTCCGTCCAAAGAATATTTCCATTCGAATCGACATTCTGACCATAAATATCCCCAAAACCAACTCTAAGATCAACCCATGCAAAGAAAACTCCGCCATTACCATCAGGACAAATGTTAATTTCTCTCTGCGCGTCTTCATGAAGGCAGATTGGAAGCCCGCGTTCAGCATCTGCGGAATCCGGATGTACACTATCCCACATCAGGTCACCATCGATAGATATTCGTTGAGCATATAGGTTCAGGTTATTTATATCTCGATTATCATCCCAGCCGACTATAACTCCTCCTTCACCGTCAGGACAGACATCAAATCCTCCACCCCAATGCCCCTGATGATTTTCACCACCTGCCACCATCAGGTTGCCATCCCTGTCAGGCGTCGCGATATCGCTCCAGCCATCGGGAACCTCACCGTTGGTATTGATACGCTGACAGTAGATATCAATAGAATCGCCTCTATAATCTGTCCAGACTGCAATAGCGCCTCCGGCTTCATCTGACACCAGCCTGGCAACAGACTGCATACGTTCAGCACGACAGAGAGGGATACCCCAGATTGGAGGATCGATAATATTAGACCACTGAGGTTCACCGTCCGAATTCAGTTTCTGAATGAACAGGTCAGCGCTGACATAACCATCCTCTTGAAAATCAACCCCGTCTCGGTGCGCGACCCAAACAATTATCCAGTTGCCAATACCGGCGGCGATTACATCAGGGTATTCACAGACGCCGGGTCCTTCGGCAACCAGCAATCCATTTTCACCCCAGACTTCCTGGTTGTCCACAGTAATGATCTGCGCGAATATATGTTTTCTTCCCAGGCGAGAATCAGACCAGACAATACATATTTCACCATCGTCATTCACTGCCGCGCTTCGATTATACTTGATATGGTTGCCCTGGCGGACAGGAATTCCGTTATCCGGCTCCCACATCCGTTGAGCAAGGGAAGGAGTAGAACTGACGAATATCAATATCATCAACAGGCAGGTGAAATTAGACCGGCATTTCATCGTAACTCCTTGAAATTGAAAAGGTTGTAATGCCACTGGTTTGTAAGCTAATATAGTTGCATAGTTGTTAAGTCGCGTAATTGTTTTTGCTTGTACAGTCGTTTGGTTGAAATGTTTGTTTGTTGTAATGCCATATGGTTATTAAGTTTTATCAGAAAAGCTGCAAAGCAGCGAAAGCGTGTAGCCCTTGGCGTAAGCCATGGGTTTGTATTGATACCCGAAATCCTTAGCCCCAAAGGGGCGAAAGTTGGAGTCCACCAGTTTCCTTCCGTCCCTGCTGGACTAAAAAGATGTTCATCCGCACTCACAAGGCTTACGCCCCGTGCTACATGTTTTCGACCCTTCGGGTCTTTTGCTGAAAAATAAATACTTTTAACTCCTGCGGATTATTTAAAGATCTTGTTTCTCCCCTATCCCACCTGCAATAGTATCTATCAGTTTAAAATCGGCTTTGCTGGAAAACAAGATAAAATTTGTTTTAATTGATTTTGCAAGATCAACGACAAATTCTAAAAATCATATTGTAGATCGTGATTGTTGCTTTATCACAATTAATATAATTAAACCATCTCGGTTTTGGGAAGTCTATTCAGTAGCGTAGAAATAACATTACCCGTAATTCACGCTTAAACGCAGGCTGTCTCTAATAAAAAGGCTATTATTTTAATCTTGTGAATCACTTTAGAAATTTCCATATTATAAGGTTACACAAAAACAGGGTAGTATTTTCTTCATCGTTCATAAAACATTAAGTAGAAATGATTGCAAAATCTAAAGATACTGTATTTAAGCGTCGCATGGCAGCGCTGGCAGTGCTCCTTATACTTTTAATAACAGGAGCGACTGTACCGTTTCCCCAGACCACACGTGGTCCGTGTCGCATAGAACTTTCAGCAGTTTGGAGCGTAAAACATCTTGGTGCAGGTGAGATTACTGCCGGGTGGGATAAAAACTTGTTCAGTGCTCCCGAGCCACGGCTCCTGATGAATTTCGACCGTCCCGACCTGGTCGAAATCCAGGTAAATGAGAAGCTTGTTGAAGGCGGGCTGGTTAACGCAGGTGATACCGTTGCGATTGTAACGTCACGTGAGGTTTCCGGAAGACTCCGCGTCATTGAAGCTGAAGTAGCACATGCCCGGGCGGAGAAGGAAGCTCTTCGTACAGGAGGCAGAAGCGTCGATCTGGAAGTTGAACGCCGTAGAAGCCTTCGAGCTGAAGCCAGTCTGAATGCGTTTCGTTCTGAATACGAGCGCGTTAAAGCATTATATGAGAAGGATGCCGCCCCGTTGTCGTTATGGCAGCAAACAGAAGGGCAACTTCGGGTGCTTCAGACTGAACTTGATTTGGCAAATGCACGAGTAAAAACTGTTGAAGCAGGTGCGAAACCGGCTGATATTCAGGTCGCTCAAGCTGAGGTGCTGCGTCTTGAACGTGAACTCGAGCGTGTGAGCAGGACGCTTGGTTTCAGCGAAATACTGACAGCCCCGGTAAGCGGCAGAATTAGTTTTAGAGGTGAACCCGGTACGGTTTTGACAATTGAGAGAGAGGATACCCTTCTTGCATTTGCCGCAATTCCTGAAGGTGTAGCACAAGATTTGACAGTCGGACAGCCTATGCAAATCAGTTTGCTCAGCAGGCGTGATATGTTGATAAACACTCATCTGGAAAGCATTGGATTTGATACTACCGGTGCCTATGTAACTGCCTTTGTTAATAACAAAGAAGGTCTTTTTCAGGCAGGAATGATGGGAGCAGCACGACTCAAACGCGGAAATCATACTATTTTTGATGGTTTTAAAACGATGCTCAGTGGACAGAAGTCGAACTGATACGATTTTTATATAAAGTTAAAAAATCCTGATCAAATGGAAAATTTCGAAAGAATAGAAAACAAATACCGCGTTCCAATCGACATGTTGGACAACATTCGAGAACGTATATTGCCGTATATGGAGCACGACGACTATTGTGTGGACGTTGAAGGGAACCGTTATCCTGTATGCAGTGTTTACCTGGATACTCCGGATAACCGCTTCTATTATGAAAAGCACAGTGGTAATATGGTTCGTAAAAAATTGAGAATTCGTGGATATAACGAAGTTGGCAATGATGGTATTGTTTTTCTGGAAATTAAAAGAAAGATTGAAAATACGATTTTCAAAGAGAGAACAGGAATATATTTTTCCGATACTGTAAAATTGCTGAATGGCGCAAATATCACCCCGATAGACGAGCAGAATCCTCACGCTGCACGGACAACGCTCAACAGGTTTGTGTATCTTACAAAAAGGTTGAACTTAACGCCGAAAACACTGATTACTTATGATCGTGAGGCTTTCCTTTCTAAGACTGATACAGAACTGCGTGTTACTTTTGATGTTGGCGTAAGTAGTCTCCCCAATCCCGGGATCAATGAAATATTCCGAGTGGATGACAACAGAACTTTCACAAATGATTTTTTCATTCTCGAGATCAAATTTAATTCAGCAACCTTTCCCGGATGGCTGCATAGAGTTATCCGGGATTATAAGCTCCGACTCGAAGCCTTTTCAAAATACTGTAATGGTATTGATGCATGGTCGGAAGATGCCTCAGGAGTACAGATCCACAAATGAATTTTTTTGAGCAACTACAATCAAATGCAATACCTCTGACAACAGCGACAATCTTGGTAAATCTGACTGTTGCGTTCGTTGTCGGGTTTGGTATTGCCATGGTGTACAGGCTGACAAACCGGCAACGTGTCATTAGCCGTTCTTTCCAGTTGACTATTGTCATTCTTGCGATGGTGGTAGCGCTTGTTATGATGGTCATTGGAAACAGTGTCGCACGAGCCTTCAGCCTGGTCGGTGCATTGTCTATTATTCGGTTCCGTACAGTGGTCAAGGACAATCGTGATATAGCCTACATATTCTTTGGACTTGCGGGAGGCATGGCAGCCGGTGTGGGGGCTTACCAGCTTGCAATATTCGGTGTCGCCTTGATAGCATTTTTTATTATGACACTCGATTTTATCGACTTTGGTAAATCGCGCAAAGGGATTTATCTATTGCGCTTTCGAATCGAGCCTACCGATGCAGACGAAGCCGGATACCTTGAAATATTCGACAAGTATTTTTCATCCTATAAAAGGTTGACATTGAAGTCAGTTAAAATGGGTCATTTTATTGAACACAGTTTTCTGGTTCGTTTAAAACGAAATATTAACGAACAGGATATAATAGCGGATATCTCTGCCCTGGAGGGAATGGACAGAGTATCGCTTCTCGAGGAAGGCAGCGAATCCGAAGTATAGTCGCAGTACTCTTCGAGTAAAACCAAACGGTAGAACTGTATTATGGGACACAAAGTACCGGGCGATGGTAAGAATCTTCCTCATTTAATTCTTAGGCGTCTTGATAATCATAAACTGCCGGGAACGAAAAAAGCCGACAATGCCGGTGTGGATCACGCAAACCTGAAATGGTGTACGCGGAGCTGTGAACATGCTGACTGGCCTCATGAGAATGTTGACGGCTCAAGAAGCTGCCGCACTTTCAATGCTCTCTGGTGCAATGCATTGAAAGAACATGTCACGCAAAACTCTCCCTGCGCACTCGAATTTGGTCAACGCCGACCGAAACCCAATTGGTAAAACCGCATCCTGATAATCCTTAACATCCTTATATCCTCTAAGCTAATTTCGCGATTTTATACTGGTTTTTCCATGTGTTAATGATAAAATAAAATTATCAGAAACTTGGAGTCGATCAGTCAAAAAGAAAACAACAAACCGCAGAGAACACAAAGTATGCACTAAGATCACAAAGACAATCTCCGTGCTCTTTGCGAATTCTTTGAGTACTTTGTGGTTTTTCTTTTTAGCGCTGCTGAA
>Ga0075120_10000420_pt1 | contig 35337 bp, 22 predicted proteins | sample AntAceMetag02UKL_FD_69792 | JGI IMG/M metagenome (GOLD analysis project Ga0075120, IMG submission 69792) | Saline lake microbial communities from Ace Lake, Antarctica - Antarctic Ace Lake Metagenome 02UKL | ecosystem: Environmental > Aquatic > Non-marine Saline and Alkaline > Saline | place...
ATTCTTCATTCTTACATTCCTCGACTCACGTCTCACGATTTACGACTCACGGATAAATCATTACATTATCCGTGCTCATCCGTGTAATCCGTGGCATCAGTGTTCTATTTTTTTTTCTCGACTCACGGATAAATCATTACATTCCTCTATGCTCTCTGTGACCTCTGTGACCTCTGTGGTGAAAATCTTACATTACATTTAATTTTCAATTTACCATTTTCAATTTTCAATTATTCAGCAAAATGTAAGGAGAGTAAGGAAAGTGTAAGGTCATAAATCCCTGTAATAAAATCAATTACAACAAAACCTTACTCTTTTGGCGTTTTTTGAAGATACATACCCCTATATTTAACTTTAAACTTATAACACTTAACCCCTAACCCTTAACCATGAAAATTGTTACCAAATGTTACCAAAATGTTACCTCATAACTATAAGCCCTTATGTCAGTTACAGCAAAAAGTAACATTTTTGCCCTTTTTGAGATATACATACCCCTATATTTAACTTTTTATATTCCGACCTGAAATCCCTTTCCTTATTGTGATCCTGCTGTTTTTTTATGTATTCAATTATTGTGTGTTTATCATGCCATATCACAATAAAGAAAATTCCCTGCTTTCGAGAAAACCTACTAACAGGAAATTGTTTAAAATTCTTTGTCTGTTTTCAGAGCTGGATAAAGACTTGGACATATCCCCGATATCTGACTTCATCTTTAAACGAAATCATTCTATCAATATCTGTATTGAGAATGCGGAAGCCTATGTTGTTGTTACTGTTGTCAGGGTTGTTATTGTTACGATTAGCTACACGGCAGTTATTGGCATTGTTGTTCCAGTTGCCACCGCGTTTCACACGGTTAGACCCGCTTACAGCCTTTACCCATAAATATTTTGCCTCAATCTTACACTATTGGCAGTTTTAATGAACTCAATAATGCTATTCACGCTTTGAGATAATTTCTCTTCACTTATCATACCTCTTTTATATTCCCACTCCTTTTTCTCAATGTTCTTTTTCATTCTTTTTATATTCTCATTTTTTACTCGAATTATTGCCGCAAATATCCTAAATCCCAAAAAACTCAAGCCGTGAATTCGATTGTTTATTACTATTGAACCCGGCTTTATTGTTAACTTTAATCTGCTTCCCAAATATGCAGACGATAACTGCAAAATCTCCCTAAGCCTATTCTTGTCATCAGCAAAAAATACCATGTCATCCATATACCTGATATAATCAATCTTTAAATTTTCTTTTACATAATGGTCAACTTGATCGAGGTAAACATTTGCCAGAAATTGAGATGTAAGATTACCTATTGGTAAACCAATTCCATCATCAATATTTTGACTGATATCATTATTCTTGATTATTACATCTATGAGTTCAATAATTTTAGGGTCTTTGATTTTCCTTTTCAAGATATTTATCAAGACCCGGTGATCAATTGACCCAAAATATTGTTTTATGTCTATTTTAAGAAACCATCTGTTCCTTTTCAGAAAATGCTGAGCTCGTGCTATAGCTCTATGGCTGCCCTTACCCTTTCTGGTTGCATAAGAATCATAGATAAATATTCTCTCATAAATTGGCTCTAATACGTTCACTAATGCATGATGCACAATCCTGTCCTCAAATCCAGCTACACTGATTAACCTTTCCTTAGGTTCATGGATTTTAAAATATCGGTACTTTGCTGGCTGGTATGTTTTCAATTTTAATTTTGACTGCAATGATAGAAGATTCCCTTCCAAATAAAAATAATAGTCGGAGTTTAATTCCTTCTTTTTCAATCCTCTAAATGATTTATTAAAAGCCGATTGCAGATTCTCAAAATCATATAGCTCTTCAAATAAATAACCATATCGTCTCATCCTGAATACCTTCTAACCCTTTAATTCCGCTTGCTGGTTATGGTCGCCTTTTTTCCAGCCACCTATCATCTTACCAAATTCATTAAATTCTACTGAAAGACGGTAGTATTGCTTATGTGAAATATAATTCCGCTTTTCACATATCCTTACATAGACTCGAAGTTTCTCCAGTAAAAGATTCATTCTATCTATCTTTTCTGCTTTCTCTTTGGAATATATAGCTTCTATTACCAATTCCAGGATGTCATTGGCATAATTCAAAATCCTGCTCGTTAATGAATAACGTACTGATTTGGGAATACCTTCCGCTCTATCCATGATCAGCTCTAAGATCAGCATCCATTTCGTGAATACCGGATAATTCTCGTTCATTTAGTTCCTTCTGTATTTTTATCTTGTTCAACTAAAAAACTCTTAACAATATCAATTGTTTCTTCTCCATAATTCTTGCTTTTTATCTCTCCAATGCCTTCTATGTTTCTTAAAGACTCTTTGGTTTTACATTTCGCTATAATTATCGCTCTCAACTGGTTGTTGGTAAAAATAATATAAGGTGGTATCCCTTCTTTTTCTGCCCTGGCATTTCGCCATTTCTTTAATTCTGCATACATTAATTGCTCATAGTCATATTTAAAACTCAAGTCTGGTTTATCTGTTAGTTCTTCCTCATAAAATATAAACACACTCCAAAAATAATGCGTTCCCCTTTTTAGTAATTCTGCCTGATATTTTACACCTGTCTTATTTCTTACGAAATCATTTAATTCTTTGACTGAAAAACCCGCCTCTTTCGATGAAAAAGGCAGCGTGATTATTCTAAACATTGCCATCCTTTAAAATTATACTCTTCAATTTTCCCCATAATTTTACATTTTACATTTTAATTTCGGCGTAGCCGCTAACGAGTTCTTTCTTTAATAAAGAAAGAACCAAAGAAAACCATCCCTATTATTATAACATCGCAACCTTTTCAGTCGTCACAGTTGCTGCCTTCAATAAATCCTTTCGCTACGCTTTTGTATTTATTGAAGGCAGCAACTGAGACTTTGTTTAGTACTCTATAATTACCATTTTGAAGAAAAAAGGTAAAAAAGTAAAAATACTAAAAGCTAATTAATACGGACATGCCCTGAGAATGCGGAAGCCTATGTAGTAGTTACTGACGACAGGGTAGCAATCGCCACGATCAGCTACACGGCAGATAGTGGCATTGCCGAACCAGACGCCACCGCGTACCACACGGGAAGACCCGCTATCAGGTCCAGTCGGATTATCTACTGGGCTGGAACTATAATAATTACTCGAATACCTGTCATTACACCATTCATAAACATTTCCACTCATATCATAAATATCAAGCTGATTAGGAAGCTTGCTCCCAACTTCATGGGTCTGGCTACTGGAATTTGAAGAATACCAGGCATAATCTCCTAAATTGTCTGTTGTCCCGCTGTATCTATAATTATCTGTCCAGTTCACTCCGCCACGTGAGGAATATTCCCATTCCGCTTCTGTAGGCAATCTGTAACCATTTGCACTGAAATCACAGCTCCAATCAGAAAGATTATAACACGGTGTTAGTTCTACTTGAATACTCAATGCATTGCAATATTCCACCGCATTATACCAGCTTACGGAATAGACTGGGTAATCATCTCCAACTCCATAATTATGAGCCGGATTACTCCCCATTACTGCTTCATATTCTCCCTGCGTTACTTCATACTGCCCAATATAAAAACTGTTTAGCGTAACATCATGAAGCGGTAACTCATTTGTACTTCCTTCATTAAAATGGTCACCCATCTCAAAACTGCCGCCTTCTACAAAAATCAAGTCCCCATAAGAAGCCTCTTCTAAGGTTGTGAAATTCCAAACATCCCCTTCTGTCTCATATTCACCATCTGATGCTACTATCTTCCAATAATATATTGTCTCATATTCCAATGTCTGCGGATTATAATTTGTCCCACTCTGATTATTTGACACTAATTCGCCGTTATCAGGCGTAGGATCAGTCCCAAAATAAACATCATAAGTCAGTGCATCACCATCAGGATCGCTACCTGACCAGGAGATACTCGTGCTTATTGATACATCATCAGCATTATCTATTGGGGTTGGATTGTATGGCTCTGCCGGTGGATGATTCACACTACCACCTGACTCTGTTGTATAATCCCAAATTGGACTTGCTGTCTCCAATTCTCCATCTGAAGCTACTATCTTCCAATAATATACTGTCTCATATTCCAATGTTGCAGGATTATAATTTGTCCCACTTTGATTTGATGACATCAATTCCCCACTGTCCAGTGTAGGATCAGTCCCGAAATACACATCATAAGTAAGTGCATCTCCATCTGGATCACTGCACGACCAGGAGATACTCGTGCTTATTGATACATCATCAGCATTATCTATTGGTGTTGGAGCGTATGGCTCTGCCGGTGGATGATTCACACTACCACCTGACTCTGTGGTATAATCCCAAATTGAACTTGCTGTCTCAAATTCTCCATCACTTGCTATTATTTTCCAATAATATACTGTCTCATATTCTAATGTCTGCGGATTATAATTTGTCCCACTCTGGTTATTTGACAATAATTCACCACTGTCCGGAGTAGGATTAGTCCCGAAATAAACATCATAAGTTAGTGCATCTCCATCAGGATCACTGCACGACCAGGATAGATTGCTATTTACCGAAATATTAGAAGAACCATTTGACGGAGCAGGATTTGACGGAATCCCTGGAGCTTCATTCTCCGGACTCGTAGAATCATCTGAACATCCAAACATCATTAATAAAGCAACAACCAACACTAATAATAACTTCTTCATCTTTACCTCCTAATCCCTTGGTATTTTTATATTTTTACTATTTCAGTTTTCCCATGTCTTCATGTATTTCCATCACTTCAAATAGTATCTTACCATGCAAATCAAAAACTATCAACCGCGAAAACCGCTAAAGTACGCGAAAGAATGTAAGAAAGAAAAAAGCAATTACCTGCTCTATTTAAAAAAAAATAATTCATCTTCTCTTCCTTTCGCGTTATTTCGCGCCTTTAGCGGTTGATAAATTCTTCCTCTTTTCTAGCACTACCGCTCTATTTCCGGTTAAGTAAAACCCATAAGTATTGTATCTAAAAACAATATTAGTGCAATATTAATTAGTTTTAACATTCAAGTTTCTCCCTTTTTCTCATACTCAGATAAATATGTTTCAAAAGATGATATTTATTATTCAAGGTCAAGCATTAATTTGTCTCTTACATTATAAAGAATAATGAGACTGATAAATTCTCCCCCATTCAAGACCTTGCGAATGGTGCTTGCACCTCCGCAATGGTCGATCAGAGGATACAAGTTCAAGAATCTTAACCCCTTAACCTGCCATCCAGGACTCTTACCCGGAGTACCGATAGCACTGCAATTCCTACTTTTCTGGATGATTATCTATTGAAACCTGGCATCCCCTCGGAATTAATTTATAATTTGTCTTTGATAATTTTGTGATGCATTTGTCGTCACCATCCGGGAGGTGCACGACCATCCAGGAGGTAACTTAGCTTTGTTCAAGACCTCCCATCTGAAACCTTCAGGATGGTCGGAGACCTCCTGAATGGTTGACCCTTTTCTACATATATTATCTCCATTAGCTCCAGTCATTTAGACCTATTATAATTGATAAAAACAGGGACATGCCAGATTATTTAATTTCACATCAGGAAGTACTGAATTCATCAAAATAATATATATTCTCCGTTCGTCTTGAAATAAATCTTTTTAAATATCATAACTGCATTTTATGTGAAAAATGCAGTTATTCTGACAAAATAGTCTTTTATATATTGAAAATAAATAAGATACCTACTTTTTTTTCAGCAACAGAGAACCCCCTGTACCCTCCCTGTGGCTTCCCTGTGGCTTCCCTGTGGCTTCCCTGTGGCTTGAAAGAAATTTAACTCACTTACGACCTTCTATTAATACAATAGTTACTTACCTGTTAAGCATTAAATCAAAACCCATATACGTAATTTTTCACATTACATTTTGTTCGCGTTAGTTCGGTTTGTTCGCGGCTAAAAAAATCTTACATTACATTTAGCAGTGACCGGTGATCAGTGATTAGTGAATGGAAAAAGCCAAGCAACCCGATCACTGTTCACTGTTCACTAATCACCAGATATTTCTCTCTGTGACCTCTGTGGTGAAAATCCTTACATTATCCGTGTTGATCCGTGTAATCCGTGGCATCAGTGTTCTATTTTTTTCCTCGACTCACGACTCACGACTCACGACTCACGGATAAATCATTACATTTTTCCGTGTAATCCGTGGCTCATACTATTTCAGCAGCAGCAGCTTTCTGCTTACACTTTTCCCAGCACTTTCCAGACGATAGAAATATACCCCTGCTGCTGCCGGCTTTCCAGCAGCGTTTAAGCCGTTCCAGCTCGTCTGATATTCTCCTGCCAATTTATGTTCATCAACAAGAGTAATCATTTTCTGACCCTTAAGATTATATATCTCCAGCTTTGCAAGCCCCTCATCAGCTACCTGATAGAATATAGTTGTTGCTCCACCATCTCTTAAATTACCTGATTTGAAGGGATTAGGATAATTCTGGTTCAGGGTAATTCCACTGACTATTTCATCTTCTGTGACCGGCAGAGTAGCTATCCACAGACCGATAACCTTTTCATCATAAATATTATTATTGTCCTGCACTACGATATCCATCTGATAGGGATTATCCCAGTCAGTTACACCCCAGAAACAGCAAGTAAATAGTCCCGTATCGCTGATTTCCCATTCTCCAAAATTAGGAAATGGAACGAAATCAAATTCCCTTACTTCTCCCTCAGGTATCACATAACTGCCGGAAATTTCGCTGATCTCATAGCTCAATTCATCTCCCATCGATACTCCTGCCACCCATTCACCGGAACTGGTTATCGCTTCCTCGTTATAATAAAATTCAATATCCTGCCACTGACGCAGAGCTATCACAAAATCCACATCAAAATCAGGATCATTGAATTTGGATACTGTCCAGCGGAACATCGCCAGATCATCTTCCACATAGTAATAAAACCCGTCTCCATATTCAGGATATGCCATCAAATCAGCACCATAAGCTGTAATGCACCTGTTATTTTTTATATTTTCTTCATTCCTGATATAAGTAAAATTATTATCAAAGACCAAGGAGCCATCTGTCAAAAAGGATACTGCCCCATGCGTCACGCCATAAAAATAGAAGTTAAATGGCAGATCAATATCTGCCCAGCCATCATCATTATCAGTAACTTCTATTGGCTGCCAGTCCACTTCCGGAAAAGATTCGGTTCTGCTGTCTTCCTCATAATTCAGCCTCAACGACCATTGATAGGGTGATTCTCCCCCACTGTATTCAAGCTGATACTCATAAGGCACTCCTTCAAACGCCATGGGAAATTCTTCCGTTAATATCTCCACTCCCTCATAATCTATATCACCGCTTACATTAAAATAATTATTCCAATTATTGATCAAATCCCAGTTGCTTTGACTACCCGTAAATTCTTCCGGTTCGTCACCCGTTTCATTGATCACACTATAGGTGACCAGGGTGCCATCTCCGACATTATCGGGATCAACGCTTTCCACGATCAGCCACCACTGCATCTCACCACCTTCCTCAAGTTCACTAAGTAGCGGTGTGATATCAAGCCCTATCTCCAAAGGCTGAGCTCCGGGTATGGTATTTCCCGGCAGATTCCAGGCACCACCCTGAAAATTGAAATATGGATAAAGCATTTCTACTTCCGGTTCCCAGGCGGTGGGATCACTGGATACTCCTGCACCTATCCGCAAAGTATTTCTCACGTTATGACTGATCTCTGCTTTCAGGGTCAATAACGGCTCATATTCTTCTCTTGCATGAATACCATGCACTATATTTGACCAGATACCGCCAGTTTCTGTAGGTTCTGCTAAAGTACGGTACATCACCCAGCAAAAGCCCCCGTTCCCCCAGTTCATGCCCCAGCTGTTCACCATCTTGATAGCTCCAATCTCCCAGTCACGCATATTCACTTCACCATCATCATTAATGTCTATATCATTAGTAAATTCTCCATCTCCATTATAATCATAGCAAATTTCATCATTATATCCCACAAAGGTCATGGCATGATTAACCGGAGTTATCCAGTCCGAGATGATATTTTCTCCGCTAAATGGACTCTCTTCCGGCAGGGGATAATATTCCAGACCACTCACTCCGGCAGCGAAGCATACCAGTCCTCCGCTTTCCTCTTCATTACCATGCTCATAAAACCAGTATTTAAGAGCTTCCAGTCCTTCCTCTGTACTCACGTTTATAGCAAAGATGTCATCTACACGGTTTTCCATAGCACTCCGGTAGTTTTCATAACCATCCATCCAGCCGATCTGTTCATAGGCGAACAATCCACCATAAGTTTCTACTGTCGGACATCCCCCGGCCTTAACAATCTGCCAGCCATCAAAGTGCCACGAGCCACCCCCAACACCACCATTGAGAAAATTCCAGGTATAATGATCAGGATACTGAGCCGATTCCACATCTGCTGCCAGTCCCCGTAATCTATCTATCTCATAGGTAAAACAGTAACCTATTGCACTCGCCTGACCGCAGGATCCTCCATTCTGGCCAAACACAGGTCGAAGCCATTCATGCTCCGAATTATCTACGCTCAATGGTAATTCTCTATTTGTATTTATCTCCGAAAGCTCCAGCCTGTCTAATCCATTTAAAAATTCCCAGTCCGCATCTGTTAATTCCCGCAGTCCCGGAATAAAATCTCCTGGCTCTACTCCGCTTATCAATAAATTAAATGTAAAAACTAAAACAAATATCACTAATAATGTCCTGTTCATAACAGCTCCTTAAATAATTTTATTCCAGAGCATCCTGCCCGATTACCCAAAAACATGTCAAAGAAATTATTTTATAGCCCTAATTATCACTATCTTGAGCTATCTCCTGACACTAAAGTAACCGGACTGACCACGGCATAACAAAATAATGTTATGCCGTGGTCAGTCCGGTTACAGTAAGGCTGGTATATTGGTTTGAGAAGAAGTGGGAGGGGCGTGGACAATATGGACAGAATGGACATAGTGGACGTAGTGGACGATTTTGGGGATGGGGGGAGATACAGGCTTACTGCGTGTACTTCGTTTACTGGGTTTACTGCTTTTACGGATGTCTTGCAGAGGATTTCAACCATTTTACAGGCTGTTAATCAGGTTTTTCTTGACGGGAAGTGAGAATTGCGGGATTAATGAAAAGAGAGAAAGAGTACAAATAAATTGGAGGATATATTATGAAGAAAACAGTATTAGTGGGAGTTTTGTTATTATTTTTATGGACGCTTTTTGCTGATGGAGAAGCAGATACAACTGATCCGTTAAGTTTTGGTGGAGGTGTGGGCTCAGTGATGATAGGTGATCAAACCTATATGCGTCTGCGACTAACCCCTGAGCTTCGGTTGGGTAAACTTGGAATTGGACTTGATATTGACCTTCTGTTCACCGAAGATGGTGGCGTGCGTGAAGAAGATTGGGACGACTGGCAGGATTATGTGAATAAACTTTATTATATCCGCTGGAGTGAGCGAGGTGATACATTTTTTGCCAAGCTGGGAGCTTTCAGCAGTTACAGCCTGGGACCAGGTCTGGTGATGAATGATTACAGCAATACCTTGAGTTATCCCATGGATCGCCAGTTAGGCTTGATGTTAGGCGGCAAACTTCCCGTGATGGATATGATGGTGGAAGGTTTTACTTCCAATATCACTGATCCCACAATTCTTGCTGGTCGTGTAACTATCGCACCGCTGTTTGAATCAGGAATTCCGCTCTTGAACAAATTGCGTCTGGGAGCTACAGTGGGATATGATGTGGATCAATATCTGGGAATTTCTGAAGACGAAGAACAGACGATCATGAACACTGTAGATACAGATGATGATGGTATACCAGATATAAATGATTTTGATGGTGATGGAGATGGTCTCTTTACAGAAACAAACCTTCTGGAAATGGGTTTTAGTCAGGAACAGATCGATGAGTTAGATGATCTGGGTGGATTTGTGGAACTTGGTGAGAATCTGGATGACCCACTTGCTGATCTTGAAGTAGATGATATAGCGGTGCTGGGATTTGATTATGATCTGCCACTGATAGATACAAAAATGCTGAAATTGAGTCATTATGGAGAATTAGCTCAGATAGTGGATAATGGCTATGGCTTTATCTTTCCGGGATTTTATACCCAGTTTGCGATTTTCCATTTGAATTTGGAATATCGTCAATATGATGACAATTTCATGGCAGGTTATTTCGATCATTATTATGATATGGATAGAGCTTATCTGCAATTTAATCCAGATGAAGGAGCTGCCGGGGAATATGATATATTTGTGAAGGAATCACTATTGGAAAACGTGACAGCAACTCGAGGCTGGTATGGCAAACTGCGAGCAGATCTTTTTAATTTCATGTATCTGGAAGCAGCATACACTGATATGTATGCAGAAGGAGATGAAGACGACTCGAAATCTCTGATCGGGACAGCCGGAATTAATACCAGTATTATTCCCAAGCTGAAGAATATGGAATTCAAATATTACCAGGTGGATGTGAGTGAGATCACCTCTATTATCGCTCCTCATGTGATCATCCAGGGAACTCTGCGTTATGAACTTAGTCCAGGCACAAATCTATTGTGGCAGTATCAGGAACGGTATGTGGATTATGATAATAACGGTGAGATCGAAGGCGACGAGGAAACGGAACGTGATGTATCCATGGGTGTGGAATTTAAATTTTAGTTAATAGAGAAATAATCATGACCCTGTCATCACTCAATGTCAGGGTCTTTTTTTTCGAATGTAAAACCTCGCGGATGGTCTTAACCTCCGCAATGTTTGGCAATGCCACTTTAGAAGAATCGGACAGGTCAACCATTTCAAAGGTCTATCGACCATTTGAAAGGTTTTGGTTGGGTGAATTATGAAAAATATAAGAGATAATCATTGTCATCTGGAAGAGATCTACCGGGCTGGCAGGCTGGATGATGAATTGCAGGCAGCGCGAAAAGCCGGTGTGACAGGATGGTTTTCCAGTGCTTTATGCCGTGAGGAGATGGAATGGCATCTGCAGCAGGAAATAGCAGGTATGACGTGGTGTGCTGGGATTCATCCCTTTTACGAAAAAAGCAGCGAGCGGGATTGGGACTTTCTGGTGGAACTGGCAGGTTCGGGAAAAATTGCAGCTCTTGGAGAGATAGGTTTTGATAAGCGAAATGATAATTGGGAGTGGCAGAAAAAAATACTACTTAAACAACTCGAGCTGGCACGGGAATTTGACCTTCCAGTGATCTTTCATGTGGTGAAAAGTTATTATGAACTATATAAACTTTTGAAAGACAATTTTCCCAAGGTGCGGGGATATCTACACGGTTTTAATAGTTCAATGGATGTATTTGAGGCTTTTAACAGCTTTGATCTTGGGTATTCTCTGAACGCCAGACTGCCTGAGGATAAAGTGGTGCAGGCTATTATCAGAAGAGGATACTGGGAGATAGAAACTGATGCACCTTATGCCAAACCAGCAGACTTTGATGGTGAATATAATGTGCTGGCAAATTTGATCTGGGTAAAAGATAAAATCGAAGAAATAATGGGAATGAAAATATGGAAATAGATCAGTTTTCGCGAACACGGCTGCTTTTTGGCAAAGAAGCCATGGAAAAATTTCAAGCTGCCAGAATAGGGATCATGGGTTTAGGTGGAGTAGGTTCCTATGTGGCAGAAGCCCTGGCTCGCAGTGGGATAGGCAAGCTTTTGCTGGTGGATTTTGATGTGATCAGCGAAACTAATATTAACAGGCAGCTTTTGGCCTTGCACAGCACGATCGGCAGGCAGAAAACGGAAGTAATGAAAGAGCGGATAGAAGATATAAATCCAGACTGCGAAGTGGATATATATAGCGGATTCTGCAACAAAGACAGCAGGGACGATTTATTACCCGGACTTGATATCGTGGTGGATGCCATTGACAGCCTGGTACCCAAAGTGGGCCTGCTGGAAGACTGCTGGCGTCAGAAAATCCCAATTATCTCGATATTAGGCGCAGCGAGCCGCTTTGACCCGAGTCAGATCAGACTTGGTGATATTTCCCAGACCTATATGTGTCCTTTGGCAAGACGGGTGCGGAAATTTTTGGGCAGACGCGGGATCAGAAAGGGAATAGATGTGATCTACAGCATTGAACAGCCAATTGACCAGTATCCTCCGGAAGCAGGTTCATTGCAGGATTGGAAAGGTGATACTGGAAGAATGAGGGGAACCTTGGGCTCAGTGGTTTATATGCCGGCAATTATGGGAATGTGGGCAGCAAGTTGGGTTTTGCAGAAATTGAGTGGGGAGAGAACCCCAGAGGAGAAATAGATGAAAAAAGTAATAGTAAAAAATCCTTATGATAAAATGGAGATATCTCGAATTGATATTGATGATGCCAGGGCAGTGGATCAGAAACTGCAAACTGCTTATGCTTTGGCAAATGACCGCAGTAAATGGCTGCCGGTTCATAGACGCATTGAAATCCTGGAGAAGACGGCTGCCATTATGCAGGAGCGAGTAGATTTTCTAACAAAACTTGCTGCTATGGAAGGTGGCAAACCCTATCGCGATTCCAAGGCGGAAGTGATGCGAGCAATAAATGGCGTGAAACTGGCAATAGAGCATATTGGTCAAATGAAAGGAACTCAAATTCCCATGGGACAGACACAGGCATCAGCCGGGAGACTGGCATTTACCATGCGCGAGCCAATAGGTGTAGTAGTATCCATCAGTGCCTTTAATCATCCCTTGAACTTGATAATCCATCAGACAGTACCAGCAATAGCTGTGGGTGCTCCGGTGATCATAAAACCCGCTTCCAGCACCCCTTTATCCTGCATTAATTTTGTTAATATTTTGAGGGAAGCCGGATTACCGGAAGAGTGGTGCCAGATTGTTATCTGCGAACGAGGAGTTGCAGAAAAACTGGCTACAGATGCCAGAGTGAATTATTTTTCTTTTATCGGTTCAGCAAAAGTAGGCTGGAATCTGCGATCAAAGCTATCTCCTGGTACACGGTGTGCTCTGGAACATGGTGGAGTGGCACCAGTGATCGTGACCGAAGATGCCAATATAGATAAAATGACAGCAGAACTGGTGAAGGGTGGGTTTTATCATGCCGGGCAGGTATGCGTATCAGTTCAGAAAATATTTGTAGCAGAAAAGATCATCCAGCAGGTAACCAGTAACCTGAAAACAGCAGCTCTAAAATTGAAAACCGGTGATCAGCTTGATCCGGAAACGCATGTGGGTCCCTTGATCACTCCTGAGGAAGTGAATAGAGTAGATGAATGGGTGCAGGAAGCTATTGAAAGTGGCGCAAAGCTTGTTTGCGGTGGGAAAAAACTCTCTGAAACCTGCTATGAACCAACTATTCTGTTGAATCCTCCAGAAGATTGTCATGTCTCCAAAGAAGAGATATTTGGACCAGTGATCTGCCTTTATAGTTATAAAAACCTGGAAGAGGCAATATTAAAAGCCAATTCATTGCCCTTTGCCTTTCAGGCAGCAGTTTATACCCGTGATTTGGAAACTGCTTTATATGCTTCTGAACAAATCAATGCATCAGCAGTAATGATCAATGATCATACAGCTTTCAGAGTTGACTGGATGCCGTTTGGTGGTAGAGATACCTCTGGAATCGGAGTGGGTGGAATCCCCTACTCCATGCATGAGATGACGAGAGAAAAGCTTATTGTGATCAAGAGATAATTGTGGTAGGAGACAATTTTTGTATGGAATTATGAGGATACTGAGGATTTACGTTAAAAGTGCTTTACATAATAAGGCGTAAAAATAAACCTGATTTGTTGAAATAAAGATGAAAAGATAAGGATATCTGATGAGAAGACTGATAATATTATTTATTCTCGTAGTTGGTTTGACTTTAATTGCTGAACCGATCGATCTGAACAGGGCTGATCTGGATGAATTATATCAATTACCCTTAACGCACGAGCAGGCAGAAGCTATCTATGAATATCGCACTTATATCAGCTTTTTTAAAAGCATATATGATTTGAGGGAGATAGAGGAAATAGATCAGACAACTTTAAATAAGATCAAACCCCTTGTGATAGTATCTCATTATGAAGATCGTGATGAAGCTGCTCAGCGAAGGGATGAGATAGCATACCTGATAGAACGGCTTGGAAACAGCGAGGGTATGCAGGAAGGTATGAGTGATATTTGGGAAGATTATCTGATCACCCCGAGAAATATCAATCGACTCACTTTTGCGAACCTGCTCAATATGCCTAATGTTTCACCTCTGGATGCAGTATCAATCCGCAAAAGAATAGCAAGGGGTGACAGTATTGCCGATTATCGGGATTTACGGCAAACAGAGGGAATTGCCTATTATGGGGCATCAAACCTGCGTCATTACGTATATTATGATGATGAGAAGGAGATAGCTGAGCGTTTTTATTTTGATGCCCAGGTGAAATATGCTGATAATCCTTATGAAGAAGATCCTGAAACGATGTTCAAAGAATCCATGATAAATCTATTGCCAATTGGTGAAACCCAGACTGGCTGTCCCCGCATTAAGGATCAGAGTTACTGGGGATATTTTAACATGGATAAATATGATTACAGTCTGATGACCAAACTTAGATTCCGCTGGGGAAACAGGATCAAGGGCGGCATCATGTATAATAGCGAACGCGGTGAACCTACTCTGTTTGACTTTAGTGGGCAATCACAAGATCTGGGTGAAAAACTGATAGATAACGGTAAGTATTTTGCCAGTTATGAAGACTATATATCCGGCAGTAATCATTTCAAACTAATTGCCGGACATTACCGGGCAACCTTTGGTCAGGGTCTGGTAATGGAAAATACTGATTTTTACAGTGCCCGTAAAACCGGTGCTGGATTCAGTAAGCGCATTACGGGGATCACCCCGGATCTTTCCCGCAGTCAGGAATTTAATCTGCGTGGTTTGGCAGCAGAATTTGATAATCAGAACTTTTATGGAGCTTTGTTCTATTCTAATGATAAGAAAGATGCAGTGGTCTATGATAGTAATCATGATGGCGTTATTGATGAAAATGATGATAAAATTTTTAGTTATATTACCATGACCCGTAGATTTGATAATGAAGAACTGGCAGAAGCTGAGGAATTCTTTAACGGTTATTCTGATCCAGGTACTACAAACCCTTTCATAATTAAAATGGCTCCGCGCCTTGACTGGGTAGAAGAGAACACTATGGGTGGAAGATTTGCCTGGTCTCCTATTGCCGGGACAGAAGTAGGCGTCAGTGGTTATGAATCTGTGTATGATAAGGATATTGTAGTGGATCCTGACAGTTTAACTGGATACCTTTTCCGCTCGAGTGATGATGCTTTTGGGAAATGGAAAGATCCTGACAGCGAGATACTGGGATTATATTCCACTTCAACTGATGATTATGAGAGAGATTATAGACGAGTATTTGGTATGGACTGGCGGACAACTCTTGGTAACACTTCCTTTGAAGGTGAATACGCAGAACTTCAGGTAGATGGTAATGAGATTGCTTTGGGTGATGATCCCGGCGCAATAGTGCTCAGCAGTTATACACAATGGGATAATCTTTACCTACTCACTCTTTATCGTGATTATGACCTTGATTTTGATAATCCCTACGCCAGAGGATTTAGTGAACATCAGAAATTTGATAATACTGCCCTTGATAATTATGCTTATACCTTGACCAACTCACTTCTGAATGATCTATATTCCAATCAAGCACAGGCACAGGCAGAGCGGGGAGTATATTTTGAGACCCGTTATAGATTCAATGAAAAGCTGACTATTTCCAGAGCCTATATTGATATCTGGGAACGTAAATGTGATCTACGTAAAAGTATCCGTTTCCAGGGAGAACTTGATTTTAGGCCGATCTATCAATTAAGCCTGAGGTTGAAGCATAAACATCAGGAGAACCGTTATGACGATTTTGCTGAGAGAGCTGTATCAATTACAGATGAAACAACTTTCAGAACGATAGCTAATTTATCAAATTTTGACCGAATCTCGCTGGAATACCGCTTTTTGACAGTTTGGGGAGCACCTTATGTGTATTTGAGCAATGACGGGGAAATCGGTGGAAATACTACTGCTGAAGGATCTTCACGCAGTTTTGCTGATTATATCTGTGTGGACTATACCCATCATTTCAATGATCTTCTGAAAACCCAGGGTGCTTTTATGCTCTGGGATAGTAATGGCTTATCTCACTGGGACTGGGAAGATACTGAGATAGATTTCTTTGGTGAAGAGGGATTTAAATTCTGGTTTACAATTTCTGACAGAGTATCAGATAATCTTTATTTGAGCCTTAAATATAAATATAAAAAATACAATACACGGGAATATGATTACCGGGCCTGGTGGAATGAAGCACCGGATTCCGGAGTACCCTGGGTATATAATAAAGTGAAAAAAGAAGTAAATACGATCAAGCTGCAGCTTGACTATAAATTTTAAGAAATCCGGAGGAAATAGATGAAGCAATTATTGTTAGTTACCACGCTATTAATAGCGGTTTTTAGTCTGAGTGCCTATTCGATACTTGATATGTATAGTGGTAATCAGGTTTATCGAGGGGATGCCCGGCTCCTTTCAATGGGAAGTGCCGGAATGTATAATACAGGAGATCCTGGCAGTTTAGCATTAAATCCTGGCTTGACAGGACTTTTAGCAGAAGGATTTACTTTTCAATTCAATCCTGGCACAGTTATCAATAGCGAAGATAGAAGTATTCCCATGTATAATTTCTTTGATGGTTATATTGATGATGCCAATTATGTTAGTAATAGTAATGGTTACAGTGATTTTACCGGCAGTATCGGTTATAAAATGCTGCTGAATGATCTTGGTATAGGAATTAATCTGGGCCATAATCCTGTAATAGATTTTAATAGTAATTATGAAGAACAGGTACGTAATGATGGTAATACTGATTCGGGAAATTCCGGTGATAATTCTCCTGACGGTTATCCACCTATTATCGCACGTAACTTTCTGGAAACTGAAGGTGACTTAAGTGGTATAAATCTGTCAGCAGGTATTAGTTGGAAAAATTGGATATCTACAGGAATTCAGATGCAGCAATTGACAGGTGACTGGAACTATACAGAAAAGATAATCTGGACGGATGCCGCAAAAGAACTGAGTGATGACCTGCCGGATCGTGATATTGAGATCAACGGTGAATTCGACGATGCCTGGAGACTCGGGTTAGGGTTAGCTTATCATTTGAATGAGCGCCTTGATCTTGGCTTTGCCATGCAGATGAAAACTGAACTGGATCGTAAAGTGAGTGGCAGTTGGGACGGTATTGATTCTGAAGAGATATTCTGGGATACTACTTCAGCTGGTGGAGAGCTTGATAGCCTTTACTGGCAGGATATTCTGGAAGATGACCTTGCCAGCTACGTTATACCTGGCAGTTACCGGATCGGTTTTAGATATCATCCCCGCAATACCTGGAAAACCTTTATGAATTTTGATCTGGAATTTGTGAATTACAGCGATATTGACGGGAGATTTTCTGACGTGACAAATTATTATATGGGGATTGAACACCAAATAAACCAGAAATTACCGATGCGATTTGGTTTTAACTACAAAACCAATTATTATATTTTTGATGATGGTGATAATGAATTTGCTCGTAAGGTGACCATGCCATCATTTACAGCTGGAACTGGCTTTAAACTGATGGATGTTATAGATGTGGATCTGGGATTGGAATATTCCCTGAGAAAATATGATCAGTTAGATCTCTTTATGGACAGTTACTATGATCGGGACGGTCTTTGGAATGAACAGGTCCCTTCTGATCGTGACTGGAATAACCCTGATCAGGTAGATGAGAGCCTGATAACTCTTCAGGCAAGCTTCACCTGGCATTGGCAGGTAAAATAATGCAAAAATTAGTTTTGGGAATTATACTGATATTTCTTTGCATGGGTTCAGCTCTGCTTATTGCGGAAGACCTTAGGCTTGATATCCTGTGGACAAACGATATTCACGGGGGCATAGATCCCTATGAAGCAACCTTCATGAATCCTGATTTTCCTCCAAGACTGGGAGGAGGGGGTTCACACGCTACCTATGTGAATATGATCCGTGATAAATCTGGTAAAGAGCGTGATAATTTTTTATTTGATGCAGGAGATTTTTTCCAAGGTCATCCTATTGGTACCGTTACTAAAGGTAAAGCCGTTGTAGAATACATGAACAAAGTTGGATATGACCTGCTGGTGATTGGTAATCATGAGTATGATATTGGCGAAGAAGAGCTGAAGAAAACTCTGGCACTGGCAAAGTTCCCAATCCTCTCCTGTAATATTTTTGATAGAGCTACAGGTGAATTAGTAGATTATGCCCGGCCTTATAAGATGTTTGATAAGATGGGTCTTCGGATTGCTGTAATTGGCGTAACTACTACTGATACAAAAATGATGAGTTTCCCTGAAAATATCAAGAATGTGGAATTTCGTCCCGCAAAACCTGAAGTGGAAAAATACATCAAGATAGTCCGCGAGGAAGAGAAAGCAGACCTGGTGATCCTGGTAGGTCACATGGGATTGCCTTATAGTCCAGAGCCGGCATATCAGCATCGTTATGGTGAAGATAATGAGGAGCAGGAAGAACGGCGCTGGGGTTATGATGCCCAGGAAATAGCTCATGAAGTGGAAGGCATTGATCTGCTTGTGGGTGGACACATCCATAAAGGTATTGCTGAACCCTGGGAAGATCCATTAACGCACACTCTTGTTGTTCAGGGATATGCTTATGGCAGTGGTATCGGACATATCACTTTAAAAATAGATCCTGAAACAGAAACTGTGTCAGGTTATGAATTACCGGCAATGCGTGAAGGAATGATGGTTACCATGTTTGAAGATGAATTTATTCCAGAGCATGAGATAGCTGAAATAATTGCAGAGCAGCAGCAGCTTGCTGAAGTCGGTATGGATGAAGTTATTGGCACGGCAACTATTCATCTCACCAAAGATGGTGATGCCCAAAGCCTGATAGGAAATCTGGTTTGTGATGCTATGGTTTGGGCGGGTGATGCAGATTTTTCTTTCTTGAATCTTGGTGGTATCAGAGGAGCAATCAGCAAAGGGCCTATCACTTATCGTGATGTATTTAATGTGATGCCATTTGATAATGCAATGGTCATTTTGGAAATAGACGGAAAATTACTAAAAGATATCATTGAATTGCGAGTTTCCGGCTCCAGACATGGCTTACGTACCTCAGGTGGAAAAATAGTATATAGTCGAAAGAGACCAGATTTTAATAGAGTAACCAGTTTGGAAATCCAGGGAGAAACCTGGCAGGCAGATAAAATTTATAAGGTGGCAACTACTGATTTTCTATTACAGGGAAATGCTGGTCTGGCGATGCTGACCAAACTTCCTGATAGTCAAATAACCTATTTGGAATCTACTTTACGTGATAACATCGTGAATTATATTAAAAATAATTCACCGGTGAGTGCGAAAATAGATGACAGATGGGAACGGGATGATAAATCAGCCATCAGTAGCGCTCTGCAAAAAGAGATGTCAAATCTGGATATGTCAAAGAAATAGCAAAAAATTAATAAATAATTTGACTTTTCAGGGTAGTCTGATTAAATTGTTTTATATTGGCAAGTGTTAGACAAGGGAAGATCAGAATTCATTCCTTTTGCCCCGAAAGGGTAACCAAAACATATAAAAAGAGAGTAGGTTTTATGTTCAATAAAATTGGGCGATTAGATAATGAAGACACAAAAAATCTTAAGGAATTAGTAAATAAATTATTTGCACTCCTTGCAGAAGGTAAAACGGTAAAAGTAGAGAAAGAAATCTACAAAGTGGCAAATACTCCAAATTATTTTATCAGAGAGCATCTGGGTACTTATTTAGCAAAGAATGTAGATGCAGATAAGATGGAACCCCTTATGAAAAAGATGCTTGATCACAAGTTCTATGGTATAAGAGCCACAGCCGTATTTTATTATTTCCATTTATGTCAGGACGAACCAGAAGAGATATTAAATATTCTTGATTCCTGCTATAAATCAACTCCCTGGGAAGCAGAGAGCATAGTAAATGAGATGTGGCGCAAATATCCTGATCTGATGAAAGAGCGGATGACGCAATGGATAAAATCTGAAGATGAAAATAAACGAGCCCTGTCCTTTCACGGGATGGAAAATATCAGCAACAGCGATCCCAATTTTATTATGGAATTTATCAGTAATGCTATCGATGATGATAAAATAGAAGTTCAGAAGAAAATCACTCATATCTTAACTCAAGTAGCGCGAAGCAACCCGATCATCGTCTTTCCCTACATTCGTGAATGGCTCGTAGAGGCTGATGATACTCGAGTAAAAACTATCTGGGTATCTATGAAAAAACTGGCTAATATCATTGTTCAACGTAATCGTAACGAGCAATCTCAGGAATTTGTGTTACTGACACAGCAGACCATAGAAGACTGGAAAAATGACGAAAATGAAAAAGTTTCGTATATGGGAGAAAAGCTGTTCAGGATTATCAGACGTTAATAAAAAAAATATGCAAGGCAACGACTTTTCTTGAGAGAAGTCGTTTTTTTATATTATGAAAAAATATATCTGGATTTGGTTGTTAGCGGTCTGTATGGCAGTTTTTCTATGGTTGCAGAGTGTACTGCTTTCAGAACAGGAAGAATCTGTCTCAATACCTTTAATATTTGATCCCCAACCTGCTGATTTGGCTCCAAATGATTTCATTGATCCAGAAATTGATATAATCCTGAAAACCAATGGGGTGAATATTCTTTTATTCCGACATCAAAATATATACTATCATCAAGATGGCAGTAAATTGAAGTATGGAATGAATTCCATCCATTTGAATCTGGAAAATATAAATTGTACTGAAAAACAGCTAGAATTTATAGTTGGATTCAAACAGAAAGTGAAAATGGTAGAAATGGATAGGATAATCAGTCGTCAAAAGCCAGTAATCCTAACCTTTTCATCCAGTAGCGATGAGCAATTTTTCCAGAAGCAGCAATTTGATGTGAGAAGCAGTACTGTGGAAGTGAAAGGACCAGAAAAACTGCTTGATAAACTGGAAGGAATAAAAACGGAACCTGTAAGCAAACGGGATCTGGATAATAACAGCCTACGGGTTGCTCTGGTAAGTCCTTCACAATTGATTGTGTTAAATATCAGGGAAATAGTGGTCAGATTTAACAGCAATGTTAACATGATCAAAACTATTCCCTTAATTCCTATTACATATCAGGGAGAAGAAAAGATCACCTTCTCTCCCCAGAAAGTGACAGCGAAAATTGAGGGAAAGGATTCTTTAATTAGTAAAGTAACAAAAGATGATATCCATGTAGATTTGATTGTTCCTGCTATGATAGACAGCGTTTATGGCTCAGTGAAGTTTACTCTGCCTATTGATGTGAAGCTTCTGGAATACACACCTGAAAAAATCAGGATAATCAGGACATCTGAATGACAGGGATCAATAAGCCCTTTAAAATTCTGAGTTTTGAAACTTCCTGTGATGATACTTCCACTGCGGTTATAGATAATTCATATAAAGTATACAGCAATTGCATCAGTAGTCAGCTTATTCATGAAGAATTTGGGGGAGTAGTCCCAGAATTAGCCAGTCGGCTGCATTTAAAAAATATCATGTGGCTCACACGCCTTGCTCTGGAAAAATCAGATCAGAAACTCAGCGATATTGATGCCATTGCAGTATCAATTAATCCGGGTCTTATTGGCTCGTTGCTGGTGGGAGTTTCCTTTGCCAAAAGTCTTGCTTATGCAGCTCAAAAGCCATTGATTGCAGTAAATCATATGGTTGGTCATCTCTATGCGATCAAGCTGGATTATCCTGATCTAGAACCTCCTTATCTGGCATTAGTTGCCTCTGGCGGTCATACTGAGCTTGTACACTTTTTCGCAAAACAGGAATATAAATTGATTGGTAAAACACGTGATGATGCTGCGGGAGAAGCCTTTGATAAAGCTGCAAAGCTCATGGGACTTGGTTATCCAGGGGGACCTTTAATTGATAAATTAGCCAGAAACGGTAATAAAAAATATTATAAATTTCCTCTCGGTCTGGATCGAAAGGATGATTTTGATTTCAGTTATAGTGGACTCAAAACTTCTATCCGCAATTACCTTCATAATAAATCTACAGAGGAAATTAAGACCCACCAGGAAGATATTGCAGCATCAATTCAAGCTGCAATTATCGACATCATGGTAAAAAAAGCGCTTAATTATGCTGTACAGAATAATATCGGCCGAATAGTAGCTGCTGGAGGAGTTGCTGCAAATAGCTATCTCCGCCAAAAATTAACCTCACGGGCCGGCAGATATAATATCGAAGTTTTTTTCCCTTCAATTGGCTATTGTATGGATAATGCAGCCATGATAGGTGCTGCAGCAATTGATAAATACCAAAGGCAGGAATTTTCAGGTCTGGATTTGAATGCCTTTTCAACTAAAGGATTACGGTTTGTATAATGGATTATCCGATAATATATGTAGAAACTGTTGAGCAGCTGAAACAATTAGCTGATAAATTAACACAATTATCTGAGTTTGCACTTGATCTGGAAGCAGACGTTAATCTGCATCGCTATGGTAGAAAACTTTGCCTTGCCCAGTTCTGGGAGGGTGAATGCTGCTGGCTGGTTGACACCACAAGTGTAGATATAAGCATTCTAAAACCAATCATGGAAAATCCCGAAATAGTTAAAGTTATGTATTCTGCCAGCTTTGATGCCAGTCTTCTGGCTGATCTTGCCAGTATTGAATTAACTGGACTGATGGACTTACAACTGTGTGGCAATCTGCTTGGAATGGGTAAACGCTCATTAAAGCATTTTATTAAGGAACTTTTTGACATTGATCTGGAGAAAGATCTGCAAACATCCGACTGGTTCAGAAGACCACTTACATCTGATCAGATCAAGTATGCCAGTCTTGATGTCCGCTATTTACTGGAAGCCCGAGATATCCTGATGCCTCGGTTGCAGGCAGGTGACCTGCTGGAAGAAGCCCTGGATGCTTCTCACAAGGTTGAGCAAAGCAGATTCCAGGAAGTTGAGAGCCCACACCTTAGAGTGAGAAACTCAGCTCATCTTACTCCGTATCAAAAGATATATCTGGAAGAATATTACCATGTACGCGATAAAATTGCTCAAGGCTGGGACGCTCCTGCCTACAGGGTATTTCGCAGTTATCAATTAATCCATCTGGTAAAAAATCCCCCTCACACCCTTGAAGATTTTAAACTGATAAATTTCTTCGATGATAAATTAACTGAATACAGAAAGGACTTTCTGGAGGCAACTTCAAAAGCGCAGCAGAGAATAATGGATCAAAGTTCCATACTAAAAAAGGAAATTATCGAACTACGACACCTGCTGCATAAACACCCTGAACTATCTGGTAAGGAAAATTCTACAAATAAAAGGATCCAGCGTTTTATCAGGAATTTCAATCCTTCCAAAACGATCCAGGGTTTATCACGGACTGGTCTGGTTTTTGAATTTGAAGGAAAGGAAGAGGGCCCTACAGTGCTTTTCCGCTCTGAAATGGATGCCATATTGAGCAAAGAAGTCAGTGATATCCCCTGGATATCACGAGAACGAAAAGTTGCCCACTTAAATGGTGCTGACGGTCACTGTGCAATTCTGTCTGGATTGGCTGCCAGACTTTACAGCACTGAGATTCGCAAAGGAAAAATCATTCTGGTATTTCAACCCTCCTCTGAAAACGGCAAAGGAGCATTAAAAATACTCAATGATAAAAGATTTCAGGATAGTAAACCAGATTTCAGCTTTGCCTTAAAAAACCTTCCAGGATTTCCAGAAAACAATATCATCATTTCTCAAGATGGGTTTTGCTCTGCTTCCACAGGCTTACTCCTGAAGCTCAGACATGATACTCAAATCCTAAATGCCGGTGAAAATTCTAACTTCTCCCTTGCCTGTGGTGAGATCATTACTAATATTCCCCGAATTTGCAACGATATGGATACCCAGTCAAAGGCAAATATTATCTATATTCAAATGGGAAAACAAAATTTTAGTAAAGCTCCTGAGCAGGCTGAGATCAGAATCAGACTCAGCAGCGAAAATGATAAAGGTTTGGAAGAAATTAAAACCTCCGCCCTGGAATATATAAATAAAATTTCTCAGGAACATAACCTGGAATATCTCCACGATTTCTCAGATAGCTTTCCAGGACTTGAATCCGCCAAAGATGCTCTGGATATTATAAAAAAGACCTGTCTGAAACAAGATAAGGAATTAATTATCCGGGATACAATTTTCCCCTGGTCAGATGACTTCGGTCACTTTGCCCAGATTTCTTCAATTGCCATGTTCGGGATTGGTGCGGGAGTTAATCATCCCCCCCAGGGTTCAGCCCATTTTGATTTTCCAGATAAACTGATACATCCCACAATAGAATTTTTGTCCGGCATTCTTTCTGAACTGGAAATAATCTAATCTATATTATCAAATAAATAAGAATAGATTTGAATTTTTATCAAAAAGATAAACTTTCTCTATCAGTAATTCCTCTCTCTTGGACACCTAAAACCTTTAGGGACAGCAGTTTCTGCTTTACTTATATGTTTGGCTCTGTTTATGCAATTAATATAAGCCAGAGATTGTGATTTTCAGGAGGTAAAAATGAAAAAGAGATTGATTATTGCATTGATTATAATGACTATCGGAGTTGCAGGACTTCAGGCAAACATATTACCGGCAATCAATTCTGCCTCCCGTAATCTTAGTTATCAAAAGAGTATTTATAATACAGAAAATTCAGTAAATCAAAATTATGGTCAAAACTATTATCGCAAAAATTCCTCGCATCAGTTCAATATTGCTCCGGGTTCATCCCTGAATCTTGATAATATAAATGCTGATGTAAAGATCATTACCTGGGACAAAAACTATGCTGAAATTGAAATAATGAAAGTATCCACTCTTTCAGAAGCTGATCTGAATGACAGAGAAGTGCTGATAAATAATGATGGTAATCTAACTATTAGTACCTGCTGCTGTAATCCAGATAATTGCACTATCATTGATCTGAAAATTAAATTACCTCAAGGCGTTAATCTGGGAAATATCAAAAACCACCAGGGTAATCTGAGTTTGAAGAAATTAGATTGTAGCGTTAAACTATCGAGATAAATCCCCCGAAACACCGGGATATCTAACTCCATTCTGGTATCCCGGGCTCTTTTCTCAATACAGTGAGTAAAAAATGGCATCTGAAAAATCAGATGTCATTTTTTTTATATTTCTCTGGTTTCTGTAACTATCAGATCAAGTTGCTGGTCATGATCCTCTACTGGCAGATTAGCAGCTATCTGCATTTCAAATGCAACCCCAATCTTAAATGAGTCAATTTTCCCTAAAAAACGATCATAAAATCCCCCCCCATAGCCCAGACGATAATGCTTCAGAGAAAAAGCTATTCCTGGAATTAAAATAACATCTGGAGAACCCAGATGAAGGGGGCTCATAACTCTCGGTTCATGCAGACCAAACCTGGTTTCTTCCAATTGCCCAAAGCTGATCACATAATAATTTTCCATCTCTTTTGTCTTAAAATCAGCACGTGGCATTACCACCTTCTTCCCCGCTTCCCATAATTCTTCTATCAAGGGACGAATATCCACTTCCTGATTTATCGGATAATAAACATGAATAGTTTCAGCATCCTGAATTTGTGGAAAATTTAATAGCTTCTGACAGATTATTTCACTTTTTTGCTGATATTTTTCAGCAAACATTTCTTTACGCTTTGATAAAATTGTTTTTCGCAAATTCTTTTTCATAGCTAATCCTTGAATTCTCTTACTATTTCCAGACATAAAGATACCAGGTTCTGATAATCATCTAAAGATATATGACAATTATGACTATGGGCAAAACGTACTGGTACTCCCAGTACAATTGTGGGAATACCCCTGTTTGCTGTATGTATCTGCCTGCCGTCTGTTCCTCCACCTCGTCGAACTGTCGGCTGAACAGGTATCTCATATTTCCGGGCTATCTGGATTATTTTATTTCTGATCGATGCCGGTATGATCAAGGTGGGATCAAAAATCCTCAAGTGAACTCCCCTCCCCACACAAGTCTGAGGATTACCGGGAATCCCGGGAATATCATCTGCCGGTGCCCCTTCCAGCACAAAACAATAATCCGCATCTGTATAACCAGCTACCGCCTGAGCTCCTCTGGTTCCTACTTCTTCCTGAACACTGCCACAGAGGTAGATCGTATTTATTGTATCTTCTCCAGCCAGCTCCTTTCCCAGATCAATAAGTGCAGCAATTCCCACTCTATCATCAAAAGCTTTGGAAAACATTCTCCTGTTCTGCTCATTATAATAAAAACGGCAAACTGGCGTAATTGCATTACCAAGCGAGATCCCAAAATTTTCAATCACATCATTCTGATCAATAGCTCCAATATCAACAAACATCTCAGGAATTTGGGGTTGAGAATCTCCCACACCAAAATGTTTGGGAATTGAACCTATTATCCCTGGTATTTTCTCTTCATTATCATTGATCACATCTACAGGTGACGAAAGCAAAGTATTAGGATTCCATCCCCCGATATTCTGGATTTTAAGCATCCCTGAAGGCAGAATATCTGCTACAATAAAGCCTATTTCATCCTGATGAGCGATAAAAAGCAACTTCTTGCCCTGCTCGCTACCTTTTTTGATGAAGGTTATATTACCCATTCTGTCTTCTTCATATTCCCAATTCGATAATTGTTCTTTCATTATTCCAGTAATCTCTGATTCATGCCCTGATATCCCTGCTGCCAGAGTTAATCTTTTTAATAATTCTATACTTTCCATATTTATCTCCCTTTCTGTTGAAATTTTATAATTTAATATGCAAGTCAAGAAAAATGAATAGTTTCCACCAGCCAAATCCTTGCCAATGGTTGAAAACCTTCGAAATGGTTGATCAAAGGATAGAAGAGCATAAACCTTAACTATAAGCCAATTGCCCTTTTACATGTCTTGCTTGTAACGATCAACCATTCCGAAGGTCTAACGGCTATTCGGAAGGTCTCATCTGGTGGAAACTACATAATCTCAGGTGAAAGCCTGCCTTTATCAAATCCTCTGCTCTGGATACTATTTTAGTAAAGTGATCTTCTTGATATATTTCAGCTTATTATTATGTTTATATTTCACAAAATATATTCCACTGCTGCAATTGCCGGCATCCCAGGTGATATTGTAATTCCCCTGTTCATAATTTTCTGCCAACAGATTTTCTACTTTCTGACCTTTCAGATTATATATGCAAATATCTACTAGTCCGGGTTCTGATACTGCAAAATTGATATTAGTAACTGGATTGAAAGGGTTTGGATAAACTTCTAAACCGGGTGTAATACTAACTTCTGAAGAAGGTAAATCCAATACAGCTAAAGGTAGATCACTATAGGCAAAATAGATAGATTTATAGAAATCCGGCATACCTTCTTCTGCTGGATATTCCTCTAAAATCTGCACCAGCACATTTTCATCTTGATAACTGCATTCCAAAAATGTTCTGGAGATAAATTCATAATCATCAAAGTTTTCCAATTCATAAGCATTTATGTATTCAAGTTCACCTGGCTCGTTCTCAGCATAGATCAAATATGCCCGGATAACTGGACATACGCAATGCCTTAGATTCAGCGATGAACTGGTGAAATCCTGCAAATAAGAATTGTTTGGACTATCAATTTCCTCCATTTCTCCCTCAGAGTCAACTAACCATAATTGATTGTTACCCTTTACCATCCACTGGCCATTCACACTTTCTATCTGGTCCAGAAGATTTAAACTGTCAGAAACTGCAATTAGATCATAATTTCCTTCATCATAATCCATAATAAAGCATTCATCTCCTCTGCACAATAGTGAAAAGCCTGTTCCCTGCCGGCACCAGTCCAGCACACGTATATCACTCTCTCCTTCTGTAAATGCCATGATCTCTTCTGCATTTCCTGCTTCCAGATCAATGGAATATAGCTTGATATTATTGTGCGTAAGCATCGGGTAATATCCCATTGAATTGAACTCTAATTGCGGATAATCTATCGGATAATATTCTTCATTAAGTCTTATATCTTCATTATAATTCTTATGATAGCCTGTTGACCCGTGGGTGCCACCATATTGCCAGTGCTCAATGTCCCATTCTGTCTCACTGGGATGGTTATTGCAATCAGTTCCTGAACGATGGATATAACCACGCCGATACTGATGCACTCCGCCAAATATATTGATTGTTCCTCTTTCCCCCATACCCAGGTTTGCAGACTCTGGCCAGACTGGATTATACCAGGGCAGGTCTGTTCCATATGGTGCTACATTGGGTTCAGCATAACTTGGATCTTCAAAAGGATAACCACAAGTATTAAATAAATTTGTAGGTATCGGAGCATTACTGTGCATAAAAAAATCAGGATCACCTGACCAGTAAGGGGAAGGAGGAGAAATAAATTTATGGAGATCGGGATATTCTACTTCCCAATACTCACCAGGCATTACTTCCAATTCAAAACCAGGAGTTGAGCCATGCGGGTGCTGATATTCATAGGTAAAGCAGCCTTCATAATGAGTATTCAAGTTTCCGTAAAGGTCTCTGTCGCCATCACCAATTGCTGCATAACTGCCATATAAATATATATCATCACAATTGTCATCATGAATATTACCATCCCAGTCACGCCATTTATACTTGATATATATCCGCTCCTCAGATACTAATCCAAACACATATTCACTCTCATCGGGAGATTCTCCGGCTATCACATCTTCATAAAGGATATCTCCCGCAATATACACAGTATCAGCACAACCAAAGGTTACATCATGCCCCACCACGCCTTCTATCCAAAGGTCACATTCCACCATAAAGGAATGACCATCAAAAATCAGGAACTCAGTATCTTCTGACCAGACTAATTCTTTCATATCTATATAGTTAGTCCAGATAGAATCCCCCACTGGAAATTGCAGATGCTCTTCATCTGGAAAACTGTTATAAACCGTAAAAGTGTCTCGCTCAGTTACCCAGTCAGCATATCGCAGCATTCCTATTTCTCCCTCCATCTGAACCAGCAGGATGTCATGCTCACTGCTTTCCTCAATAGTTATGCCATTCTCCCTGATCTCACTGGCTATTGGTGAAAAAGAGATTGTCCCGCAATTCTCCTCATATCCTCCATAAAAAATGTCATCCATAGGCAAACTATTTACACCTGGACAACCACAATTATAATCCATAATACGCTCAGCGCAATAAACCTCACCCAGAAAAGTAGGAAAACCACCGTTATTACCACCTCCACACTGTTGAATCCAAATATCGCTGTTTGTAAAAACCATTCCAGTAAGTACATCAAGACCCCAGAATTTTACATGATCATTTATAGTATATTCATCATTCTCAGAATCTTCATACAAAGACACATACATAATACTGCTCAGAGGCAGGCTTTCGTATCCTAAAGAGGAGCCTGCCAGATATATTCCAGTATCAGTGATTATCGGCAATAACTGACTTTTTGCCGTAACACCATCCAGCTCTGTAATAGTAAATGTACTTCCTTCATTAGTGCTTCTAGCAAGATTTATCTTAGTGGTTTCCACATCAAGATAGATGATATTGATCATTCTCTCTTCATCTATATATATTGCTGGTGCAAATTCCAGATCTTTTAGCAGATTCAAGTGTTTCTCTTGAGCAAAATGTTCTTCTATAATCTGTTGGGTATAGCTCATTCCCCCGTCACTGGAATGATATAATTCCAGAGTTATTTCCCACCATCCATTAATTGTTACTCTGCTGCATACCAGGTATACATTATTCTCATAAAAACCTGCCCCGTTTTCACTATCATAGATAATCCGTTCATTTTCCTCACATGAAATAACAGCTACCGGCTCAAAGGTCTGGCTATAAAGGTACAATATCGAAAATAACAAAAACAAAGCAAACAATATTCGTTTCATCACTCCTCCTGATAAATAGTTATTATCAATGCTATTCTATTCGTTTCAATAGTTGCCAGTGTATATAATACTTGTCAAGTAGTTTATTTTATCATGCCAAAAAGGACTTCCGTCTGAATTATTTATAAACAAGATATCATTTGTACTAAATATCCGGTCATTCTCATTAACCACCAACTTCAGTTGGTGGTTACATAGTACATACATTTAGTCACTTTAGTGACTTCTATATATTTTAATTGTATTTATAGCATAATTTCTTATTATTGCAATAAATATAAGTGGCTGAAGCCACTAACTAGGTTACTAACTTTGTCCACCCGATTAAAATCGGGTGTTAATGAGAATGGGTGGAATAAGATACAAAACCTTATTGAATTACTATAATATCAATGAATTAGATTAAGTTCATTACCAATGAATATGGAAATGTCTGGTTTATTTTACAATACAAAAAAGGACAGACTCTCAGCCTGCCCTTTTTATCTCTAATTTATTTACTTCAGTTTATTTCAGCATCAGCATCTTGCCGGAATGATATTCTCCACCAGTTTGCAGCCGGTAGAAATATACTCCATTAGCCTGCTCGATACCTTTATCATTTTTCCCATCCCAGATATATGCATGATCACCGTCAGACAGTACACCGCTGTATAGGGTTGCCACTTTCTGTCCCCTCAGGTTATAAATACTCAGATCAGCACTGTCATTCTGCTGCAGATAGAAGGAAATAGTAACTTCCGGGTTAAAGGGATTAGGATAGCAACTGGTTATCTGAGTTGGCGTGATCTCATCTTCCCCATTGGAATTTGTATTTACGGTGAACACGTAAGGTTCATTTCCGTTTCCAACCACCATATTAGCAGCAAATTCCACGGTGTTTTCCACATCCCACTCCATATCTTCGCTGGCATCATAATACTTGAATGTTAGCTCATCTCCGGCTGTATTATCGCTATATACCATCGGCATAAAGGCTACGTATCCAAAAGGTATAGTATAATTCTGCACGCTGTTATCACTCTGCTGGGCAATACCCCTGCATTCTTCTCCAACAAATGCCCCTATCATATCATTCACATCATCGCATAAAACATCATCAACTAAAACCTGACCCCAGATAAATCCACTATATTCAAATTGATGATAATCAAAATACCACTGAGGATCACGTTGAGTTAACACATCTTCAATAATTACCCCAATTTCATTATTTCTTATAGCCTCTGGAGCAGGATAGTTTAATTGTTCTGGAGCAGTCATTTGCAGCATGTATCCACCAACGGGATTCAAGACGGTTAGTGAACCATACCAACCCATACCAGTATAATAAATGGCACTCTGAGTCTGACTTTTAATATTGGTTCCATTTTCCACTGTTGCCAAAGCATAATTAATATCTTCTGGTTCCTGTGGTGCATAAGAGATCCAGTTCCAGCCAGCAGTCAGATCATAAGTTGTAGCAGCCAGATCTACCGGCACACCGGTATATTCAAAAGTAGCAGCAGTTTCAACTTCCAGCTTGTAGAAAGTAAGATTATTCATTGCTGTCAATGAACCATACCAACCCATGCCAGGATAATAAATGGCACTCTGGGTCTGACTCTTAATATTAGAAGCGTTTTCACCAATTGATATGAGAACTCCATTTGCTGTCATATCTTCACCGGTTACATTCAATGAGAACCAGTTCCAGCCGGGAACCATATTCTTACTGATATCTACTGTCGAAATGGTGGAAGCATGAAATTCAAAAGGATTAAAGCCATCGCCAGTTGTCGAGTTTGCTTCAAAATCAAGAGATTCTGCTATTGGATATACTTCTTGTGTGATAGCATCAAAGTATAAGAAATCAAGAGTTTCGCCTTCGGTTACATTACTATAAACCTCTGGCAGGAAAATTATATGACCAAAAGGATCGGTGTAGTCAATGATTGAGCCATTTTCAAAACTGGCCATACCACGGCATTCATCACCCACAAAGCAGCCCAGCATTCCACTGGTTATATCAACTTCCACATCATCCAGGAGTACAATACCCCAAATTGAACCACTATATTCATAGTCTGGAGGATTGATCGACCAATCCGGATATTGAACTGCAGAGATCATGATACTTCCATCAACCAGATTGCTCAGATAAGTAGAATTATATTTGAACTGGTCAAGTACCAGGTCACTGGTTCCTGCTGCATCAGCAGTAAATGTAAGGTAACAGAGATTACCTTCACCTGTAATTGGCATCACATTTGCATAAGCAACTGAGATCACACCAGGAGAAGATTCATTAGCGATCAGGTTACCTGGATTAGGAACTTCACCTAATGAAAAACTGTCAAAAGTAAGTAAACTATTATCAAAAGCCAGATTGAACTGGAATGAGATAGCTCCCATATCACTAATTAATTCTGTAGTACTCACAGGGATCTCGACAGAATTGCCGATTGCTGCATTAGCTGTTCCGGCAGTGATTACTACATCTTCATAAGGATTATATTCCACGACGTTCACACTACCATCTACTAAATTAGATAGATAAGTGGAATTATACTTGAATTCATTAAGATCAAGAGCAGAAGTTCCTTCTGCTTCACCTGTAAATACAAGATTACAAAGAACACCTTCGCCCGTAATTGGCATTACATTTGCATAGGCAACTGATATCACGCCAGGAGATGCTTCATTAGCAATGAAGTTTCCTGGAGATGGTACATCACCTAATGAAAATGAAGTAAATGATAATAATGCGGGATCAAAATCAATGTCAAACTGGAAGGAAATAGCTCCCATATCACTTGTCATCATAGTTGTGCTGACAGGGATCTCTAAAGTATTTCCTACAGTTACGTTACCTGATCCGGCAGTGATCACTACTTCCTGGAAAGGGCTATATACTGTTATATTCACTTCTCCAGGGATAATATTGATGATATCATAAGTATTATATCTGAAATTACTAATATCCAGGCTGGATGTCCCTTCTGCCACGGCATTAAAATTAAGGATTACCAGATTTCCTGCCCCACTGATGGGCATGGCATTAGCATAGGCAACTGTAATTTCTCCCGGTGTACTTTCATAGGCTAAAATATTTCCCATGAAATCTCCTGCTGTATAGTCTTCATAGCTCATCAGAGCAGCATCATAATAAAACGTAAATTGATAAGAGATCAAGCTCCAGGTCTCATCAAGTTCTGAAGTGGATACATTGATCGCAAAATCATCTCCCTCATTTACATCTGCCCCACTTACTGTGATAACTACATCCTCCAGTTCCTCAGCTATGGGCATATTGATGCTGAAATATGAATCACTATAATCATATACAGTTTGATCAACATGATCCCTCACTTTGATCCGATAATTACTGCCGATTGATTGATCGACTGGTATTGTCCAGTTATAGTTACCATCATCAAGAGTCATGCTACTGATCACCATATCAATATTAGTACCATCATAAAGAATAATTTCAACATTATCACTGATATCCTGCGATGTCCAGGTTAGATCAATAGTATCACCCCGATAATAACTTTCTCCACCATTAGGAGATGTCACCGTTATTTCAGGATCCAAAATCGGCTCAAGATTAAAAATAGCTGCCTGTTGATCATTATAATTATGACTACCGGGTGTCATATCATCCAGATAAAAGTAGCCATTATAACTTCCGCTCCAGCCCCAATTCAAATGAAAATAGTCGGTACCCTGATAGCCATCAATATTAAATGCGTGTCCACTGCTGGGATTTTGTCCCCGATAATATAAAGGTCTGCCATTATCAAGCTCCGTTCGCAGCATCGTATTCCAGGTAGTAACAGGATAATCACTTTTCCAAAGCAATTGAGCCCCGGAATCATACTGGAAATAACCCGTTAAGGCATCAATTGCATCATCACTATAGGCACCAGAACCATCTATACCATAATCCATATCCACTGAAACTCCCAGATGATAGAACAGAGTAGCTACTGAAGTATTATAATTATTCACTGAATTAGGCATACTTGCCCAATTATAGGTGGTTGTTCCAAAATTTGCTGATTGTGTACCATAAAGATAATGATAATAACTGTGCGATCCTGTTCCCATTTCAGGATAGTTCCAGTATTTCATTACCTGTGCCATGGCAGTTGCCACACAACCTGCCCACACGTTACCATTAGGTCCATCATTATCTTCCGGGCACAATTCATTATAATATGCACCCTGATTCCAGGTAGTACTCAAAAGTGGGGTAACATCCCTTAAATCACGCTCAGGCATGAATTCTTCCGCTCTCAAATGTTCCCAGGCAAATACTATCTCCTCAGATGGTGTTTCATTCCTGCTGATCCCATCAAAAACCTCCAGCTTCTGCCAGTTAAGCATATCTTCCATCTGTGGTGGCAGATTATTCGCATCATAAAGACCTTCATTGCTGTAACCAAAAACCGGTATTGCCAGATCATCGGCTGCCAGCAGAACAAATCCGCTTTCCAGGTTGATGGCATAAAGCACGATCACTCCCTGCTCTCTGATCTCTATGATTTCCGAAACTCCTTCATTGTTACCGGTTCTTTCCAGATACCAGTTCTGCGCACATTCCACTGCTGCATTCTCTGCCACTGGAACCGCAATCAAATGTGTTACTGTGATAAGTAGTAATATAAATATTAACTTCTTCATAAACTTCCCCCGATATATTTTTTCTTATATAGAATATAACTTATATGAAATTTTATGTCAACCTATTTCTGCGTTTGGAATGGTTCCAACCCCAGCCAAGCAGTCCCGATTCATCAGGATGAACGGTACTCCGGACAAGACTTCTGGCGATCAGTTACTATCACTACCCGTCCAGAACTCCTATCCCGATTACGGTTCAGAAGTCCTGACTTAGATTAAGATACCAATTTCTGAAATAATTAATCGTCTCTTTTTATCCGTATAAATCCGTCAAATCCGCTAAATCTGTGTCCTAACCTCTTTCTATTTAATCACTGTCAATTTCCCCTGCTCCAGAAATTCTCCATCTTTTGAAAGCCGCAGGAAATATACACCTGCTGCCACTTTATCACCTCCTGTATTACAGCAATCCCATCTGATGCCGCTGTAACCTCTTTTTAATTCTGATTCCCACACTTTTTGTCCTTTGATGTTATATATCCCTATCTGATAATCTTCTACCTGCTCCAAACCTGCATAATTGATGATCATTGCTCC
>Ga0075120_10000442_pt1 | contig 34433 bp, 25 predicted proteins | sample AntAceMetag02UKL_FD_69792 | JGI IMG/M metagenome (GOLD analysis project Ga0075120, IMG submission 69792) | Saline lake microbial communities from Ace Lake, Antarctica - Antarctic Ace Lake Metagenome 02UKL | ecosystem: Environmental > Aquatic > Non-marine Saline and Alkaline > Saline | place...
GGTATTGTACCGGAGCCATTCACGTAAGTGGTTTATGTATATTCGGAGCAGTTTTGAGCATGAGCACACGGAGCAGGGGGATTATTATTATACGGTGCAGAAACGGGTACATGGGTGCTGGAGTGGGTCTGCGGTGGAATTCAGGCAGGTGTGGGAGAAGTATCATATCAGGTGGTTTGATGCTAATTACCGGAAACGGTGGAAGATAGTAAAGCAGCATAATCTGTGGAGTAAATTAATATTTCGAGCGGGAGGGATATTGGGCTTTGACCTGGAAGAACTGTCGCCTGATAACTGGCTGCCCGGGGTGGAAACGCTGGGTGATCTGCTGGAGGTGTGCGGTATGGGGAAGTATGGGTTGAGTGAGAGGGAATTGAATGTAAGAATTTTTAATTTTGAGTTTTTAATTTTGAATGGGAATGTAATGTAATGAGCAGAAAATGAGTTACTTCCTGGATGGCTGGTAAGCCTCCCGGATGGTGACGGGGAGATATCAGTCCTCATGCGGGAAACGCTACCATCCGGGAGGTTTTCAACCATCCAGGAGGTAGCTTGGCTGGGGTATCTCTTAGTTGGGTGAAAGGTGAAATTGGAGTTTTTGCAAGGGGCGGTTTGAGTAACCATTCTGAAGGTCTATCGACCATTCAGAAGGTTAGACTTCCTGAGATTACTCCGGTGGTGCACGTCAACTTGATTGGTTAATCAGGGTTTATTTTTTCAAAAATCTCTACTACCTTAAGACCTTCTCCAGACCCCCTTTTCTTTTACGCACTGATATCTGCCACCGTGTTTGCTGCGGATAATTGCTTTATGATATTTGCGGTCGAATATAATTCTTGTATAATCATAATAACCATAGATATAGGGTTCATATCCCATACCATTTTGTATTTGCACCAATAAATATTCGTTCAGGAACTTTTTTCTTTGTGAATTTAATTTGTCTTTTTTAGAGAGGGCAAAGAATCCTAACAAAGAGCGTGAAATTTCATCAGTAGAATATATGGCTTTAAGGTCTAAGGGGATTTCAGGTCGGAAATCGAAGATATCATGTTTAATTTCAGTTGGCTTGTAACTCCATTGGATTGTGCTCATTAATCCCCTTTCCAAGGAACTATAGGACGGATAGTATAGTGATTCTGATACTTCGATAGAGACATGATTAGAGATCAGGATATACTCGGGATCATAATAGGGATTGCCATTTTGAGGGTTAAAATTCCTACTATTTTTTTTATACATTTCGGGAAAGATCATTTGGTAAAGAGCATAAGCTTCCTTTTCCCACTTACGGCAGAATCGTTTCTTAGGTTTAATTCCTGACTGATACCATTTATCTATTAACTCACTGAGTGCTTCAGTATTATCAGCTTCAAAGGCTGATTCGAGTGCAAGAGCATCTTTAGTCAGGGGGAAAAGAGAGAGTGATTCATCTGGGGACTGGCTTAGTAGGAGTAAACCATGATTTTCCCAGTATTTGCATTGAGCGTAATTTCCGGCAAACAGGTATTTATCTGCAGAAAGTAAGGCGTGATCTTTCATTGAGAAAGTAAAATCAAAATTAACTTCTCTCACTATATCTCCCATAGAGGAAACTAAATAGAGAGTTTTCAATGGCTCAGACTGCTGGATATAGATATTTTCTTTGCTAACCAGCTCAGATGAGAAACCTCTATATCGAGGGATATCAACAGCTTGTAATAAATTACCCTCCAAATCTAAGTAATTAACCTGATCTTTCAGGGGTTGACCTTCATAATCAATGTAATTTTTCGGGTTAGTCAGCCAGAAGGCTTTCCCTGGATACATAATGATCTGTTCATCCCACATATTAAACTGATAATTACAATTCCTGTCGCACTCAGCTATCATCTTCTTATCAATGAAATTCCACATTTTATCAAAAGTGTAAATTCTGGCAAAAGTGTAAATACTGGCACTATTAGAGAGAGTGAGTAAATAGTTGTATTTTCCTGTCATAAATAATTTTGTTGTCATGGTATAGCTTGATTCAATTGAATCTGAAAGAAGCATCTCAAAATAAAGTTCGAACTTCTCATTGATCTTAGCAATTAAAAATTTCCTGTCACGACAGATAACTAATAATATTTGGTCATTATCAATACAACAGTCTTCAATAGAGCCTTCAACTTTCATAGAATCTATGACTTTACCTTTTTTACTAATGTAGAGTATTCTGGAGGTTTGATGTTTTGCAGTTTTTATCAAAAAGCCTTCCTTATAGGGTATCATTAATGTTTTGTAATAATTATCAGAGACCTTTTTTTTCAATTTCAGGTGCAGTTCCTGATCAAAACTGTAAAAATAAAGCTTACCCCAGTTTCCACCTAAAGCAAATATTTGATCATCCTGGGTGATAACGTTGGTAAATGTATCTATATCATTATCAATGAAATATACCGGTTCCTGAGTAATTGGGCTGGAAATCAGCGGTGTAAGCAGGGAAAACAGGAACAGCACCAATATAAAGGTCTTCTTATTATGTATTACCGCGTTATTTTTTATCATATATGCACTTCCTGTTTAAGTATTTATCCTGCTGATATATTGTTAGCTTTATGGGAATATATGTCAATAATAATTTCTGCCACTAAGTGCATGTGCACCGCCGGGTATTTCCAGGTGGGGCGCAGATAACGTCCGAGGTAGGTAGTTTGATCTGTTGTCCAGAACTCTTTTCCGGAGTACCGTTCAAAAGTCCTGGCTTGGCTGGGTGATAGCTGTCGTGTTTGCGCCCCACCTGAGAGTACTCCGGCGGTGCACGTCCACTTAGTTGTTGAGATAGAAAGATCATCATATTATAAAAAACTTGCAGGATAATCATATAAGGAAAAGAATCTGTTTAGCAAATAATATCAGGGAGAATTAATATGAGTGATAAGAGCATCAGTAATTTTAAGCTGGAAGCACGGATATGTGAATTGCGTGAGATCGCGGGACTTTATGAGCGGTTTGGGGGAGTGGCATACAGAGGTTTACGTCGTTATTATCTGGCAGCGGGATATCAGTCAGGAGTGGACAGGCTCATCAAGCTGATATCAACAGACGCAGAATATCATAATAGCTTCTGGAAAGAGCCTTTGGCATATATCAGGGACTTTCTGTATGGATTTTTTAAAGACCGGGGCGGAAATCTGCCTGAGGTTTGGGTTGAGGGTGATATAGTTTATCTTAAAACGGAAGATACAGCTTATTGCGTAACAATTGATGCAGAGAAACATGTAACCGGTTGTCATTCAGATGTGTGTGCCATATATTGCCGGGCATTTGCTGAGGGTTTGATCTCAGTCTTTGAAGAGTTTTTCCCCGGGATTGTGATAAGTTTCCACAATGTGAGCAGTCAAAGATCGGGGGCAGGTATTCCTTGCGTGGAAGCATTTAAGGTAGTGGTTCCCTGATATTTAAGTTCAGGCAGCAGTGATCAGTTTCATTTTTGACATAGAGACAGGATAAAACAGCGATATTTCTTGACTTAAGAGTGAGTGTGTAAATTTTGTTAACATTGTAAATTTGCTTATGGAGGAATTAATGAATATCGTTATAATGGGCGTTCAAGGTAGTGGAAAAGGAACACAGGCGAAGAAATTAGCAGAATTAAAGGATTGGAAGCATGTAAATCTTGGTCAGCTATTTCGCATAGAGATGTCTGAAGGTACTGAGACCGGAAAAAAGGCAAAACAGTACATTACCAGTGGGGAGCTTGTGCCTGATGAGATAACCTTTGAGATATTTAAACATGCAACTGAGGAAGCAGGACAAAGTATGATCCTGGATGGATTTCCCCGTACACCGGCTCAGGCAGATTATCTTTTGCAGCATTATTCAATCGACCTGGTGATCGTGCTTGATCTGGAGGAATCTGAAGCAGTGAAAAGAATATCTGCCCGTAGAAACTGCTCAGGTTGCGGCGGAGATTACAATGTTCTCTTTAAGAAACCACAAAAGGAAGGCATCTGCGATGTTTGCGGCGGGACTTTGGTAACGCGTGAAGATGATAAGCCTCAGGAAGTTCAGCGTCGGATAGACATCTATCAGGAGCAGGCTAAGAAACTACTTGATTTCTTCCAGGGTAAAGTGAAGATCACTAAGATTGATGCTGCCCAGGGCATAAATGATATATTTGATCAGCTTGTGAGGGAAGTAGATACTCTCCAGTAGATAAATCAATGACAAACGAAAATCTGCAATCACATCAAAAGCTGGATTATCTGCTTAACCGGATACTCTATGTTTTTGCAGTGATAAACTTCTTTTTGCTGTTTCTCTCGGTAGAATTATCGGGCATTACAATGTATTATTACACTTCTTTTAGTGAGATAATATTTGTATTATACCTGATAATTCATGAGACACGGTATCAATTTACCTTCCAGCGGTTCTTATTGCGTCTACCGGATCTCTTTATTCTCCTGGTGAGTATATTTCTGCATTTACCAGCGAGTTTATTTCTTTTTTATCTTCTGGGAAGGCAGATATTAGTTAGTATTCGTAACCGTTCAGCAGGTTATATGGATCATCAGAAAAGTTCGCTGATAGACCATATTTCAGATAATCCGCCTGGTTTTTTTATGATAAGTTTTATTTTGACTATCAGTGTGGGTACGATGCTTTTGATGCTGCCTGCAGCAACGGCGTCAAACACCGAGACTCCATTTATTGATGCACTTTTTACTGCCACTTCGGCAACGTGTGTTACGGGATTGATAGTTCAGGATACGGGGGCATATTTTTCCTTATTTGGACAGATGGTAATCCTTATTCTGATCCAGATAGGTGCTCTGGGGATAATGACGATATCAGGAGCCTTCTTTATCATGATCGGGCAAAAGATGAAAATGCGCAGCGAGAATCTTATCCAGAATATGGTGGGAGAATCCAACAAGCTGGATATGGTGATGCTGGTTAAGAATATTGTCCTGGTTACGATCTCTATCGAAATATTGGGTGCGATAATCCTGTACTGGCGGTTCGCCAAAGATTTCGGGCAGGGATTGCACACCATATATATTGCAGTATTTCATTCTATCTCAGCTTTTTGTAATGCCGGATTCTGTTTGTTTAGTGATAGTCTGATGCGGTGGTATGATGATTTTACTATTACTATGCTGATATCTTTTCTGATCATTATTGGCGGGATAGGTTTTCCTGTTATAAGGGAAGTATTCAGGATAATCAGACAGAAAAAGAAGATTGTACACTTAAATCTACATACCAAGATTGTTATCTTTACCACCATAATTCTTTTATTTGGTGGAACAGTGATGTTCTTTATCAGTGAATATAATAATATCATGGTGGATTATTCTCTTAAGAATCGGCTGTTAACCTCATTCTTTCAATCCGTAACCACCAGGACGGCAGGATTTAATACGATAGATAATGCAGCACTTAGCGATTCATCAATCTTAAGTTCGGTATTCCTGATGTTTGTGGGAGCATCGCCTGGATCTACGGGTGGCGGCTTGAAGACCACAGCTTTTTTTATTCTTTTTGCTACCGTGATATCGATGTTCAAAGGCAGAAAGGATGCTACCGCGTTTAATCGCAAGATAGCAGATATATATATGAAAAGGGTACTTGCACTGGTTACAGCATCAATAAGTTTGATGATCATCATGCTGTTCTTATTGATGCATTTTGAGCAGGCACCTTTTGATAAGGTGCTTTTTGAAGCGTTTTCGGCTTTTGGTACAGTAGGATTATCAATGGGAATCACATCGGAGCTTACGCATAGCGGGAAGATAATCATTATTTTACTTATGTACCTGGGAAGAGTTGGTCCATTGACCTTAGGTTATGCTATCTCGCAGAAAATAAAGAAAACACAATTTGACCTGATAGAAGAAAAAATAAATATTGGTTAAAATTTACAGGAGGCAATAATGGCAAAGTTTGCAGTAATAGGCTTGGGTAAATTTGGATACGCTGTAGCCACTTCACTTCATGAAAATGGAGCTGAAGTGATCGCGATAGATAATGATCAGAATCTGATAGATGACATTGCCGGCAAAGTAACAAATCCTGTCCGCATGAACAGCACCAATGAAGAGGATCTGAAAAAGATAGGAATTCGTGATGTGGATGCTGCTATCCTGGCAATTGGAAACAATCTGGAAGTTAGTGTACTCACCGCAGTAATACTTAAAAAACTGGGAGTAGCCAAGATATTTGCCAAAGTAGATAGTAAGATCCATGCCAGGATCCTGGAAATGCTGGGAATCCCTCAAGAGAATATCATTTTCCCTGAAGAGATCGTGGGTAAACAACTGGCAAATTCTCTTTTATCTCGAACTATTAGAAACTATGTAGATCTGTATAGCGGACACAGCCTGGTGGAACTGGAAGCTCCTGAAGAGTGGTTTGGCAAGACCCTGCAGGAACTTGCCTTACCTACTAAAAGAAAGGTAAATGTGGTGGCTATCAAATATAAGGAATCGATTGTTTCTGAGCAGGGAGATATCCATTTTAAGATGCGGGTAAATGATCTTCCTGGAGCTAACGACGTTATTCATGAGGGAGATATCATTGTCCTGGTCGGCAGTCAGAACAAGATTGTGGAACTCATGAATGAGACGGGCAAATAGGAGTTGTCATGAAGAATAAAATAGTAAGCTGGTTCCGGTTCTTTCTGATCATCCTAAGTGTGATCATGCTTGTTTCTGTGATCGTGATCTTAAATTCACTGAGAATAGATGAACCTCATCTTATCAAGTTATTCCATTCCAATATCAGGAACACAATCTATATTGGCTCTTTTCTCTTCTTTTTTGTAGTAGTAACAGCTTATTTTTTTCTTCCTTTACATCTGAAAAGGTCTTTGAGCGATATTTCTAATGTTCTTGATGACTTCAAGCGCACGGTCTATAATACCGAGCTTGATCTGGAGGAAAAAAAGAACTCGCTTGATAATGAAGTATATAATATCCTTCGCCAGTTGATGGATGCTCAGAAGGAAATCCAAAAGAATAATAGTGATCGCAAAGCTAAGGTATTTGAGCATTACAGCAGAATAACAGTATTGCTGCGTCTGGTTCCAGACGGAGTATTAATTACTGATCTGGAAGGCAATATCATATTTATCAACGATGTGCTGGTAGACGCTTTTCCTCAACTGGAATTAGAAACCAATATCCTGGAGAAATCATATCCACCTGAGATAGAGAATAATCTAAAGAAACTTATCCAGACCAGTTTAAAACAGAAGAAACGCCAGGAACCACTGCAGTGCTTTATTCCTAATTTAAAGAGACATATTACCGTGGATAGCGCACTTGTCCGGAAAAAGGAAGGAGAGGTTAACGGCATAGTTCTGGTCGTGCAAAATCTGGAGAAACGTAAAATTGAGCGTAAACAGGAAAAGGATAAGGAGACCGAAAGGGTTGAGTAATGATGCAGATAATATGTGAAGCCCGGCAACCTGAACGGATTGACCGTTATTTGAGCAATCTCAGAATAGATGGATTGCATTCGCGGTCATGCCTTGAAAAGCTTTTTACTGACAAAAAAATCCTTGTGAACGGCAAAGCTGTTAAAAAAAGTTTTCAGGTTCAAAACAATGATGTGATAGAATATGAAGTTCCAATTATAGAACCCTCTCAAGACCTGAAACCTGAAGATATTCCTTTAGATATCGTTTATGAAGACGAATTTCTGGCAGTTATCAATAAACCTGCTGGAATGGTAGTGCATCCCGGTGCCGGGGTTTATAGTGGTACACTTGCTAATGCCCTTGTGCATAAATATGGCACTGGACTTTCTTCTGCTGGTGAATATCAGCGTCCAGGGATCGTTCATCGTCTGGACAAAGATACCAGCGGTTTATTACTTATAGCCCGTCAGGACAAAATTCACTACCTGCTAAGCGAGCAATTTCAAAAGCGGGAAGTTAGTAAAAAATATCTGGCTATCACTACGGGTTTTCCTGAAAATCCCGAGGGGGAAATCAAAACTTTTATTGACCGAAACCCTCAGAACAGAAAGAAAATGGCAATTGCCAAAGAAGGCAGACAGGCTATCAGTATTTATAAAGTATTAGAATATTATGAATATTTTGCCTTGCTGGAAATTGATCTCAAAACCGGAAGAACTCATCAAATCAGAGTTCACCTGGAGCATATAAATTGTCCGGTGCTGGGTGACTCTCTTTATAACAATCAGAAGCGCACCATGAATTCGGTACCGATAGAATATCGGAAAAGGATAAAGTTTCTGTTGACCAGTCATCTGCGCCGGCAGGCTCTTCATGCCTGGAAGCTGGGATTTATTCACCCCATAACCGGAGAAAGACTCGAATTTTCGGTAGAAATGCCTTCCGATATGAAAAAAGCTATTGATTACATTAAGCAATTATTTTAACATAAGGAGCTAATATGGATTGCCCGGAAAAAGAAAATAATTTACAGAATTGTAACTGTACATATCCTTGTGCTAAAAAGGGGAATTGCTGTCAGTGCATACTTTATCATAGAAAGATGCGGCAGCTCCCAGCTTGCTTCTTTCCGGATGATGCAGAAAAGACCTATGACAGGTCTTATGCTAATTTCGTGCGGTTAGTGCAGGCAGGAAAAATCTAAAAGAGGTTATAATGAATTCAAAATTTGCCACAGTGGAATCCGCTGTGGAAGCTATAAAAAATGGAGATATGATTATCGTTGTAGATGATGAAAATCGCGAAAATGAAGGTGATTTAATTGCCGCTGCTGAGCTTATAACTCCTGAAAAAGTAAACTTTATGATCACTGAGGCAAAGGGTCTTCTATGTGTACCTATGACCTCCCAAAGACTTAAGCAGTTGCAGCTTCCTTTAATGACAGAAGATAATCAGGATCGGCACAGTACAAAATTTACTCTATCGGTGGATTTTGCCGGTTCCAGAACTGGTATCTCTGCCCATGAAAGAGCAAAAACTATCAAAAGACTGGCAGATCCGGATGCGAAAGCTGAAGATTTTGTTCGACCCGGGCATATATTTCCTCTGTCTTCCGAACTGGGAGGAGTACTTAAAAGAGCAGGTCATACAGAAGCAGCTACTGACTTACTGGAATTAGCAGGTTTGCAGCCTACAGGTGCTATCTGTGAGATAATCAAATCTGATGGGAGCATGGCAAGGCTTCCTGACCTCGAGGAATTTGCTCAAAAACATGATCTAAAACTGATCACTATTCAATCTTTGATCAAATATCGTCGCAAAAGGGAAAAACTGGTAGAGGTATTCTCAGAGGCAAAATTGCCAACTTTTTATGGAGATTTTAAGATTATCACCTATAAATGCAAAATATCTGAGGAATATCACGTTGCTTTGGTTAAAGGTGAAGTTCGAGGTAAAGAAGATGTCTTGGTAAGAGTACATTCAGAGTGCCTGACCGGAGACGCATTATTTTCTACCCGTTGTGATTGTGGTGAGCAGCTGGAGCAATCCTTCAAGATGATCTCAGATATTGGTCAAGGAGTGATATTATATATGAAACAGGAAGGTAGAGGCATAGGGTTATTGCATAAGATAAAAGCCTATCAGCTTCAGGATGAAGGTCAAGATACGGTAGAAGCGAATATTTCGCTTGGTTTTGAAGAAGACCTGCGCGATTATGGTATTGGTGCTCAGATCTTACGCGATCTGGGACTTTCAACAATCAAATTACTTACAAATAATCCCAAGAAGATAGTGGCTCTGGAAGGATATGGACTTCGTATCACAGATAGAGTATCAATTGAGATGCCTCCTCAGAAAGAAAACGAATTTTATCTCAAAACCAAAAAAGAGAAGATGGGACATCTTCTGGATAAGGTATAAAATCAATGCTATATCTGAAAGCTCTTATTTTTATTCCGGCAAATATGCTGGTGGCATTTCTTTTGGTATTTGCGATCAGGGCTTTTTTCTTTTATCCTCGCCGTGAGATCAGGATCAAAGGTAAGAAGATACCTCTTACGCCAGGTTTAGTTCCCCGCTATCACAATCTGCTAGTAGATAAGATCAATGATTTCGTGTATGGCTATCTGCATGATTGCGAAATCAGTGGAGAAGATAATCGAATAGAAAAATGGGAAAAGCAGGTGTATCAGAAGTGCCTTGCCTGGCTGGAAACTAAGATCCATGCCAGGTATATTCCGCAAAAGGTCATCATTGGTATCCAGGTATTTCTGGCTGGAATAGGTCGGGAATTTGCCAAACAATTTATGCGCACCTTTATACCATATCTTATCAAAAATTATAAACTCACTCACTATTTAGATATTTTCAATGAAAAATTTACAATTGAATTCCTGCAGGGTTACTATGACCGCTATATTTACAAGTATTCCTTGTATTTGATGCTGGCAATAGGCCTGATCATTGGAATCGTAAATCATCTTATATATCTCATTATTGGAGGATAAATGTCTCGAAAAATTATTATAATTGGATTACTATTAATGCTATCTCTATTTCTATTTGCTCAGGAAAAGGTAACTCTTGATTTTCTGGTGCAAAAAGCAATGGAAAGATCATTATCGATTGAAGGAGAACTTCTACAATACAAAAATCAGCAATCATCCTATAAACAAAGTTTTTATAGTTGGTTGCCGAGTGCTGATCTCCGCGCATCAAAATCCTGGATAAATGAAGATTGGCAGAACCTGTCCGGAGGATTTTCAGCTAGTTGGGGCATAAATTCCAATGATGGCAGATATTTTGATATGAAAAGGCAGATGATAGAAATGATGAATAGTGATCTATCATTAGAAGATGTGAAAAAAAATATCGCTTACAATGTTCTATCCAGTTACATTGATGTCCTTTCGGGAAATGATCTCGTGAAACTCCAGAGAGAAGTCGTGGCTTTGGAAGAAAAAAAATATCAACGTATTGAAACTCTGCAGAAACTTGGCGAGGTAAATGATCTTGATCTTCAGCAATCTGAGATTGATAAGATCCAGGCTGAGATCAGTCTCAACAATTTGTTACTTTCTGTGGAAAATAAAAGAGCTGATCTTTTCTATTATATAGGCTGCGATGATAGCGGGGCAGAACTGGAAGATCTTGATATGGAGATCAATACCCAGCCAGGTGAATATCAGCCTAATCTGCAATACCAGATCCAGGAGCAATCACTCAAATCCACTAAACTGATGCAGGAACAGACCTCTATGGAGCTGCTGCCAACCCTCTCACTTAATTGGAGTTATTCCCGCTCATCAACTGATGGAATTACTGATTTTTATCTCTATTCCGAAAATGCTGAAGTTTCTCTGATGGTCTCATATCCCATTTTTGGCTTTTTGGATAATTACCAGAATCTGCAGATCATTAAACGGCAATATGAATATAATCAAAGAAAGCTGGCTGACCAGCAGCTGTCAGATATCAAAGATCTCAACAGCTTAAATAAAACCCTTGAATCTCGAACTCGGAATTATAGATTATACCAGCTTAAAGCTGATCTGGCTGAAAACGTATTGGCTCGTGCCCAAGTGGAATATGAACAGGGAACTATCAATCTCCTGGATTATAATGATTATCAGAATAAATTATACAATGCCCGTAAAAACGAGATTTCAGAGCATTATCGTCTCCTGGAAACCCAGGAATCAATTAACCTATTGCTCTCTAAGAAAATTCTGGGCAAATGGTAAATCATAAGAGGACTTAATTATGCGCAAGTTTGAAGTAATAATAATTCTTATTGTTGTCTTTGGCAGCCTGATCATTCTGGGGATCAAGGACAATGATAAGAAATCTCTACCAGAATTGAGCACTACAACAGGATTGGAAACTGCAGCAGGAGAATTCTCCACAGCGGAAGAAAGGCTTAAGGCAAATGATGAGCTATGTGAATCAAGGCATAATGCCATCACAAGTGCCATTCAAATCGTTTCTCCGGCAGTAGTATCAGTAAATGTGATCAAAACCCAGATCGTGAACCGTCATTTGAGCCCATTTGATAATCCTTTTTTTGGTTTTTTCAGGAATGTGCCTTATAAACGTGAGATCAAGGGGATAGGTTCTGGAGTGATATTTAATGATGCGGGCTATATCATCACTAATGCCCATGTTGTAGAAGGGGCCACCCAGATCAAAGTCATTCTCTCTGATAATCGTCAGTTTGAAGGTGAGCTTATTGGATTGGATTCTGTTCACGATATTGCCATCGTTAAGCTCAAAGATGGAGAAGATCTGCCGGTTGCCAAACTGGGCACCTCATGTGGTTTGATCATGGGAGAATGGGCAATTGCTGTGGGTAATCCTTATGGATTTTTACTGAAAGACAGCAAGCCAAGTGTCTCTGTCGGCGTTATTTCTGCCTTAAACCGTGATTTTGCACCAAACGAAGATGGCAAGATATATAAGAAAATGATCCAGACAGATGCTGCTATCAATCCTGGAAATAGTGGAGGACCTCTGGTGAACGTCATGGGTGAAGTAATAGGAATTAATTCCTTTATTTTCTCTGAATCAGGAGGAAGTATCGGTATTGGCTTTGCGATTCCCATCGACAGCGTGAAAAAAATCGCTGATGAATTGATCAAGTATGGTAAGATAAGAGATATCTGGTATGGTTTCAAAGTTCAGGAGATAACACCTGTGATAGCCTCATATCTGGGCTTGAGCTCCTCCGATGGAGTTCTGGTTGCCCTGCTCGATAAAAATGGTCCTGCGGATAAAGCAGGTCTGAAAAAAGGTGATATTATCATTAAAATTAATAAATATCAAATAAAAACTACTGATGATGCTGAAATTGCGGTAACTGATGTCTCGGTTGGCGATAAAATGAATCTGGAAATTATCCGGGACACCAAACCTCTCAGCATTGTAATTGATGCAATCGAATATAAATAAGCGGAGTTAGCATGAAAAAATTCTGGTGGATTATTGTTATTGTTATTATTGTTGTCTTATACTTTGCCTTTGGCAGAAAAGGAAAAGCCAAAAATGAAGGATTTGCTCAACAGGTTAAGAAAACTGTGGTAGAAAAAGGTGAGATCACCATCAAACTTGAAGAAACTGGTGAAATCCAACCTGTTAGTGAAATCGAGCAGAAATCAAAGGTCAGCGGAAAAATCGCCAAACTTTTCTTTGAAGAAGGTGACTATATCAAGGTAGGCGATGTCATTGCTGAGATTGAACCTGATTATAATCAAACCTATGAGATCACACAGAAAACCCGTAATCTAAGAACTGCTGAAATTGATCTCGCGAATGCCCAGCGTGACTGGGAAAATAATCAAAAACTATATCAAGATCAGTATATTTCACAAAATGAACTTGATAAATATGCTGATGCTTTGGAAAGAGCTCAGATTAATTATGACACAAATCTGCTGCAATACGAATCAATTAAGGAAATAGAGACTGTTGATAATGTCTCTAAGGTTTTAGCTGCTGCCTCAGGAACTGTGATAACCAAGAATGTGGAAGAAGGTGAAATGGTTCTCTCAAATACTGGCAATTATTCTAATGGTACTGTGCTTTGCGTAATAGCTGACCTTTCGAAAATGATAGTATCTTCCAAAATCAATGAAGTTGATATTGGCAAAATCTCCAAAGGGATGGAAGTTAAAATTCAGGTTGATGCTTATCCTTATGAATCCTATTCCGGTGCCATTACCAGTATCGCTCCTATGGCGCAATTGATCAATAATGTAAAAGTATTCCCTGTAGAGATAAATATAGATAGCGTGGATGAAAAAATGCGACCGGGGATGACAGCGAATATCACTATTATAGGTGAAAAACGCTCAGATATCATGATCGTGCCCATCAGGGCTATCTTCTCAGATCAAACAGGTAATGATATCATTTATAAAGTTAAAAATGATACGATTGCCGAAAGTTCACAAGTGAAAACCGGTATCAATGATTTCCAGAAAGTTGAGATTATATCCGGTGTAGCGGAAGGTGATACAATTTCTCTTACCGAACCTGCACGTGCCGGCAAAAATCGCATGGATATCATGTTTAACTAAGTATTACAGTTTAATTATAAGAGCGAACCTGGTTATTGTTGTATCCAGTGCATCCTTGCGCTGGGTGGGGGAAGTCGTTATGATCAGGAATGTAATGTAAGAAATTTAGCCACGGATTACACGGATTAACACGGATAATGTAATGTAAGAATAATTAAGCAACGAACAAAACTAACAATACGAACTGGAGAGATATGTTTTTAGTGAGAATCAATCAGTGAGAAGGAATGATATTGGTATTTTTTAAAACTGCGTCCACTGCTTCCACTACGTCCACTATGTCTATAAAAAGCTAATCTAATGTAAGAATTATTAAGCCACGAACAAACCAAACAAATTATCAAATACCAGACAAGTTTCCCTCTAACTTTCTAACCTTCTGCTTTTTTAGGGATGCCAGATAAAAAATAATTTGACAATAAAAATATATAGTTACAAAGAGTTAATGTGAATAAAAAAATCTAAGTCATTTTATTGGAGGATTGGGTGAGATATCTATTACTTTATGTTTTGATACTATTTGCGTTACCAGTTTTAGGGCAATTGGAATGGGGTGATGGAATCGAGTTTGCCGAAAGTAGTAATACACTATTTGGTGACTTGGCAATGCTTGGAGATATTGGCTACTTTTGCTGGATAGAGGATTATGAAGATGAACTGTGTTTAAAGGTTCAAGGATTTGATAGTGAAGGTAATAGCGTATGGGAATTTCCGGTAATTCAGAGTAGTAATGACAGTTTGCCTGGTAAAGCCAGGATAGGAATATCAGAAGATGAAGGAATTTTTATGCTCTGGCAATGCTATTCCGCAGATGTAGATATAATAAGTAATTACATTCAGAAACTTGATTTTGGGGGGAATAAATTATGGGGAGAAAACGGGATTGAGATCATCAATACCGAAAACGAGTGTGTGGAATTGCTTTCTGATGGTAACGGAGGAATGTATTTACTTTATGAATTTGATGATGAAGTAACAGCCTGGCATTATAATGAAACGGGGGAGCTTGTAACCGGCTGGGAAGAAGGTATTTATCTGGGAAATCATGGTTCTGATGGGATGTCCTCTTCATTAAGCTATACCCAGAAATCAACTGGAGAATTAATAACTTTTACAAGACATACTTTAGGAAACGAACCCGGTGTCTATTTTCAAGAATACAATTTCTATGGGGAGATGGAATATCCTGATCAGGGGCTTTTTATCGATGAGGCAGATAATACCGGTTTGAGCATTGTCAATACGGGTAATGATGAATATCTGCTAAGCTGGCATCAGAATGATATGATAGCAGGAAATAAATTTCTTGAGGGTGGAGAACTATTATTTGATGAAGCAATGGAATTATATGAGGGAGATTTAAATTATATTTACAATATTCAATTGATAAACGGGACTGTTTATTTGATCTTGTCTGATAATAACAGCACAGTAAGAGTTGGCAGCTATGATGACAACTGGCAGGAACTGACAAGTCCGGATGAGGTTCAGATCAGCTATGATTATAATCTGGGAGTATTAATTAAAGATAATAGCAATATATTGATCTATAATAGAAATAGTAGTTCAATTAGCTTAACTGAGTATGACTGTAATGGCAATCTACTTAGTCCTGAAGAAGGTTGGATTAATTATCACTCTCTTTATAATAACTTAGAAGTTTCCACAAGCGAAAATGTGATCAATCTGTACTGGAAACAATACGGTCAGTTAATCCAGACTATATACGATGAGGGTGAAATATTATATGAAGAACCTCGAATACTGGGGAGTAACAGAATAATCCCAGGTGATGGTCATGGAGGCTGGCAAACTGAAGAAAAGCTGGTTTTCTGTTGCCGTACTCGTAGTAATGAATATTTTATTACTTATTTAAGTGAAGACGGTGATATATTATATGATGCACAAATCATAATAGATAATCCGGACTTAGCAGGTTCATACATCGGAAGCAACGATGATAATGGATTTTATCTTATAGGAAGTATCGAAAACGAGGAAGGATTATATGATGATTACCTGTTCAGAATAGATACAACTAATGAACCGGAATTGGTATGGGGCAATTCAGGACTATATCTCCGGCCAAGAAATCATCCAGAACAAGGTTTTTATAATTGTCAATTATGGGATAACCTGACTTTGTTTTTCTGGTATGAGAATGAAGAAACAATTGGACAATTATCAGATGGAAATGAGTTTTTGTGGGAATCAGGCGGGATTGTTCTTGATAACTGGTTAGTCATGGGGTCACCAAAAAGGTTTGAATATATTGATGGATATTTAAGATATAATATTTCTAATTATCCTGAACGTTATACTTATGTGAATCGATTGATTAATGATTTTGATCCTGTCTGGGAAGAACCTGTTTTATTAAATTCTTATTGTTCTAATGATACTGTTGTATGGTTTTATTACGATTATGTGTCAGGAACAGAACTCCTTACTTACTGGGTAGAGAGGATTGGTAATGATTGGAGATTAAAGAAGCAGACTGTTACTGAATCAGGTGAGAAGTTATGTGGAGAAGATGGAATAATAATTCTGGAAACAGATAATGAAGAGATTCGAGAAATACTGGCTGATGAAAATAATGACATCATGGGAGTGGTTACCGGAGGAGTAATTGAGCCGGAGATCACATATTTCACTTTGGAAGGAGAACCCTTAGGGATAGGGACTGTTTGTTTCCCGGAAATCTATGGACAGAATATTGACGAGATAATCCTTAAGGATGGTTATGTAGTGTTCTTTACTAGAAGTTATATTTCACTTTATTTTGAATTACAGATATGGGTTTATGATTTGGGGGGTAATTTCATCCCTGAGCTTCCCAGTCTGGACTACAGCGTAGATACAAGGTACCAAAATCTCATATTTGAGGATGAAGAGGCAATCTATTTCACATATAATCACAAGCATCATGAAGAGGATTTATTTTGGTTAGCGAATGGAGGATCGGGTATAGATATAGTAGCTCAGAAGTTTTCTTTGCCGAATGTTTCTGTGCCGGAAGAAGAAATACAGGCAGTCAACAAGATCATAACGGTATATCCCAATCCCTTTAATCCTGAGGTAACGATCAGTTTTGATCTTCCGGAAAGGCAATTTATTGAGCTGGATGTTTATAACACCAAAGGGCAGCATGTGAAAAGTCTGGCAGCTTCTGAATATTCATTGGGCAGACATGAGATTATCTGGAAAGGAGAAAATAACCAGGGCGCAAAAGTAAGTAGTGGATTGTATTATCTAAAATTGCAGATAGATAGTGTTATTTACACAGAAAAAGTTGTCATGATCAAGTAGAATAGAAACTAAAAAAAAGGCAGACTTGATTCTGCCATTCTTTGCTTGCCCAGAATACTTTCCGTTGTCTATGGATTAAAAATAAGTATTAATCATACATTAACTATCTATAAAAATGTTTTCAAGCAAATCTATGTGATAATTACCCTAAATTTATACTATTGTAATATTATCATCATCAAATTATCAATATATCAGTAAAATAGAATAATAATCAAGTATAAAAAAGCATGTAAGTGGAACAACAAAGCACATAGTGACATTTTTTTGTTATATTGTGCTTTGTTGTTGCACCTGTATATCTTTTTGAAACAGGAAAAGATGCGATTAAATGACGAAAAATATTGAGAAAAGTGATGTTTTAAATCAGAAAATATGAAGATTGACACTGGCAAATAAGATGATCAATAACTGGAAATGTTAAGATCAAAAACTGGGAATATAATGAAATCTATGAGTTGTTTGGGGATAGACTATCGAGTTTCTCTTCCATAGCTTTAACCTGATCACGGAGTTCTTTAATGCGAAATTCTCTTCCGATGAAGAGTTTATTATATTTCTTAAGCTCTTCATTTTTTTCTTCCAGATCTTTGGTACGAATTTTGATCAGGTCTTCCAGGTGATCATGATAGTCCTTAAGTTTTTGTTCATATTTTTTTCTATCAGTGATATCCGTGATAAAAGCAAAGGCAGCATAGAACTCATTATTCTGATAATATAAATTAGTAGCCTTAATATGGCAGGGGATTTTGTTACCGGATTTAGAGGTGAAATGCATTTCATAACTATTATGGATCAAATCGGGAGATTGATTGAACTGGGTAAGGAAAATATGCTGATCATTTTCATCAATAAAATCAATCGGGCTCTTTCCGATTATTTGATCAGGAGAATATCCCAGCATCTGACATACAGACTCATTTACTTCCAGAGTAATCATCTCAGGGTTAATCATCCAGAAGCCTTCTGAAGTAGTTTCTATAAGTTGCTTATATTTATTTTCGCTTAATTTAAGTGCGTCATCACTCTTTTTTCTTTTATCTATCATAATATTTGCAGCCGTGGCAATTTCACGGAATTCAGAGTAGTGCAAACTATCCAGATCTATATTATCATAATTATCTGAAGCTTTGAAAAAAAAGTGGCTGAAAGATTCTATATTTGATTTGATATTGGAAGAGAAATGCTTGATGATCAGGAAACTGAGCAGGAAATAGGCAAATAGAAGAGTCAGATAACTGATAGTACGATTTTGCAAAAGAGAACGCAACTGCTTTTTTTGATAGCTGATCTGCTGATTGATATCTACCAGATACACTCCAGTACCAATGATCCAGTCAAGCTCAGGGACAGCTTTTGTATAGGAGATTTTGGGGCTGGGTTCAGATTGATTAAGTTTTCTCCAGGAATATTCAGTGAACACGCCGTTCGGATTATCAAATGCTTCCTGCTGTTTCTGGATGATCTTCACTCCATCGGGGTCTGTGAGATCCCAAACACTGCCAGTTCCCTGGGTGATAATTCCATTAGAAAAGAGAGGTTCACCATCTCGGGTGGAGCCAAAGAAATATCCATCAGAGCGATAGCGAAGATCTATAATTTCAGAGATCAGGAATTGTTTCAGTTCAGGCAGATCCATTTGACTTTCTGGTGGTAATTGCTGGCTAAATATTATCAATTCACTTATATAGAAAATCACCTTATCAACTTCATTTCTTATCAGGTCTTTTTGATCTCCCATGGATCTTACCTGCAGGAGTTCAACTTCAAGCTGATATTTATTGAAAGAGTGGTAAATTTCCAGACAGATAAGCAAGATCATTAAAAATGTTACACTTAAGATCATTGAGATGAAGAACTTCCTGGTCAGGCTTAGTTTTTTAATCTTATTTTTCACTTCTATTACTCCCGAAAGAAATTTGACCAATTCTTTTTTTTATTCTTCACCAATTTTATAAATACATATTCTAAATTAGATGAAAGTAGTCAAATTAAATCCTGTTAAATCCTAAAAACTTTGGATTATGAACTGGCATCTTCCTGTTTTTCTTTTAATGTTTTATCATAATTAATTGAATTAGAACATGTTACATCATGCAATTTAATCGAATAACATTACACCCTGAAGGGGTGATATTTTAATAGCCATGGGTGAAACCCATGGAAAACAAAGCAACAAATATACCCCATCCCATCCCGTTTTCGGCTTTGCCGAAAACGGGATGGGATGGGGTGGGGACTTCATGTGATTTTAAATCCACGGGTTTCACTCATGGCTATTATTGTGATGCCCCTTCAGGGCATTTTTGAAGTCAGTAAATATTTTAATTCCAGGGGGATGCCAGTTTTAATTATGCTATCTTGACGTGTCTGGAAAAACGGGCAATTGAGAAGATTATCAGAGCAGTCCAGATAATGGAGAATCCAATTAATTTCGGCAATTGAAATTGTTCACGAAAGACAAAAATACCAAGTAGAAATTGGAAAGTAGGTGCCAGATATTGTAGAAAGCCAAGAGAGGAAAGAGGGATTTTTCTGGCTGCCTGTCCAAAAAGGAGCAGAGGAGTAGCAGTAACAATACCAGAACAGATCAGAAGAATATTTGTGAGCAGACTGCTGTGAAGAAATGATGCTTGAGAAGAAGATTCCAGATGAAAAAGATAATACAGTGTAGGCAGGAAAATTATGGCTGTTTCCAGTCCTAGACTTTGAATTCCGTCCAATGGACCCTGCTTTTTGATGAGTCCATAAAGTCCGAAGGTGATTGCGAGAACGATTGCTACCCAGGGGAGACTACGATAGTAAATCGTGAGGAATATTACTCCCAGAAGCGCAAGTGCTACAGCAATTTTTTCGGGGCGGTTGAGTTTTTCATGCAAAAAAATTACTCCGAGAAAGACACTAAAGAGAGGGTTGATAAAGTAACCCAGGCTGGCATCTACAGTATGTCCATTATTAACTGCCCAGATATATGTAAACCAGTTTGCACTGACCATTAGGGCACTGGCAAGATATAATAGCATGTAGCGGGGTTTACGGAGAATGATTGATATCCATTTCCAGTCTTTTTTATATAGAAGTATGGCTACGATGAAGCCTAAACTCCAGATAATACGGTGTGCCAGTATTTCATTAGCAGGTACTTGAATAATCAATTTCCAATACAGTGCTAAAAAGCCCCACATCAGATAGGCGGCACTGCCCATGTAATTTCCCAGAATTCGATCTTTGTCCATGATCAGATCATTCTCTGGCAGCTTTGAAAAAAGCTTCAATATTAGGGATAGGAGTTTCCTGAGGCAGGTCACAGCCAGTGCTTAATATGAAATGTGGCTGGTCTTTTAATGATGCGAGCAAAGATTTTACTTTTGCTTCCACTTCCTGAGGAGTTCCAGTGAGAATGGAACCAGAGGGATTAATATTACCCATTAAAACCGGCAAAGAGGAGAATTTCTGACTAATTTCTGACAGGTTCACTCCGGTCGCCGGGGAATCCAGGGAAAGGGCAGCAGCACCGGTATTTGCCATTAACTCGATAATGGAAGTGGTATTACCGCAGATATGGATGATGCTGTCTACACTTTGTTCAGTATTGGCAGCAATCAGTTGAGTTAGATAGTCCAGGGAAAATTCCTTAGCTTGAGCAGGTGAGAGCAGACTGGCAGTAGGCTCCAGGAAACATACAGCCTGTGCACCGGCAGATTTGAGGTGGGGCAGAAGACCATTTAATTTATGATTACACACAGCCAGCAGTTCGTGAACAGCATCGGGATTAAGTAAAAGAGAAAGAGCCATATTATCCATACCCATGATCATACCAGTAAGGGATACTGGACCAGATATATAGGCACAAAGTATCTGACTGCTTGAAATGGATTTTTTCAGAAGCTCCAGAGTAAGAAGGTATTCAGTGATCCTTTCAGACTCAAGCAGTTCCCTCTTTTCCATCAATGATATCATGCGAGGTGAATATTCACCAGATATCTCATCCTTGAGAGGTAAGTGATGAAATACTGCCTTTCTACCGAAGGCATGAACTTCACGCGAAAGGTCCATAAGCGGAAAGACAATATCAGGCTGGAAATTATCCGTAAGAGCCATTATCGTTTCATAATGTGCCTGATGCTCAAGCTGTACTTGGGTTTTGGAATAATTTGTGTACCGAATCCCCGGATAGCCCAGCAAAGGGGCGATCAGTCTTTTGTCTTTCAGGAATAGATCTTCTGTGATCTTTGGCAGCATTTTTATTCTCCCTTGAGAAATTTTTTATATCTGAAGCATGTAGTCATCTGGCAGATGGGACATTGGTATTCTTTTTTTATTACATTTTTCCCTAATCCTATAATTCCGCTTACGCTTTTTAGGGGAGTCATTAAACAAGAAGGCTGCAAGGTGACCCAGTTATATTCCGCGGGTAATAGATCAAAGAGCTGAAGCTGTTCTTCTACGTCCCACTGACAATAACCAGGACTAAAACGGTTAGAGCATTTTACTTTTCGGGTAAGTGCCAGATCAGAGATTTGCTGCTCCAGCAGGTCAACTGCTTTTTCCACCATCAGCGAGCCTATTGTATCTATGATATAGGCTTTCAAGAGGTCAATTTGTTTATTTAAACTGACATATTGATCGAATTTATTTCCAAGAGTGGCAATAAATAACGCCAGAGTAGTTACATTCTGTAATTGATCAATGATAATTCTGCCAGGGTTAAAGAGCTCAAGATTATTCATTAATATCGTGTTTTTGATTGTAATGATATCATCAGGCATAAGAATGAATCCTGCTCTGGCATTAGTATGCTTAGGGATCGCTCTAAGTATTTCATCAATCAGTTCAGCAAGGAAATGGTCTGCCAGAGGAGGATTATATCCCATTTCTGTGAGAATAAGAGGGATATCAGGCAATAATTTTTCGGCAGGGAAATGAAAGCTTCTAATTAACATATTACATCAGCAAGATGTTTTGCCAATGAATGGGGATCCGGGAAATAACCGTCAGCACCAATTTTATCAGCAAAATTACTGGTTAGAGGAGCACCACCAACATAGATTTTAGTCTGAGGAGATTCCTGTTTGATGATATGCACAGTTTTCTCCATTTCCATCATGGTAGTCGTGAGCAGGGCACTCATGCAGATAATGCTTTGGGGATGTTCAGTTAATGATGCCAGAAATTTCTCTTTCGTAACATCTACTCCGAGATCAAAAACTTCCCAGCCAGCGCCTTCCAGCACCATGCGTACTATGTTTTTACCTATATCATGCAGGTCACCTGCAACTGTGCCAATGATCACCTTTCCCTTCCGGAGCACTTCACCATTATCAAAATATGGTTTCAACAAGGTCATGGAAGCTTTCATTGCTTTGGCTGAGATCAGGATCTCGGGGATGAAAACTTTACCATCAGCAAACTTCTTACCGATTCTATCCATACCTGGCATCATTCCCTGTTTCAGGATCATATCAGGTGGACACTTCTTATTTAATAACTGCTGAGTATATTCATACGCTCCCGGCTTGCCTTTTAGATCAGGTGGATAGGGTGAATCCTGATTCTCCTTTCCACGCTCAATTACCATACTCAAATCATTTAATAATTTTTCCATTAACTCTCCTTAGAATCTATCTCAGAATTATATTTATCAACAATATCACGCACAATTTTTACTCGCTCCAGATCACCAGAAGATGATATTTCATCCGAAATACCAAGAATAAGATGCGGGGCAAACAGATCAATTATCTGATGAACACAGTCAATAAGCTTTTCAACTGGAAACATCTCATCAAAATATATGGCAGGTATGCCATCCAGCAGAAACATATCATCTCCCAGAGCTGCTTTCACTTCTTTCAGCGTTACGTCACCCTGAGGTATTGGCGTGATGGCTTCAATACCATCCAGCCCCGTTTCATGAGCATACCGCAAGAGCGGTTTTGTGTCACCATCCCAGTGAGAACAAACAAATTTACCAGCACTATGCAGTTTTTCACAGCGTCTCTGGCATTCCGGAAGATGATACTTTTCAAAGAAAGGTGGAGAAAGGGTTCCAGCATGGACATTTTCACCAAAATTGATAATGTTTATGGGGGAGGAATTGATTACATTTATCAGTAGTGATTGATTTTCCTCTAATGCCCGGAAATATGATTCTACGATTTCAGGCTTCTCGAAAATAGCATAAACAGCATTTTCCACTCCCATTTTCTCTATATAAAGTGCCTGCACATTCATGCGAGGCATAAACATGGTCGGGGCACCAAGATGTCCTATTTTATGGTTCAGTTTCTGAAACTGTTCCTCATTCCAGCCCCAGTCACAATTCTCTTCCCGCCATCTTGCCACTTTGAAATCTTCCTCTGTTTCGATTTCCCATTTTGCAGTGATTTGATGAGGGCTATTAAAGGATTTTCTGCCTATTGCCGTCTGTTTACCAACAGGGGTTTGAATAGTCCATTGGGTATCAGTTTCATTCAAGGAGCGGGAGGTGATGGAAGTTTGGGGATGTTCAATGCGGTAGAAGCAGGAGTTATAGTCATATAACCGGGCTGAGCAGTCTATTGCTTCATAAACCTGATAAATGTCCATTCCAGAATAGGGTTCTGGTAAGGTTCCGGAGGCAAATATTTTATCATCATACCAGCAGCCGATACGTGGCTGCCAGATTATCTTGCCCTTTGCCCTGCCAAAGGCTACATCTTCGTGCAATTGGGGGTAATTAGTTCGCATATTTATGACTCAGTGGCTGCTATTGCCATTGCTTCAATATTCTCAGGGGACACATTGGGCAGCAGAGCTTCATGACTAGGACTGATCACTACAGATGGACCCAGGGTGCGTTTTATTCTTCGCACATCAGCGATCACATCATCAGGTGAGCCATTTACAAGTAAGTCCTGGGTATCTATTGCCCCAATAAAAGCAATTTTGCCGGCAAAGTGATTTTGCAGTGTGTCCGCATCCATATTGGCAGCTTTTGCCTGCAGGGGATGAAAGGCATTTACACCTAAACCGATCAAATCATCCATCACCCTGAATATGGAACCGCAGGAATGCAGTATTACCTGTTTATTAAATGCTTTTCCTAAATCAGTTAAATCTTTGAAGTAGGGGAAAATGAATTCTTTGAAAAGTTCCGGGCTGACCAGAATATCAATTTGACTGCCGAAATCATTACCAAAGAAAAAGCCATCAATCAGGTCACCGCATTCTTCAAAACAAAGCCGATTTGCTGCCAGATAATATTCTATCAGGTGGCGAGTAACAGCATGAACCACATCAGGATTAAGATACATTTTGAGGAAATAGTTTTCCATGCCAAAGAAATCACATACTTCATGAAAAAAGGGACTCCATAAACCTCCGGCACGATAGAAATCACCAGTGTTTTCCAGAATTTCTTTATATTTAGAGAAATCAAGATACTCAGGATTGGGCCAGTCAAAGGCTTCCACTTCTTCTACGGAAACTGTATCAGCAAAAACCCCACCTTCAGAGAGCGTCTTTCCTGGTCTTTGCATATCAAAGACAGGTTTGCCTTCAGGATGCTGATAGGCATCCCAGGGAGTGATCCAGCGGAAATCATCTTTAAGGAGTAAGCGTAATTCTTCTTCTGAGGAAGTACCAAAGTATTGATGTAGAGCAGGCCAGGAATCAGGATGGGGATTTCCTAACCAGAATCCGCATCTGTCGGCTGGTTCACCAGCAATGATGCTTTTGATCCTCTGTCTGGAATTCATTTTATTTCAGTTTTTTTATTATCAGATCGGTAATACCCATATTATAACCAGAAGTTGAAAAGATCAGGTTGTTATCCTCATCCAACAGAAACAATGCCGGGTAGTTTTCCCATTGCAATTCCCCATTCAGAACCGGTTCTCCTTTTAGCAGGACAGCGGAAGTAAAACCTTCATCCTTCTTTAGGTCATTTATTGAACGGTTTTCAGAATAAATATAAAGCCGGGCATTGAGTTCAGTGAATTTAGCCAGTTTCTCCTGCAGGAATCTGGTAGTGTGATTTTGTGGTTCGCTGGATTTACTGGCACGGATCATAACAATCTTTTTCCCTTCCCAGGGTTCTTTGGAGACAATTTCTTTTACGGCTTCCAGAGTGGACTCCTGCCATATATTACTATCATCAAGGTATTCTTTGGGAGTGGTCAGATCTATTTCTATAATTTGCGCATCAGCATTCAGTGATCTTACTGCAACCATCACATCACCATTTGTGTTTCTTATTGCTGCTTCAATATGAATGGTTTCGTCTTTACCCAATCTATACTTGCCGATATAGTCCAGAGAATCATTTTCTCCATCAAACCAGGTGGGGTAGAGGTAGCCTTCATTTCCCAGGCTGGCAACAACGAAATTCTCATAAGGGTCAGCCTTCACTTTTTCTCCATCCACTGTTATAGTTAGAGTGAAATTCATCAATTCATCACTTTCCTTTTCCTCAGAATCATTTGATGGGGCAGCTACCCAATCAGTTCCATTATAATATTCCAGTCTGCCTTCCCAGCGTACAGGAATTCCTGTCAGTTTCAGGCTGGAATTAAATAATTTAGTCTGGTAAAACTCCGGGATAAAGTGCAGGTTGAGGATTTCTGGAGGTGTGAGAGGACAGGAATAATAGGTCCAGATGAAATCCTCTTCGATTTCCGTACTTTCTAATATCCAATGATAAATATTATATACTGTGCTATCAATCTCATCATCCATAAGTGGCTTGATAAGCTGATAAAATCCTTTCTGCCAGCCATTCTGCACTGGACTTGCTGAGCGCCAGGTGCGTGCTATGCAGCCCTCGGAAAACAGGCTGTCAGTCAGATTATATCTATTAAGATTTTCAGAGAAAATATCTACTATTGCCTGCAGTGCAAGGGAATCAGGTATCTCACACAGGTCTTTGATATCCCAGGTATTGATCATTTCGGCAAGTACCCATTTACCATTATCTGATTGCAGGTCATATACGTGCAGGAAATCATCTGCATTAGCAGCAAGTTCGTCTGCTTTTTCCAGAAATGCCTTACGGTCAGTATAATATCCATCATCTTTGGTTTTATTATCATTAACCTGATCATAGTACTGGGCAAAATCCGCTGTATGTTTTTGAGAATTAAGTCTGTTCTTTCTTTTCAGGTCAGCATTTTCCCGCATCAGACTGAAATTATCTTCCCAGAATACGGGCTCATCATTTTCTTTCGGATTGGAATTTGGCAGGGGAAAGAGGAAATTGAAATCTTCATCCATAGTATTATCATCACTGAAGGTCAGAGTTAGCTTTCTATCTTCACCATCAAGATTTGCCAGCATCTGCCAGGCTGCCAGGCTGTCTTTTCCTGCCATGATCAAAGTGCTTCCTTGTCCTAAAGGTATTGAGCACTCTCCATTTTCATCAGTTGTGAGATCTGTCATGGGCCAAAGTCCCCCAAAAGACACTGCCAAAGGCATTACTGTAACCTCCGGGACTGGTTCTCCGTCTTGATCTAAAACCGTGATCTGGCATTGATAGCTGTCTGTGTAATATTCTATGGAACTTAAGGTGGTTACATCATTTTCCTGCTTGATAACATTCGGATGCTGATAATTTCCAAAGGCTTTAGCTGTTATCAAAGTTGCCCTCTGGGTAGTATTAGTAAACCAGGTTTTGCTGAGTGAGTTTGCCGGTTCTCCCAGATATTTCCAGCCATTTGGAGTCCACACTTCAATCCAGGCATGATTACTGTTCGTGAAATTCCAGTAAGGAGCAGAGCAGCTTCGGACAGGGATACCCACAGCTCTTGCGGCACACATATAGATGATCATCATTTCTTCACAGCGTCCATAACCACGTTTTGATGATGTAAATGCACTCTGATCTCTACCGTGGGTAGGTTTATAAGTCATTTCCTCCAGGCACCACAGATTTACCTTAATGGCTGCTTCTTCAATAGTTTCCAGATCTTTAACCAATGGTTCCAGCTCTTCAAAATATGCAGGACGCCAGTCTTCAAGAGGTTCCTGAGACATGCGATGTGGCAGCACGAAGTGCAGAAAAATATCATGATCATAGTTTTTAGTATATGCCAGTTCCTGAGATTTGAGCGCATATCTAATATTATCCATCAAATATTCCGGAGTGAGAATTGCCAGATCAGAATCAGAGCAGTTTTCCAGTAAGAATTCCACGTATTCCAGTGTGTCCGGGGCAGTTGTCTCACACAGATTTAATAATCCGGCAGCATTATTCCCGGCATATCTTTGTATTCTATCAACATTGACTTCAGCTTTAAGTAATAAGCAGCTAAAAATAAATATTACCAAGATCGCTTTTTTCATAATTCCTCTTTATAATAATTTTCGGTGTTTCACCATTAGATTTCCCTGTCCATTATACAGTTCAAATACCAGATTTTGCCATTGCAAAAGCTCTCTGTTAACTGTTTTAATAGTAATCTTGAAATCAATCCCATTACGTTCTACATTGAGTTCCAAAACTGCTATGCCGGCAAAAGCAGGATATTTACCCTGATCAGCCAGAACCTTGATACTGGCAGATTCTGTCACCAGCCCGGTTATGAATAAGGTGTCAGGTTTTATCTGATCCACATAATCTTCAGGTTCCTGAAGTGCTATTAGAGAATTTTCTGCAATAAAGATCAATTGCCTGTCTAATGGGCATTCAAGGTAATGATCACCTGCAGGGATTACCTGCATTTTGCGTTCTTCCCAACTGCGAGCCTGCCAGAGCAGCCAGTTATTTCCTGGCAGATACACATTTCTGCCGGATGCATTTGGCTGATACACGGGTGCAATTAAAAGGCTGGAACCATATATGAACTCATCTTCAATTTGTTGACAACGCTGTTCCTTATAATGCCAGAAAAGAGGCTGGATCAAAGGGGTATTCATGCTGGCAAATTCCAGAAATTGAGAATACAGCCAGGGCAACAGTGAATAGCGTAGACGGATAATATTCCGGGAAATATTCAGGGTTTCCTTGTCATATTCCCAAAGTTCCTGACGGCGGGTGTGAATGGCAGAATGATTACGGAATAACGGACTGAAAACACCGAGCTGCAGCCAGCGTAACAGCAGCTCCGCTTGACAGTGATCTCCAAAGCCTCCGATATCAGCTCCGCTGTATAGATATCCCGCCAGATTGCAATTGATGAGCATTTTGATATTCATTTTCAGATGCTGCCACCAGCTTTTATTATCTCCATACCAGATACCGGCATAGCGCTGAGAACCGCTATAGCTGCTGCGGCTGAAAATCAGGAATCGTTTGTCTGGATAGTGTTTTTGCACATGCTCAGAAAAAGCCAGTGCCATCTGTGCTCCATAAAGATTATGAATTTTGTCATGGCAGATGGATTCACTATTATCCGGATGCTGATAGATACTTTGATAATCTTCTCTGCTATTATGAAAATTGCGTATTTGCCACTGCAAACCTATCAGATCAATCTCTTCAATCTCATTTTTTGCTGCTGCTTCCTGCAGTTTTTGATAAACTTCTGCCTTCTGATAATTAGTATAAAAGATGGCTGGTTCATTCATATCATTCCAGAAGCCTTCTATTCCCAGTTCAATAAATTCTTCATATAAATTTCCCCACCAGGTTCGCACGGCTGCACTGGAAAAATCAGGTAAATGCGTAAGACCGGGCCAGACTGCTGCTTCAAAATCATCACCTTTTGCATCAGTGCAGAAATATTTATTCTTTTTTCCTTCTTCAAAAACCGGATAACCAGCTTCTATTTTCACGCCGGGATCAATTATCGGTATCAAATGAAAACCATCATCAGCAAGCTTCTTAGTAAATTTGCCAACATCAGGGAATCGCTCCTCATTTATCGTAAATACCTTATAATCTTGCATATAATCAATATCAAGGTAGATCGCATCACAGGGAATGCCTAATTGCCTGAACCGGCTTGCTATTTCAGTCACTGATTTTGCATCAGGATAACTCCAGCGGCACTGCTGATAACCAAATGCCCATTTGGGAGGGATATATACTCCTCCTGTAAGCTTAATATAGCCGGTAATTATATTCTGCCAGTATTTTTCCTGCCAGTGGTAAATATCAAGATCATGGGAAGTGATGGTTATCTCCAGAATATCTTTATCCGTGAAGCCAATATCAAATATGATCTCTCCAGGATAATCGATAAATAAACCTGACTTTCGCCTGCCTTTGATGATGATAAAAGGATGCGAACCATACAGCGAAAGCCTGTCTGGAGTATGCTCAGGAATATCAGTATTATAGGTGATATATTTCCTGCCCCGCTTATTAACGCCACCCATCTGTTCACCCAGTCCCAGCACCATGTCATCCTGAGCCATGTGGTATCGCAATATTATGGTATATTTTGTCTTCTTCAGCTTGAAACCGTTAATCTCTTCATTTTGCAGAAATTTTAAGGGTTTCTCTAATACGGCCCCAGTCTCAAAAGGTTTTCCAAAACGATACAATTTCATCTCAGCTCCTGAGTATTACATTAGATCCGCTTTTAGGGATAACCTGACCGATAATAGTTGCTGACTCAATCCCTGCATCTATCAGTTCCTGCACCAGTTTTTCTGCTTTGCTTTCTGATACGCTGATCAGCAGCCCACCAGAAGTTTGGGGATCAAAAAGCAGCATCTTATGGCTGTCAGGAATATTAATCTCGATCTTACAGAATTGTCTGTAATACTCCTCATTTCTATGTGCTCCTGCCGGGAATAAACCATACTCTGCCAGATCAATGGCGGCTTTAATAATGGGGATTTTATGATAATTCAGCTCAATGGAAGTATTCGTATTGGTCATCTCATTCAGATGCCCCATCAAGCCAAATCCGGTTACATCCGTCATCGCATGAACTCCCACCCGCAGGGCAGCTTCACTGGCATATTTATTCAAAAATGCCATCTGGAAACCTGCTTCCTGAATTGTGGCTTCATCAACCATTTCGCCCTTGATCGAAGTGGATATCACTCCCATCCCCAGGGGCTTTGTGATTATCAGTACATCTCCAGGCCGGCAGGTATTATTGCGAAGATATTTCCGGGGATGGACAATTCCCGTCACGCTGAGACCATATTTCATCTCAATGTCTTCTATTGTGTGACCACCCAGTATAGTTCCTCCTGCTTCACGCACTTTGTCAGCACCGCCAGCAAGGATTTCCCGCAGGATTTCCAGCGTTAAATGGCAATTATCATAAGCTACAAAGTTCATGGCAGTCAGCATTTTACCGCCCATAGCCCACACATCGCTCATACTGTTGGCAGCAGCAATCTGACCAAAGAGAAATGGATCATCAACTACTGGAGTGATAATATCCAGAGTCTGCACCAGTGCCTGCTCATCATTGATCTGATATATTCCTGCATCATCACTGGATTCTGATCCCAGCAGCAAATGCTCATTTGACGGTAATTCCAGACCATTCATCAATTTATGTAAGTCACCCGGACTTAGTTTCGCAGCTCAGCCAGCCGCTTTTACGTATTGAGTAAGTGAAATCCGCTTCAAGCTCATACCTCCTGTGGAGATTTTGTATAAGATTTTGTTTTTCTATTTTTTTGTCAATCGATATAGACAGAGCGGTGCAATTATCTTGACAGATAAATCACTGTTAAGAATTTTCCGTAAGTCAGTCGGGATGTAGCGCAGTCCGGTTAGCGCGCTCGGTTCGGGACCGCGAGGTCGGAGGTTCAAATCCTCTCATCCCGACCATTTTTTGCTCCCTTTCCTTAGAATAATCCTAAGAATCCATAGAAACGTAATAAAAATTACTAATAACATTATTGATGTCTGAAATTACGAAAATCTAAAATAATACACTTGTAACCCACAGGGAAGCCACAGGGAGTATACAGGGAGAAAGGAAGAGACATTTATGGTAATTATGATATTACATATCAGTCATTTATGTAAAAAGCGTAAAATTCCAGTAAATATTGTCCAATTAGAACAAAAGACTTAAATGCAATTGCAAAGAATTAGAAATTATTGAAAGAGAACATGTGTATCTACAGGTGAAATTATTTCCTTTGTAATATAAAATCACGGCAGTGGAATAATCCGCTGCCGTGATTCTGATAAATACGATATAAACTATTTAAGTAAGAGCCCACTCTAAAAACATAGAAGAGAAGATTTCTAACAACGAAAAACGCGAAAGGCGCGAAAAAGAAATTACTAATCAGATTGCACAGAGAACATTAATCCTTTATTAACAAATATGTTAGCAATAAAATGTACTTAAACTTATTTCTGTATTTTTTTCGTGATTTTCGAGCCTTTCGTTGACAAAAAAGGAAAGAGCTTATCATCAACTAAAGCCACGAAAAGCACTAAAAGAGGGATAACGGTCGCCAGGGCTCTTATCCGGAGTACCGTTCAAAAGCTCTGCTTAGCTGGGTTGACAAATAAAATGTTAGAGAAGATTCTTTATACTACGAGCAGGAACTCGCTGTTCCCAGGGACTTACTTGATCACTGTCAATTTGCCTTGCTCAATAAATTCTCCATCTCTGGATACACGAAGAAAATATACTCCGCTGCTCACAATATCACCAGCATCATCACGCAAATCCCAGTTTGCTTCGCAAATTTTAAATGAACGAAGTCTTTGTCCTTTTATGTTGTAGATGCTCAGTTTATAATCGGCATCATCACTGCTGACAGGATAATTGATTATAACTGATCCTCTTCCTTGATTAACTCTCACCGGATTAGGATAAATTACAAGATTCGAATATTCCAGTGCATCTTCATTAATCGGATTGCTGTAGGGATTATTTTCATAAGCACCAATATCTATTCCGTTTCCCAATACACGCGGGTTACCAGCCAGATCAGTTAACGGCAAGGAAATTCCCTCCGGTAATTCTAATGTACCCCTATCAATTGCCGGGGAATCGTCTTGTAATGCATACGGGTAATCACCTTCTGCCCAAAACAAAGGATCATTATCCCAGACAGATTCACTACAATATGTTATATTAACAGGTTCCATAACTAATATGCCGCTTTGTCCATTCTCTAATATGCTGTTTTGGATAGTAACTTCGGGTGGGGTAGAGTTGGCTGAGCCTTGTACAATTATGGAATGTGATGTCTCATTACCATAAAATATACTGTTGCAAATATTAACTTCCATTCCTTGGCAAAATCTTACGGGGGCACCACCCACGGGATCATCAAAACAGTTATTAGAAAATGTACAATTGATTATATTAAGATCAACATTATAAACCCCAAAAAAATTAACAGAACTTGGATACATTGGATTAAAATTTATATCAAGATCGTTATCTGTAAATTCACAGTTGACTATATCCATATATAGGCTTGCTTGCTCGTTATTCATAAGCCCCGAAGGATATATTTCTGCACTGTTATTGTTACTGAATTTGCAGTTTTCCAATAATAAATAACGGTCGGCAAAATGTTCTTTGCTATATCTAATTCCGCAGGAAGAATTGAGATAAAAGTTACTATTAAAAGTGACATTCCTTAGTATCATATTCAAATCATCAATAACATAGATCATATTATATTCATTATTTTCTATTAATAAATTTTCAAATATTGCGGGATTTGTTACACCTTGAGTATTATGTAAAACAAAAAGTCTGTTATACAATGATACATTATCATCTGCATAACCATTTCTGACTGTCATATTACTGATCTCATACCCTAATTCACTAACAAAATCCATAATGAAGCCACATAAGGCATCACTCAGATCAATTATTGTATTCTCCTGTGATTCCCCCGTTATTGATACATAACTTCTCATCGTAACAGGATACTGCTGATTGTTGAATTGTTGCGAGTATATACCATCTGCCAGATGTATTGTCCTGGGATCTTCCTCATCGGCAATAATTAACTGCATCGCTCTGTCTATAGATTGTAAGGGGTCATCTGCAGATATACCACTGTTGCTGTTATTTCCATCAGGTGATACAAACAGGTCTGAATCAAGACGATCCAGTTTTGCGTTAAGCATTTCAAATTCACTATTTGAATAATCCTGAGAAAAACTATTAGGATCTCCCTGGAAAAACTCATATCCAAAAGGTTCAAATACTGTCATTGTATCAAGAATAACATCAGTTTCCACTCCATCTCCATCTTGTGTACAATTAAATATATCTCTTCCAAGGGGACCATAATTATTGTAGATATTACATCTATTTTCTGAAGAAAAAGAAATTGATGAATATAAAAAATAACTTGCAATTCCACCCCCCCTTTTTGTTACACTATTATTTCTGATTGTGCTACCTGAAAGGCTAACCTGGGAACCTTGTATATATATCCCCCCTCCTTGTTCTGCATTATTATATTCTATTAAACAGTTTTCTACTGCATAAGTAGTATTTAATGAATAGATCCCTCCTCCTCTTCTTCGAGTTCCAATTTGACACCCAATACCATTAGTGATAGTAAACCCTCTAATTACAACATTATTTTCGTAATTACATACTGCAATACAGCTACTTGTCTCATTTCCATCAATTATCGTACTTGCAATATATTCGCTATTTCCAGTGGTCATCTCCAGGCTGCATAATGTGATATTTTTATTGTTTAAATTTACATTCTCAAAATATCTGCCCGGATACACCAGCACAATATCACCATCAGAGCTGGCATCAATTCCCGCCTGAATCAATGTATAATCACCATTACCTTCAATATCAACTTCTATTGTAATTCCCTGCAAAAATCCAATACAAAGCAATCCAATAAGCAAAACTAAATACTTCTTCATATCCACATCCCATTATATATACCTGACGTCCCTCAGGACGTCAGGCGTTTTTACAATCACCAATCACTGGTCACTGTTCACGTTAAAAAATCACTTCATCAATATCACTTTCCGGTTTACAATATCATCACCAACCTGCAATCTGATGTAATATACACCACTGCTCACTTTATTGCCGAAATTATCATCACCCATCCAGACAACATTATAATCATCAGGACGGAATAACTCACTAACCAGAGTCTTAACTTTCTGACCGCGGACATTGTAAATATTCAGCTTTACTTCCTGTGTTTCTTCCAGATTGAAGGATATTGTCAGTTCCGGATTAAAGGGATTAGGATAGCAATTAAGGTCATATTCAGGAGGAACAACGTTTTCATAATTG
>Ga0075120_10000453_pt1 | contig 34166 bp, 30 predicted proteins | sample AntAceMetag02UKL_FD_69792 | JGI IMG/M metagenome (GOLD analysis project Ga0075120, IMG submission 69792) | Saline lake microbial communities from Ace Lake, Antarctica - Antarctic Ace Lake Metagenome 02UKL | ecosystem: Environmental > Aquatic > Non-marine Saline and Alkaline > Saline | place...
TGAATGCGCCAAACAATTGATTGCCGGTGTAATTAGATTATCAACTGTCCCCCCCCCGGCTGAATCTGCATTTATCAGCATATAATTCGGTTCAAGGTTATCCAGGTTATAGGTCGATTCAAGCATCCAGGATCTTCCACCGCCATCCTCGTCCTCCACTATCCAGTCATCAGGCAGTCCGTCTTCAAAACCCTCGAAAAAGAAAATCTCGTCCAATTCGTCAATTTCAGACGAATGAGAGTCCCGCGCATCTGGAGTTACCCATTCTTTGTTCATTGATTTATAAAATTGAGCAACAGGAGTCCGACTGTTTTCAGCGCACTCCGTCCTTGTCAACCATACGGATAACATCGATACGGTCAGTAATAATAAAATGGATTTTAATCTATTCATGTACCTTGCCTGTCCTCTAAACCTTGTAACAAGGTCTTCAAGTAAAGGATTTGAACAATAGAATTAAACTTACAGTCAAACTCTGTCAAATGATAATAGTGAAAACATCAATAAAGATTGAGCAAATTGCAGGCCCGGAGACGACATATCCGGCAAAGAAATAGTACCTGCTGTACCAGCCAACATTTTCACCTCAATAACTACAAAGAAAAGTGATGTTTATCTACTTATATTATTAGTAGTTACATCGTTTTATTGTAATAATCATCTTTGTTGATGTAGTCTTATAATATACAAAGTGTAGCGGGAAGTAACAGCAATAAATTGAACAAATGGGATAAAAATTTCTACTTCATTGGAAAACTTATGCCTACTGCCGGAATATTACCCCCTGATCCGTCAAGGGTTGAAATCGTGATATTCACCGGGAGGGGATTACAGAAAAAATCTAATTGAGAAGCAATATAAACTGCAATACCGGCACCACCCCAAATCCATGTCCTGTTATACCATTTGTTGTAATAATCATAAGCATCATCAAATTTTGTTTCATTTGATGTACTCATATAGTCATGTCGTGCATCCGACGTTTTCTGGAAAGAATAGACGAAACCGGACACTGCACTTGCCTGCAAAAGTGTCCACATTGATCCCTTAATAAACCTCTTTTCCATCATAAAACCGCTGCCGGGAGCAATCATATTGCTCATTGTTTTCCAGGCACTCCTGGATTTATAAGCAGGTAGCTGTGCCAAGGAATTGTCTAATTCGTCGGATGGAAGTTCTTCCGAAGCCCTGGAGACACTTTCTTCATAATTCTGCCGGGCTTTCTCAAAAGCGGCGAAAATCATGGGGGGCACATAAAACGGATCGAGGATCAATGAGGGTTTCAGTTTGAGAGCCTTTATGAAATCATTTTGAGCGTCGTCCTCTCTTCCTGAGAATACTTCTACGAAACCCAGGTACAGGTAAGCAGCGATTAGTTCCTCATTATTTGCGGGAGGTTCCCGTCGAAGTGTACGCAGAACTTCAATCTCAATCTCTGCGAAACGTCCGGCAGTGAAAAGACTGTCAAGCCCTGGATTTAACTCGGATGGACGGACCCGGATTACCTGTGCATGACTGGTATAAGCCAAGCTCAGTAACAAGCAGATCTGAATAAATGTGAGGATATTTCTATTGATCATCGATCCCGGGAATTGATTGTGAATATCAAACCTGTATTATTCTCCATATATAGTTATTAAACAGTAAACCCGGCAAGTGTTTTTGCCGGGCTCTTCAACAATATTAATAATAAAGCAGCACAAATTGATTCAGACAATTCTATCAGGAAATTTACGGTAACCTGACAAGTTTTATTATCTGGTTACGATTCCCTTGATGCACTGCTAAAAAATAAGTCCCCGCCGGTATGTGCCTGCCATTCATAACAGAACTCCAGGACATCTCAATGATTCCGGTGGCGGGCGATAACTTGCTCGCTGAGAGTTCTCGTCCAAGAACATCAAATATTTTTATGCCAATCTCATCATTGGTGTTCAACGGCGAAATCGTTATTCGTGCATCATTATTCGCCGGATTCGGATATGCTGATATATTGAATTCTGCGGGAGTATTAGTTCGAGATCCTACTAATACCTTGGGAGTGTAATCATCTGGGTAAACAATTACATCACGAAGCTTTATAGGTCCACGTTCAGTTAAAAATGTACCTCCGGCAATAAAAATGTGGCTCTTGTCGTCAATCCGCGTGGTCAACATCGAATGATTAGCACGTGGGAATGGAAGATGCATGAACTCATCCATATCGCCCTGCGAATCCATGATTGTTACATTGGAATCCAATCCATAATCTTTGAAACCACCTGAAATCAAGGCAAAGTGACTCGAGTCAACATCAGGAAGATTAGTTACCGCCATCCCCGCTAACGGGTAATCAAGGGTATCGAGTTCCTCCCATCCGCCATTGTCTAACCTGTAACGATCTTTCAAAGGACCGAAATAAAAACCTCCGAAAATGAATAAATCATTATCCAGATAAACAGCCCCATGCATCGCCCTTGGTAGAGGTAATGGAGGAAACCTCTCATCATTCTCAGATACATTCAAGTAAATTCCGGATGAATCCGGCTCTAATAGTGTAATCTGATTCAAGTAACGATCCTCACCGATGTACCCTCCGGTCACAGCAATTAGACTATCACCTATTACAACAGCTTTTGCACCCTCACGTCCCTGGTTCAGACTGCAGGCGATCTGCCAGAAATTCTGTCCTGGAGACCAAACCTCTATCGTTGTCCAAAGAGTTTCTATAAATGTATCTTCGTGTTGGATTATACCCCAACCACCAATAACATAAATCTTCTCATTGAACACTACTGCTGTTGCTCCAGCACGGGGAAAAAGTAGGCTGGGTACATCGTTTACCCATTCACGCTGCAACATATCGAAGCTGAGGACACAATCCGAAGGCACCGGAACGTTATTGCTCATTTCGTTCCCGCCTATCAAATAGGCAGTCGTGCCCATCATGACACTCGCCATCTGGTCCCGTGCGGTAGGCAGTGAATCAGGTATCGTTTCCCACTCACCTTTTGCAATAAGCGGAATTAATACCAATGCTATTATGTAAATATATCTTTTCATATCCATCTATAAAATAAAACATTTTAGTTGCATATCAAACACGAGCAAAGGTTATGCCTTATTTAATCATATCAACATTAATAGTTGCCGTTTCACCGGGTTCCAGGTGAATTTCTCTAACTTCCTCACCAAATTCTGGATGAGTCATTTTGATAAGATGCCGACCGGGTGAAAGGTGTATAAGTCTGTTCAAGGGAGTATCGCCAATTGGGTTGTCGTCAATAAACACATGAGCCCAAGGTGTTGCCGATATACTTACCGTACCCACCATGTCTGCTAACTCGAGAAAGACCTTTGTAGTACCTGACGGAGAAACCATTGTATCAAAAGGAATAGGGGGGAATCCAGGGTTATCAAAAATAAGGTGAATCTCCCCGACTTGAATCGAAAGAGGATCAATTCCCGGTGTTGCGCCTATACGTTCCTGATCCATGTAAACGTCTGCCCAGGGACGTGACTGTATCATTAAAATTCCAATATCATTTTTGTTGTCAATATTGTCTGCAATATCCGTTTCACCGCTTTCATTTGAAGAAGTCTCCGGAGACTTTTGGGACTCGTTATCCGGATCTCCAGTTATCTCTGGTCGTGTGTCTGTCGTGCGCACCGGTGTGAAATCCGTATCCGTATTGCTTTTCTCGATGTCTTCAGTCATACCCCTTTCAACTTGCTCTTCCGAAGCTGCCACAGAGCCATCATTATTCTCCAGGGATGATTCTCCAGTTATCGGGGTATCCATTTTATCACCCGGGACAAGTCTTGGGGGTTCGATTGGAGATTTGGGAGAAGGACGCAGGACTTGTATCATAGTTGCGAGAAGCAACGCTATAGCGATTGCGGGTAACAAGGTTGCCGGAATCGTAAACCAATAGGATCGTCCGGATTTCTTTGAGGTTTCCTCTACCTCCCAACCCTTTTCCTGAATCAGTTCAGTCAACGCTTCATTGGCTTGCGAGGCAGACTGCCAGCGGTTTCCCGGCTTTTTCTCCAGAAGTTTAGCTACCCAGTCAGCAAAACCTTCGGGCAAACCGTCAACTATATCGTTAAGCGAGGGCGCCGATTCCGACCTTACTCTTTTCAGGGTTGCTATAAGATCTTTGTCGCGAAAAAGAGGTTTTCCTGTTAATGCTTCATGGATCAATACCCCTAAAGCAAACAGGTCAGCTCGTGAGTCGATCTCTTTTCCCGAAGCCTGTTCCGGCGCGAGATATCCCGGAGTGCCAACAACAGAACCTGGTAAAGTGTAGCGCAGATCAAAATCACTGGTTGCAAGTCCAAAATCAGTGATTCTCGCAACACCTTCTTCAGTTAACCGTACATTTGCCGGACTTAAATCCCTGTGTACAACACCCTCTTCATGGATAGCTGCCAGTCCATTTAATAAATCTCTTGATAATCGTAATGTCCGATTGAATGAAAAGACACCTTCACGTTCCAATGCCATTTCCAGGTCTTCACCCTCTATCCATTCCATCGCGACATACGGTCTCCCATCGGCTTCACTCACGTCATGAATTCGTGCTGCATTCGGGTGTTCTACCTTTGCCCCAAGGCGCGCTTCACGTTCCAGCCTGGCAGACATCTCCTCGTCACCACTGTGCTCCGGGTTTAACCATTTAACGAGCCTGCGACGACCCAGGACACGATGGTTCGCCTCATAAACCGTTACCCAGGGACCACGCCGTATCTCGCGGATAACTTCGTAATCTTTTCCAATCCTACCGGTCATGAAAATCCAATAAACACGCCTGTAATTACTACAGATAAAGAAAACTTATTTATACAATAATTGTGTATGTACAAGAATAATGCGATTACATATAATAGCTGGCAGAGAAACAACCATTACTAAATAGTCAGGCGTAAGGTAGTGATTTTTACTCTATATTTGAAGTGTGTTATTGAGAAATATTATCCTTTTAATAATATGAACTGCTGTTACAATATCAGCAAGAGCTAAACCCGACAGCAAGCAGTTGTGCCAACCAGGGCGTAATTATTGGATGAATAATAATTGCACTTTTCTCATCTGTACCCCTGTATTACGATATTCTGTTGTGTTATCTTTGACCAATTACATGTATGAGAATCATTTTCGTGAATTCCGGCGATCTGTTCATCCCTATTTAATGACCGGATACGCCATCTGTTCTTGCACTCCTATTTAAAGACTTTATCCGGAGAATAAATAATGAAACACAAAATTCTAATCGCTGATGATGAGACAGACCTCAGGGATGCAATGGAAGCCCTGTTATCTAATGCGGGATATGAAGTTTTACTTGCTGTTGACGGAGAAGACTGTGTATCCAAAACAATAGAATTTCTGCCTGACTTGATTCTGATGGATGTTGAAATGCCAAAACTGAATGGACTCGAAGCTGCACAGAAACTAAAAATTCATCATTCAACTGCTGATATTCCGATCCTGTTCTGCACTTCTTATGGACAGGCTGATATACAATTTGCCGCTTACAGCCTGGGGGCAGATGATTTTATCGTAAAACCATTTGAAATTGAAGACCTTCTTGCAAGGCTGGAAAAACATTTTGATGAAACCTCTGTCGCTACAATTTTAAAGAATAAAATTTCTGAAAAAGGAATTGAAAACACTGAAACTTCAGTAATAATAGAAAACATATCGCAATTCTTTCAATATCTATCCGGATTGCTGGACGGATCTGTGAATAATCTTCAGGACCTGTTAGCCCCACCAGGCAAAGAAAATGTAGATAGTAATATTAATAGCACTGTCGATACACAATTAAAAAGGATTGAAACTATCGTGGAAAGTTGTATGAAGCTTTCTGAAAACGAGAATATTAACTATATGAATTCTGATGAATTGAAAGAAGTCCTGAAAGCCGAAGCGGATCGAATCAAAGATATTTTAAATTCCTGAAAGAGTGAGCATAAACCGTACTATTTTATTTGTCGTTTTATATGTATATGTTGACACTGTGAGTAAAATGAATTCTGTATTTTGAGATTTGTAATTTTTTTGACTTTTCATGAAGGGAAGGCTGTAAAATGTGGATGCATAATTTAAAAAAACGAGACAATAATTATTCTGGTTACAGTTTGATCGTAATCCTGTTCATCATGTCCCTTTTATTTAGTTCCTTTCTTGGTTGCAGCAGACCTATCCCACCAGATTTAAAAGAAAAAATTAGCATGGCTATAGCCTCAGATGCCAAGTTTACCAATCCGATATTTGGTGAGGAAGCCAAGTATAGCGAATTCAATGCTGAAAAACTAAAGGATATTTGCGACAAAGCGATTGAGAATAGAACTAGCTTGTTAGAAGAATTAAGAAGCATTGAACCTGGAGATGCCGTTGAATTAAAAAAGAATATTGTCCGTTTTTTCGAGTTGGAAAATGAAGCATTTGAATATAAAAAGAAATATATCGATATAATGGATGAGTTTCTAAAATATCATGACGATTACGAAAAGGGACGTGTAGAGGCGAACCGGGTAGGCGGAGATCATTGGGCACCTTATTTTGATAACCTTAGGAAGAAACTGAAAAAGACCGGTGCCAACTACCGCAAAGAGATCACAAACTATAGAAACGTAGCAGACAGATTAGATACGATGGGAGAACTTATCACAGAAGACCTGAAAGCATATAGAATAAAAGCTCTCCTCTCTTACGCTAAATTTTCGGGACTGGATGATGCATCTTTCCTTTATTGGCGTAGAAAAGTGGATCAGACTCTTAGTTCTTTTTAAACTATTTAATCATCGAGTCTCTTTTTTGTATATAACTTTCTGATAATCATTTAATATTAAAGAGATTAATAATTATTTCGTGCGTGAGTCTAACAAAAATTGATGTTCTCCAGGGTTAGAAAAACAATAGATTTGACATTGCTCCTTGTCCTTGCTTTCCCGGCGATTTGTGCGAGTATTGATCAAATATCCAATGTTGATTCAATCTCAACCGACAAAAAACCCGGATCCTCTTCCCTGTCCAATCTTCGCGGTATAGAGAGAGAAGAGAAGTATGCGGACGAATTCTGGAGAAAACCGGTAAACGTTTTATTATTTTTTCCCCGCAATACCACAGGAGGATTCCTCTATTTTACAGGAAGAGGCGCCTACCATGCTACAAATCCTGAATTGATTGCGAAAATCGAAAAATTTCTGTATTTCTATGACAGACGATTGGGCTGGCATCCTCTCCTGATGCTCGACAGTGATTTACTGCCTGAGGCTGGCGCAAAGGGATTTTACCGCAGCAAACGATTTTCGAGCTCTTTGAGAGGAACATACACCAACAGCGAGAAATGGAAAGGCAATTCCGAATTTCAATGGCTGAACAATTCCGGAATCATACACTGGGATGCCGTTCTAAGCGCTCAAATCTCGAAACGAGATCGAAAGTTCTATGGTATTGGAAAAAACCCACTCTCTGACCCACGAAGTAATTTCGATCCAAATACTGTCGAAGAAATGGGAATCTTTGTACAACGTCGGGAAAGAATTCAATTTAAAATACGTATTCACAACAACAGGCTTTGGGAATACCTGCTAAAGAGTTATTTCCAAAATCGAGAATTGCTGAACTCTGAATTAGACGGTCTGCCATTCGACAATATTTTTGACAGCAATACCCTTCCCGGCGGCAAACTTTATCAAAGTAGAGAAACTTACTATTCTGAGATTGCGCTTCGGCTAAATAAAATGAACCTCAAATTGTTACAATCCAGTTGGATAAATCTTGAATTCTATTCGGGATATCTTGGTTCAGTTGAAAATGATGGCGAATTGTTAAGAGCAGGAACTGAGTTTTCAATCTCTACTCCAGTTCTTAAACAAAATCGGATTGTTACCACACACATGGCACTGAATATAATTGAAAACCTGAACGATAAAATTCCGGTTCCTTTTACTGAATATCCCCTGCATCCCTGCTTCAGAGGTGTTTCGGAACACTCGATATTACGTACAGATAATATCTCGCTCGTTCCAACCGTTGAGTATAACTGGAAATTAACTCATAACATAGGTGGTTTCTTATTTACTGATTTTCTGTTAGTTTCAGAAACAATAAATAATTTGTCTGTTGAAAATGCTCCATGGGCTGCCGGAATAGGAATTCAATTAAGCTCTCAAGGACATGTGTTTTTGGCATACGGCTCTGAGGGAATCCGAGCCTCATTGTCAATTGGAGCTGATTTTGGTAAGAATGATCGCCTTGAGTGGGATTAAAGAAATATGAAATATTCTATCAACCATTATTTATTGTTGTTTGGTTTAACGTTGCTTGTTTGTATTGGATGCTCCTCCCGGGCATTCCGGTTCTCAGATTCTCCTCCAATCACCGATGCCGGAGATAATTCTCCAATACCCTCGCCTGAATCAAATGAATATGAAGAGTTTTACTATTATTTCAATAACCTTGTCAGACGTCCGATAGTCCATAGTCTTGATCTCTCAAGAATTCCACGTTCTGCTGACGTAAATTCAATGGATAATGTTCCAAAGTCATCCTGGTTCACTCCCCGGTTAGGATATCGTGATATTACGCCTGAAGAACTGCTGCATGGAGTAGAAAAGAAAGGCGCTCCAGAATCACCATATACGGTTGTTGGAGGAAAGCTTGGCGGTACTAATCCCGGGTTCATCGTAAAAGACAGCCGTGGTATTCGTTATATTGTGAAGTTCGATCCCCCCAAATTTCCGGCTATCCAAACCACTACCAACCTGATTGTAAATCGTCTATTCTGGGGTTTTGGGTACAATGTTCCAGAGGATTACCTGGTTTTTTTCAAATCCGAAGAATTAAAGATTAATCCTGAGAGTGGATTAACTCAGAAGGATTTAGAATCCGTCCTTTCTTATGTCGCTGAACCAGTGGGAGGTTTCTACAGAAGCACTTTCAGCATGTTTATTCCCGGCAAAATTATTGGACCCACAGTTGAATCCGGGACTCGAAGCGACGATCCCAATGACCGGATCGCTCACCAGGACCGTCGTGTACTGAGAGCACTCCGCGTTTTCGGAGCATTTACAAATCATTCAGATATTCGAATAGATAATACTCTCGATGTTTTTATAGGCGAAAATGATGAAGGATATATAAAACATTATATGCTCGATTTTGGAGAAGCATTCGGAGGACATGGCGCAGAACATGACTGGCTCTGGGACGGACATGAGCATTACTTCAACTTTGGACAAATGTTTAAAAACCTGGCAACATTTGGAATCATCGATGAAAATTGGGAGGAGGTAGGATATACCGGTTGGGAATCTGTCGGTGCATTTGAGTCAACCATTTTCAATCCAGAATCCTGGCGTGAAACATACCAGTTTCTTCCTGTCCGCCTGGCATTGCCGGATGATGATTACTGGGCTGCTAAAATACTTGGCGCACTGAAAGAGGATCACTTGCGAACACTTGTCAAAGCCGCAAAATATCCTGACCCCGAAGCTGAAGAATATATTATCGCTACTCTTATGCAGAGGAAAGAAAAAATTATTGAATATTGCATGAGCCGTGTAGCTCCGGTTGAGCTAAGATCATTAGAAGATGGGAGAATGGTTCTTGAGGACTTTGAAAGAGCATTATCACAAAATGAAGACAACCGCTATAAATACGTGATTAAATTTTATAATGATAATGGAAAAGTAATTTCACCCGAGTTTAAAATTGCAGATGCGGATATAGTCTTTACCGTCCCGGTCTCTGTGAAGTCTCTTGTTGAAGTTGAAGGATATCTAAGGATTGACGTGCGAAGGTATAATAAAAATAATGATATGACGCCACCTGCACAATTTCATATCCGCGAATTATCGGATAAGAATATCGGGGTTGTAGGAATCGTTCATTAGATATTGGTATATTGGAGCGTACAAATTATCCATCCGTATTCAGCGTCCCTGCAGATCATTACCACCTCCTTTTGAACCAATATATCTTCAGATTAATGAGAATACTCAATAACGGAATATCAACTTTGTAAAGTAAAATCTCTGCTTTGAAAAACCTTAGATGATGTAAAAAGGCTCAATGTCAACAATACCTCACTTGCACCTCGATTAACGCACTTCTATATTACTGAGCTATATAATTCTCGAGAGATACGAACAAAAACCTTATAAGGAAATCCTGTCATGGGAATGATGACAGCACTGCGACAACGGATGGCAGTAATTATGATGATCCTGGTAGTCGCTTTTGTAATAACAATTGTTTTCAGTTGGGGAATGGGCGGTTTCAAAGGCAAATATGAGCCGGGCGTTATCGGAAAGGTAGATGGCGTCAAAATTGAGCGTGAATATTACGAAAACATAATTGATAATCGTTTCAATTATGAGAGACAAAATTCTGAGCAGCCTCTTAACGAGAATACTACCAAGCAAATCCGACAGGAAGTATGGGATGGACTGGTAACTGAAATTCTGCTGGAGAAATACCGTACTAAAGCCGGAATCATTGTCAGCGACAAGGAAGTTGCTTTTGCAGTCAAGAATTACCCGTTACCCGCCATCAGGCAAAACCCTGTTTTTCAGGATAGCATGGGGAATTTCAACCAGTATATTTATGAGCAATTTCTCCTTGATCCCATCTATGAATCCCAGGTAATTATGCTTGAGCAGAATACCCGGCAGCAACTTGAACAACAGAAGATAATTCAAAGACTCTCCTCAGTTGTGCATGTATCGGAAGAAGAAGCAAAAGAAGCATTTATCCGTGATAATACCTTAGCCGATGCATCCTATATCGTGGTGAACGCAAAGAAGCTTGACGCCGATTCTTCAGTAGTTTCTGAAGATGATATTAATAATGCATACAAAGAACAAAAAGAGGATTTCCTTACAGAAGAAACCCGGACTATTCAATACGTGCTCTTTGAAGATTCACCATCGAGTGATGATTCTATGGATGCATCTGAACTGATCCTCGACATTAAGGACAGGATTGAACGCGGCGCTGATTTTGAGGAAATTGCCCGTGAATACAGCGAAGACGCCTCAGCCTCAGAAGGCGGCGATCTTGGTTGGTTCGGGGCTGGAAAAATGGTCAAGGAATTTGAGGAGGCAGCATTTAATACTGAGCCGGGCAAGATGGTTGGTCCGGTACAATCTCAGTTTGGTTTTCATTTGATAAGGGTTGATGATCGAAAGGGATCCGGTGATGATCTCGAGGTCAAAGCAAGGCACATCCTCGTAAAAATTGAACGCAGCACTCAAACACTTGACAACATAAAAAACGGAGTCGAAGGATTCCGTGAAGAAGCTGACGAAAGCGATTTCGAAACAGCGGCAAAAGTATATAAAGTCAAAATTGATACTTTGGAAAAAATCAGTAATTCCGGTTTCATTCCAAAACTTGGACAAAACCTTGCAGCAACGGAATTCCTTTTTATTAGACCGGTTGGCGATGTAAGCCCGGTTTATAATTTTGGTAAAGGTTTTGTAGTAATGAGGGTCATATCGGTCGAAAAGGAACATTACAGACCCCTCGAAGAAGTACGTTCGAAACTTTTCAGGGAATTGCTGAAAGAATACCAGTTCGAACTGGCGGAAAAGAAGATACAGAAAGCATACGAATTTGTACTCGAACATAACGATCTTGAAGCCGGTGCATTAGCGATAGACGAAGAGGTGAAGAAAAGCCGCCGTCCCTTTAAAGTCGATGAATTTGTTTCAGGAATTGGGCGTGATTATGATTTTACCCAGACAGTATTTAAGCTTGAACCCGGTAAAATTTCCAAGCCTTTCAAAGGAAAGAAAGGCTATATCATCGCCCAGCTTGACAGTTTGCAACAACCCAATATGGATCTCTGGGAAAGTCAGAAAGAAGCAAAGATGGGTGAGATGCTTCGAACTCGTCAGCAGGACGCTTATGATGCCTGGTTGGTAATAGTGAAAGATAAAGCGAAAATAGAAGATTTCAGATATCTGTATTATACACAATATTAATATTTACCTTTGATACTGAGAATGAAGAGACAAAAGTTCTTTATTCCGTAAAATCAAACATCAGAAGTTTATTAGCCCGGATTGGACAGAACCGCAGTGTAACAAAGCTCTGCAAAGCCAATCCGGGCAATTTTTTACTCCCATGACAGCATCGTATCCTAATAATTCCCTTCTCCGCTAACGAGAAATAATTCACAGAATTTGAGTTGTCAATTGCCTTGCAGTCGTCATCAAGCTATATTCACTTAAATTTTTGGAACTAATTAAATCCTGATTTTTGTTTGGTCTTAAACGTAGAATTCCGGAGGAACCTTGAAGAAGAAGAGATACCGTCGATCTTTAATAAGGAGGTTGTTTCGTAAAATCTTTAAGAGCAAGGGTAGTCGCCAGATGGTTACGGTTGTTATCTTCTCACTCTTGGCAGCACTGGTTGTAATGTTGATTGGTAATGCTTTTGGCTTATTTGATAATTATTTATATAATGCAAAGAGAAAAATGGATAAGCTTGAAGATATGCAGGAAACAATCATGGACGCCCCCAAAAAGCAGCAAAACGTATTGCCATTATTTTACTGGCTGCAAAACTTAGATGAAAGTCATGCGACATTTATCCCATATTGATAATAATGGTATAAAGAGAAAGAGACAAATATAAGAATTTGTCTCTTCACAAAAATTTGTCTTCACTTCTATAATATTAGAAATCATTCCTGATTACATTAACCCAATAATTGCAGGATTTCCTTCAGCTCTTTTCTTATTTCTTCAATGGGAACATTCAATTTTGATTCTGAATTCTTTGCCGGTGTTTTTATATCCTTATCCTCAATTTGCATGTTTTCCTTTTGCAGACGATTCGGAAGTTCTCTTCGTGCGCCCTCAATTGTAAACCTGTCAGTATGAAGTAATTTCTGGATTTCTTTGAGTAAATCTATATCCTTGTCGCGGTACATACGGCTGCCGGCTCGACTCTTTTTGGGTTTCAGCTCTGTAAATTCTGTCTCCCAGTAACGAAATACATGGGAAGCCAAACCCAGCATCTTGCTCACTTCTGTAATACTGTAATAAAGTTTTTGCATATATTTACCCAACTCAGCCGGTATTTTGAAAAGCAACTTTGCTTATCGGTAAGAATTTACTTCAAAGTATTGTATTTAAATAGTGAGATCAACCGGATTTATACAGTTTCTCTTTTTGTTGTTTAAGCGCCTGAACAGCCACTGTCCCCCAGCTTCCAGCCTGGATTAAACCAAGGCGGATTTGTTCAATATTATATAGTGAAGAACCAGAGTCGATTTTCGCCTGCAGCATAGAAAATGAATCGGCAAGATACACTGTCCTACGTTCTAAAAGGGTCAATTCCGGGGGACAGACAGTAGTTTTTCGCTTTCTTAATATTGCTGTACCGTAATAACCTGCTTCCTGAACAGTATCCAGAACATGCCTGTCATACCAGCCAAAAGGAGGAGCAAACCAGTTCACTTTTGAGCCTGTCAAATCCTCAAGCCGTCTGCCTGCACCTTCAATTTCGGAATACCTGTCCATTTTTGAAACCAGGCTGAGATGCTGATGACTGGCACTATGGCATCCAACCTCATTTCCGGCGCTAATCCACTCTTTCAGCTCACCCTTTCCCATGTGGTCGAATTTCATCATGAATCTGCCCGGATCCCAATCGTTTCGCCTGCCAATATAATTCACCGGTACAAAAACAGTTGCGCTGAAACCAAATTCCGACAATACATCAAAAGCATTCTTATAAACACTTGAATATGCATCATCAAATGTCAACCCGATGTGTTTTATAGATGAATTGGGTTCGTCTGATGCTTCTTCTGAGATGTCAGCCAACCCGGAAAGAGAATGAAGTTTATATCCCTTCTCCAATAGAAATTGCATTTGCCTGCGAAAACCGGCGGATGTGGTGCGTGTAATCCCAAGCTCCGGCACCGATGTTACCTTATGATAAAGCAAGACTGGAGGGAATATTTTTTCAGACGCCTGTATGCCCGAATCCACCTGAACCTCTTTCAGTTTCCGGAAGCTCCTCACATAGGTCCCATTCCACCGTCATAACCGGGCATAAAACAAGTTGTGCTATCCGGTCGCCACGTTTGATGGGAAATGGCTTTTTTGAGATATTGCTGAGGATGATTTTTACTTCGCCCCTGTAATCGGAGTCGATTGTTCCGGGACTGTTCGGGATAATAATTCCATTTTTCAAGGCAAGACCGCTCCTTGGACGAACCTGCAATTCGTATCCTTCAGGAACGGCAACCGCAAAACCTGTTGGCACTGCAAGTGTATCTCCAGTGTGTAAAACTGTTTCTTGATTCACTGCGGCAAAAACATCCATACCTGCCGCTCCGGGAGACATGGCACGCGGCAGTACAAGATCAGTATTATCCAAATCTAAATTTAAAATTGAAACTTTCATGTTGTCTCTTTGTAGGTGGAAGCAGCTCAATTTCGATGAAATGATGGTGCGAGCCAAATAAAGTCTGACGGTAAACTATGACAAAAATCCGACAGTTTTATCCTCCGAGCCTTGAAATCTGCTTGGTGCAATGCATATAATAATATGGTTTACTCATCGGGCATTCGTCGATTACGATTGCCCAACCATTCCTGACACTTGAGAGGGCAGTACAATGGCACAATATGTCGGTCTTACTGATGATCCTGAAAAAAGAAAAGAACTGCACGGTAACCCCGAGGATTGGGAGCTGATGGATCCATTTGAGAACGAACGAGAAGCTCGTAACTGGGAAATGTTAAAACGTATTTCAGGATTCAAGGGCGGCGAAAGAACCGGTGAATGGAAATACGGTTTTATCTATACAATAACCATTAAAACAAACGAATCCATATAATTTTATTTAGCTTCCGTATCGCTAATTAAAATCTTTTCATGTATTTCCCAATTGCCTTGTAAGCCTTCTCGAGGATATCTTCAGGAGGCAGATAAACAATTCGGAAATGCTTTGTACCGGGAACTTGTCCAAATCCACTACCCGGAACGACAACTACCCCTGTCTCTTTGATCAACCCCTTTACCCATTCATCATCTTCAATGTCAACATCGATTTTTGGAAATGCATAAAAAGCGCCATTGGGTTTAACACAACTGATCCCATCAATATCGTTCATCATTTCGACAGTGAGGTCTCTTCGACGCGTTAGTTTTTCTACCATTTCACCCAGATGTGACTGATCGCCCTCTAACGCCGGTTGTATCGAATATTGTAAAGGATGATTGGCGCATAACCTGGCTCTAAGAATCTTATTAATTGCCTCTATATAGTCCTCCATCAGCGATAAATCACCGCTGACTATTCCCCATCCTATCCTGAGTCCGGGTCCGAGGTAGTTTTTTGACAATCCGTTGAACGTAATTATGGGAGCATCTTTGTCGAGAGAGGCTGTCGATGTATGTCCTACATTATCAAACAACAGCTTATCATATATCTCATCGGAGAAAATGACAATGTCGTTTTCCCTGGCGATCTCAATAAGCCCCCTGATCAATTCCTCTGAACAATTAGAGCCGGTGGGGTTATTGGGATTAATCAATACAATCGCCCTGGTTTTGTCGTTGACCTTATTCCTGATATCTGCTAAATCAGGCTGCCAACCATTAGACTCATCAAGGTAATATGGATTTTCAATTACACCGAGTTTGGCGAGCACAGCGGTATAAAGTGGATATCCGGGGGAAGGAGTCAGGACATTTTCACCATCATTTACCAGGGCTGTAAGGCATATCTCGATTGCCTCACTCGCACCGGTCGTGACAAAAATATCACGAATATTTTCAATCCCTTTGCGTTCCGCCTCTCGCTCAATAGCCTCAACGGCGGGTTTAATACCTGAAGATGGCGAGTAACCGTTGTAATTATCGCGCATCGCCTGATAAGTTGATTCGATAATATGATCAGGTGTTTGAAAATCATATTGATTGGGATCGCCAATGTTAAGATATAACATCTGCTTGCCGGTACTGGCAACTTCATTAGCCAATACGACAATATCTCGAACCGCATAACGGATATTCTCGGTTCTCAAAGCAGGTTGAACAGGATTGTGTTTCGACAAGGTCTCTACCCCCTTGCAAATTATATCGTGTATTATCTTTCTTTTACGGTGTTGTTTCCCAGCCGTCAATAAATGTTATCAATGCCTCTGGTTTTCAGGAAGAAGATAAGCAGCAAAAAATCCGGAACCAAACAAATCACTCGCAATTTGTTGAATATCTTTTGTAGTCACAGCATCAATTCTTTCGATCAATTCATCAAGAGGTATCTGCTGTCCCATATAGATTTCACCTCTTGCCAATCGATGCATTCTACCGGCTGAGCTTTCAAGACCAAGCATCAGACCACCCTTTAACTGGGTTTTCACTCGTTTCAGTTCCGTGGTGCTCAGGGGGATATTGATAAGTTTATCAATTTCTTTGAGTGCCAGTTTCTCCGCTTTACTGACATATTTTTCTTCTGTTGCAGCATAAATAGCAAAAAGTCCATTGTCAGTATAAGCCTCATGAAAAGAAAATATACTGTATGCCAGACCATTCTTTTCGCGGATTCTCTGAAACAATCTTGACGACATCCCCGATCCAAGAACGGTGTTCATCAGGAAAAAAGCATAGCGCCTCGGATCATCATACCTGATACCCCTGGTACCGAGACAGAAGTGAGCCTGCATGATGTCCTTACGACGTGTGAAATTCTCCGTTAATGCAGGTACGCCATTGAAAGGTTTACGTTTCAGGTTGTTTGAATCCGGAAGCAATAGTTTTCGATCAACAAGCTTCACAAGCTTATCATGATCCACATTACCGGCAGCGGTCACTACCGCCTTATCACATGTATAATGATCATTCCAATAACTGGTTACGTCCTTGCGGCTGAATGAAGACACTGTTTCCGGTGCACCCAGAATTGCTCTTCCAAGGCTGTCACCGGGGAAAAGAGATGTAGTAAAATCTTCCATTACAACATCATCTGGTGTATCCTGGCTTGTAGCAATTTCTTCCAGGACAACCCCCTGCTCTCGCTTGATCTCTTTTTCAACAAATTTCGAATTGCTTGCCATATCGGCGAGAACGTCAATCGCAAGAGGAAGCCTTTCGTCGAGGAGGTTGGCATAGTATGCTGTCAATTCCTTTGATGTGAAAGCATTCAAATGTCCACCGACCTGCTCAATTTCCCTGGCAATCCTGAGAGCGCTGCGTTTTTCTGTTCCCTTGAACATCATGTGTTCAAGGAAATGGCTGATCCCGTTTTGCTCTTCCGTTTCGTCACGCGACCCGGTAACAAACCAGATACCAACCGCCACTGACCGGACATTGTCCATATGTTCTGTTACTACCCGGATGCCCTTGTCGGTGACTGTTTTCCTGTATGTATTTGGAAATGTATCCTTTTTCATGCGATGTAAATCTCTTTTCCTGTAAAATACTCTATAATCCGAATTTGGATTTTATCAATTAACTCTTGATGAGTTGACCAGTAGATCCCTTTCGGTGATTGGGATCTGAGAAGTAAACGGAAAAGATTCACTCTGTTCAACTGAAATCCCTTTCGACGAAAGGGATTTACTACTATACAATTTTAACAATACGCCAATACCCTGATTCTAACAAACTAATAGTTAAAAAAGTAACTCCCTCTCTTCGAAAGGGAGCTACTAATCTTATATTTAGAAACAATGCACTAACGCCTTGGGCCTCTATTACCCTTATTAAAGCGGTTTCCTCCACCTCCACCCGAAGGCTTGCGAGGTGGGCGCTCAACGTAACCCTCCGGTTTGGGAAGTAAGGCTTTGCGAGACAGATCAAGTTTTCCCTGATCATTAATGCCGATTAATTTCACCTGGACAGGATCACCCATCTTGAGAACATCTTCAACTTTATCGACACGTCTCCACTCGAGCTCAGATATATGAACCAGTCCTTCTTTACCGGGGAATAATTCCACAAAAGCACCAAAATCCATGATTTTAACAACTTTAGCATCCCAGGTAGAACCTACTTCTGGTTCAGTTGTCATCATCTTGATCAGTTTTATTACATTTGCAGTATCTTCATCGGTACTTGATGAAATGCAGACATTACCGTCATCATCGATATCAATGGAGACACTGTAATCCTCCTGCAATTTTCGAATTTGACGTCCACCCGGTCCGATAATTATACCGATGGATTCGGGTGCTACTTGAACATGAGATATCCTGGGAGCGAAGGGGGATACAGTTTCACGAGATGTATCCATACACTGATTCATAATTCCAAGAATATGTTCCCTGCCTTCCTTAGCTTGAGCCAATGCTTCTGCCATAATCTGTTTTGGCAGTCCTTTAACCTTTATGTCCATCTGAAAAGCGGTAATACCATCCTTCGATCCAGCTACTTTGAAATCCATATCACCGAGATGATCTTCATCCCCAAGGATATCTGACAGGATTGCATAATCATCACCTTCCTTGATCAAGCCCATTGCAATTCCAGCAACGGCACTCTTCAATGGAACTCCAGCATCCATAGCGGCGAGGGAGGCTGCACAAACTGAAGCCATGGAAGATGATCCATTCGATTCAAGAATTTCACTTACAATTCTAACGGTATAAGGAAATGTTTCCCATTGGGGCAATAAAGATTTGATTGATCTTTCTGCCAGGTGACCATGTCCCTGTTCTCTCCTGCCGGTACCAAGGAAACGTTTAACTTCACCGGTGCAGAATGGAGGGAAATTATAATGAAGCATAAATGTTTTCCAGTAATTCCCTTCAAGGTCATCGATTCTCTGCTCATCCATTTTAGCGCCAAGCGTACAGGTTCCTAATGCCTGGGTCTGCCCACGCGTGAATAAACTTGATCCATGAGCTCGTGGCAACAATCCAACTTCAGCGGTTATCTGGCGGATTTCCTTGCTGTCCCGCCCATCAAGCCTGACCTTCTTTTCCAGCACCATTTTGCGCATTGCATCTTTTATCTCAGCTTCCAATGCCCATACAATCAGCTTTTCCTGTTCAGGGAACTCTTCTGCAAACTTCTCTTTAAGCTCTTCTTTGAGTTCTTTCTGGGCTGTCTTGCGCTCTTTTTTATCCTGGATGACAATGATCTCACTAATCCGGGATTCCGCCGACTTTTTGACCGCTGCAGCGATTTCATCTGTCACTACTAAAGGATCCCATTCTCTCTTGGCTATGCCAATTTCCTTTGCGATAGTTTCCTGAAGCTCGACAACCTGCTTAATTGCTTCGTGTCCGAATTCAAGTGCATCCATGAAAACCGACTCATCAATACCATCACCCTCTCCTTCAACCATCGTGATTGCATCTTTTGTGCCTGCAATGAGGATGTCCAGATCTGTCTCTTCCGTTTGCGGGATTGTGGGATTGAGTACAAATTCACCCTTAATTCTTCCAACTTTTACAGATGCGACAGGCTCGGCGAAGGGAATATCAGATGTGACCAGTGCAGTTGAAGCTCCAATCGCTCCAAGAATATCTGCCTCATTTTCGCCGTCATGAGAAATAACAGATATTAATACTTGCGTTTCATAAAAATAACCTTTAGGAAACAAAGGGCGTAAAGGGCGATCAGTGAGACGAGCAGTTAGAACTTCCTTTTCATGCGGTCTCGCTTCTCTTTTAAAAAAACCGCCGGGAATTCTTCCACCGGCATACATTTTCTCCCGATAATCTACCGTCAATGGGAAAAAGTCTGTATTATCACCTCTTTTCCGCTCAGAAACTACTGTTGCGAGTACAATCGTATCAGCGTATTGCACCCACGCTGCGCCATCAGCCTGTTTCGCCACTTTTCCTACTTCAATGGAGAGAGTTCTTCCACCCCATTCCATTTCCTTCTTTATTACCATCTTTCCTCCATATGCCATAACATTTATTACTTTGAACAAAGCAATATGTTATCGGCGAATTCCAAGTTCTTTAATCAATTCACGATACTTTGTGACATCGTTTTTCTTTAAATAATCAAGTAAACGACGACGCTTTCCTACCATTTGTAATAATCCCCGACGGGAATGATGGTCTTCTGTGTGAGCACGGAAATGATCTGTTAGTTCTTTGATGCGAGCGGTCAGCAAGGCTATCTGAACATCAGTACGCCCGGTATCCCGCTCGTTGCTGCCGAATTTGCTTACAATTTCCGCCTTCGCTTCTTTTGTCAAAGGCATTTTGAATCTCCTCTTTAACTATTTAGTATTAAAATGTTTTCGCTGCCGAATATCTATACATATAATGGATGAACCATCATTTAATCTTCAGTCTTCAATTGTTTGAGCTACTCTTTTTGCCGCTACCTTATCCCTGTCCATCTGCTGAATCAACTCTTCGACTCCTCCAAATTTCTTTTGTGGGCGAAGAAAGCTAATTAATTCTATTATTAGTTTTTTACCGTATAAATCACCATCGAAATCAAAAAGATGTGCTTCAATTTGCAATGGATTATTTCCAAATGTTTCACTCCTGCCTATCGAGCCGACTCCAGAATATTCTCTGCTTTCAACAAGGATTCGGATTGCATATACACCTTCAGCAGGAATAAGCTGATCCGAATCAAACAAACGAATGTTTGCCGTTGGATAACCTAACGATTTTCCACGACTATTCCCTCTCACTACCTCTCCCGCCAACCTGTATATTGAACCAAGGTACCGGTTGGCAAGTTCGAGATGACCTTCGTTCAATGCTTTTCTAATTTTTGTGCTGCTGATTGCAATTCCTGAGATCGTTTCAGCATCAACCACGTCCAGGTCAAAGCCAAATTCTCCAGATTTTTCATGAAGAAAATCAATATTGCCTTCTCTGTTCCTTCCGAACGAATGGTTAAAACCAACGACAAGGCATTTCAGCCCGATTTTTCTAACTAAAATATCTTCCAAAAATTCCAATGCACTTAGATTGGCGAATTCTTTATCAAATGGTAAAATTACCACCCTGTCAATTCCAATCGATTCAAGCTTTCGAATCTTTTCCTCAAGCGGAGTCAGAATCGAGATGACAGGTAACCGGTTGCCAAGCACATGTTGTGGATGCAGATCAAAAGTCAAGACCGTTGATTGACCGTCTGTTTTTGAACTTGCAGCTTGAAGCCGGTCAAAAATGCTGCGATGCCCAAGGTGTACACCATCGAAAGTACCGATAGTGACTACAGCATTGGCATCTTTTTCAAAACTATCCCTGCCGAGATGAATTACCTTCATACTTTCACATCACTCCAGATTTCAGGAAGCCGGTCAAGTGAAACTGAATCATCTATCTTAAATGCTCCGACTTCAGTGCGTCTCAATTCAGACAACAATGACGGAACTCCTAATCTTATTCCAAGCTCTCTTGCGATCGAGCGAACGTAAACCCCTCCGCCTCCTGAAATTGAAATATCAACCATACCACTTTTATCATCAAATGAATTCAATTCAATCGATTCAATTTTAACCGGCCTACTTTCTCTTTCAATCCATTTATTCTTATGTGCAAGCCTGTACAATGGTTTTCCAAATCTCTTTAAAGCTGCAAACATTGGAGGCATTTGAATGTCGGATTCACAGATAAGTTCCAACTCCTCATGAATCCGCTTAACTCCAAACAATGGTGGCTTAATTTCGAGTAACCATTTTGCATCTCTATCCCACGTGCTACTCCCTGCGCCTAACCTAATGATTGCCTGATATACCTTGCCCCCACTCAAGTTCTGATCAAGCTGACGAGTTGCCTTCCCGACTGCTACTACTAGCAATCCTGTTGCCATGGGATCAAGTGAACCGGCATGTCCAACTTTCTTCTGACCGGTAATCCTCCGTACTTCGGCAACCACATCAAAGGATGTCAATCCAGCCGGTTTATCGATTAAAACCCACCAACCGCCTGAGATTGGAATTATTCCTGGTTGTAAAGAGCTTTCGTACAAATGTCTAAAATCTCTGCTTTAACATCATCAAACGTTCCTTTTATCCTGCAACCGGCAGCTTTATGGTGTCCTCCACCATTATATTTACTCGCGATTGCTGAAACATCGACTTCATCATCATTACTTCTTAATGAGAATTTATACTTATCCTCTGAAACTTGTTGCATTAAGATGCTGATGACCACATCGTGAATTCCTGAAATGTTGTCGATAAAACCTTCCGTATCTATTTCAAGTTCATCAAGATTCAAATAGGAATAAACAATCTTACCCTCTTCATGTTGTTCAACTCTTGAAAGGAATTTGCGAAGAGTGGAGATTACAATCGCCGGTGTTGTATAAAAAACCTTCTCTGCTGCCAAAGATGGATCTGCACCCAACTCTACCAACGCTGCAGCAGTTGCGAGACATCGTGAACTTGTATTGGAAAATCGAAAACGACCTGTATCAGTTATAATGCCGACATACAGCGCAAGCGCGGTATCTGCATCAGGAACGATTTTCAGACTTCGGAATAATTCATGAAGCATCTCTGCTGTGGCGCTGTAAGAGCCATCCACCCAGGCTGCATCTCCGAACCCATCATTTGAAGGATGATGATCAATATTTATAATTTTCATCTTGTCTGTGATGAATTCTGAAACTTTTGTGATACGGTCTTGAGCTCCGACATCAAGGAAAACAACGGCATCAAATGGTCCTTGACCATCGGAGTCACGAAACGGAATAACTTCATCCGCTCCTGGAATGAAGAGATATCTCCTGGGTACAGGATCCGGAGAGATTGCCACGGCTCGTTTTCCCATAGCTTTGAGAAGAGAGCACATCCCTAACAGCGATGCTAAAGCATCTCCGTCCGGATTAAGATGACATGTAACAAGAAAGTTGTCGGAAGCGGCAAGTTCCTTTTTTATTTCAGGAAGTCCCACCGGTTTCCTCATCGTAGGAGGATTGGGAATTGTGAATAGTATTCAACAATTGCTCAATCCGGTCTGAACGACTTAATGTATCGTCCCAGAAAAAGCGAAACTCAGGCATTTTTTTTATCCGTATTTTTTCGGCGACAGCTTTTCTCATCCTTGGTAGTGATCGTACTACCGCCCGTTGTACATCATTCTCCGATACCGGTGAATCATCCTGTCCATCCTGATTTATCAGGATGGAAATGTATATTCCAGCGTGACGCAGATCATCCGAAACTCGTATCTCGGGAACCGTTATCATACATCCGGCAATCCAGGTTTCAACTTCAGATCGCAAAAAATTACCGATAATTTTTTGCAGCTCAGCGCCTATTCTGTAGGCACGATTTCTCTTGGGAATTTTCATCTATATAAATCATTATATCCGGTTATCCCCAAAGCTCAGCTCAGTATTACTGAACCTATAATTAGAGAATAACCTGTTATTCATTATAACCAAATAGTTTTATGCTCAATTACTTGCGTATTTAATTCTGAATCAATAATTTTAAACAGGGCTTGCAGTCTCTCTTCTGCATCTTTGCGACTCGTGCTAATTGTTACTATCCCAAGATGTGTTCTTCCATGTAATTCCTGGTAACCTACTTCTGCAATTGAGACGTTGAATTTCCCTCTTATCTTATCCTTGATTGATCGGATGACTCTTCTTTTGTCTTTCAGCGACGATGAACCGGGGATTAATATATCGAGTTCCAACAATCCGATTGCGGCAGCCAAATCAAGCCTCAACCTCTAATTCTTCCTCCAGCTCGACTTTAATAACTGATTCGAGAATATCTCCAACCTTAATATCATTAAAATTAGCAACTTTAATTCCGCATTCAAATCCCTGTAAAACTTCACGTGCATCATCTTTGAACCGTCTTAGGGTCTCTATATTGCCCTGATACACCTGTGTCGAATCCCGCAATACCCGTACACGATTTGTACGCTCTATCTTGCCATTCAAAACATAACAACCTGCAATCATTCCAATCTTGGAAATTTTAAACGTATTTCTTACCTCTATTGTTCCGACCACTTCATCAACATACCTGCGCTTCCGCATTCCCTTGAGAATACCCTTGATGTCATCAATTAATTCATAAATAACATGATAGGTCTGGATGGTAACGCCTTCATTTTGTGCCATCTCGCGAGCTTTAATATTCGGATGAATATTAAAACCGATGATCATTGCATGCGAGGTGCTTGCAAGAAGGATGTTAGACTCATTGATCGGACCTACACTCCGGTGAATTATATTTACTTCAAGGTCTTTAATTGAAAGACGCATCAAGCTGTCTGCAATAGCTTCAACAGAGCCATCTACATCGCCTTTAATAATCAAATTAAGATATCGTTTACCCAGTTCATCTATAGAGGTTAACAAATCGACCTTGATGAAGCCTTCACGAAGCCGCATCTCCTGTTCACGAAGTTGTAATTGTCTTTTCGTTGAAACTTCTTTGGCTTCCTTTTCATCGGCATAAACAATAAAAGGATCACCTACATGCGGGGCTTTATCAATACCTGTAATTTCAATCGGTTGACCAGGACTAACCTCTTTCTGTTTATTACCATGCTCATCAAACATGGCGCGAATTCTACCTAAATGTGGTCCAGCGACAAAAACGTTCCCAACATGAAGAGTACCCCTTTGCACAAGAATGGTACATACTGTGCCGCGCCCTTTATCAAGGCGCGATTCAATGATTGTTCCACGGGCTGAGGAATCTTTAACTGCTTTTAATTCAAGAATATCTGATGCGATAAGAATCTTTTCAAGTAAGTCGTCAATACCCATTCCAGTTTTTGCTGAAATTTCCGCCGATTGAACATCACCGCCATATTCTTCAACAATGAGGTCATATTCGGATAACTTGCGACGTACCTTCTCGGCGTCAGCGCCTTCTTTATCCATTTTATTTATCGCAACCACCATAGGAACATTCGCTGCCCTGGCATGGTCAATCGCTTCAATAGTTTGAGGCATTACCTGATCATCAGCCGCAACAACGAGTACTACAATGTCTGTTACTTGTGCGCCTCGCGCACGCATTGCGGTAAACGCCTCATGACCTGGTGTGTCAAGGAAAGTAATTTCACGATTATTATGTATTACTCTATAAGCGCCAATATGTTGTGTAATTCCACCGGCTTCACCATCGATAATACTACTGCTTCTCAGGTAATCAAGGAGTGAAGTCTTTCCATGATCAACATGTCCCATAATTGTTACTACCGGGGCACGTGGTACAAGTTCGCCTTCTTCCTCAGTTATATCTTCCGCTTCCAGAAGATCTTCTTCCTCTACCTGATCAACAAACTCAACCTGGTAATCGTGTTCTTCAGCCAGGAGTTGGATAGTATCCTTGTCCAAACGTTGATTGATTGTTACCCTAAGTCCCAGGAGCAGGCATTCCCTGATTAATTCAGATACGGGAACCTCTATTAATTGCGCCAACTCTGTTGTTGATACAAATTCGGTGATTTGAAGCAGATTGGTTTCTTCATCAAGGATTCCGACATCAGGCGATACACGGCGTTTTTTCTTCTTCTTGCTGTGATCTTCCATCGCAGCCATTGTCTGCTTTATAGAAGCCTCGACTTCTTTAACATCAACTTTCTTCTTTTTACCGCGTTTCCTTTTACGTTTTGAAGCGGAAGCATCTTCTGTAATTGTCTTGATCACTTTAGGACCTTCGGCTTCCAGCCCGGCTCTTTCTTTCGCTGCCCCACGTTTTGGTTTACGCTTTCTCTTTCTCTTACTTTTCTTCTCTTCTTCGCCGGTTTCTTTAGCTTTTTCTTCTTCAGCTTTTACCGGCTTAACAACTACTTCTTTGACAGCCGTTTTGGATGGAGGCTGGAATTTTTTTATGTCATCATTACTTATTTCTCCTCGAACGCTCGCCCTCTTTGTTTTCCATCCTTTTTCGCTATCGGCTTGCGTTTTAAGAAATTCTTCGCTGACTTCACGTACCACCGGTTTTGGCTTTTGCTTCTTTTGTGGTTCCGGTTTTTCTTCCTCTATCGTTACAGCTTCTATCGTTACAGCTTCCTCAGCGTTATCTTCCTTAATTGTCTCTTTCTTTTCAGATTTCTTTGCTTTGGAAGGTTTTAATATTACGTCAGCGGTTAAATGAGGGACCTCGACATCACCAGCAGTATCTGCAGCCTGGATAACTTCACCAGGCTCTAAATGACGGACGCTTGGTTGTGGTTTTTTCTCAGCAGCAGCAGCCCCGGTATCCAGAATTTTTTGGAGATCGGCATTTCGAATAGCCCTTGCTTCGCGCTCTTTCTCCTCAACTTCCTCCCGGGCAAGGTCTGCCTGCATATTCGCCCAAAGCTCAGGAGCAAATCTTTTAAGCAGCCCTTCATAAACATCGTCAGGAATTGGAGTCATCTGTTTTTTAGTGACTTCAAATCCTTCCTTTTCGAGCTCCGCTGAGAGAGTAGAGATTGCAAGATTCAGTTCTTTTGCAACCTTAATCAACTTTCGGACTTTGGCTTTCGCCAACTTCTCCTCCGGTTATCATTCCTCGTTCGTTTCGAAATAAGTATTTAGTATATCTAGGATTTTTTGTATTGTCTTTTCCCCAAAACCGGGAATCTCCAACAATTTCTTAACTCCGGCGTCCAAAACCTCATCAGCCGTTGCATATCCTGCCTCTATCAATTTATCTCGTAATGCAGGAGTCAACTCTTCCACTTCGAGAAGCGTTAACTCATCGGTATAGTATTCAGATTCCTTTACAGGATCTATTGTAAGCCCTGTGATTTCACATGCCAGGCGAATGTTTTGACCTCTTTTACCAATCGCCATTGACATTTGATCATCAGGAATTACGACTGTTGCTCGATCCATCTCGTCATTGAAAATAATTTCTATCGGTATTACCGGCGCAAGTGATCGTCTCACCAGTAATTCACGATCAGTAGTCCAATGAATTATATCAACCTTTTCATTATTTATTTCCCGGACAATTGCCTGGATCCTGACCCCTTTCATTCCCACACATGCGCCAACAGGGTCAATTCGGCGGTCATTAGAAATAACTGCAATTTTTGTTCTATCACCCGCTTCACGGGCAATCATTTGAATCTCAACAATTCCGTCATAAATCTCAGGCACTTCAAGCTCAAAAAGCCTGACAACAAAATTATTGCTTTTTCTTGATATAATTATTTCCGGATCACGACTGGTTTCACGTACTGTAGTAATAATTGCTTTGACGGATTGACCACGACGGAACGATTCGTTATATACCTGCTCCGTTTGAGGCATTACTACTTCAGTTTTGTCGACATTTATCCGCAGTTCATATTTATTTATCTGGTGAACGTCACCAATGATTATTTCGCCAATACGCTCAGAGAATTCGTCGTAAAGATTTTTCTTTTCGATCTCTTTTATTTTCTGGATAAGGTTTTGCTTTGCAGCAATAATCAACCGTCTCCCGAAATGATTATGATCTATAATCTCAGTAAACTCATCACCGACTTCTATATCCTCATCAGTTTCAAGCGCCCTGGATATTTCAATCTCTGTGGCTTCGTCTTCTATTTCACCATCGTCAACCACAGTCTTGTCAGCATAAATTTCAATATCGCCCCGGTCGATATTAAATATTACGTCAAAATTCTCGCATTGTCCGTAACGTTTCTCAATCGCCTTAAGAAACACTGACTCAATGATTTCCTGAAATGTATCACGATCTATGTTTTTATCACGGATGATTTGCGAGATCGCTTCAACAATCGCCTGATTCATCCTTTATTTACTCCAAATCGTTTTGCCATAATCATCACTTCAATTATCTATATTTCTATCACCAGGGCAGTGCAACTTTTGCCTTTATGATTGACTTCATCTCGACAGACAAATCGTCATCAAACAACAATTTACCTTTTTCAACACTTATGAGTTTTGCCTTACGAATGGTCGGTTTTCCCTGTTCAGATTTTTCAGGACGCTCCTCAATTATCAACGTACGACCAATATTCTTTTTAAACTGCCACTCTTTCATGAGTGGATAGCCAAGCCCGGGTGACGATACATCCAATGCGTATTGCCTGGGGAAATCCAGGGTTATATCAAAAACATCCTCGAAATTCCGCGACCATTTTGCACATTCATCAAGAAAAATACTTCGTTCCCGATGGTCTAATTTTATCGCAATGAATAACCTGCCACTTCGTCCGTGCAGGCGTATTTCAACTATTTCAAATTCGCTGTCTTCCAATAGTGGAAGAATTAATTCTTCTATTCGCTGCTGAGTAATCACTTTTCTGTCACCTATGAGAAAGAGTGGGCTAAAACCCACTCTTTCGGAAACTTCAAAATAGTAAGTAAAATACTACAATGTCAAGATATCAATACTATATAAACATTAGAGCTTGATATTCAACAATGCAAGCTCCCGTTCCGCGTCACGTTTTTCCGGGGAATCGGGATATTCTTTGACAACCCTGTCGAAATATCCTTGAGCTTTCGTTTCATCTCCCGCCCGTATCCAGCATCGTCCCGCTTCATAGAGAGCATAAGGTTGTAAATGACCATATTTATCTTTACTTGCTATCTTTTCAAATACTACCGCAGCTTCATCAAAACGCTGCAAGTTTTCCAGCGCCACCGCCTGTCCACTCATAGCGCCAAAATTTAACATAAATTCACTACCATATTTCTTTTCAAAACGTTTGAAAATTTCGAGTGCTTCCTCATTTTCACCATCGGCAAGCTTAAGTTCGGCAAGGCTGAAGAGCGCATTGGCTCCACCCTGGGTCCCCTTGAACCGTGTTGATGTCTCCTCGAAAAGAGCCAATGCGTCAGTTTCCCTGTTCTCCATCAGCATTTGACGCGCTTGAGCTAATGAAACCTGTGCTTCATCGTTAGCGGAAAAGCGCATATTCCGTACAACAATGACTGCAATTATTGCAACGACCAAAGCAATTACTCCGATCATAGCCTTATTGCCATGCACGTCCATCCATCCTCTGCCCTTGACAACTACCTTCATCAGGGGATCCTGACGTATTTCCTTACGACCAACTCTTTTTTGCGCTCTAGCCATATCTTTACACTTTCAGTTAGGTACTTACACAAAAAAACGGCTCTAACAAGCCGGATAATTGAAATGTATATAGCTTTGTATCAATATACAAGATGAGAGTATCCTGTTGTCTCAAGTTTCTTCGCGATAACTCTCAACCATAACAAGCCATTTGAAAACTTGCAGCCACATAGAGAAGAATCCGGTTCAAAAGGAGGATATTTGCATCTTTACATCTTTGTTTTCAATATCTTTGCTTAAGGAATGAACCTTTCTATACAGTACATCCCATTAATTTTCATTTCCGGTTTGTTGAAGTATGGAGACGAAATCTAAAATAATTGTGGCTTCATTGTCCCAATCATATTTGTAATTTCCTCCAATGATTCTTCGGTAACGATACGATTAATAGCGCCTTCCTCCTGTGCAATAAAATGAACAGCGCTGTTGTCACCTGATTCTGATACATAAGTAATATTTAACGTGTTAACAAGCACCAAGCCCTTATCAACTTCATTGAGAATAATAAAACTGGACATCTCTTTCTCCTGTTTGTGGTTTAATCCCAATATACAAATAGTATTGAACCATTAGAAATAAGGGATATTGTCAGGCTGGTTCGAGCCTCTAATCGAGAAGGCTGTGAATGAATGACTGAACTCTTTTAACTTCACAAATATTATAGTTCTCAGTCGTACTGTCGTGTCGCTATATTCCAATGATTTGTGCATTCTATTGATACCCGCTTTGAAACGGAACGATAATTTGGCGCGCCAGAGGGCGAAATAGAGGCAAAATAAATGAACTTTTGAATCCGATAATCGATATGAATCATCAAGGAAATATTTTTCTTGTAGTAGATCTTGGCGCTGAAAGCGGGCGGATTATTGCCTGTAGTTTTGACGGAGAACGATTTACTCAGAAAGAAACACTTCGATTCCCAAATAATCCGGTGCGTTCCTCTGAAGAACTTCAATGGGATGTGGATGTTTTATGGGGTCATATCAAGAATGGATTGACGCGCGCTGCATTTGATTATGGCGACTCTATCGTAAGCATCGGTGTGGATACCTGGGGTGTGGATTTCGGACTTTTTTCTAATGACATGCTCCTTGATAATCCTTTCAATTACCGGGATTCCAGGACCGACAATGTCATGGAATCTGTTTTTGAGGTGATTCCACGTTCTGAAATCTTTAAGATAACAGGAGTTCAATTCCTGCAATTCAACACTCTTTACCAGTTGTATTCAATGGTCAAAGCCGGTGATTTTGTTCTTGATCAAGCTAAACATCTCCTGACTATACCTGATATTTTTAATTTCCTATTAACGGGCAAAAAAGTTACAGAATTCAGCAATGCCACCACCACGCAGTGTTACAATCCATTTGAGGGTAAATGGGCATATCCCCTGCTCGAGAAGCTTGGCATTCCCGTTGATATTTTTGGCGCCATCGTTCAACCGGGCACAATAATCGATTCGATCAAGCAAGATGTGACAGAGGAAACGGGGATTGGATTGATCCCGGTGATTGCGCCCGCATCTCACGACACCGGCTCCGCTGTCGCAGCTATTCCCATGACTGACCGGAATGCGGCTTATATCAGTTCAGGAACCTGGTCATTGATGGGCGTTGAAGTCGATGAGCCAAATATCAGTGATGATGCCCAGAAGTTCAATTTCACAAACGAGGGTGGAGTCGATGGTACATTCCGGCTGTTAAAAAACATTTCGGGGCTTTGGCTGATCCAGGAATGCCGTAGAGCCTGGGAAAAAGAGGGTAATCCTTATACATATCGAGAATTGACCGAAATGGCAGAACAATCACAAGATTCCGGTGCATTGATTGATCCCGCTGATGGTTGTTTCCTGTCCCCGGAAAACATGCCGGAGGCGATCAGTCAATTCTGCCGGGATACTGAACAGGCAATTCCGCAAAGCAAGGGTGATATTATTCATTGCGTTTTGAGAAGCCTGGCGCTGGAGTATCGATATGTACTCAATCAGTTAGAAACCTTGACCGGAAGGGAATTGAAAACAATTCATATTGTAGGTGGCGGTTCGCAAAACCGGCTGCTGAACCGGTTTGCCGCCGATGCTACCGGCTGCCTGGTATTAGCCGGTCCTATGGAAGCAACGTCCCTGGGAAATGCTATGATTCAAGCTGTTTCAATGGGGCTTATTAGTTCGGTTATGGAAGGGCGGTCGATCATTAACCTGTCATTCCCATGCGAACGATTTGAGCCGCAACAAAATGTTGAATGGGAAGAAATGTATGAATCATTTCTCAAATTAAAACAGGGTAATTGACAAAGTCTCACCTTTAAAAATGTGCTTGTAACCATTAGATTAATTTAAACAATATTTTTCTTTGCTCCTTTGCGTCTTTGCGTGAGAATAAACACCTGCTTCACTTAAAAACCTCTCTCACGCAAAGACGCAAAGGCGCTAAGATTAAATCCAGCGTATCTTGTTAATCCTGCTAATTGTTTTAGCTATATGTCAAGTTTAAGGAGAATTAGGTGGAACTGAAATTTTTGGACGATCAATGGGAGGCGGAATATGCCTCCCAACAGAGCGAAGAAATCCAGCTTTGCTACCGGTCTAATTTATTGGGCTCAGATTTACGGATCACAAATTTTGGTGGGGGAAATACGTCATCCAAGATATCAAATAAAGACCCGCTATCCGGTCTGGGCACATCGGTACTCTGGGTCAAAGGAAGCGGTGGTGATCTTGGCTCAATGCAACTTGATGGTTTTTCCCGGCTGTATATGAATAAATTGCTCGATTTGAAATCTATATATCGTGGAGTAGAATACGAAGATGAGATGGTTGGATTATATCCGTTATGCGGCTTCGGACCTCCCAGCCGTCCCTCTTCAATTGATACGTCGCTGCATGCTTTCCTGCCATTTAAACATGTTGACCATACCCATCCGGACTGGGCTATTGCCCTGGCTGCATCGGCTAACGGGCAGAAAAAAATGGCAGCTTTCAACGAACGGTTTAATAGAAAGCTGACCTGGCTTCCCTGGCAGCGTCCCGGATTTGAGCTTGGATTAATGCTGGAAAAAGCAGTTCAGGATAATCCGGATTGCGATGGGATTATTTTAGCTTCTCATGGACTGTTTACCTGGGGAGAAACTCAGTACGAGTGTTACAGGAATACCATTGAGATCATCGATCAGCTTGGTCAGTTTATCGTTCCTGATGTTGAGAGACGGGGCGATACCCTGTTTGGTGGAGCGCAATATGATACGCTTGATAACCGTATAGAATTAGCTACAGAAATCCTCCCTTTTATCAGGGGACTGATAGGTGAGAATAAAAAACAGATCGCCGATTATAATGACCTTCCTGAAGTTCTGAGATTTGTCAACAGCATCGATGGGGGAAAACTGGCGTACCAGGGAACCAGTTGCCCAGATCATTTCATTCGCACTAAAATCCGACCCCTGTATATCCCCTGGAATCCGGAATCCGGTGATGTGGAATCGTTGAAAGAAGCAATTCATCAAGGAGTGAATCAGTATCGGGTTGATTACCGTGAATATTATGAGCAGAATAAGCATGACAACTCTCCAGCCATTCGAGATAAAAATCCATCGGTTGTGTTAATCGCTGGAATTGGGATGTTCAGTTTCGGCAAATCCAAAAAGGAAGCGCGAATCACGGGAGAATTTTACATTAACGCTATCCACGTCATGGAAGGTGCGACTGCGCTGGAAGATGGCGAGTTAGATGATGGCGCCGATTCGAGCCTGGTGATCAATAATTATCTTTCGCTTCATCCACAGGAAGCGTTCAATATTGAATACTGGCTGCTTGAAGAAGCGAAACTGCAAAGGATGCCGCGGGAAAAAGAACATAGCCGCCAGGTTGTCATGGTTGTGGGAGGCGGCAGTGGAATCGGTCGTGAATTCTGCTATCGCCTGATTGGGGAAGGCGCGCATGTGGCTGTTGCCGACATCAATTTGGCAGCAGCAGAAAAGACCTGCGATTATATCGAGAAAAGATTTGGAAAAGAGCTGGCTTTACCAGTCCATATTGATATTGCCGACCGGAAATCAGTTCAGGCTGCATTATCAGGCATTATACAATTCTTCGGAGGAGTCGATCATCTGGTAAACACAGCAGCGGTCATTTCAGCCCCTGACAGGGGAAACAGTTACCTCGACAGTACCTGGGATAAAATATTGAGAACAAATATTACCGGGAATTTTATACTTGTCGAGGAATTCGCCGAAATCGTGAATAAACAGAGTTTCCAAGCAAGCGTGGTACTGACCGGCTCTGCGAATGCGGTGGTTCCCAAGTCGGGCAGTGAACCTTATGACGTCAGCAAAGCCGCCGTGAACCACTTGATACGCGAACTGGCTATACGTTATGCCCCTTCGATTCGGATCAATGGCGTAAGCCCGGCGACTGTTGTGGAAGGAAGTACCATGTTCCCACGCAACCGTGTAATTGCCAACCTGAATAAATATGACGTCAGTTTCGATGAGAACGAAGAAACAGATGCCCTGGTACAAAAACTGGCGGAATTCTATGCTAACAGAACTTTGTCCAAAATGCCAATCCGTCCCAGGGACATAGTGGAAGCAGGGCTTTTCATGCTGTCAGAAAAATCCAGCCGTACCACGGGACATGTTTTTCCCGTTGATGGAGGACTACCGGAAGCGTTCATGAGATGAATTCGGGATTAAAAGAATACAGGATACAAGGATGCTTAGGATGGGCAGGATTTCTTTTCATAATTGCGAAAACTCAGAGTTCATGAAGTTTAGAGTTCACACTTTAGTGTGCGACAAAATAAAAAAAACAACCTGAAGGTTGAACTCTATACAATTAACTCTATACTTAACACGAGGATGATTAAGGGTTTGATTATTATCCATTCAGGATAAACAAATCATTAAGGTATATGCATCCCTTATATTTTCTTCAAGTTCTTCCAGCGTTTCACCCTGGCTGAAGACTCCAGGAACTTCCATCAATTTCCCGACATACCAGTCATCATCTATCCAATATTGTAAGGTAAATTCTCTCTGCATATCATAACCTCCTTTTATTAAATAAAGCCAGAAACATACTATTTGCAACAATTTGATTTAATTAGGGTCTCCTGAAAAAGTATTTTTCAGGCAAATATGCGCTTTCAGACTTATTAAATCTTCTTGGTTATTTTGCATAAACCATGTTTTTCTGTTCTTGGCAGTAATACTGTAGCA